>Ga0180436_10001134_pt1 | contig 26417 bp, 20 predicted proteins | sample SS_ome_2_FD_132434 | JGI IMG/M metagenome (GOLD analysis project Ga0180436, IMG submission 132434) | Hypersaline lake sediment archaeal communities from the Salton Sea, California, USA - SS_3_S_2 metaG | ecosystem: Environmental > Aquatic > Non-marine Saline and Alkaline > Hypersaline >... | reverse complement strand
GTGCCGCGGGTACCCACCGGCACGAAGGCCGGCGTTTCGACTTCGCCGTGTGCGAGAGAGAGGCGTCCTCGCCTGGCGGCGGTGGCGGTGTCGGTCTTCAGCAGGGTGAACATGGAAGGGAATAGATCGGCGAAATTGGCCGGGTTTCCAGTAGCGTTGGGAGTCGAATCCCGACGGGAAACCGCGAAACACCGGTTGATCCCTCTTTCGCCTGCTCTTGAGTAGAGAGGGGAGGCGGATCGTCTCCTTCCCGCCGTTCAACCGTCTCACCATGTCCGACTCTCCCACGTCCCACGCCGGCCTGCTCGCCTGGATTGAAGAAATGCGCTCCCTCTGCCAGCCGGAGGAGATCGTGTGGTGCGACGGTTCGGATGAGGAGTGGGAGCGCCTCTGTGGGGAACTGGTCGAGGGCGGAACGTTTCGGCGACTGGATCCCGAGAAGCGGCCGGACAGCTACCTCGCCTGGTCCGATCCCGGAGATGTCGCGCGCGTGGAGGACCGCACCTTCATTTGCAGCCGTCGGGCGGAGGATGCCGGTCCATCGAACAACTGGATCAAACCCGGCGAGATGCGCGACACCTTGCGCGGTCTGTTCACCGGATGCATGCGGGGAAGAACGATGTACGTGATTCCCTTCTGCATGGGTCCGCTCGGATCTCCGCTTTCCCTGATTGGAGTGGAGATCAGCGACTCCGCCTACGTCGCGGTGAACATGAAACTGATGACCCGGATGGGCACCGGGGCGCTCGATGCTCTCGGGGAAGACGGTGCCTTCGTTCCCTGCGTGCATTCCGTGGGGGCCCCTCTCGAGCCGGGTCAGGAGGACGTCTCCTGGCCGTGCAACGAGACGAAGTACATCGTTCATTTCCCCGAGGATCGCGAGATCTGGTCCTACGGGAGCGGCTATGGGGGCAATGCTCTTCTCGGCAAGAAGTGCCTCGCCCTGCGCATCGCCAGCGCCATCGCCCGCGACGAGGGGTGGATGGCGGAGCACATGCTCATCAGTGGTGTCGAATCCCCTGATGGCGAGAAGCGCTACGTCGCGGCCGCGTTTCCGAGCGCGTGTGGCAAAACGAATTTCGCCATGCTGATCCCGCCTCCGGTCTATCGCGACGCGGGATGGAAGGTCACCACGGTGGGCGACGACATCGCGTGGCTCGCTCCGGGCAGGACGGGAAAGCTCCACGCGATCAATCCCGAGGCCGGCTATTTCGGCGTCGCGCCCGGGACATCGGTCGATTCGAATCCCAATGCGATGGCCTCGGTCGCGAGGAACACGATTTTCACGAATGTCGCTCTCACCGCCGATGGGGACGTCTGGTGGGAGGGCATGTCCCCCGAGCCGCCCGAGGGATTGACGGACTGGCGCGGGAACGCCTGGTCGCCGGAGTCCGGGACACCGGCGGCCCATCCCAATTCCCGGTTCACCGCTCCCGCTTCGCAATGTCCCGCGATCGATCCCGAGTGGGAGAACCCCGAAGGTGTTCCGATCGACGCGATCATCTTCGGGGGGCGCCGTGCCACGACGATGCCGTTGGTGTTCCAGGCCTTCAACTGGGTGCACGGTGTGTTTCTTGGAGCCAATCTCGGATCCGAGACCACCGCAGCGGCAGAGGGCGCCGTGGGCAGGATCCGCCACGATCCTTTCGCGATGCGCCCCTTCTGCGGCTACAACATGGGTGACTATTTCGCGCATTGGCTGGGCATGCGGAAACGCATTCCCGACCTCCCGCGCATCTTCCACGTGAACTGGTTCCGCAAGGACGACGAGGGGAATTTCCTCTGGCCCGGCTTCCGGGAGAACATGCGGGTGCTCGAGTGGATCTTCGACCGGGTTCGTGGTCGGGGTAAGGGCCACGAATCGCAGCTCGGCTGGGTGCCGCGCTACGACGAACTGAATTTCGAGGGCCTCGACTTCACCTCGGAACAATTCGACCGGTTGATGCGGGTGAGTCACGATGAGTTTCGGCAGGAACTGCTCTCGGAGGTGGACCTCTATCTCGATCTCTACGATCACCTGCCGAAGGAACTGATCTTCCAGCGCGAACTGCTCGCCGGGAGGATTTGATCGATTCAGAAAGCCTGCCAGACTTGCACATGCTCGAGGAAAGCGAGGCGAGGGAACGGATCCTCGAGGCGGTCTCCCCCGGGCCGGTCGTCTGGACACCACTCGATCTGGCGAGTGGTCTGGTGCTGGCGCAAGCGATCCGGGCCGCCGTGGACTTGCCCGGATTCGACAATTCCTCGATGGACGGCTACGCGGTGCGAGCCTCCGAGTGCGTGACCGGGGCGGAACTGCAAGTGCCGGACGAGTCGCAACCTGCCGGGATCGATCGCCGGCTTGTCCTGCAGACCGGACAGGCGATCCGGATTTTCACCGGTGCGGCCATTCCCGAGGGAGCGGATGCCGTGGTCATGCAGGAAGATGTCAGCCGCTCGGGCGGGGCGATCCGGGTCGTGGAGGGCGTGAAGGCGGGAGAGAACATCAGGAGGCGGGGGGGGGATGTGTGCGCGGGTCAGCTCTTGCTCGGAGCCGGCGATCCGGTGACGCCTGCGCGAATCGGGTTGTTGGCTTCCCAGGGCATTGCGGAGGTGCCCGTCTTCTGGCGTCCCCTGGTCAATGTCGTCAGCACCGGGGACGAACTCGTCGAACCGGGCTTACCCCTGGCGCCGGGAGAACTCTACAACAGCAACGGTCCGATGCTGAAAGCCGCGGCGGAACGGGCCGGTGCGGCGGCATCGACTGCCTGGGCGGCGGACGATCCCGACGCACTGTGTGAAGTCCTGACCCGTTCCCTCGAAAGCGGCGACTTCACCGTCATCGCCGGCGGGGTTTCCGTGGGAGAAAGGGACTACGTGAAGGAGGTGCTCAATGGCCTGGGAGTGGTGACCGATTTCTGGCGGGTCCGGGTCAAACCGGGGAAGCCCTTCCTCTTCGGACGCCACACCGGTGGTGCGCTCGTCTTCGGGTTGCCGGGGAATCCGGTCTCGGCCTATGTCACGTTCGCCCTCTTCGTTCTGCCCGCGATCCGCAAGAGCCTGGGATACAGGGTCGATCCGGCAAGGGGGGGGCTCGGGGAATTTCGTGGAGTTGCGGCGGAGGAGATGAGCAACGCGGGCGATCGTCCGCACTATCTTCGGGGTGTGGTGTCGCCGGACGGAGTGAAGCTCTCGGGCACGCAACAGTCTCACGCCATTTTCGGCCTCAGCCGCGCCGACTGCCTCGTTCGGCTTGAGGTGGAGCAGTCGGTGCACGCCGGCGAACCCGTGACGGGACTTCTTCTGTGAATGGGTTGGGGCGGTAGGCCGGCCGGCGGGTTGGGCCGGATTGCGGGGGGTGTGGTTCCCATAGTGAAAGCGCCTTTGCGTTTTCGCCTTCTGTCGCGACAGTGCCCGCATGTCCGAATCCAACGAAGGAAGCGAACCGCGGACCGGAACCGGCCTCCCGGGATGCCTGATCCTCGGGGCGATCATTTTCGTTTTCGGGGGCCTCGTCATGCTCTACACCTTCGTGGGCATGACGCAGAATCGCGCGATTGCCGGCTTCACCGAGGACGAGCCGGCCGATGTCTCGATACCCGGGCCCTCGGAGAGCGAGGTGCGGACGGCCAGGGAGAAGCTCTCCGCGATCCGGGCCGCTTCGACGCAGAACCGGGCCGACCGGATTCTCTTCTCGGCAGCTGACCTCAACACCCTGATCGCCACGGTCGATGCGGCCTCCGGTTTTCGGGGCAACACCCGGGTTCGGGAGATCTCCTCCGAAGGGCTGGTCGCCGAGATGGCGCAGCCCTTGCGGAAAGGATTCCTCACCAAGGGATTCCGCTACCTCAACGCCGATTTCGTCTTCGAGCCCGAGTTGCGCAAGCGAACGATCGCGTTCCGCGTCACGGACATCCGGCCGGCGAACGGCCAAGCTCTTCCCGGTCCCTTCGTGGAAAACTACGCCGTACTCGACTTCTTCAAACTCGATCCGAAGAACGAAACCATTGCCGCCCACCTTCCCGCGATCAGCCGGGTCTACCTCGAGGGGGAGCACCTCGTCGTGGAAACCGTTCCTCGCGCGGAGGGCGGAGAGTAGGGCGAAGACCGTGATGAGCGAGGGCGCGTGCTGCAGTCCTTCTCCGGGGCGGGATGCTTCGGGGCCGGGCGAGGGCGAATCCGGATTCCCGCCCGTATCCGTTTCCCCTGGCGGCTCCGGCACGGTTTCGCGGGAGGGGATGGTTCGTCTCGAGGGAGGGACCTTCGCGATGGGGGCGGAGGACGACGAGGTGTGGGAGGCGGACGGAGAGGGTCCGGTCCGCGAGGTGACCCTGTCGCCCTATCATATCGACGCCACCTGTGTGACGAACGAATCCTTCGCGGAATTCGTGGAGCAGACGGACTACGTCACCGAGGCGGAGCGTTTCGGGTGGTCGTTCGTTTTCCTGAACCAGATCCCGAAAAGCCGGCGGAAGAAGGCGGCACTCGTGACCCTCGAGGGGTTGCCATGGTGGGCGAAAGTGGACGGGGCGGATTGGAGACACCCGGGCGGGGTGGGTACCTGCCTCCGGGACCGCGCCGATCATCCGGTGGTACACGTTTCTTGGAACGACGCCGCCGCGTTCGCCCGGTGGGCGGGAAAACGGCTCCCGACGGAAGCGGAGTGGGAGTACGCGGCACGAGGTGGCCTGGATAGCGCCCTCTATCCGTGGGGCGACGAACTGACGCCGGGAGGCGAGCACCGCTGCAACATCTGGCAGGGGCGGTTTCCCGACCACGATTCGGGTGACGACGGGCACACCACGACGGCCCCGGCCCGGAGTTTTCCGCCGAACGGATTCGGTCTCTTCAACGTCTCGGGCAACGTCTGGGAATGGACCGGGAACTGGTTCAGCGCGAACTGGCACCGCCACGGCGCGCGCGAAAATCCCTCGGGTCCCCGCGCCGGAAGCAGTCGTGTCATTCGAGGCGGTTCGTTTCTCTGTCACCACTCCTACTGCAATCGCTATCGCGTCTCGGCGCGTTCGCGGAACACGCCGGATTCGTCGACCTGCCACATGGGGTTCCGCTGTGCTGCGGATGCGTGAGCCGCGGAGGCTCGACAGGGAGGGCTGTGATTTTTCGCATGACTGGCTCGAAAGATGCTATCGTGGTTCCGATTACACGAAACCCCCAGACGCGGAACACGGATGCCGGAACAGCGGTTCGATCAGTCCCAGTCGCTGCAGCAGACGCAGACGATTGCCCCCCAGATGCAACAGAGTCTGCAGCTCCTGCAGACGCCCACCCTCGAGTTGCGTCACCTGATCCAGCAGGAGCTGGTCAACAATCCGACCCTCGAGGACGAGACGGAGGACGTCTCGATCGAGGAGGCGGCGAGCGCGGACGAGGAGGATGACTTCGAGAAGGAGTTCGCCGAACTCTCGCAACTGGACGAGGAGTGGCGGGAGTACATGGCGCAGTCCCGGCTCGCCGCTCCCAAGCGGGAGGACGCCGAGGACAAGTACCAGTACAAGATGGATTCGCTCGTCGAGCCCGTCACGCTCCAGGAGCATCTTCACAACCAGCTCAATTTTTCCGATACGCGGGACGAACTGCGCGGAACAGCGGAGGAGTTGATCGGCAACATCGACGAGAACGGCTTCCTCCAGGTCGACCTCGAGGAGATGTGCCTCGACAGCGGTGTTCCCCTGCCGGTTCTCGAGGAGGCTCGAGACCTGATCCAGAGTTTCGATCCGGTCGGTGTGGGAGCCGAGGATCTGCGCGACTGCCTTCTCATCCAGCTGGAGCGGATGGGCAAACACCACAGCCTCGAATACAGGATCGTCGATCATCATCTCGACGATCTCGCCCGGAAGCGATACCCGCAGATCGCGCGCAAGCTCTCGGCGACCCCGGAGCAGATCACCCGGGCGGCGGAGATGATCGCGTCACTCGATCCGAGGCCGGGAAGCCGTTTTTCCGAGGGCGACAACAACTACGTCACCCCGGACGTGTCGGTCGAGCGGATCGCCGGCGAGTGGGTCGTGACGGTGAACAACGAACAGATTCCCCGCCTGCGGATCAGCAACGCCTATAAAGACCTGATGGCCAATCGCGGTGCGGGGGAGGCACGCGGCTACATCCGGGAGAAAATCCGCGCCGGGAAATTCCTCATCAAGAGCATCCACCAGCGTCAGAACACGATCGAGGCGATCGCTCGCGAAATTGTGACGCGGCAGGGCGACTTCCTCGATCATGGACCGTCGAGACTGAAGCCGATGAATATGGCCCAGATCGCCGCAGCCGTGGAAGTCCATGAGACGACCGTCAGCCGGGCCGTTTCCGGCAAATACATGGCCACGCCGCATGGCGTTTTCGAGATGAAATACTTCTTCACAACCGGCTACCAGACCGATTCGGGCGAGTCGCTCAGCAATACGAGCGTGAAGAAGGCACTCGCCGAACTCGTTTCCGAGGAGGATCCGCGGAAACCCTACAGCGATCAGAAGATCGTGAAGGAGCTGGAGGAGCGCGGGATCAAGATCGCCCGGCGAACCGTCGCGAAGTACCGGGAGGAACTGAACATTCTTCCCAGTCACATGCGCCGCTCCTACTGAGGGTGGATGCCTGGCGGGAGCCGTTCCTGCGGCCGGCGTGCCGTGCGCGGGGATGGCGCAATCGCAACGCGAAAGCAATTGAAAACCTGTGCGCGGCCGCGACCTTTGGCCGATGAAACGTCACCTTTTCTCGCTCCTGCTGGCGCTGCCCCTGACCGGGGTGGCGGACGACTGGCCCAATTTCCAGGGGCCGAACCGTAACGGCATTTCCCTCGAAGAGGGCCTCAATCTCACGGACTGGGGGAAGGACGGTCCGCCTGTCGTCTGGACCACCGAACTGAACGAGGGATGGGGTGGGGCCGCGATTGCCGGAGACGAGGTTTTTCTCGTCGATCGGGATCTCGGGGAACGCGATCACCTCATCTGCCTGTCCCTCGAGGACGGCTCGGAAAAATGGCGCTTCACCCACGAACACGAGGGCAAGCTCCCGTTCCCCGGATCGCGTGGCGTTCCCCTGGTGGAGGACGATGCGGTGTATTTCATTGGCGGTTTCGGCCACGTATTCCGCATCAACCGGGAGACTCACCAGCCCGACTGGACGGTTTCGATTCAGGACCAGTATGGTGCTCCTCCTCCGAAGTGGGGGTGGGCGCAGAGTGTCGTGATGGTGGATGACGTGATCGTGGTGCCGGCGATGAGCGAATCCGCCGGCCTGGCGGGCTTCGACAAGGAGACGGGTAAGGAACTGTGGACCACCGGGGGATTCGGCGATTCGCACTCCACGCCCACGGTCCTGAATCTGCATGGTGTCGACCAGGTCGTTTTCGTTGCCACGATGCGCGATGGCGATGCCGGCACCGGCACGACCATCAGCGTGAAGCCGGACACCGGCGAGGTCCTCTGGAAGACAAATCTCTATTTCAACAAGATTCCGATTCCCTTTCCGACGAAGGTGACGGACGAACTCGTCTTCCTGACCGGAGGCTATGAAAACGGCAGCTGCATGGTTCGCGTCACGCAGGAGGGTGGTGAGTGGATCGTGGAGAAGGTCTTCGACATGACGCAGGGCACGCAGGTCCATCCGCCCTTCGTGATCGGGGAACACATCTATTTCCTCGCCAACGAAAACGCGAATCACAAGGGGGAGAGCCGTCAGACCGGTGGACTGATGTGCATCGATTTCGATGGAAACATCCTCTGGCATACCGGGGACGATCCCTTCATGGGACGGGGTAACATGATCCAGGCCGGGGGCAAGCTCCTCATCCAGGATGGCGAGGTGGGGTACCTGCGCGTCGTCAATCCCTCTCCCGATGGCTACAAGGAGGTCGCCATGGCGGACATTTTCGGCAAGAAGGCGGAGGTCGACGAGATGCTGGCGAAGCAGGAGCACCGCGAGGTGAAACGCGTTCCCGACTTCAAGTACTGGTCGCCGATGGCGCTCTCCAACGGGCGTCTCGTCATGCGGGGACAGGATAAGTTGATCTGCCTGGATCTTCGCTAGGGTCTCCGCCGAACCGGAAGAACGCACATTCGAGAAGGGCACCCCGTGCTGTGGGGTGTCCTTTTTCGTATCCGGGGAAGCTATTCTTCGCAATTGTCTTCGCAATTGACTCCTCACGGGTTGCCAAGCCGGGGGATTCACGCCACGATGAGCGCGTGAATCCTCCTGACGAGCAACGCATGGCCCTGTTGCGCTACATCGTTTTCTCTCTTCCCCTGCTCGCCGCCATGGCCCTCTGGTGGTTGCGGACGGAAGTGCGCGAGGCACCGGTCGAGAGAACCGGCGACGCCATGGTCTGCCTGATCCGCGAAGAGGTGGGGCCCCTCAATCCCCTCGTTCCGTTGACCGGTGTCGAGAGGGAGATCACGGACATGTTGTTCGAGCGCCTCCTCGTCCGCGACGAGGAGTTGGTCTTGCAGCCGAACCTGATCGAGTCCTGGGAGTACCACACGCTCGTCACGGTCCACTGCGAGTCCGAGGAAGCCGGAGGGGAGTTCGAAGCTCGCCTTCGTGCGGAGGAGTACGGGCGCGAGGGCGATCCCTCGTGCAGGGAGATCGTTCGGGAGGGGGCCGTGGTCACCGTTTCTTTCGATGGCCTCCACGATGGATGGGCCGAAGAGTTTGTCGGGAGGATCGATCCCGGTCTTCTTGCCAACTTCACACTCGTCCGGCTCCGGGTGAAGAATTCCGTTCGTCCCTCCTTCGAGGCTTTCCTCCGTGATTCGGTGGAGCGGTCGCAGATTCGTATGATCGACTACGAGGGGGACCGGACGGTCAACGTTTTCACGGAGGGAGAAACCGATCTCTTCCTGCGCGAGTTGCGTCTCTACTACGAGTCGAATCGGGGATTGGAACCCGAGATCGAGGAAGCGGGAGACGTGTCGCACACGAGCTCCCTCGAGTTGATCGTGCGTCTGCGTGGGGACGTCCAGTGGCATGATGGTCCCTATCTCACCGCAGACGACGTTCTGTTTTCCTACCGTGAATTGACGAGACCGGGCTCGCCCTATTCGGTGGCCTCCTCGTTCTGGTTCGTGGAGGGAATCGAGAAGATGGATCGCCTCTCCCTGCGGGTGACCTGTCGGCAACGCCCGGGCTTTCACCTCGAAAGCTGGGAGAAACTGCCGGTTCTTCCGGCCCACCTTCTCGACGGAGCGACACCGGAGCGATGGCTGTCCTTTTTCGAGAACCCGGTCGGAAACGGTCCCTACCGGTTGGAGGGGCGCCGGGCCGACGGGGGCTTCGAACTGGCCGCCCACGAGGGGTATTTTCGTGGTGCGCCCCGGCAGCGTTACATCGTCTACGAGCGGCTCGAGGATCAGAGCGAACGCCTCATGCGCCTCCGGTTGGGGCGGTTCGAGACCGTGGAGGCGGAGCTGCGGGAGTGGCAGTGGGCGAGGCGGAATCCGTCGGCCATCGAGGAGATCCGTTGCGTGCCGCGTTTCCAGAATTTCGTCGCGTGGAATCTCGAGGACCCCTTCCTGTCACAAAGGGAAGTTCGGAGGGCACTGGCCTGCGTGATCGACCCGGCTCGTACGCTGGAAGATGGTCCGCGCTACTACCAGGTGCGCACCGACAGTCTCTTCTTTCCCGGTGTGCCCTATGCGGGGGAACCCATGTTCCTCCCCGAGTTCGACCTGGCGATGGCGGAGAGATTGATGGTGGAAGCCGGCTACCGGCGTGACGAGGCGTCAGGGGCGATCGTGCATCGCTCGGGAGCACCGGTTCGCCTGACCCTCACCGTGAATCGCGAGAATGCGGAGCAGCAGTCGCTGGCGCAGCGGATCTCCACCCAGTGGCGGGAGTTCGGGATCGACGTCATCCTTGAGTCTGTATCATGGGAGGAGATCGTGACGGAGAAACTGGCAAACCGGCGATTCGATGGGATACTTCTGGGCTGGGAGTTGCCCTACGAACGAGATCGCTATGCGACCTGGCATTCCAGCCAGGTCGAGGCGGGAGGGGGGAACTTCTGTGGGTTCCGCAACGAGGAGGTCGACGAGTGGCTCGAGACGCTTCGATCCGAGACCGACGCGGAACGTTCCCGCATTGCCGCGGCGGAATTGCAGAAAGAGATCGCCGACTGGCAGCCCTACCTCTTCCTGTGCAACACGGGGCGAGTGATGCGCCTTCGAGCTGGGGCGCTCACCTATGCCCCGGAGGGACGCCTGCCCGGCATGGATGAACCGCCCGGAGTGAGGCCTTCCCGGGCGGGGTTGGACCGGGTCCGTCCCTGGTGGGTGCGGCGGGATATCACTACCTCCGGCATCACGCGCGCCGAATGACTCGTTTCGCCCTCCAGCGAGCCGGCATTGCGCTGGCCCGGTTCGGCATCATCGCCTTCGCGTTGCTCGCCTTGATCGAGGTCGCCTACTGTGTTCTGGGGGGATCCTCCCGCCACGTGTGGTTGGCCGACTCGTTCGGTGATCCGGGTCCCCTCTTCACCGCGGAGGTCGTGACTGCAATGGGTCGCAGTACGATGGTCTTCGTCGCGGCCTACCTCCTCGTGCTCGTGACCGGCTACGGGTGGGGCACCGTGGGGGCTCGCTACCGTCGTTTCCGGATCGGACCGCTCCTGGTGCTGCCCTTCAGTCTGATCGCCTGTGCTTCGGGGTTCTGGCTCGTTCTGCTCGTGGCCGCCCACGCCGTCTATGCCTGGCAACGGCCCGGATTCGCCGACGCCCCACCACCGGATGGTGCGGCGAGCCTGCTGTCCTGGTGGCACCTGTCCGTCCTCGCGGCGGTTGCCGCGGTGGGTTGGATTTCGCGCATGATTGCGGGAGTCGCGGCGATTCTCCGGAAGTACGCGAACGAGCCCTACCTGCGCAGTCTCTACATCCGCGGTTACGTGAGCGATGCCATCTTTTACGGCAACGCGTTTCGCCAGGCGAGAGTCGAGCTGGCGGGCCAGATGGCCAAGCCGGTTGCCTCCCTTCTCGGTGTGCTTGCCGTTCTCGAGTATGCCTATCGCTTCGAAGGTGCCGGAGCGCTCTTCATCGAGGCGTCGCGGGATGCCGACTACGCGGGCATCGTGGCAGCGGGGAGCTGGATGACGGCCCTGGCGGTGACCATAACCTGGATCAAGGAGATCATCGAGGAGGGGGCTCGTGGCAGAAGCGAATGAGTGAAACGATGCGAAACGACAACCGGCGGCGTTCCCGGGCGGCCCGCTGGTGGGCGGAAACGCTCGCCCGGCTCTGGCACTACCGTTTCGGGCTCTCGCTCGGCTCGGCCTACTTCGCGGTCTTTTTCTGGCTCCTCTTCGGGCAGGCCGGGCTCGAGACTTCGCCAGGCCGGGTGTATGCCGGCGAGGGATTGCCCATGTGGGAGGCTCCGTCGGCACGGCACGTGTTTGGAACCACGTTCACGGGCATCGATGTCCTTCACCTCTCGCGCCTCGCGATGGCGACGACCGCCTCTTTCGCCTTTGTCGTGACCCTGGCGGGTTTGGGGGCCGCTCTCGTGACCGGATTCCTGATCGCGTTGTCGGGAGACGAGATTCTATTCGGAATGGCGCGACGGATCTCCCGCTCGGCCGGTCTCTTCCCGCTGCTGTTGGTGGTCGTGGTGATCGGAGCGGGTTCCGGGGGAGCGGGGGGAGCCGTGATGGTCACCTTCTCCCTCGCCATCTTTCTCACCTATGCCGGGCAGATCGCGACATGGTTGGAGGAACGTCAGTCGGGGGGGGATGTCACGGCGGGAATCGTCGTCGGTCTCTCCCGCGCCTCGATGGTGAGCAGGCGGGATCTGCCCGCGATCACGATGCGGACGCTCGCCGTTCTTGCCAACGTTCTTCCGCCGGTGATGCTTGCCGAGATGGCCCTTTCTTTCGTCGGTGTGATGGGGGATCGCATCAGTTGCGGTGGGCTTCTCCGCTTCGGTGTCGAGTTTCTCGCCGAGGCCCCGTGGTTGACCGTCTATCCGGGCGTCGTCGCCTTCGGTGTCGTGGCGGTCTTCGCCCTGCTCGGCTGGTGTGTGTCCGGGATCACGCGAATCAAGCCAGAGATCCATCCCTTCCCATGAGCGACGACGAATTGCCCGTGTTGCAGGTCACGAATCTCACGGTCGAGCACCGGGAGTTGTTCGGCGACCGGGAGATCTCACTCCGAGGGGTGACGATTTCGCTGGACCGCGGCGAAGTGCTCGCGGTGGCGGGCGAGTCGGGTTGCGGCAAGTCCGTCCTGACGCGGGCGGTTTCCGGCGGGTTGGGTCCGGACTACCGTGTCGTCTCCGGTAGCGTCCGGCTGGCCGGCGAGGAGCTGCTGCGGTTTTCCAAGGGGAGAATGCGGGAGGTACGACGAAAGAGGATCACATTCGTCGACAGCGATCCGAGGAATCATCTGAACCCCACCGTGACGGTGAGGCGCCACCTGCGCGAGGCGATCCTGCAGGCGGGGAAGGCCGAGGAGTTTGGCGACGAGCGAGAGTGGAGCGCACTCTTTTCCGAAGTCGGCATCGTCGACCCCGAGGAGATCCTGGAGACTCGGGGCGCCCAACTCAATCCCCTCCTGATTCAGCGGATCATGCTCCTGACGGCGATCGTGTCGGGTGCGGAATTGATCGTCTGTGACAATCCAACCGAGCAACTCGACGGCGTGGCGGAAAACCAGTTTTTCGAGGTTCTCAACGAGGTCAAGCGCGAGCGCCGTGTCGGGGTGCTCCTGACGTTGGGGCACCTCAGTTGCGTCGAGAAGATTGCCGAACGGGTCTGTGTCCTCTACCGGGGAGGTGTGTTGGAATGCGGTTCGGTGGAACGTATCCTGAGCGGTCCCGATTTCGCCTATACCCGCGAGTTCTGGGAAGCCTCGCCCCACCTCGAGAAACGAAGGAAGCGCCTCACGGTCATTTCGTCCGATGCCGCCCGCGAAGCGGAGGAAGCGATCCACCGGACCGCCTCGTCACTGGACGCGGCCCGGCGGAGCAGGGTATACCTGCGGACCGAGGAGCGGCGGAGCGGAGGTGCGGACTCCGGAAAGGATGACGGGCATACGTCCCCCATTCCCGGGATGGCCGGTGATGAGGACGAGGCTTGAAAAGTAGGTGTCCCCGAAGAACAAGTGCCTCCCGCTCGTGGTTCGCCGCGTAGACGCCCATCGGATTCCCTGCATCATGATCACAGAAGAACAGATTCGCGAAGCCCTCTCCACCGTGCCCTATCCGGGTTTCAGCCGGGACATCGTTTCCTTCGGGCTGGTCAAGACCATCGGGATCGAGGGCGGAGTCGTGGAAGTGAAAATTTCGCTCGCGACGCGCGATCCTGACGTCCCCCGAGCGATTCACGAGGAGGCTGTCGCTGCCGTTTCACGCGTCGAGGGCGTGAGTCAGGCCGACGTACGGATCGACGTGCAGGATCCACCGGAACCGGCCGGATCGCCGCAGGCTGCTACGGCGGGCCAGTCGAGTATTCCCGGCGTCAAGAAGATCATCGCGGTGGCGAGCGGCAAGGGAGGAGTGGGAAAGTCCACCGTCTCCACGAACCTGGCGGTTGCTCTACAGCGAACCGGAGCGTCGGTCGGGCTCTGCGATTGCGATCTCTACGGCCCGAGCGTTGCGATGATGCTTGGTGCGACCGAGGAGCGACCCCTGGCCAACGAACAGAACGAGATCATTCCGATCGAGGCGCACGGGATCAAGGCGATCTCCATGGGATTTCTTCTCGGGGACGATTCTCCCGTGATCGTGCGAGGACCCCTCGCGACGCGCTACACCCAGCAATTCCTCCGCCAGTGTCAGTGGGGGGAACTCGATTACCTCGTGCTGGATCTCCCGCCGGGTACTGGCGACATTCAATTGACGATCGTCCAGACCGTGGCGCTCGACGGGGCCGTGATCGTGACGACGCCCCAGGAGATTGCCCTGATCGACGCGCGTAAGGCCTCTTCCATGTTCGGCAAGGTGAACGTGCCCATCATCGGAGTGGTCGAGAACATGAGTTGGTTCGAGTGCAATCAAGGGGTGCGGTATCCCATCTTCGGCGAGGGAGGAGGAAAGGCGGAGGCCGACCGGCTCGGAGTTCCGCTTCTCGGCCAGATTCCACTCGACATCGACGCCCGCTATCGAGGTGACCGGGGAGAGCCCGTTGCGGTGCTCGATCCGGAGGCTAGCGCCGTATCGGGAGCCTTTCGCGAGATCGCACAGCGCGTCGCCGCCGGGGTGGGTGCTTGACCGGCGGCGGAGCCCCGGTGATGATGATCGCCGATGAAGCGATCCGGAGTCCTGATTTTCGTCTGTGCCCTCTTCCTCGGCCCCGCTTGTGCGGACGAGCCGCGCCTGCCGAACATTGTCTACATCATCCTCGACGACGCCGGCTACGGAGATCTCGGATGCTACGGGCAGGAGAAGTTCGCGACACCGAACATCGACCGGCTCGCCGGCGAGGGAATGAAGTTCCGCCAGCACTATGCGGGCAGCACGGTGTGTGCCCCCACCCGGTGCGTGCTGATGACGGGCCTGCATACCGGCCGGGCCTGGGTCCGCGGCAACCGGGAGATCCAGCCGGAGGGGCAGGCTCCCATGCCCGCCGATATCGTCACGATTCCCCGCCTGCTTTCGAAGGCGGGATACGTGACCGGTGCGTTCGGGAAGTGGGGGCTCGGGGCCCCCGGATCGGCCAGCGACCCGATGGAGCACTTCGACGCGTTTTTCGGATACAACTGTCAGCGGCAAGCCCACACCTACTACCCGTCCCACCTGTGGAAGGATCGCGAGCGAGTCGAGTTGGATGGGGAAACCTACACCCACCCGCTGATCATGGAGGCCGGCTTGGACTTCATCCGGGCAAATCACGACAGACCGTTCTTCGCGTTCTTTCCCGTCACCATTCCCCATGCGGCGATGCAGGCTCCCGAGGCGTACGTGGCCCCGTTTCGCGAGATCTTTCCCCAGCTCGAGAAAACGGTGGGACGCTACGCGGGAACCGAGGTGACGAATCCAATCGCCGCCTTCGCCGGAATGATGACGCTCCTCGACGAATCGGTCGGGGAGTTGCTCGACCTTCTCGCCGATCTCGACATCGATGAGGAAACCGTGGTGATGCTCACCTCCGACAACGGGCCACACAGGGAAGGGGGACACGATCCGGACTTCTTCGACAGCAACGGGCCGCTCACCGGCTACAAGCGGGATTTGACGGAGGGAGGAATTCGGGTCCCCTTCCTGGTTCGTTGGCCGGGCACGGTTCCGGAGGGTGCGATCAGCGACCTCGTCTCCGCTCACTGGGACATGCTCCCGACGTTCTGCGAGATGGCCGGTGTCGACGCGCCGCCAGATATCGATGGCATCTCACTCGTGCCGGAATTGACCGGTGAGGGGGAGCAGGCGAAGCACGAATTCCTTTACTGGGAGTTTTACGAGCGCGGAGGCAAGAAGGCGGTGCGCTGGGAAAACTGGAAGGCGATCCAGCGGAATATCAACACGAACCCGAATGCTCCGGTCCTGCTCTACGATCTCTCCAAGGATCTCGCCGAGGAAAATGACCTCGCCGGTTCCCATCCCGAGCTCGTCACCAGGGCACTTTCGTTCTTCGACGAGGCCCATGTTCCCTCGGAACTCTGGACCTTCGGCAACAACTAGTCCGAAGGCTCCTTCGCCCCCTGCGTTCGGAGGGGGGAATTCCTGACGCAAATGCGGCTCCTGGCCGTTTCGGGTTGATTCCTCGCCAATGTGGTTGAGGTTTGGTTCTTGAGAAGAAATCTCAATACCATTATGAAATCCATCACATTGTTCTCCCTTGCCGGCGCCGCCCTCCTGGCCCTTCCGGCCGCCCGAGGCGGTGAGATCACCGTCTACAGCCATCGACACTATGAAAGCGACGAAGCTCTCTTCGAGCAGTTCGAGGAGAAGACGGGCATCGCGGTGAACGTCGTCAAGGCGAGTGCGGACGAATTGATCGAGCGACTCAAGGCCGAGGGGGAGAACACCGTAGCCGACGTTCTCCTCGCGGCCGATGCGGGACGTCTCGTCCGCGCGAAGCAGGCCGGCGCCCTGCAGGCGGTAAAATCCGAGACGCTGACCGGCCGGATCCCGGAGAATCTGCGCGATCCCGACAATCACTGGTTCGGATTCACGAAGCGCGCACGAATCATCGCGTATGCCAAGGATCGCGTGAAGCCGGAGGAATTGTCCACCTTCGAGGCGCTCGGAGACGACGAGTGGAAATCGAGGATCGTGGTCCGGTCCTCGTCGAACATCTACAACCAGTCCCTGCTCGCTTCGATACTGGCATCGAGTGGCCGGGACGCCGCTCTCTCCTGGGCCAAGTCGATTCGGGGCAACATGGCGCGTCCTCCGCAGGGAAGTGACAGGGATCAGATGCGCGCGGTCGTCGCCGGTCTCGCCGATGTCGCGATCGTGAACACCTACTACGTCGGCCTGCTCCTCAACTCCGATGATCCCAAAGACGTGGAAGTCGGCGAGGCGATCGGAATCTTCTTCCCCAACCAGGAGGACCGGGGTACGCACATCAACATCAGTGGGGGCGGTGTCGTGACCGGATCCGACAACGTCGACGATGCGGTGAAATTTCTCGAGTTCCTCGTCTCGGACGAAGCCCAGAAGACCTTCCCGGATGCCACCTCCGAGTATCCCGTGGTCGATTCCGTTTCCTGGGGCGATCTGCAGAAGTCCTGGGGCGAGTTCAAGGAAGATTCCCTCGGTCTCTCGGTCCTCGGAGAGAAGAACGAGGAGGCTGTCGAGATTTTCAACGAGGCCGGCTGGGAATAGACGAGGTGCAAGACTAAGAGACAATTGGCAACGACGACTCAGCGCCGGTGGCGCCGCAGTTTCGACGGATGGTCCGTCGGCGCGGTGGTCACCGGTTTGCTTGTTCTGATTCCGGTCGCGACGGTGGTGGGGGGACTCGCCGGCGCGGGCCCGAAATGGGATCATCTCGCCTCCACCGTGCTCGGCAGCTACGTGGCCAACACCCTGATCGTGTTGGCCTCGGTGCTTGCTCTTTCCTTCCTCTTCGCCCTGCCGCAGGCCTGGCTCGTCTCGGCCTGCGAGTTTCCCGGCCGCCGGATCTTCGAGTTGGCTCTCCTGATGCCTCTCGCGATTCCGGCCTACATCGCCGCGATCGTCTACATCGAGGTTCCCGAGAACGCGATACCGTTTCTCGTCTGGGTTCGGTCGAATCTCGGGATCGAGGCCTTCGTCTGGACGGAGCGACTTCTTCGCTACGGCCTCCTCGCCACCCTGATGGCGGCGGTTTTGTCGCCCTATCTCTTTCTCGCGGCGCGGGCTTCCTTCACGGGGCAACAGCGGGCCGCGATCGAAGCGGCCCGCGTGCTGGGGCGCGGACCGGTGTCGTTGTTCTTCACCGTTGCGCTGCCTCTCGCCCGGCCTGCGATCGTGGCGGGAGCGAGCCTGATCGCGATGGAGGTGGTGAACGACTATGGGGCAGTACACTTTTTCGGTGTGCCGACGATCACCGAGGGGATTTTCCGGACCTGGTTCGGACTCGGTGATCGCGCTTCGGCCCTGCGCCTGGCCGGCTTCGCGATGGTGGCGATCCTCTTCGTGCTGCTGGTGGAGAGAGGGCAGCGGGGCAGGGCGGGCTTCGCGGGGGGCGTCCGCGATTCGTCGCCCCTGGCTCGGAGGAAGCTGGGAGGTGCCGCGAGCGCCGTGGCGGTGCTGGTCTGTCTCCTTCCCCTGGCGATCGGTTTGCTCTATCCGGTATGGAGACTCGGGGGATGGGCGATCCTGAGCCTGGGCGAGGTGATCGATTCCGACTATCTCGCCCAATTGGGACGCAGTCTGACTCTCTCTTTCGTGACGGCCGGGTTGTTGACTGCGGTGTCCGTGCTCCTGGTCTATGCCTCGCGCCTGCACCCGGTGCGTTGGTTGCGCTCGATCAACCGGGTTTCGACGATGGGCTACGCGGCACCCGGAGCGGTTATCGCCGTCGGGGTGATGGTTTCGTTCGGCGCGATCGATCACGTGCTGCGATCGGGATTGGCCTACTTTGGCTGGGACGCGCGGGTCTTTCTCAGCGGCACGGTCGTCGCGATCGGATTCGCCTACCTGGTCCGGTTCCTCACGGTCGCCTACGAGCCGGTCCGGGCGGGCATGACCCGGGTTTGTGGACAACTCGATGAAGCTTCGCGCACGATGGGGCGCAATGCCGCGACGACCCTCTTCTGCGTCAATCTTCCCCTCGTGAAGGGGACACTCCTCGCGGCGACGATGCTTGTCTTCGTCGACATTTTGAAGGAACTCCCGTTGACGATGATCCTGAGGCCCGCGAATTTCGAGACCCTCGCCACGAGCGCCTTCGGCTTCGCGAAAGAGGGGGAGATCCAGAAGAGCAGCGTTCCGTCTCTCATCATCGTGTTGGCCGGAGCGGTGGGACTGGTGATTCTGAATCGATTCATGCGTTCACCCCGATGACACCGACACTCGCCTTTCAGGACGTGACCAAGGCATACCCCGGGGGAGACCGCCCCGCGGTCGAAGGGGTATCGTTCACGGTGGAAACGGGAAGTATCGTCGCGCTCGTCGGCGAGAGCGGAAGCGGGAAGACCACGCTTCTTCGATTGGCGGCCGGTCTCGAGGCACCGGACCGGGGCCGGATCGAGATCGCGGGCCGGGTCGTCGCCGACGAGTCGTGCTGGGTGCCCCCGGAGAAGCGGGAGGCCGGTTTCGTCTTTCAGGATGGCGCCCTGTTTCCCCACCTGACCGCCGCGGGGAACGTCGCCTACGGTCTCCGTGGCAAGTCCCGCAAGCAGAAGCGCACCGCCGTCGACTACCTACTGGCGATGGTGGGGCTGGGCGGATACCGGGATCGCTATCCCCATGCCCTCTCGGGCGGAGAGCGCCAGCGTCTCGCACTCGCCAGGGCGCTCGCCCCCCAGCCCGCGTTCATCCTGCTCGACGAGCCTTTCAGCAGTCTCGACCCGTCCCTGCGGCGATCCCTCCGCGAGGAGGTACGCGACATTTTGCGCAAGATGAAGGCAACCGCGATCCTGGTGACGCATGATCCCGGTGATGCCCTCGCCATGGCGGAGCGGATGATCGTTCTTCGCAACGGCGGGATCGAACAGGAGGGAGCACCGGTGGCAATATACCGGGAGCCGAAGAACGGGTACTGCGCCCGGCTCTTTGGACCCAGCAACCGGGTCCGAATCAATGGCTCCCCCTCGATCTGGGTTCGGCCGGAACACCTTCGACTGACCTCGTTTCGGCCGGAGGGGACTGCTTTTCCCGTGCGGATTCGCCGGATCTGCGACACCGGCAGGCATCGGGAGGTGACGGTCGAGAGTCAGACGTCTGGCGAAGGGGAGCGCTGGACCGTCATCGTGCAGGACTCCGACGAATGGAACGAGGGATCGGATGGCTGGGTCTCGATCCGAAACAGCGCCATGTCGTGATGACAGGCGTGCCGGGTGCCACGATCGTGAACAGGGGCAGCTGGCGAAGGGGCGGCGGGGTGATCCGCGGTGCTTCCGGGGGGCCCGCCGCGTGGGAGGGCGTGCAGGTCGGAGGTGAAACCTCGCTTGGCGTGGGACGTTTCTTCCCTAGGGTGGCGGGGTGGTAATCGATTGGATAGACACCTGGTGGCCCGCGATCAGCGCGGATGGGCTCCGGATCGGATGCGCCTTCCTCATCCTCGGGGCGGTGGTTACGGCTTTTTTTCGCGAGTGGGGTAAACCGGATCAGGTCGCCCTCGCCGCGATGGGCGCAGTGCTTCTGCTGGGGCTACTGCCGGTCGACGATGTCGTCGAGGAGGGAGTGCTGCTGGAAAGGGGCCTGCTCAGCGTGTTCAGCAACGGGGCCCCGATCACGATCGCGTGCATGTTCATTCTGAGTGCCGGGCTCGAGCGCACCGGGGTGATCGACGCCATGGGAGTTTTCTTCACGAGAGTCGCGGGGCGGGGCGAGTTGCGGGTCCTGTTCGTGATGATGCTGCTCGGCGCCGTTCTGTCTGCCTTCGTCAACAACACTCCCGTCGTCGTCGTGTTTCTCCCTCTCGTTCTCGCCCATGCGCGAACGATGAATCTCAAGGCGTCGAAGTTGCTGATCCCCCTGTCCTTCGTCTCCATCCTGGGCGGAACCTGCACGCTCACGGGAACGTCCACGAATCTGATCATCGACGGTGTGGCGCAGGACTTCGGGCAGACTCCTTTCACGATGTTCGAACTCACGAAGCTCGGGATCGTCTACGCGGTGATCGGGTTTGTCTATCTGCTCACGGTCGGCCGTTCCCTGCTTCCCGAGCGCAGCACGCTGGCGGAACTGATCGATCCGGCGGCCGGATCGCGGGAGTTTCTCACCCAGTTCCAGGTCGAATCGGGATCGAGCCTCGTCGGAAAGACCCTGGTCGATACCCTGCTGAGTCGGTATCCGAACGCACAGGTGCTCGAGGTGAGACGCCGGGGCAGGTCGCTGACCACGCCGCTCGACGAGTTGGTGATCCGGGAGAAGGACCGCCTCCTGGTGACCGTTCACGGGGACACCTTCCAGGAACTCCGGGAGTCGGGAGGGGTTCGATTCCAGGAGCAGGACGAACTCCAGCTCACGGAACTGGAAACGCGGGAGCTGAAATTGATCGAGGGAATCGTCGGACCGCGTTCCAGCCTCGTGGGAAAGACGCTGCAGGAGATCGGTTTCCGGCGGAACTACGGGATCAACGTGCTCGCCATCCACCGGCAGGGCGAGAACCTCAACAAGGGACTCAACCGGGTGAGGTTTGTCTTCGGTGACACACTGCTCATGGAGGGATCACCCGAGGCGATCGGACGCCTCCAGGCCCGTCTCGATTTCGTCAGCCTGACCGATACGCCCGAAATGACGGTCGACCGGGACAAGGTCTGGATCGGAGTCGGAGTCGCGGTGGCCTTCGTGTTGGGGGCGTCTTTCAAAATCATGGCGATTCCCGCCCTCGCGATACTGGCTGCCGTCGCGATGATCCTGCTCCGCTGCGTGACGAGCCGGCAGGCCTACGAGGCAGTGCACTGGGATATCGTCTTTCTCATTTTCGGGATGCTGGCACTGGGACTGGCGATGGACCAGACCGGGGCGGCGCAGTTGCTCGTGAACGGGATCATGAGCGTCTTCGGCGGATTCTCGCCCTTCGTCATCCTGGCCGTGATCTATCTGCTGAGCTCCATCCTCACCGAGTTGATCTCCAACACGGCGGTGGCGGCCCTGCTCACCCCGATCGTGATCGGTATCGCGGAGCGGATCGAGTATGCGGGGGAAACCGGAGTCGATCCGCGCCCCTTCATCGTCGCGATGATGTTCGGTTGCAGTGCGAGCTTCGCCACCCCGATCGGCTACCAGACCAACACCTATGTCTACGGGGCGGGAGGCTACCGGTTTCGCGATTTCCCCCCCGGGTCGGCGTGCCGTTGAACCTCATCCTCTGGATCGTCGCCTCGATCCTGATTCCGGTGATGTGGCCGTTTCGCTAGGCACGGTGACTGCGGGCGTCCCGGCGATGGCGAAAATGTCGCTCGTGATGGGCCGGAATGGCGTGAATGATGATGCAGAGAAATCGTCGCCATGTGGATCCGCGCAACCTGTTCCCTCTCTTTCGAGCCCGCCGTTCCGACTCCTTTCCTCCTGATGCTGCGTCCTCGCAGCGGCTGGCAGCAGTGGGTGGGGCGCGAGCAATACGTGCTCGAGCCGAGCGTGCCGGCAGTCGAATTCACCGATCTTTTCGGGAATTTCTGTCAACGGCTCGTCTCGCCTTCGGGACCGTTTTCGATCCGCACCGCCCACGAAGCCGACGTCGCCGAGGCCTACGATGTCGCTCCCGGCCACTCCTTCGTGGAGGTGCAGAACCTGCCTCGGGAGGCGATCCCTTTCCTCCTCCCGAGCCGCTTCTGCGAATCGGACCGGTTCGGGCGGCTGGCGGCCTCCGTCTCCGAGGGCAGGGCGGCGGGCTACGACCAGTGCGTGGCCATTGTCGACTACATCCGTGAAACGATCCAGTATGCGCCGGGCCGGGGAGGGGACATCATCAGCGCCTGCGAGGTCAACCAGCGCTCCGAGGCCGTCTGTCGCGACATGGCCCATCTCGGGATCGCCTGTTGCCGGGCACTCTCGATTCCGGCGCGGCTGGTCGTGGGCTATCTCGAGGCTCTCGTGCCGATGGACCTTCACGCCTGGTTCGAGGCCTACGTGGGCGGACGATGGTATACCTTCGATCCGACCCGCGATGGTCCGGAAGGCGGACGCCTCGCCATCGCCTACGGACGCGACGCGGCCGACGTCGCGATCTACACCCAGTTCGGCGACCCGGTCGAGTTGCTGGGAATGGAGGTGACAGTCGAGCGTCTCGCCGGAGCGCCTGCGTGATCTGCGGAACCTTGACGGGGTGCCGTTTGGCGTTTCAGTGACGCCATGTCGATGGATGCACTCGAAACCGGGGAGCGGGAGGAATTGATCGCCCTGCTGGAGCGGCGGCTTGCCGTGATCGGCAACCATACCCTGCGCGATGCCGATCCCGACGCCCACCTGACCCAGCTGAAGGAGGTTTCGGAAGCGATCATGGCGCGCCACACCGCCCTGGGCGCCAGGTTGTCGCCCCGTCTCGAACATTTCCTCGGAAACTGCAGCTACGACAAGGCCCTGGCGTGGTTGCGCGAGGGGAAGGGATGAGTGGCTCTGTTACGGGCGAATCGCGAGGGCGAATCGCGGGAAGGCTCACCCGCCCCTTCGCCGGCGAGCGAGGTGCTGCCGGTACCGAGGCATCGCTCTCTGCCCGGGGACCTCACGCGCCGCTCACGAGTCCCTCGTGCACGTGGCCCTCGTTGAGATCGACACGTTCGGGGCGGCCCTTGTGCATGTAGACGACCTCGGTGTGATCGAGGCCGAGAAGAGCCAGCGTGGTCGCGTGAATGTCGTGCACGTGGAGCTTGTCTTCGATCGCGTAGAGACCGAGCTCGTCGGTGGCGCCGATAGTCTGCCCGCCCTTCACGCCACCTCCGGCCATCCACATGGTGAAGCCGGTGGGGTTGTGATCGCGACCGTCGCCTTTCTCGCTCATCGGTGTCCGGCCGAATTCGCCTCCCCAGATCACGAGAGTCTCCTCGAGCAGACCCCGCTGCTCGAGATCCCGGATCAAGCCGGAGATCGGGAGATCGACGTTGCGGCACAACCGGGAATGATTCTCCTCCATCTTCGAGTGGCTGTCCCACTTGCTGCCGGCCCCGTGGTAGAGTTGGACGAAGCGCACGCCACGCTCCACGAGGCGGCGGGCCATGAGACACTGCCGCCCGAAGACCTGCGTCTCTTTCTCGCCAAGGCCATAGAGGTCCTTCACGTGCTCCGGTTCGCTCTCGAGGTCGATCGCTTCCGGTGCCTCCGCCTGCATCCGGAAGGCCAGCTCGTAGCTCCGGATGCGGGCCTCGAGGTCGGTGTTCGACTCGCGTCCTTCCTGGTGATTGCGGTTCAACTGGTGAAGAAAGTCGAGCTTGCTTTCCTGGCGTGCCGAATCGACTCCGCCCGGGTTGTTGAGATGGCGGATCGGCTCGTCGCCCCCCTCGAACAGCACGCCCTGGTGCACCGAAGGAATGAAGCCCGATCCCCAGCAGCGAACCCCGTTCACGACCATGGCGTTGGAATCCTTGATCACCACGAAACCGGGAAGACTGCGGTTCTCGGTGCCAAGACCGTAGGAAACCCACGATCCGAGCGAGGGACGTCCGCCGAAGACCGATCCCGTATTCATCTGGCAGACGCCACCGGCGTGATTGATGCCGTCGGAGACGCAGGAGCGGATCACGCACAATTTGTCGGCGATCGCCCCGTGGTGGGGCAGCCAATCGGAAATCCAGAGTCCACTCTCGCCATGCTGCTTCCAGGTGCGCTTGCACTCGAGAAGGGGTGAATTGACCTCGCCCATGGCGGTGACGGGCCGGTCGAAGCTGTCGGGCAAAGTCTGGCCGGCCAGTTCGTTGAGAAGAGGCTTGGGATCGAAGAGATCGAGGTGACTCGGTCCCCCTTCCATGAAAAGCCAGATCACGTGCTTCGCCTGTCCGAGCCGGTGCGGGATCTTCTCGGCGACGGGGTTCGGAGCCCCGAACGCGTTTCGGCCCATCAGGGCAGAAAGCGCGACGGACCCGAAGCCGGCGCCGGCTCGGGAGAGAAATTCGCGTCGGCTGGCGGGAAGTTCGATGCGGTTGCAGGCCATGATACGGAAGAGGGTGAGGTGAGCAGGGAAAGGGAGCGGCGCGCGAGAACCGGTTCGAATGCCGGCGGCGTTCTCGTGCCGTTTCAGTGCAGATAGAGAAACTCGTTCGAAGTCAGCAGCGCGTGGCAGAAATCGGTCATGGCGGCGAGGACGCCCGGGGCGTAGGGATCGGACGAGCGGGGAGACGCCTCGCGGATCCAGCGGGTGTTCGGTGCCGGTTCGGCGCCGTCGGGGCCGGAGAAGGTCCAGTCCACCACAGGGTCGGGCGCCGGGCGATCTCCCAGCAGCAACTGGTCTTCACCGAGGGCACCCTGATGAATGACGAGTCGCGCGAGCTGTCCGTCCCAGAGGTGTCCTTTCTGGTCGCGCCCGCCGAGGAGCGAACGCACGCGGTTTGCGTCGAGTCCGCCGACGATCTGGTGAGACACGGTCGATTGCTCGAGTTTGGCTTCGGGATCGGAGAGGTCGCGGAGGTAGAAGGTAGCGGATCCGTAGGTCGCCTCCTCGCCCGACGGACGCGCCGACAACGACACCGCCAGATAGACCGGCTTCGCCAGGGGAAAGCGGAGATTCGAGGCGACCACTTCGTAGACCCGGTTCCCCTGGAAATCATCGCCGACGAGTTGGAGGATCACGTTGCGCGGATCGTAGCGCGACTTTTCACTCGTCACGCCGAAGGCCCAGCCGATCGACTTGTGGGATCCGTCCCACCGTCCCACCAGCGTATTGACGCTGGCATCGCGATGGATGCTGTCGAGATGGGCGATCGCCTCGAGCGTGAAGTCCTCCGTGGGCAACTCGACTCCGGAGAAATCGAGGCGTTCGAATCGGCTTCCCGGTTGAAGCCAGAGTGCGTGGTCGCCGGTTTCGATCCCGCCCGCCTTCGAGAAATACTGGCTCGCGGGGCGCAGCCCGGTCTCGCCGGGAAATTTCGGTTCCGGCATGGCGGGGGCACCGGTGGTCTCCCGCTGACTCTCGACGAAGGAGAGGGAGGCGGCGATCTCCTCGCCCGTTGCTTCCCGTGCGTAGGCGAGCTGGAAGGCCCGGCGCACGGTTTCCGAATCCGGTTCTTTCGCGTCGGCAAGCAGGCGCTTCGCGAAAGCCTCGGCGCGCTTCATCGTCCACTCCCCGTTGACGAGTTGCAGGGACTGCGTCGGTGTGGTGGTGCTGACCCGGTTCGCGGTGGAAGAGAACCCGGCGGGGGCGTCGAATGCCCCGATCAACTCGTCCGGGGTATTGCGCTTTTTCCGAACATAGATGCTGCGCACGGGTTCCTTGCCGTCGACGGAGTCTCCTCCGGAGCGCTCGCGTAGCTCTCCCGATATCGACAGCATACCGTCTCGCGCCTGTTCGGCCTCGAGGCGCCGGGGTGGGTACCGCCAGAGGAGACGATTGGTGGGATCGACGATCGCGGCGCGGTTTGATGGCTCCACCCGGGCGGTCTGCCGGTAGGCGGCCGAGTTCAGGATGACCCGGTGGAGCGACTTGAACTTCCAATCGTTCTCGAGGAAGCGTGTCGTCAGCCAGTCGAGGAGATCGGGGTGGCTCGGTTCCTCCCCGAGCGTGCCGAAATCGTTCGGGGTGGGCACGATACCGGCCCCGAAATGATGTTGCCAGATGCGATTGACGATCACCCTCGTCGAGAGGGGATTGTCGTCGCGGGCGATCCAGTCGGCGAGTGCGGTGCGCCGCCCGGTCGTCTCCCCGGCCGGATCGATGGCGGGAGGCTCGTCGCCGAGGAGGGTGAGAAAGGCGGGTTCGACCGGTACTTTTTCGCCTCGTTTCATGATCCAGGCATCGACCGGCTCCGGCTTGACGTCGGTCGCGACGAATCCGGAAGGCAGGGGAGTGGGCTTGAGGTGATCGAACTCCGCCAGCTGTTTCTTCAACTCCCGATAGCGCTTCGCCTTTTCGTCATCTCCCTTGCCGAGTTCCTTGTCCCAGTCGAAACGCCGGATCCTGTGATCGACCTGGCGCTGCACGAGCTGGGCGAGTTGCTCCTCGTGGGCGTTTCGTTCCTCTGCGGGCTTGGCGTAGACTTTCTGGATGTCTTCGGGAAACATGCGGGCGGTATAGGAACTCGCGCTCTCGATCTTGGCCTTCTTCATCTCGTCGAGCTCGGCGCGGATCGGTGCCGTCGCCTCTTTCCAAGCGGCTTCCTTCTCCTCGTAGGCGGAAACCTCTTCGGGTGTCGCGAGAGGGTGGGACTCGGGCCACCAGACGTTGTTGAGGAATGACCGGAGCGCGAAGTGGTCCTTCT
>Ga0180436_10001133_pt1 | contig 26421 bp, 17 predicted proteins | sample SS_ome_2_FD_132434 | JGI IMG/M metagenome (GOLD analysis project Ga0180436, IMG submission 132434) | Hypersaline lake sediment archaeal communities from the Salton Sea, California, USA - SS_3_S_2 metaG | ecosystem: Environmental > Aquatic > Non-marine Saline and Alkaline > Hypersaline >... | reverse complement strand
GTCTCAAGGGAAAAATCACGACTAGATGCCCTGTTAGACTCTGCAGCTGATGGAATTATTATTATGTCAGCAGACCATAAAATTGAAAAATGCAACCAGGCTTTTGCCAGGATAATAAGGAAGGATGTTTCAGAGATCGAGGGTTCTCCTCATGAGGATATATTCAACTGGGAATCACTTGAACAAGGCTCATCTTTAGAAGAAGCTGAATTAAGCGGCTGGCCATTAACTGCAAAAGCAAACCTTTATGTGGAAGGCGATCTAAAAAGGCCTTCTGGTGAAATCATTCCAGTTGGTATTACTTATGCCCCTTTACTTTCCGGAGATGGCAAACTGATTAACATCATTGCGTCCATCCGGGATATCACCCATTTTAGGGAAGCGGAAGAGATCAAAAGTGTGTTCGTATCAATTGTTAGCCATGAGTTAAAGACTCCTGTAGCTTTGATCAAAGGGTATGCAGGGACATTGAGACGAGAAGATGTATCCTGGGATAGCGAGATTGTTCAGGACAGCTTAGAGGTGATTGAAGACGAGGCTGATAGGCTTACAGAGTTAATTGAAAATCTATTGGACGCCTCCCGATTACAAGCCGGGGAATTCAGTTTAAATTTAGCTGAGATACGAATAGACAAATTGGCCCAAGAAATGGCGGATAGATTTCAAACCCAGACAGAAAATCATCGGATCATTGTACAATTCCCGGACGAATTCCCCGTGATTGTTGGTGATGAAAACAGACTGGAACAAGTCTTTTATAATTTACTTTCGAACGCGGTTAAGTATTCTCCAGACGGTGGAGATATTTCTATTAGTGGCCAAATCAGATCTGAGCAAATAATAATTTGTATTCAGGATCAGGGTCTAGGAATATCTCAAGAAGACGTGCCGCATATTTTTGATCGCTTCTTCAGAGCAGATGAAGCTGCCAAAAATACACAAGGAGCCGGATTAGGCCTTTATTTAAGCCGAGCTATTATTGAAGCGCATAAGGGCAGGATCTGGATCGAACCTCGACAAGAAAATGGCACCAGAGTGTGCTTTTCAATGGAGCGAGACTAGTAAAGCGGAAAATATTGTTGTATTAAAAGGAAAATGGAGTAGTTATGGCAAGAATCCAAACAAGTTGTCCAAATTGCGGCCAGCCAATGGTTGCAGAAATATTTCAGGTTATAGATGCGAATAAAGAGTTGCAGCTCAAGGAGATTTTATTAGCTGGGGGATTGAACTTCGCTCAATGCGAACTTTGTGGGTTCCAGGGACAATTGCCCATCCCACTTGTTTACCACGATAAAGAAAAAGATCTGTTATTGACATTTTCTCCGCCTGATACAAACAAGACAATGGAGGAAAAAGAAGCAGCGCTGGCACCACTTTTAAAACTGGTCATTGATAACCTGGAGCCTCAAGACCGTAAGGGGTACTTATTTCAGCCGCAAGCTATGTTAACAATGAATAACCTCGTAAAAAATGTATTATTGGCAGATGGAATTACGGATGAAATGATTCAAGCCCAACAAGAAAAAATGAAATTGCTGGATACTCTATTTAATCTGGATGGAGAAAAGCTCAAGCAGACAGTAATTGATAATAATGAGAATATAGACAGGGAATTTTTCGCAATATTTGCAGAAATTGCACAGAGAATAATTTCCAGTCGTGATGAGAAATCAATTGAAAAGATCAAAAACGTACAAGATGTCCTAATGGCTGAAACTGACATTGGAAAAGAGATCATGTCGGAAACTCGAGAGATACAAGCAGCAACACAAGCGCTTGAAGCACTAGGTGAAAATCTAACAAGAGGTTCGCTATTGGAATTGGTCATCAGCGCCCCAAATTTAGAAAGAGTGAAAGCATTTGCTGGATTAGTAAGGCCTGCGATGGATTATGAATTCTTTCAAAATTTCACTGAAAGAATTGAGGATGCAGATGAGAACGAGCGCAAAGCTTTGGTAGAGAAGCGCAACCTCATGTTAAAGGTTACTCAAGAAATTGATGAGCAGCTTCAACAGAAAGTTGCAGCAGCCACAGAGACTATAAATCGGATCATCGCGAACGAATCGATTGAAGAGGGGCTGATGAAAAATATTGGTCTTATAGACCAGCTTCTTGTACAAGCATTGTCAGGCGAAATCAATCAAGCTGAAGAAAGTAAAAATGAAGAACGTAAAGAAAAACTGATTGAATTATTTCAATTAATCCAAGATATGACTACACCGCCTGAATTAAAGAAAGTAGAAGAGCTGGTTGCTCTTACTGATGATAGCAGCAAGCTCGAAAAAGCATTAGATGAAATTGAGCCAGAATTATCTGACAAAATTATTGGCTACCTGACTTCAATTATTAGTAGTTATGAAGAACAAGCGGTAAATGAAGAAGCTGAAAACTTGGATCAGTTAAATGAAACATTGGATAGATTAAAAATTGTTTTTAATGAGCTTTTGCGGAAATCAATGAAAAGTAAGATGGTTTAAGAACTACAAGAAACTGAAATAGAAATTTGCTTCGGGTTTAAGGTGGCTAGGTCGATAAGCTTTGGGTGAATGGAGGGTTATCCATTCTAAAGCCTTGGCCGCGAACAGTGACAATATAATCGTGTTCAGGATCAATTTCTGCGATACGATCTCTCAATCTTCTAACGAGAGCGTCAAGGGCCTGATCGGTCACTCCCAATGATTGTTGAGATCCCCATACGCCATTGATAACTTCTGACCGGGATAAAACACGCCCGCTCGCTTCTGATAATAAAGAGAGAAAACTGAATTGGAGCGCAGATAATGGTGGATCCAGTTCGCGATTCATGATCCATGTTCTACAAGAATCTTTCTCTAGTCTTATACGGCGAAAATATGAAATGACTGAAGATTCAAAATCACCTGGAGCAAGGGGAACAGTAGCGTCTTGTCCAAGGAATACAAACTCTTGAGCAAGGGCTATTTGGATAACATCGCCGTCTTCCAGAATGGTAGTATCGGTAACAGGTTTACCGTTGTGAAAGGTGCCGTTTTTGCTACCAAGATCCTCTAAAGATGGCCCATCCTCAGTCAGGATAATCCGTGCATGTTCTCTGGAAACTTGTTGGTTTGTGATGGCGATATCACATGCGCTAGTCCGGCCAATGACGAGCTGGGTAATTAAAGACCAGCGATAACCATTTAGGGGACCGCCTTGGCCTACCAGTACTGGTTGGGCTTGATTAAATTCTGGCATAGGATGCAAATAGGTAATTGAATATCCAATTGGATTATAATGCAATTGGATATTCATAGTTACGAGAAAATATTAAAATGAAAAACATTTTGAATCCTGGCGAGGTTATCAAAGATCGCTATAAAATAAATGAAATAATTGGGCAGGGGGGAATGGGTTGTGTTTATCTTGCAGATGATATACGATTGGCAGGAAGGTTGTGTGCTTTAAAAGCCGTCCACTACGAACAGAACCTTCCTGAAGATGTAATCAAACAAACAAGAGAGCAATTCAAACGAGAAGCAACTGTACTAGCAAGGCTTGATCATCCAAATCTGCCAAAAGTGTCAGATTTTTTCTCTGATGAAAAGCAAGATTATCTTGTTATGGACTATGTGCCCGGGAAGGATTTGCGGACATTGATGCTAGAGGAAAAGAAAAAGGGAAAATTTCTGTCAGAGAGAGAAGTGTTGAACTGGGCAAGCCAAATTGCAGACGCGTTGATCTACCTGCACAGTCAATCTCCTGTAATTCTGCATCGGGATATTAAGCCAAGCAATATCAAGCTTACTCCTAACGGGATTATTAAATTAGTTGATTTTGGACTGGTAAAATTATTGGTTTCTGGAGAGAAAACGATTACCGTAGTTCATGGACACGGATCAGCTTATTACACTCCGCTTGAACAATATGGAGGAGATACAGGACATACCGATCCGAGAAGCGATGTTTATTCTTTTGGTTCAACTCTGTACCACTTATTAACAAATAAAGCACCACTTGAAGCAAGACAACGATTTTTGGAGTCTACAAATACCCAACTAATTACTGATTTTAATAAGAAGATCAGTCCTAGGACTGAACGAGCAATTACGTTAGCAATGAATGTGCATCCAGATAAAAGAATTCAAAGTGTCGCTGAGTTTAAGGATGCGCTATTAGGGGATTGGAATCCGAGACAAAACCCGAATGGCGCCATGCCTGCACCAAATATCGGGGAGTTAATAAAGGCTACTGAAGAACAAATCTTAACCTGGATAGCTATATTAATGTTTATGATTAGTATTGTGGCAACATTGACGAAGTAATGTCAGGAATCGAAAAATTTCTGATAAATAAAAGCAATAAGCCAACCAAGAGAAGACCCCAATAGAACACATAATCCTAAACTAATTCTACTGGCATCATCCGGGAAGAAAAACCTCACGCCTGGTAACTCCAAGGTGACGTAATTGTAGATTAAAAAGCCGACGATCAAGCTTGATAAACTCCAACGGATACCCCATCGGACCAAACCACTGGTAGCTCCCACCTGATAAGCGATCACCGAGATAAATACGATGATAATAAGAGAGAAGCCCCAATTTCTCCACGGCGAGGCTTGAAGCTCTTCAGTTTCAGAGGGAATATCGGTGGGTTCGTCTGTTGAAAAAGGATTCTCTGATGGCTGAGCTGTCTCTTCCACGGCTGTAATCTGAATATTGTCAGTGGCGCCATTTACAGAATCCCCCAATATATTGATTTCAACAGAAGAAGATCTGGCCAGAGAGCTTTGAGCTGAAAGACTAATATTGTAGCCCTCTACGACAAGGTAGCTAGAGGATGCAGAACCATCGACAGTTGTAACAGAAGGCAAATATGTAGAATTTCCGCGCGAAGTAATCAAGAAATCAACAGGCGTGCCATCGGGAACTGGATTGCCATTATGATCAAGAATAATTCCTGTATGGAACTCGATAACATCTTCCACGTGATATATCGGTGCTGTTGGCGTGCTTTCCGGAGAATCGGTTGTGTTGGCAGGTTCAGGTAGATCTCCAACGTAAATTTGGAATTCTCGATCTGGGTCTGGCGATGTTGCGGATATTAGATCGTAATTAACACCTGGTACAGAAACAGGCAGACTACCAGGGAAAGAAGGAAGCTCTTTGAATAATATCCTTGCCGAGGCGTCTATAGCGGCAGGTAATTTATTATATAGAGCAAAAAAAGCTGATATTTTTGAAATATTTGTAGCGTCGAGATAATAGGGTGCCCCATAAGCGAATAATATGATCTTTTTATCACGTAGCAGATCTTGGCGTTCAGCCAGGAGCCTAGGAAGCGCCGAGGAATATGGACGTGATTCATTCACATCAAGCGCAGCGATGATGATCCAATTGGCATTATAAAGGTCAATAACCATCTGCTCGGCGTCATCAGGAAAATCTAACAGCGTAGATAGATCTTTGAAAGAGTAGGATGTAAGATTTGCACGAACCAAATGATTTCCCGAAAGTGGTCCGTATAAACGAAGTATCGCGTCTTCAAGTGAAGTAGTGGCGAGTGTATGAATTTCGGGGCAATCGGTACACGCTGTTGTGGATTCGGTGTCGGACAAGATGACCAGACGATCAGATGACGTAGGAGCTGATTGAAGTATCGAATCTAGTTGAGCTTGGTCAGGATTAATTAATGTGGCGCTTTCTCGTGCAACAATTTCAGATAAATCACTGTCGCCTATTGCAGACAAATTGTTCTCAGAAGTGAGGACATTAGATATATCAAAATCTGGGTAGATGGAATTCTTTAATGTTAGGATTCGCAAAACTGATGTATCTACTCTATTGGCAAAATCCTGGTCCTCGTTGTACTTCAACGCAAAAAACTTCAACGTTGAGATGATTTCGTGGCTGGGAATCGGATTGTGTTGATCGGTATAGTTCCCAAGATAAAGAAGATCATTACCTGCGATAAAAGCATCAACTGCAACTCTGTCAAGATTATAGGATTCGCCCGAGGGATCATAAAGTTGCTGGAGAGCGAGGCTGCCGAGGTTGTCGCTGATAATTAAACCGCCATCGTCTCGCCAGGTACCCAATGATTCAAGACCCATAAGGAGTTCAAAAGCCTGGGGATCCAAGCTAATAGGTCGAGTTGTTGACCGAATATTTCCCTGAAGTCCCTGATATCGTATATGTGAGTTCAATAATGCATCCGCGGTTGAAGAGGAATTTGGCGCATTACCCGTGACAGCAAAGAAAGGCGCTAAATCGATTTGCTTTAATTGGGCAAGGGATTTTCTTACAGTAGCTACTTCTTCTTCTGGAAGGCGATCAGAACTGCCAAGACCGGGAAAATATTTGGCAACTACAGCGATATTGTTGAGGCTGCCATTATGAATTCCGCGGATGTATGCCTGCCCAAATTTACCTACCCAATAGGGATCACCACCGAAAGAACGAACACCCAGGTCGCTCTGCCCTGGAGCTGGATTGGAAACAACATCTAGACTCGGACCAAATAATAAATTAATGCCCAATGATGATAATTCGCGACCAACCTGCGAACCTACCCGTTCGGCAAGAGAAGGATCCCATGTGGCCCCAAGTGACATTTGGCTAGGGATTGGGCTGAGCCCGGAAATCAATTCTGAGAATTCTGAACGATCTCCTTCCTGTGATATTCCAATGAGGAGGGGTATATATTTTGAGGTCTGACCTACAGTGGTAGAGGAGTCATCTGAGATTAAATCTGAGGTATCGTGCTCAATTGTTTGGAGGTTTTGAATTAGATTCCAACAATCCGCTGGCATATTTTCAGGATTCTGGAAATTGTCATTATCACGGTTGAGGACGATACCGCCAATATGATAGTTTGCGATCAGGTCAAAGATTGGAGAGGTCGGCTCAGTATCAATGCCGTTAAATGTGATCAAAAATAATTGGCCTACCTTTTCTTCTGGAGACATGGATGCCAATTGGAGAAGTGCCGCGTCTGTGGGAGACTTGGGAAATTGAGATGCAAATACTGAATCAAAAGGGAGCGCGGATAAAAACAAAGATCCGATGATGGAAAAACTTATCAAGGCCTGTTGAAGAAGATTTCTAAATTTCATTGAAGTTCAATATTACGGTCTGGTTGGAACTGAATATTATTGTAACCGCTCTCACCCAATGTTCGTAACCCAAGTGCCGGGTCGTCCGTAAAAAAACCATCTACGCCGCAATTTAATGCATGCTGAATATCATCGGTCTGGTTTAGCGTATAGGTATAGACCTTTTTACCAAGCTTGTGAAGAGAATCGACTCGGTTTTTAGTTATGCAAACCATAGATGTGTGTATGGTTTGAAAATCCGATATCAATCCTGGGAAGAATATGCATAGATCAACGTGGGATGGTTTATGAAGCAGTAAACCCCTCGGGACTGTGGGTAGGCGGCGAAATATACGAGTGAGAGCTATAGGATTGAAAGAGGATATTAAGACCCGGTTCTGTGCTTGATGGATACGGATCAAATTCGCAACTCTTTCAGGTAGTGAATCGAAAGGGGTGCTTAGATTTTTAAGTTCAATATTCAGATAGATATTCGGATCGAGTTCTTTGAAAACTTCTTCTAGCGTTGGCACTTTTGCGTCTGGAAATGCGGTTCCAAACAAGGTACCGGCGTGAAGCGATTTTATATCATTGAGGGTGTGCTGGCGGATTCTTCCGGAACCATTTGTTGTTCTTGAAGCAGTACGATCGTGAAAGACTACTACTTCATAGTCAGCTGAAAGTTGCACATCGAGCTCGATAGCTGGAGCCCCCTGGCTGATTGCCAAATTAAAAGCAATCATAGTATTCTCAGGGGCGTGGGCGCTTGCACCCCTGTGAGCAAGAAGAACAGGGTTGGGAAGTGTAGTATTCATCTAGTACCAGAGAAAGATTTATAAATCGACGAAGAATGCGTCTGCTGCCTGATCGATCAACTCCCTGGTCATTTCAGGTTTACAACCCAGGAATTTTGAAATATCAAGGATCTGGTTGCATATTTCTCTTGGGTGTGAACCGCGCAGATTTCGGCCAGGCTTGATATACCAGTTTTTGATCAAATAGGCTAGATTTTCTTCGTTAAATGGGATTTTATTAGACTCAGAAACAGATTTGAAAATTGATCGATACTCTTCAAAGGAAGGATCACCAACCCGTATCTTATGACGAAGGCGTCTCAAGAACGCCTCATCTACAAGATCCCGTGGGGGCAGGTTAGTAGAGAATACAATCATTTCATTAAATGGGACTTCAATCTTGCGACCTGTATGAAGGGTAAGGAAGTCTATTTGGTTTTCAAGAGGGATGATCCAACGATTCAAAAGATCTGTGGGCCGAACTTGCTGGCGACCAAAGTCATCAACAAGCAAAATTCCACCATTTGCCTTCATTTGGAATGGGGCTTCGTAAAATTTTGTAACGGGGTTGAAGACAAGGTCAAGGTCTGTCAAAGTCAATTCGCCCCCGACAACGATGAAAGGACGTTTGATGCGGATCCAACGTGGGTCACGCCTCAAGCCGGTCTTGAGCTGACCTGTCCCAGTCTCGGCAACATCGTGTTCAGGAATGATCTCGTGATTTACCGAATCGTAGAGCTTAACTACTTGGCCTTCAATAAAAATTGAATAGGGGATATAAATACTTTCTCTTAGGATCATTGAACCAATTGCTCTGGCAATGCTGGTCTTACCGTTTCCGGGAGGGCCATAAATAAAAACGGATGTTCCTGAGTTAATTGCCGGGCCAACCCGGTTGATGATGTCTTCGGACAGTGTCAATTCGGCCAGATATGATCTGAGAGCTCTTGGAGAAACATTTAGCTTTCCGAGGCTCTGGCGGACTATTGCCTTGTTGTAATCTGCTAAAGTTACCGGTGCTTGAGCAGCGTACTGACTGCGATCTAATGCTTCGCGAGCCCTGTTAATACCGGCTTGAGTAATACCATATTGGTACGATCCCTCACCAAGGCCCATTGTAGAAGCTTTGACTTCGATAAATTTCTCTCGTTTTAGAGAATCAACGATTTTATCGACTATTGCAGTATAGGGTAATGAGATTTTATCTGCGACCTCATAACCTGTGAGATAGCCCTGATAATAAAAAATCTTGAGGGCAAGATCCTGGAGCCAGAGTTGTGATAAACCAGTGTCACTGATTTGAGTAATTGGAGGGGGACCGAATGGTTTTGTGCCAGTGTGGTGGAATTCTGCTTCGGGAATTGAGGGTTGTACTCTGGGAGGATTCATCAGTCTTCTCCGTTGATTACATTATGGATTGATCATGTATTATAATAGTACAAAATTTGCTAAGAAATTATAGCATGATTGTCGTTGAAATTCATACAAAAGGTGCACATGCAACTATCTGTAATCATCCCTATATATAATGAAATCCATACTTTGGAAGAAATCATTTCACGAGTTCAAAAGACAAATTTAGCTGACGAAATTGTGCTTGTTGATGATGGCTCTATTGATGGAACGAGAGAAATCGTTGAGAAGTATAAAAATAAAAATGGATTTGTAGTGATAATGCACGAAAAGAATCAAGGGAAAGGCGCGGCAGTTCGCAGTGGTTTTGAAGTTGCTAAAGGCGAAATTTTCTTAATTCAAGATGCTGATCTGGAGTATGATCCCAGGGAATATCCCAACCTCTTAAAACCGTTAAACGAGGGTTTGTCAGAAGTTGTATATGGATCTAGATTTCTGGGTGCTTCAAGAAGAGTAGCCATGTTCTGGCACATGATTGCCAATAAGATGCTTACTCTGTTTACTAATATACTTTATGACACAATACTAACTGATATGGAAACTGGTTATAAGGTATTTAAACGGGAAGTGGTTGAAGATATGCCACTTCATTCGAAAAGATTTGAATTCGAGCCTGAATTCACTGCAAAAATATTGAAGAGGAAATATAGGATCTTTGAAGTTCCGATTACTTTTAATCCAAGAGACTATTCGGACGGGAAAAAGATCGGTTTGTCAGATGCGTTTGAGGCAATTTGGGCGCTAATAAAATATCGTTTCGTAGACTAAGAGGGCACAATATCTAGCACGTGTAGTTGAAGGGTTCCTGCCCCCCGGTAGTCATTTTTAGTCAAATTATATGCAAGATCAAATATTGGGGGGAGATTAAAAAATACATCACCTAATCCAAAACAGATGGCGTCGAAAGAACGCGTTCCGTCTGTGACAATCATTTTTAGATGGTCAGAATTTTTCCCAACCCTTTTTGGCTTAACTGCACTTAAATTTTTAGTGACAAAAACAGGGACAGGATTTCCTTCTCCGGTAGGCTCCAACTTCTTAATTTCTTCATACAAAGAGTTATTCAAATCTTCTAAAACTAATTCTGCATCGATCATTAATATTGGATGCCGGCTGATTTCTGATAGCTGAGCGAGCGCCAGTTTGGTCAAATGATTCCTCAACTTGGGGATGTTTGTATTTTTTACTGTGAAACCAGCGGCAAGTGAATGACCTCCGTAATGATCAAAGAGATTTTGGCAGGAATCCAGGGCGTTGATGATGTTAAAGTCTGAAATGCTCCTGCATGAAGCGGTTGTATACTCATCTCCTGATTGGCCAACAATTGCTGGAAGATTATATTTTCTGGCTAGAAACCCGGCAGCTATACCAGCTAATCCGATAGAGATATCAGGACTGAGAACCATAAGAAGTGGGGGATGAGGTGCTTGATCCGATATGATCTTATCAACATATAATTCAAGGTCTTTACTCAAGGTTTTCCGTTTAAAATTGTGATTTTCGAGTTTTTGAGCATATTCGCTGCAATCTTTTAGAACTGATGAAAGAAGCAGATTCAAGGGAGTTTGGGCGGATTCGGAATCTAGACGCCCTGAGGAATTTATCCGCGGCGCAATTTGAAAACTGATATCAGAAGCGTTAATTGATTTGTTGACATGACCTGATACGCCAAGCAGGGAAAGGATCGACTGCCGTTGATTGAAATTTAACCTAGTTAAACCTTTGCGAACAAGGTATCTGTTTTCACCTTTTAAGGGAACAATATCAGCAACTGTTCCAATTGCTACTAGATCAAGATAATCTTCGGGATTTAATTGGGGCATATATTTACTTATTGCACAAACTAACTTATATGCTACTCCAACGCCAGCAAGATTTTTATTTGGATATGGATCATCTGGCAGCTTCGGATTAAGTATCGCGGCAGCGGGGGGCATGATTTCACCCGGTGTATGATGGTCAGTCACAATTACGACCATTTTGAGAGAATTGGCATGACTAATTTCGTCAAAGGAACGAATGCCGTTATCAACGGTGATTAGAAGGGAAACTCCTTGATCGTGGAGAGAATTGATAGCAATCTTGTTTAATCCATAACCTTCTTTCTGGCGGTCTGGTATATACGGTATGACTGACGCGCCTATTTCTCGTAAAGCTAAAGTAATAAGTGCGGTGGAAGTAATTCCGTCAGCATCATAATCTCCATAAACACCAATTATTTCGTTGTTTTGAATCGCATCGATAATGAGCTTGCTTGCTTTATCTGAATGACGTAGATTGATCTTGGAAGACCATTCAGGGGTTTGAGGTAATAGAAAATTTAAGGCATCTTTCAGAGATGTAATACCGCGATTGGATAACACCGATTGGAATGCAGGAGAAAATGTATCCAGTTCTTCTTTAATAATTTCAAGAACAGGATTGGGATATTGCCATAGGTACCTGTGCAAGGACATGGAAACGGATTTCCTTCTTGGTATAGATAGAGATTATTGGACGATCAGTTTTTAGCAATTTCCCTTGAAAGAACTAAAGCCCCCATTAATCCAGAATCGTCCCCCAGGGCTGCTGGCAGGACCTGAAGGTTTTCTAGATACACCTCAGAAATCGCATATTTTTTAATGGATTTGCGAATAGGATCAAATAGTAAATCTCCTGCTCGTGAAACTCCTCCGCCGATAATGACCCGGCTGACATTGAAAATATGAAGAAGGTCAGCTATTGCGAGGCCTATATATTTCCCGGCTCTATCGTATGCCGCCAGGGCTAACTCGTTTCCATCTTCAGCTGCTACAGAAACGAGCTTGGCAGTTAGTTCACCTTCGGGAAAATGCTCTTTCAGGGATTCATCTGCAAGCTTTGATTTGACCCAGCGAACAATTGACGGGCCAGAAGCAATCGCTTCAAGGTGTCCTTTTTGGCCGCAAGAACATTCAGGCCCTTGAATGTCTAAAGTAGTGTGACCGATTTCTGCACCATAACCGTTTGGCCCGATAAATAATTTATCGTTGAGTATTATTCCACCCCCGATACCAGTACTGATTGTTAAATAGATCAGATCGCTGCATCCCTTACCCGCTCCAAAATACCATTCTCCATAAGCTGCGAGATTTGCATCATTATTCAATGCAACTGGAACTGAGAAGGTGGTTTCAAGGAATTCTTGGAGGGGGAAATAACGCCATTCAGGGATATTCGGAGGCGCTACAATTATTCCGTTTATCGGATCCATTGGTCCCGGACAAGCTGCAGCGATTGATTGAATTTCGTAATTCTCTGGCCAAACTGATTCAATTAAAGTTACTAGTCGATCTTCGACGGGTATACCATCAGACCTGGTGGCAATTTGATTATATAGAATCGGTTCAGTACTCTTGAGAGTATAAGAAGCGGCCCGCATGCGAGAAGCTCCTATATCAATAGCGATGGTTGCGTTCATAGTGGACAGTATAGCATAGATAAAGGGGTGTGGAATATACTTGTTGGTCAGTACTTATATAAGAATTTTAGAGATGAAATTATTATAAGAACACCCAAACTGATGTTGACGGATTCTATATCGCTTGCTATTATTCATACGCTGTGAATTATAAAATTATGAATATTGTCAAAGAAAAAATTACAGGATTTTTGAAGTGGCTCCAACCAGGGCTGGGCGTAAAGCGCTGGATCTTCACGATATTATTAGGCACTACAATAATATCTTTGGGATTGGCTTTGTTTGTTATAGATCTTTACCGCAAAGCGCCGGAGACGTGGTGGCTGCCATTGGTTTCGCTGGCGTCTTTAAGGGCATTGCCTCGTTTATTTAGGGTTCTAATATTTGAAAGCCTGGGTATTGTTATCATTATTTGGGGTATTGTTGGACTTAACAGGTCTCTAATTGGTCCTTTCTTAAGGCCGGGCCATACTATTGTTGAACGTTTGGAGAAACACCAAAGCAGGAAACATGGTCCAAAAATTGTCGCAATTGGAGGTGGCCATGGTTTGTCGACCCTGTTAAGAGGTCTAAAAACAGCATCCCATAACATCTATGCTGTAGTGACAGTGGCAGATGATGGAGGATCGTCGGGAAGATTACGAAAAAATCTGGGTATTTTACCTCCTGGAGATGTAAGGAATTGTTTAGCGGCACTGTCTGATGATGAGGACTTACTTGCGCAATTATTCCAATATCGTTTTGGCGATTCTGATGGTAGTTTAAAAGGACATTCTTTTGGAAACTTATTTATTAGTTCTATGGCTGAGGTTACCGGGAGTTTTGAACAAGCTATTGCAGAATCAGGAAGGGTGTTAGCCGTTTCAGGAAGAGTGTTGCCAGCTTCATTGGATAATGTGAATTTAGTAGCCGAAATAATTGATAAGGATAACGGAGAGCAAAAACGGATCTCTGGAGAGAGCAAAATTACTGAAGCGGACGGAATCATAAAGCGTGTTATGCTTGAACCAGCTAATCCAGCAGTTTACCCCGAGGTGATTCAAGCCATACTTTCGGCTAATATCGTAATAGTAGGTCCTGGAAGTTTATATACAAGCATATTGCCGAACCTCTTAGTTAAGGATATCAAAGAAGCTATCAGAGCTACGCAGGGTTTAAAAATATTTATTTGTAATGTGGCAACACAAAAAGGGGAGACAGACGGTTTTACCTGTGGTGACCATTTAAGAGTGATTGAAGAACATATCGGTGCAAATATATTTGATATTATTGTAGCTAACGATATGGCACCTCAAATTATAAATGAGAAAGTTGAAGGGGTTGAAGTAGAGGACGATTTACGAAAAAAATACGCGGTTTATAAAAATGACCTGATTGATGAGGACCACCCCTGGAGACACGATCCAGAAAAAGTAACCAAAGTAATTATGGATCTTTATAGAGAACGGACTGGGCCTTTGACGATGGAATAATTGCCAAATATGAATAATTTGGTAAAATGTGAAAATAAGCACAAGTTTATCGGAGGAATGGAATGAAGACAAAGATTGGTATCAATGGATTTGGAAGGATAGGGCGGCAAGTATTAAAAGCCATAAAAAAATATCACGGGGAAAAATTTGATGTTGTAGCAATCAACGATCTATATGATTCAGAAACTAACGCTAGATTGTTCAAATATGACTCCAATTATGGTATTTATCAGGGAACCGTTGAAGTAAAAGATGGAAACCTGGTTGTGGATGGTGATGAAATCAAGGTATTCTCTGAACGAGATCCTAGGGAACTGCCCTGGAAGGAACTCGGAGTAGATATTGTTATTGAAGCAACTGGAATTTTTAAAGACACAAGTAAGAATCCTGGACCACAGTCACATATTGAAGCTGGGGCAAAGAAGGTAATCATTTCAGCACCGGCCAGTGGGGAAGACCTAACAATTGTACTGGGCGTCAATGACAATCTATACGATCCTGCTAAACATCACGTCTTGTCAAATGCATCTTGCACAACTAACTGCCTTGCTCCTCCCGTGAAAGTGATTCATGAGAAATTTGGTATTGTAAAGGGCTTGATGACAACAGTTCACGCTTACACTAATGATCAGAGGATCTTGGATCTGGCTCATAGTAAACCGCGCCGGGCACGTGCAGCAGCTTTGAATATCATCCCAACTTCAACTGGAGCAGCAACGGCCTTGTCCAAAGTGATTCCGGAAATGAAAGGTAAATTTGACGGATTTGCTCTTAGAGTTCCGACGCCTACAGTGTCAATTGTTGATATGGTTGTTGAATTGGAAAAAGAAGTTAGCGTGGATGAAGTGAATAGTACTCTGAAAGCCGCTGCGGAAGGCGAACTAAGGGGGATTATGGGCTACACAGAAGAACTTCTGGTATCTATGGATTATAAAGGCAATCCTCTTTCATCTATTATTGACTCTGATCTGACCAAAGTAATAGGTAAAAACATGCTAAAAATTGTTACTTGGTATGACAATGAATGGGGTTATTCAGCTCGAACGGTAGATATGGCGGCTTTGATAGCTAAAAGTCTCTAATCGACTAGAAAAAAAGCGCCCCCGGTAGTAGCGGGGGCGCTTTTTAATTGGAGAAATAGACATGTTAAATAAAAAAACTGTTCGCGATTTAGATGTTAAAGGCAAAAAAGTTTTGGTTCGAGTCGATTTTAACGTCCCATTAAAAGATGGAATGATTTCGGATGATACAAGGATAAAGGCAGCTTTGCCAACAATTGAATACCTGATAGATGAAGGTTCTGCCGTTATTCTGGCGTCACATTTGGGAAGACCGGGAGGCGAAGTAAATCCAGAATTTTCATTAAAGATTGTCGCTACTTATTTAGATAATCTTCTTGATGCAAAAGTATTTTTTTGTGAAGATTGTATAGGCGAAAAAGCAAAAAAGGCAGCACAGGCGATAAGTTATGGCGAAGTGCTAGTTTTAGAAAATACCAGGTTTCATTCTGGGGAAAAAATTAACGATCCGAGTATGAGCAAGGAGCTAGCTTCTCTGGCTGAAGTTTATATAAATGATGCTTTTGGGACAGCCCATAGAGCCCACGCTTCAAATGTTGGTGTTGCTGATTATTTGCCTGCAGCAGCTGGTTTCTTGCTAGAAAAAGAGATTAATTACCTAGACAATGCTATAGCAAATCCAGAACGGCCATTTATCGCTATTCTGGGCGGCGCCAAGGTTGGTGGAAAAATTAAGTTGATTAACAATTTGATCGATAAGGTTGACTACATTCTGATTGGTGGGGGGATGGCTAACACTTTTTTCGCTGCACAGGGATATAAAATGGGGGATTCTTTGGTTGAAGATGAAGCAAAAGAGATTGCAAATAAATTGCTTGACAAGGCAATGGGGAAGATTGTATTACCTGCAGACGTAGTCATCGCTGACGAATATAGCGACGATGCGAAAACACAAATTATAAAAGTGGGTGACGTACCAGATAATTGGAGGATTCTGGATATTGGTCCAGACACATTAGAATTATTTGGGAAGATAATCAATAACAGCAAAACAATTGTTTGGAATGGGCCAATGGGTGTATTCGAATTCCCTTCATTTGCAGAAGGCACTTTTAAATTGGCAGAGAAAATTTCTGAAACAAAGGCAATAACAATAGTTGGTGGTGGGGATTCAGCTGCTGCAATTAAGAAAGCTGGCCTGAGTGAAAAAATAACTCATATATCAACGGGCGGTGGAGCATCAATGCAAATGCTTGAGGGCGCAAAGCTACCTGGTTTGGAAGCGTTGGAAAATAAATAAGAGTTGCCAATTCACAAAGAAGAGAGTTTGAGTGAAATGAAAAAAGGAGTTCTCGAGGGAACTCCTTTTTTGTATATTCGTGGACGTGGGAGCTTCAATCATTCTTTATGGATCTTTGATTTTCTCTTGAGGCGTTTTAAGCGGTGGTCCAGCTCTTTTTTGTAGCGGTGCTTGAGCGCCCGGGTTTGGTTTGACGAGGACTGAGCTGATAAAGTCCAATGGATTGCTTCTTGAAGATCATTTTTTTTATGTTCAAAATACATAGCTAATTCAACCTTGGATTGAATATCATCCAAGGAAGCGCATTTTTCCCACAAAGGCACTGCTGAGCTAATATCATCATTTTTCTTATATATTGATGCAAGCGAAAGTAAACCAGCGCGTTTTGACTCGTTTGAGAGGGTTTTATTTTTGAGGGCTGTTGATAAAACTTCAATCGCGTTATCAATTTTCCCTGAATAATATAGATAGCGACCAACTGGAACGAGATCCTCACGATTGCGATATTGAGCCGATAACGGATTTGCCAATCGGTCAGTAATATAACTTAGCAATGTTATCAATGAAATTACATCTACTTCGTTATGATAAAAAACACTTTTGATGGGTTCAGGGTCGTTATTTTGAAGGTATTCGAAGAATTTCTCTGATACCTGCCAACCGGGGATGTCATGTGATTCGCGCTGGATTCCTAACAAGTGGTGTTCAATATCTCCAAGCGAGCAGGTAGGAAGCTGGGTTTTCCACAGACGTCTCACAATGTGGAGAAGATCGATATGAAAGATGTTTTGAAAAGGTGGGGGCCAGCCATGGAAAAGATATCTATTCTTGATCCTGGGAAGATCAAATGATTTTCCGTTATACGATACGACAACCTTTGCGTTTGCACAAAATTTCTCCAGAGCTGCTAGCTGGCAAGACTCATTTGCTGGATCTTGAAGGAAAAATTGGGCAAAATGGATCCCGTCGGTTTCGTATTTTGCAGCACCAGCTAAAAAAACGTATGTTCCTGCACCACCAGATAAACCTGTTGTTTCTGTATCTATGAAAAGATATTGTTCAAGGGGGATTTTTGATATACCAGAGTATGCGCTGATAAACTCAAAAACATCCATTTGAGGAAGATCAGACAATTTTTTGTCCCCATGTTTGAGAGAAAATGGAAAATGTTTCCGAACAACAAAACAGACACCAGCGCTGGTTTTCTCCCAGCTTCCAGGGAGTGTATCTGTCAGAGAATGCGAAGGAGCAGATTTACTACCAGGTTTAATATGAGAAGTGCCAACCTGTACTCCTAAATCTTTAAGTTTATCGGTTAGAGATTGCATCACAAGATTGTACTATAACTCAAAAACTGACACTTTTATCGTGCATGTAATGAACTTTTGATTCTTTCAAGAGCGTCGGATAGAGTTTTCTTGGGACAACCAAAATTAATTCTAACGTGGTCTTTAAAAACTTCTCCAAACCATTCACCAGAATTTAAAGCCACCTTAGCCTGATCCAGGAAAAATTCCGCAGGATTCTTTAGGCCCAACTTGGAACAGTCTAGCCAGGCAAGATAAGTTCCTTCAGGAGTAGATAGAGATATACCGGGAAGTTCATTGGCAACGAAGTCTACTAAGAATTGTCTATTGCTGGCAAGATATCGAAGAAGCTCTGAGAGCCATTCAGTCCCGTGTTCATAAGCAGTAGCCATTGCAATTTCCCCTAGAATATTTACAGAACCTACAAAACCTGAAAGTTGTTTTGAAAATAATTCTCGTAATCTGGAATTGGGGATAACTACGGCAGAAGATTTTAAACCAGCGAGGTTGAATGTTTTTGTTGTGGAAACCAGGGTCACGGTTGAGTTAGCAATTTCAGAAGAAAGAGATGCAATGGGAATGTGTTTCTTTCCTGAATAGACAATATCGCTGTGGATTTCATCTGAACAGATGATTGTATTGTTATTGAGACAGCTCTGGGCCATCGATAATAACTCGGTTTCAGTGAAAACTCGCCCAGTTGGATTGTGTGGATTGCACAACATAAACGTCCTGGTATCAGGACGTAAAGAATTAGTAAATTGTTTGCTGTCTGGCGAATAACGACCTTTGGAATCGCACACAAGCTGGGAAATTAGTTGTTTTTGCGAAGTATTTGATGAAACATCAAAAAAGGGATGGTAAGCTGGGGTTTGGATCAGAACAGAATCGCCTGGTTGAGAAAAAGCCGCAGCGGCGACGTTAAACGCTTGAACAACTCCAGGAATTATTAGAATCTCGTCGGTCTGAACCTTCCAGCCATGCCGCTTTGCTAACCATTTTTGCACAGCAACCTTGGTATTATCCTGAGCTGCAGTATATCCGAATAGTCCATGATCAACTCTTTTTCGGATAGCATGGAGAACATCCGGCGGAGACAAGAAATCCATATCAGCTACCCATAAGGGTAAAACGTCTTCATCAAAAAGATTCCATTTGATTGAATCAGATTTACGGCGATCAATAACTTGGTCGAAATTATATTTCACAATAGTGTATCCAGTTTTGCTTTACTAAAATAGGAACGATAAGCAGCAATTTCCCTTAACATGAACTTGAGCTTTTTATCAATTAATTGGAAATCCTCTAGGTTTTTTCTTGGACCTGCAAGAATTTTACTTTCCGAAGAGAATAAAGATAAATCATAGTCTCCATGAGAATGAATCCAATCTAAGCCAACTTCGATCAGAGCAGGAGTAGCAGCAATGCTTTGGGCGGCTTTTTCGGAGTCGAAAGAAATAATATTATTTTCCATCATATATTTTAACAGACCGTGAAGTTTTGTTATGAACTTCCTCAAGGTCTGAACAGCAGGGTCGACAGCGAAGAAAACAATCTCCTTAGGTTCTACTTGATCCAGAGCTTTATTAAATATCTCGCGACTGGGAGGGGAAGTCCAGATCACTAAAGTATCGGATTTAAATAGATCCAATCTTTGGTAGGACTCGACTCCTTCTGGGGAGTTAGATTCAGCCCATACTATTGCTCCGGGTTTTGTTATATAACTTGATAGTTCTGACGCGGGAGATGGGTTGAATCTAAAGTCAATTAATTCTATCTTGGATTGCTTCGGGATAACTACAGGCGAACCAGATAATTGGCGGAAATGGCGCAAAGTGGCCTGTACCTGTAGTTTATTTTTGTAGGACGTTAGATCCAGCGCATAAGCTACGTCAAATTCGCCGGCAGGAAGGTCAATATCAGCGCTATTCCACCAAAGCAAATCTTGTTGTTGGTTAGAGCTATCAATGAGCGTAATTTTCTTATGGGTATCCTCTTTTCCGATCACTTTTATTCCATTTTCGGCTAAACGGACGCCACGGGTGGAAAACAGGAGTTTTGGGTTGCCGGCACCAAAAGGAGCCAGTCTTTGAATGTCTGTAATAAATGCTTCTGTAATAGATTGAAAATGAATATCTGAATCGATTTTTACTTTAGGAGGCTTTGGTGGTCCTCCTACGATTCGGTGATAATTCTCTGCCAGGTCTCGTCTGAATTGAGGTACTTTTTCCAATGAGAGGCTTACTCCAGCAGCCATAGGGTGACCCCCAAATGAATGGAGCAAGGGAGCCGATTCGGATATTAGAGCGGATATGGGAACACCCGGGATGGACCTTGCTGAGCCTCTGGAGATGGATCCTTCTTGAGAGAGCATGATCACGGGTTTATGATAGCGGTCAACAAGACGGCTCGCTACGATACCGATAACACCCGGATGCCATTGCGCTGGACCTTGTAGCACAAGAATTGGATAATCTTCAGCATAGTCAGGATGATCATTAATTAACTTAACCGAATCCTGAAAAATTGTTTCTGTAAGAATTTTGCGCCTGGAATTCAGAGAGTCTAATTGCCTAGCCATTTCCGCTGCCCGCGAGAGGACAGATGTGGTTAAGAACTCAACGCAACTGTTCGCGTCATCCAGTCTGCCAAGAGCGTTTAAACGAGGACCGATAACAAATCCGATAGTCTCTTCTGTAATATCCCCCGGTTTTAAATTGGCAATTGTCAATAATTGCTGCAATCCAAGCCTCGATGTGTTTTGAAGTAGCGCCAAACCTTTTTGAAGTAAAAACCGTGTATCGCCAGTTTGGCGAGCTACGTCGGAAACGATACCCAGAGCGACAAGGTCAAGAAAAATTTCTGGATCAAGATCAAGATGAGAATATAAAGCTTCGATCAATTTGTATGCAACACCAACTCCCGGTAAATTGAAAAGGGCATGATCTTCTGAAAGCATGCTTGGATTAATAATAGAGTGGGCGATTGGTAGATCCAGGGGGAGCTGATGATGATCCGTGATAATTACATCGATACCTAGATTTTGTGCGAATTCAACTGCTTCAAAAGCGTCTATTCCGGTATCGCAAGTGAGCAAAACAGAAGGGGAGTGCTCGGAAATTTTGTTCTGAAGAGTCGGCGTAGATACGCCATGGGATTCTCGGGACCTGTTGGGAATATAGTGTCTTATTATACTTCCTTGACCTGAAAGAGCAGATACAAGCAGGGTAGTGGAAGTCTGCCCATCAACGTCAAAATCACCCCAAACGAGAACAGTCTGTTTTTTAGCAAAAGCTTCTAGGATCCTTTCAACGGCCTTGGTTAGCCCGGGCAGCTGGTCAGCAGGAGCAGGTTGATATAAATCAGGATTTAAAAAACCCTTGGCAGATTCTATTGTTTGAATTCCGCGACGATACAGAGTTTGAGTAAAAACAGAAGAACCCCCTAACGCAGCCTGGAAACTTGCGGGAATTTCTAGAATATCTGGGTAGACCCAATCTCTTTCATTATTGCGCATAGGCATATTCATATATCTTTTCTAAAATTCTATCTCACTGATATTATCAAGATCAAAATGAAAACCGCTCAAATCCTCTCCCTCGAGTTCAGTTAAGGGATCAAGGTTGCTGGCATCGATGCCTCTTTCACATAGCGAACGGTATACACATTTACCGCAAAGCTTCTGATCGTTTGTCAATGGAAAGTTTTCTCCCGATTTTACGTAACCATCTATCTCTGAAATAATTTTCGTCAGCTGGGCAGTATTTTTTGAATATAACTTGTCTGAATAGGGGAATATTTCCTCTGGATCCGAACTCATCGGATACCAATAATGCATACTGATGTTCTTAGGGGACGGTTGCTCAGTTTTGAAAATGCTTTTTCCGCTATGTGCAAGAATAAATGGATACAGAAATGTTTGAAATCTACTACTTAGTAAAGTACGGGTTAGTTTTTTTGATGAAGTTTTCCAGTCATAAATGATGAAATTCCCATTATTTGTATAAATTAGCAGATCAAATTTGGCGATTAGTTGATGTCCTAAAAAGGGGGTGTTGAAGATAATCTCCGAGAACCGATTTTCATACTCTAAGCCATTGGCAAATGGAATAAAATTTTCCCACATGATGTTTAGATCAGGATCGGATACGCTACGGTTTAGAGAATCTTGATTGATCCCGGTAAAAAACTGATGGCAAAGTTGGTGGAAGATATTGCCTCTCTCAGTCGCTTGTTCTAGCTGAGAAAGCGGCTCTAAATAAGCAGCTGGCCACGAAATATTGTCAATAACCTTCAGTTCAAATCTCCGGGGACATTCACTGAAGTCCTGGAGATTGCTTTGGCTGAGATGGAGTGGAGTTTTAACTGTTTCCATTTAAATCATGAGTTTCCAAATAATCTTTATAGTAATTTGACAAAGCAGTAAATGCTATAGCGGAAGAATATTTACTGCCATAACCAGTATTCCAGGTTATTACTAATTCTTGTTTTGCCCTAGTAATAGAAACGTACAAAAGGCGAAGACGTTCACGGACATATTCGAGACGGGATTCCTTGGTTGCTTTGCCTTCAATATAAGTTATAGATCCTTGAGAATTTATCGTGGTTAGTTGAGAAAGTGCCTCGGATGGTAGGTTCAATTGTTCGCGGATGAACCATTTTTCAGCTATATAATTATCTCCTGGATCCCCAGAAGGGAAATTGTAATTATTGACGGACATTAGATAGACCCGATCCCACTCTAACCCTTTGGCTTTATGAGCCGTTGTAATAACTACCTTACCGCTATGCTCATCTGGATTGAAATCGGACAGTTCGCCCGGCCCAAAGAACCGCCGCTCATTTCTTGCAAGGGATTTCAATTCGTCAAGAAGCGCGGGGAGTTCCCAGTCTGGGTGCTGATTTGCCAGTTGTCTTTGAAATAATGCTATCTTATGGGAGAGTGATAATTCTGCTGTGTCATGGAATATATCGCCAGCAATTGTGAGGATAAGTTGGTCTATAGGCAAGAGAGCTGCTTGATGCCATTTAATGACTAACTGACGGAATTCCTCAAATTGAATAATTTCTTCGTGGACGAAATCAGATTGAACGACTTGCTGGTCTGAATACGCAGTTGGTGAAATATAAGATTCTATATTTTCAAGACTCCGTATTTTCCCAGCGTTTTCCTGGACGATGGTCCATATTTCTGGATCGATCATCATCTTTCGGTTACATACTTCATATACCGCTGCTAACTTTTTCTGGGATGCTGGATCAAGCAAATAAGATAACACCCTGACCAAGGCGCCCGTTGTTTTTCGTGTTTCTATAGTAGTGTTGAGCATTTCTACTGGCTCAATATTGAATTCTGTCCTGAGGATTGAAGCAATCTTTTTGCCGCGTTCGTTACGTGGAGCGAGAATTGCTGCTGTTTTTTCTGGATTATCAGATAACCATCTTGATACAGAACGAGCGACAAGTGATATTTCTTCATCGCTATCAAGAGACTGGGAGTAAAGATGGACCTGGTCAGGTTTGTCAACAGGATTTGGCTGCGAATCGCCTGTTGGTGTTGGAATGATCTTGTTAGGATAGAGGGCGTCGCGGACCAGGACTTCAGGGTGAGCTTGATTCGTCCAATCGACTAGATAATTGGCAAGATTAATTATGCTTTCTGAATTTCTACCTGAATTCGGGAGAATATGGCTGGAGTCTGCAGAAGAAACAAATTGATTAAATAAAGCCGGATCAGCGGTTGTAAACGATTCGTAAATCGCCTGATTAGGGTCTCCGACCCGAACCCAATTGCTTTTGTTATTGTGAGTAGAAAGAAGGGCTAAAATTTGCTGCTGCATAAAGCTTGAGTCCTGGGCTTCGTCCTCTAATACGTAAGGCCATTTGCCCTGCAGGCGGGATAATAAACTCTCGTCAAGTGATAAGACCTGGTAAGCCTTGTTTATCAGGTCGTCGAAATCCACAACGCCACTAAATTCAAGGTTGCGTTGGTAGATCTCGTAGATTTCAAGACCAATCAAAGCCAGAGGATAACTTTGTATATTTTCTGTGATGGATTGGCGAATTTGAACCGGAGACAACAAGAGATTCTTGGCACTTTTAATGAATTGGAGAGATATTTGATTAATAAGAGCAGGTATTTGTTTTTGATAGAGATCAGTAATTTTATTTTTGTTCAAATCAGGAAGGAGATATTTTTCTAGGCCATCGGGATGTTTCCTTAACCATGTATAAACAGCTTCATCTCTAATTCGGATCGCTTCTCGATCATCGATAATCTGAAATCCCGAGTCAAGCCCGGCCAATTCAGGCCGTTCTTTTACGATATCGTGGGCCAAGCCATGCAAGGTCCTGACCCGGTAGCCCAAGGAGGGGATAAGCCCATAATGATCCAGAAAATCACTGATGCGCTGGGAAAAATTATTAACTGCTGAATTTACCAGGGTTACTATTAATATTTCCTGATCTGGATCAAGATGCTTATTTTTGATAAGTTCAGCAGCGAGATAAGAAAGAGTCCACGTCTTTCCGCTGCCGGGGACAGCAGAAACGCCCATTGTGCCATTACGATAGGCGAGGATCTCCTGTTGAGCTGGGCGTGGTACAAACTCAGGAATAATCGAGGTCATCGGCGCGGCCTCACGCTATTCAAAATCTCATTAACGGCCTGGATCAGCAAACCTTTCTGCTCGTAACCGTGTTCGTCGGTCTCGGTCAAACATAGTGAAATTCCCTTTCTGCACCTGCGTATCAACCCGGTGGTCAAACACGCTAGATTTTCCATGTTGAGTTGTTGCTCCTCAATATCCCTCCATGGATTTCCTGACACCCAATCCCTATTGAGTACATGTGGGTTAGTGAGCGGTTGGAATATTCTTTCATACCAACCACGGGATCCAACATCTATCCAAAATTGAAAATCAACCGGGCGATTTTTCAATAGGAAAGTATAGGCTGGTGCAAGATAAACTGAATCTTCTGTTGACTGAGTCCAGGATTGAAGATACTGGTTTGCTAAAACGCCAGTTTTAACCATCATGTAATATTCAGATCCCAATTGATCAGGGTTTAAGTGCTGTACTTCACCAGCGGATAATCGAAATTTCTGAACTGACTGAATGATCTGGTCAGTTATCATCGCCATTGACAGATCATCACGAAAACCAAATCCTGGCTGGGATAAAATTTCCCCAAAAAGATTGACGAAAAAATGATCCATTGGAAGCGGGGGGCTTTTAGAATAATCTACTAGCCAGTTAATTAGGTCTTGATAACGGCTGCCAAAATAATAAGTTATCCGTTCTTGAAATGAGGAAGGCAGGGATTCGAAATCACTAAGACCAATCACGTTATTTTGATTATTAATTGATTGGCGGGAAAGAATATATGCCCTTGTTAGATCGAGATCCTTGATTGATTGGAGTAGGGCGAATGTCAGATCATGAGCAGATGGACGAATATTCCACTGCGGATGAGCAAAAGCGGCCAGGGTCAATAAACAATGAGTAACAGGTTCGTCTCGTAATGCACGGGATGGACGGTGTGTAGAGATTGAGATTCCGTAGTTAGCGAGTTCGTTCGTAAACATAAAACGTAAAGAGTCACTTAAAAACGGAGCAAGGATTACAATCTCGCTCGGAACAGTGCCTGTATTGATCATTGATGATATATCTGACGCAACGCTAGAAACCATTTGGGGATGAGTAGAGCGATAGTTAACTGAAATTGCCTTCTTCGATATCTTGCCCTCATAAATCTTAGGAGAGGGAGTGTTATCAAGTGCGATTGCCAAATGAGAAGAAAAAGTTGACAGGCTATCTGAATTTGTGAAGTTCTCAGTGAATATTATTTGATGTTCACAATCTCCAGAAAGCTTTCTTGCATTGGAAGGAGATGCACCCAGAAAACTTCTATAGCCCGCATCGTCATCAAAAATGATCACGGCTGAATCTAGATTCGGGAGCAAATTGCTAACAAAATCATGACAGACAGGAATATCCTCTTCTGAGTTATCGTATATAAAATGTTTGTATTGTGCCTGATAGTGTTCTTGGATCAAAGGAACACGGCTAAGGGATTTGGAAAATAGTTCAACCTGGAGGGAATAATCCAATAGGTTATTTTCATAGCAATAATCTCTAAATAAATTCGCAGAGTCTTGAGCGTGTTCATAAACAAGCGCTTGGGATTGATCTCCTATCCACGAGGACAATAAGCGGTCCGAGATTTCGGTATGAGAAAAGCCATGAACGGCAGCCTTGTTGAGATTGTCAATAATTTGGCTGTACAGCCTATTTCGCTGGATGGTAATTGATGCGAAATAACCTTCTTCAATTATCAGGGGTTCAACAAGTTTGGACATAAAATACAGGGTAGATTCAAGTGTCAAGAATACAGGCGGAGAATCTCCTGAAAATTTTGGAAAGGAATCGAGCAATAAGGGCCAAAAAAGTTCGATTCCCCTTCTTGCCAGACCTCCAAAAGTAGCGAAGACAGGTTTGGAGGAACCAGAAAAATCCATCACCTCAAGAGCCTTAAGATAATCTAAACTCAAGTTCCTTTGGGGGAATAATAATAAGATCTCATGGCCGGGCAAACCAGATTGAAGGAGATACTTTAGACGTTCAAT
>Ga0180436_10001132_pt1 | contig 26429 bp, 27 predicted proteins | sample SS_ome_2_FD_132434 | JGI IMG/M metagenome (GOLD analysis project Ga0180436, IMG submission 132434) | Hypersaline lake sediment archaeal communities from the Salton Sea, California, USA - SS_3_S_2 metaG | ecosystem: Environmental > Aquatic > Non-marine Saline and Alkaline > Hypersaline >... | reverse complement strand
TTTCCTCAGTCTGGTTACTGTCGATTGGTTACTGACCTACTGCGCCGCTAGCGCGGCGCCCGGTGGAGTGGGGGATAGGCGATATTAATTCCCTTCAAGAATCTTGGGAATAAATTCAAAGCTTTGATACATTTCTTGATCATATCCTTCAGTATCCGGGTAGGATAAGAAATGAATGCTCTGGCCAGTTTTCCAGGTAGCTGCAAGTTTGAGCTCCCTGGAGTATAAGAATATGTACATGCCACGCAGCAGACAATTAGATTCCTCGGCTGGTTTCTGATCCCCAACCACATGAACAAGTGAATACTGTTTACCGTCTACAGGTGTAATTTCGTCAACAGAAAAGCATTCCCCGTAATAATTGTCAACCATTTGTTCTAGAGCTTCCTCTGACTCTACCTCTTTAATATAGATGTCCCAAATATAACTAGAATAATCTCTGTTCCAGAGCATCTCAAGGGTATTTATCTTGATTTCACATTGATCGTTGGGGTAATCGATTCTTCCCGTTGGATCAATCTGTGAGGATGATAAAAAGATCACGGTTTCACTTGTGATATAAACCCGCGTGTTACCATCAATAATAATCACGGGAACATAACCAGGTCCAGGTTTGTAGACAATCCCTTCATCTTTCTCGATAGGGATACACACAGCATCCCAACGATACATTATTTTTGGAACCTTTATAGAGAAGCCATGTTTCCGATTTATGTACTGGTTCCATTCTTGATCGAGAGATATCAATTCAACCAAGGGGACAGGTGTTGGTGGTAGTTGCGGAGTTGTAGTTTCTGTTGGAAAGGGTGGGGGAGACTGTAATCGGATTTCGTGGCAGGAAGAGAGTATGCTTGCCAAAAGAAAAATTATCATGTAGGTATGTTTTTTCCTCATATTTTTCCCTCTAGACGATCATTCGAAGTTTAACGGATGAGTTTTTCGAAGCACCTTGGTGAGGGCACCTGCGGCCGGGTTTTTTTCGGTCTCTTTTCCCCGGTCCTCCGTCTCTCGTCCCCGGTCGTTCGCGAAGCGAACCCAACCGGCTGTCGGGGGGAGCGGGGGTTAGTCCGGTTTCCTTATTACATAACAATGCTATCTTGCCCTCAATACGACACTTGATATTGTTCCTATGGAGAACCACCAGCAATCTTGATGAAGGTTGGGTAATCTTTTACCAACAGGTCATGAATGACCAGGTTGTTGTTTACGGTTTCAGCAATTAACTCCTGTTTAAAACCATAGAACACATTTATGCCGGTAACGCTGCTGGCCGAAACATCGGCGATTGTGAGCGTGGAAAGTATGCCAATATCATCTTCCACGGCAGAACCATTCCGCCAGACTGCCAGCAGGAAATCACCATTCGGCAAGGTGAAGGCATACTGCCTCAGATATTCAATTTCTACACCTGGTTCCACTGTAATTGTTAGTGTATCTGCTGGCTCTGCCCCAGCTAATACATTATTAAGGTTACGGATTTGTCCCATTATGGGCACTTGGAAGAAGGTGTTGATCGTTACATTGACACCCAATCCGCGGTGTTCAGTAATCGTGCGAAGATAATACTTGGCTGAGATGATTTTGCTGACTGGTGGTCCATTATCCCAATTTTCTTCATCCCGAGTATGCCACAGAATCTCATCAGCAAAATATTCTCCGGTGAAGCCTTTTGCAGACCCCCGTGCCTGAATCTCTTGCACAAGCTGTGGATACTCCTGATAGTAGGGATCTTCTGGAATATTGTCGTAGATCGGATGCCAAGAGATACCATCAATTGTTCCTTCCTGGAAATTGACACTATCGATTAAAGCATACAGGAATCTTGTGCTAACAATAAAGCGCTGGTATTCGCCATAACCAGGCTCATTATTCAACCAATCTCCCGGTACAGCGCCAACGATGACTTTTGCATCTGGATCAATCTCTTTGATGAGGGCAGTTGACTGTTCGATCAGGTTAACATATGTGTCGATTTCCTCTGTATGGCCGAACTCGTTCCAGATTTCATAGTAAGCTATTCTTCCCTTGAAGTGTTCTGCAATGAAGCCGGTAAATTCCAGGATTTTTTCTATTTCTTCCTGCGAAAAATCATCTTGGAACGGCGGTACCTCCGAACCAACATGTGTAGGCATTGAAATGATGATCCCATTCTCAGCGTATTCAGTGATGAGATCGTCCACTCGGGGCAGAATTGTATCTTCAGTGAGCGGATATCCCTGGTCAGAGGCCCCCCAATCCCCAAGCGAGCCGATGCGGGTTCTGGTAAAACCGTTGCTGAAGATGTGGTCTGGCTCATTGTATCTGCCATAATCTTCCCACCAAACGCCAATATGATTGTCAGCGAGTTCCCAGGATGGCACAGTATGCAGTTTAAAAGCCGGCGCATCGTTGCCTTTCTGAATGACTTTAGAGTCCGCAGTAATATCAAAGAGTCCTGTAGCTGTTGCTGTCGGAATGATCGGTGTTTCTGGAGCAGGTGTATCCGTCTGAGTTACCTTAGAAGGCGTCTTACTTACCGTGGCTGCTGGGAGACACGATGTTAATACCAAGATACATAGAAAGCCTATTCTGAAATGGGATTTCATTCTTGAACACTCCTGAATAAATGGGCTAACGTTTTGAGCTGAGCGACCGGGGAAATTGCGCCGCCTGCTCACCACCCTAGCCCATTCTACACAATCAATACTTATCCCGCCGGTATCAACGGTTTGCTCCAGCGATTAGTTTAGGGTAGTAAAAAAAATGATTTATATGTAGGCATCACTTGTCTTCAGCTTGGAACTCACTCAGCAGCAAAGCAAACATCGCGCTATTGTGGTATTCACCATCATCTTCCAATGTGTATTCCCGGCGGATGCCTTCACATGTGAAACCCATCTTCTCCAACAATTGCACTGATTCATGGTTATCCACGATTGTCGGGGCTTCGATGCGATTTAATCCCATGTTCTCAAAACCAAAGCGGATTACCCTTCGAGCGGCTTCGCTCCCTATTCCTCGACCCCAGAACTTATGAGCTAGGTCATATCCAAGCAATGCCCGATTGTGAACGCTCCAGTGATGGAATCCGATCATACCAATAATAGTATCGACGTCACGAAGCATAATTCCCCAAATAATGCCATTGGTCCTCTCATACTCAGCATTGTACGATTTGATGATCTCCTCGGCTTCGGAAACATCAGTCGTCGGTTCAGCATTGTACTTCTGAACTACCGGATCACTGGAGAATACAAACACATCGGCTGCATCCGATAATTTTGGCTGTCTCAGTATTAGTCTCTCAGTCTCAAGAACAGGGAATTCCGACCACCCTGTTTCATCGTTGAAAACCATACCTGCATTCTCCTTACTGTCCCTAACGGATGAGCTCACCTGCAGCCGGGCCTTTTTCCGGTCTCTTTTCCCCAGTCCTCCGTCTTCCGTCCCCGGTCGTTCGCGAAGCGAACCCAACCGGCTGTCATCCTGGGCGAAGCCAAAGGAGAGCGGGGGTTAGAACGCCAATAATTTATCTTCATAGTTACGTATTACAGGTCCAAAGTGCGAAACAAACCTCGTCTGTTTTGATGACTTCCTTTTTCTCTACTTCAAAACGGGTGTCCACCAATGTCCGCTCAAGTGTGTTTAGCGCTTTTTTCGCACCAGGAACACCTAGATCCTTGACAATAATGAATCTGCCACGAGGTCTTAGGATACGAAAGATCTCGTTCAAGCCTTGTTGAATATTGTTCCAATGATCAATTGAGTCAAAAGCGAAGACAATATCTGCGATGGAATCCTTTAGTGGCAAATCTTCTGCTGACCCAACCTTGAAACCAATCTGATAACCAGTCTCGTTTTCTTTTGAATAGTCTTTAGCGATATCTATCATTCGAGGGACTGGATCAATTCCAATCAGGATTATGTTTGCAGCCCTTGTCGCCGCATGGCGAAGAGCAGAACCAGTACCGCAGCCTACATCAACAATCGTTGATTGATCTGGGATATCTAGTTGCTCAACAGCCAATCTATTGGTTGGGTAATCTCCATAATTAGCTGCATACCACTCTGCTGTTTCAGAATTCCATTCACTCATAGTGATTTTATTTGTAGGTCGTTCTAACGTTAATTAACTTTCAAATGCACGCTAAGCACTTAGGCGTTATGACGGATACGCCCGGTTAATGGGATAAGTATTTATCTCCCTTTTGTCTTTTTCCACTACTTCTCTTTAAAAATCATTTTAGTTCACAAGTGATTGTAACATTATTAGCTCATCACCTCGATTACCCCATTGCTTTCAACAGACAGATCTGCCCGGCACTATTTTATCGCCTTGCTCTAATCACTTTACAACTCACACCGGCCCATAAATATTGTCAATCCCTGCTTTTTACGCTACACTCATAAGAGAACCTGACCCATCCCACAAAAACAGGAAATGCTATGTTATTCAAAGAATCACTCTTTATTGGCATAGATCCTCCCTCCGGTGAAAAATCCCTGACCTACGCAGCGCTGGATAAAGATTTAAATCTGGTCGCCCTTGGCAGGGAGGACCTGACCGGTGTGGTGGCCTTCGTTGGCGGGCAGAAAGCGGCCTATGTGGGAGTTAATGCACCGCGCAGGCTCAATCAGGGCTTGATGAAAAAGGATTCCATTCGCGATACTTTAAATCCTAGGCCCAATCCGGGGCGCTATACGGCTTTCCGAGTTGCTGAATATAACTTGATCCAGAAGAATATCCGCATACCCAAAACACCGGATAAGGTTAATCTTTGTCCAGGCTGGATGAAAAATGGTTTTCTGTTGTACAAACGCCTGGAAGAATTGGGTTTTAATGAGTTTCCGGCTGAGGATCACAAAATGCAGATGCTGGAGGTCTATCCCCATGCGGCTTTTACTACCCTATTGAAAAAGATCCCGTTTCTGAAAAAGACCCTGGAGGGACGACTTCAACGCCAATTGCTTTTACATTCCCTTTCTGTGGGCGTGCCTGATCCAATGCGGCTCTTCGAGGAGATCACCCGCTATAAGATCATACAAGGCCAACTTCCGCTGGATGACCTCTATAATGTAGAGGAACTGGAAGCGTTAATCGCCGCCTACACAGCCTGGAAAGCTGCTTCAGAACCCGATGAAATTACCTTGGTGGGGGAACGAAATGAGGGTGAGATTGTTATACCTGTTAAGGAACTGAAGCCAAAATATAGCTAAATTAACAATATTAAAATAGGCAGGTCTGTAGGTGACATCAATTTGCCTGGAATAGACAATTGAGAGGATAATTTTATGAATAACAGGAAAACCCTTTTTATCATCAACCCCAATGCCAACATGGGAAATGCCTGGCGGCAGGCGGCCGACCTGCGGCCGATCATGGAAGAGTACGGGGGCGCTGACTGGGCCGGATCGGTCTATCCCACCCATGCCATTGAACTGGCCAAAAAAGCTGTCGAAGACGGATATGAGCTGGTTATCGCTGGGGGAGGGGATGGTACTGTCCACGAAGTGGTCAACGCTATCATGGAATTCCCGAAAGAGAAAAGACCCGCCCTGGGTGTTCTGCCCCTCGGCTCAGGGAATGACTTTTCCTATGCAGCAGGCATGGACCCTGATCCTGCCAAAGCACTGCGCCAGATATTTGAAGGGGAGGAGTCCTGGGTTGATATCGGCAAGGTGGAAGATGATCGGGGCAGGACAGAGTATTTTGATAATACGGTCGGAATCGGTTTTGACGCCATCGTCACTATCCATTCTCACAAGATGCCTTGGGTGAGGGGATTAACGATGTATGTTATGGCAGTATTGAAAACCATCTTCCTGAATCACAATCCGCTTGGTGTGGATATCATAATGGATGGGGATAAAAAGTTCCAGGAAAAGCTTATCATGTTTACCCTGTGCAACGGCGGCCGGGAAGGTGGTGGATTCCATCTCTATCCGGAAGCCAAGACGAACGACGGGATCTTCAATTACATCACGGTTCCCAATGTCAGCCGATTGATGATGTTACGTTTTATTCCGATGTTCATGAGTGGTTCCCATTTGAAACATCCCAAGGTCAAATTTGGAGACTTCAAAGATATGGTAGTGGAATCGGATTCCCCTATGTTTATCCATATTGATGGCGAGGTATTTTCAGGTTTTACATCTAACTTGAGAAAAATAAATGTGACTATGGAACACGAGGCCATAAGGGTGGTATCCTGATACATTAGTATGACCGATCTGCGCCAGAGCCTTATCAAATCTGAATTCAGCCACTTAAAAGTTGTTGCTGAAAAATGGGAGCTTCCTTTTGATGCTCCGGATGCCCGCCAGGGACTAGACCTGCTGGTGGGAGCTCTGTTTACTTCCAACAAATTAGCTGAACTGGGAAATATCCTCTCTGCTAAAGAACGAGAAGCCCTGATCTGGCTGGACGATCGAAACGGCAGAGATACCTGGGATCATTTCACACGCCGCTTCGGGGAGATCCGAGAAGTAGGGGCAGGTAGATTGGATCGAGAACGACCAGATTTAGCTCCAATCTCTCCAGTTGAAGGACTCTGGTACCGGGCCCTGATTGCCAGAGGGTTTTTTGAATCAGAATCAGGACTGCTGGAGTTTGCTTATATCCCAGATGATATCCGTGAATTAGCTTTGCCCAGATTAAATCCCGACCGAAAAGAGACAACAGACACAACTTTCCTGTGCCGGGTGGCAGTGTCCAGAGAAACCGAAGAACGCCAGCTGGCTACTATAGCAATTCTGGACCATGTCTGCACTATTTTGGCTGGATTGCGGATGGAGCAAGACCCAGATGAACATCTACCCGGTGTGGAGGAAGCGGAAAGATCCTTTTACCAGGTGTTATTGGTCCTTGCAGGTTTGCTTGATGGAAATTTATCAACATTGCCGGAAAATTTACGCCAATATTATGATCTGACTGAATCGGAAGCTCTGGAACAACTTTGGAATGCCTGGTTGGCCAGTGATACACATCATGATCTGTCTATGGTTAATGGGATCCAGATAGAAGGTGTGCCAGAATTGGATCCGATCCCTGTTCGCGAACGATTGATCGCTCCTCTTAAGGACCTCGATCCGCAAGTTTGGTGGAGTACAGAATCCTTTATCTCTCAGCTCAAAGAACGATCTCCAGATTTTCTACGCAGCGCTGGTGAGTATGAAGCCATGTTCATCATGGATAAAGAGAATAGTACATTCCTGACTGGATTTTCCAGCTGGGACAAGGTTGAGGGGGAATTGATCCGCTACATTTTGACGGGGCCAATGCACTGGTTGGGTTTGATAGACTTGGCCGGGGCAGCTGAAGATAGCCGACACCTCGCATTTCGTGTGGGAAAACTGTTCCAAGATTTTGTTGACGGTAGTGTCCCATCTTTACTGATAAAGAAACCTGATCCAATCCAGATTCGATCGAAGGGGGAGATCCGCGTAACCATGGATGTCACCCATAAAGTCCGTTATCAGATCGCAAGATTTTGTGAATGGGGGCCATATAAAGCGGATTCATATTACTACTTCATCACCCCGGCATCCCTGACCAGAGCAGAAAAACAAGGTTTAAAAGTATCTCACTTGCTCTCACTGCTTAAGAATCATACTGAAGCGATCCCGCCCAACGTCATGGCAGCCCTTGAGCGATGGTATAAAAACGGGATTCAGGCCTCGATATCTCAAAAGACGATCATGCGCCTGGGATCACCAGCAGTCTTAAAAGCATTGAAAAAGTCACCTGCTGAAAGGTATATCCTGGAACAGCTAGGTCCCACTGTCGTAATTATCAAAGAGGGCAGTGAGGAAAAGATCGCCCACGCCCTGGTTGAACTTGGTTTTTTTGTTGGTATTGAGGATCAAACGGGTTCCCAGACCTGATAAAGCCCCAAATTTCCCCCTTCACCATCTGAGTCAAACGATTCAATGACTTTAAATCTGCTCGATTCTGCCAGCTGGCAAAGTTCCTCGGCGTTGAAAAGGTGAACGTATCGAGTACCAGATCCTCCCCGCTGCCAATCAAGCAGGTAATCACCATCATCCACTTCATCCGCAGAAATATTGACAGAATCCCAAGGAAGGATCTTCTTTTTTAAACGTTCACTTCTGATGAACTGCCAGGCGGAGATGTATAATACACCATCGTCCTGTATGAAATTCCGAATTTTATTGCAGAGAGACACTCTCATGTTGCTGCTGGGAATATGATGGAACGTGGCGAAACACAGAATGATATTAAATAGAGTTGGAGGCAGAAATTCTTCCCAGTTGGGGGCAGTTAGATCGAGTTCGCGGAACTCAGCTTGAAAACCGGCCGGAATTTCAGCTGCAGCCCAGTCTAATAGTCCTGAACTGAAATCAGTGCCCAGGTAGGTACCTTTGAAATCATTTTGAGCCAGTTGAAGGGAGACCTTACCATTGCCGCATCCCAGGTCTAATACCGAGCTATCTGGTGGTATCCTTTCCAGGATCTTAAGGACACCCATCTGCAGCCGTCCGCGTGTTTCAGAAAAGTCATCTGCGAAGCTTTGGTAAAATTGATGATTGAGAGCAACGATCTTTTGAGCGATCTCAGGTTTCATGGCTGTATTATAAGCGATGCTTGAGACAGAAGTCTTCTCACATGTATCCTGGGAATTATGGGTAGAAATTATGTCAAAAGCAAATCACAATGGGCAGGATCATGAAACCAGGGTCTATACCGACCACGTACTTCACCTGGCTGCTTTAACCTTGGCGGAGATCGAGGCAGGAGTGGATGTATTTAAAGCCATCCGCCACCATCCTCTTCCGGATGGAGCCGGTTTCTTAAGCAAACATACCCTGATCACAGCCTATCGCAACCAAGTCAGGGATGGGATCAGACAGGAAAACCCAAAGCTATTCAAAAAAATCCGTTTGAAGCCGATGCGGACCATGTCTGGTGTGACCACGGTCACTGTGCTCACTAAACCTTTTCCTTGCCCTGGAAATTGTATCTTCTGTCCAGATTATGAGGAAATGCCGGTCAGCTACTTGCCAGATGAACCCGGCGCGATGCGGGCACTTTTCCACGCTTATGATCCATTCACCCAGGTAGAATCGCGCATAGAAGCGCTGCACGAGATCGGTCATCCCACTGACAAGATCGAGTTATTGATCTTGGGAGGATCCTGGACTGCCTACGATCAGGATTACCAAACCTGGTTTATAAAAAGATGTTTTGAGGCTATGAATGGCTTGAAAGCCGATTCGCTGGAAGAAGCCCAGAAGATCAACCAGGATGCCAAACATAAAAATGTCGGATTGGTTCTGGAGACCAGGCCGGATCTGATCACCAAGGAAGAACTTTCCCGGATGAGGAAATTTGGCGTAACCAAGGTTCAGCTTGGCATACAAAGTCTGGATGATGAGATATTAAAATTGAATAACAGAGGGCATACAGTATCCCAGGCCAGGGAAGGGGTTGCCCTTTTACGGGCAGCTGGGTTTAAGATCGTTTTACACTGGATGCCTAATCTATTGGGTTCAACTTTGGATTCGGATCGGGAAGATTTCAATCGGCTCTGGGATGATTTCTCTCCGGATGAGATCAAGATCTATCCCACTCAATTATTAGAGAACACTGGATTACATGAGGTTTGGAAAAAAGGTGAGTATAGACCTTATTCAACCGAAGAATTGATCCAGCTGATCGCAGATATCAAGACCACGATTCCCCGCTACTGCCGGGTGAACAGGGTGATCAGGGATATTCCTTCCGGAAATGTTGTGGCTGGCAACAAGAGGACCAGCTTGAGGCAAGACATTCAGAATGAGCTGGCTCAAAGAGGTGAGTTTTGTTCCTGTATTCGCTGCCGGGAAGTTAAGGGACAGGTAATTGATGTCAGTAATTTGGATATGAGTGATCTGATTTACTCAAGTAATGGTTGTGAGGAACACTTTATCTCGTATAACACCCCAGATGATAGGCTGGCAGGATTCTTGAGACTCAGTTTGCCGGGGCCGGAGGCGCCGGATCCTGGCATTAATGAACTTGAGGGGGCAGCCATGATCAGGGAAGTCCACGTTTATGGGGAATCGCTTCCAGTTGGCTTGGAAAAGACTGGAGCGGCCCAACATGCGGGACTGGGTACAACACTGCTCGTTGAAGCAGAACGAATTTCCAAAAAACATGGATATTCCAAATTGGCTGTGATCTCAGCTGTTGGGACACGAGGATATTATCTGGAACGGGGGTATCAGCGAGGAGAGCTGTATTTGATTAAAGATCTTCCTTAAGAATTAATATTCAATCTCACTGATCGGGTTTAATTTTTTGAAATTGTGTTTGGCATTGATCCAGCGAACAGTGCCGGTGCGGCCGCGAATTACCAGGCTCTGGGTTTCAGCGGCATCGCCAGTATAGCGGACGCCGGAAAGCAATTCTCCATCTGTTATGCCTGTAGCTGCAAAAAAGACATCATTTGAGGAGACCAAATCATCCATGGTGATGATTTTGTCCAGGTCATACTCCATTTCCAAACCTAATTTTTTCTCTTCTTCATTTCGTATAAATAACTTTCCCTGGATCTCACCACCCATAGCACGCAAAGCACAGGCTGCCAGTACGCCTTCGGGGGTACCGCCGATACCGAGTAGTGCATCGATCCCTGATTCTGGAAGGCAGGTCATTAAAGCGGCGGCCACATCGCCGTCGGGGATCAAGCGGATCCTGGCTCCAATTTCCCTTACCTCTTTGATCAGGTCATCATGCCGGGGACGCTGGAGGATGATCACTGTGACATCCTTGATAGATTTGCCTTCTGATTTGGCGATCTTTTCCAGGTTATCCTTTAAGGGTGCTTCGATATCAATTAGGCCTTTTGCCAATGGGCCGACAGCTATTTTATCCATATAAACAAAAGGACCCGGGTTGTACATTGTGTCTCGGGGAGCAATAGAGACTGTCGCGATTGAGTTCAAGAAACCATTTGCCAATGGGCGAGTGCCGTCAATCGGATCGACCGCCAAGTCAACCAAAGGTGGTTTACCTGTTCCAACGATCTCTCCGTTGAAGAGCATTGGCGCTTCGTCTTTTTCTCCCTCACCGATGACTACCAGGGCTTCCATGTCAATAGAATTCAACACCAGACGCATCGCATCTACGGCAGCCTTATCTGCCAGTAGTTTATCTCCCCGACCCATGAAACGGCCAGCTGATAAGGCGGCTGCTTCTGTCACTCGCACTAGTTCTAATGCCAAGTTTCGGGAAGGTTTTTGTGTATTCATGAGTACCTCTTTATATGAAAAGGTGAAGGATCAGATAGTAGCCAATTGGAGCAGCCCAAAACAAGGAATCCAGCCTGTCAAAAAATCCGCCATGCCCGGGCATGATATTCCCCGAATCTTTTTCTCCGGCTGGCCGTTTGATCATGCTCTCGGTCAGGTCTCCCAAGGGGATGAATGCGGAAATTACCAATCCAAGAAGTGCCCCCTGAATAGGTGAAATTGGCAATCCAGCGTCAAATACGCGATTAAACAACAATACCAGGCCCAGACTGCCCAGAGAACCAAAGATCAGTCCTCCAAAATACCCTTCCCAAGTTTTATTGGGACTTGTTTTCGGAGCAAGCTTGTTCTTGCCGATGGTTGAGCCTAGAAAATAGGCTCCAGAGTCAGCGATCCAGACTGTTGGCAAGACCAAATATGACCACCACATTCCACCTGGTAGATCTCTTAAAGAGATCAAATATGATCCCAGGAAGCCAATATAAATCACAATACTGATAGAAGCTCCGAAATCAGCTCCTGGACTGGGGGCCCCTTTTTCGTGATGGATGATATGCCAGGCAGCCATCAGGAATAACAGCAAGACAAAGATAACTGATGTGCTGGAAAACTGGATTAATGATCGAGCTATACCCAGCAATAGAACGCCAAAGATGGACAACGCCAATGCCGGCTGTAGATTTACTTTCTGTAGGAGGCTGTCATATTCCCAGGCAGCAAGACAAAGTAACAAGATAATGACTGCTTGGTAGAGATATCCACCAAAAAAGATTACCAATAGCGCCAGTGGCACTATGATCAAGGTGACAACTGTTCTTCTAAGTAGATCAGGCAATGTGTTTATCCTTGTTTATTTTTTTATTCCGCCATAACGGCGTTCACGTTGATCATATTCAGTGATAGCCTGGAGAAGGTCATCTTTGCCAAAATCTGGCCAGTAAGTAGGGGTGAAGTACCATTCAGAATAAGCACCCTGCCAAAGCATAAAATTGCTAATTCGAAATTCCCCGGAAGTTCTGATAATCATATCAGGATCCGGGCTGCCAGCAGTGCAGAGATATTCACTAAAAAGTTCATCATCCAGATCATTAACATCACGCCCATCTTCAATTATCTGTTTTACTGCCCGGAGGATTTCGTCTCTTCCTCCGTAATTAAATGCGATATTCAGGATCAGGGTCGAATTATTCTTGGTGAGTTTTATGGCCTCATCCACTTTTTTCTTCAAGGTTTCATCGATTCTGTCCAGGCAACCAAGATGGCGAAGCTGAACTCCATTTTCATGCAGATTTTTTAACTCCCTATCCAGCATGATTCGGAAGATCTTCATCAAACCTTGGACTTCATCGGTGGGGCGACTCCAGTTTTCAGTTGAAAACGCAAAAATTGTAAGATATTTGATGCCGAACTCAACGGCAGCTTCTATCACCTCACGGAGGTTTTCAGTACCGGCCTGGTGTCCCGAGACACGGGGCAGTCCTTTTTCAGCCGCCCAACGTCCATTTCCATCCATGATGATTGCCAGGTGGGTTGGGATCTTTTCGATTTTTTTTATGGATTTCTTGGTCATGTAATGTTTTGTGGATGAAAAATGAAACTGGATCAGACTTCCATGATCTCGCTTTCTTTTTTCTCACAGATATCTTCGACTTTTTTGGTGTAGTTATCAGTTATTTCTTGGACCTTGTCCTCGCCGCGATGGAGATCATCTTCTGTGATCATTCCCTCATCTTCAAAGTCTCGTAAGTTGCGGATACTATCTCGACGAATATTGCGAATAGCGATCCGGGCTTCTTCGGCCTTTATACCAACGACCTTGACCAGCTCGCGTCTGCGATCTTCGGTTGGTGTTGGTAAAACCAGGCGGATATTTTCACCATCATTATTTGGGGTTAACCCTAGATCGGATTTCAGAATGGCTTTTTCGATATTCTTTAAAGAAGATGGATCATAAGGTCGGATCAATAGCGAACGAGATTCAGGCACACTGATCCCCGCTAGTTCCTGGAGTGCGGTCTGTGTACCATAATATTCAATGGGCAGCAGCTCAACGAGAGAAGGATTGGCCCGTCCAGTTCTGATCGCATTTAACTCCTGGATCATGACGTTCATGGCTTTTTCCATTCGTTCTTCAGTTTCTGTGTAAACATCTGCTAGCATAATGAACCTCCCAGAGTCAAACTCAGTGTTTCAGCCCCTTAAACCTTGGCTGTCTAAACCATTTTCCTTAATACTATACTCGATTAATCTGACTTGAGAAAGATATAACCTGTTACTGATTTGTTTGAACAAACGAAGCGGGCGACCAGTCCGGTCGCCCATTTCATTCGATAATATTTCACCCGGGTTATTGAGGATTGCCGGTAACCAGGGTGCCGACTTTTTTACCTAATAAACCCTTTTCGAGAGCATCCTCATCCCACATATTCAGGACAAGAATAGGTAATTTGTTATCCATGCATAGGGACAATGCTGTGGAATCCATCACTTCCAGACGTAAATTGATAGCATCGATATAAGATAGCGTGTCGAATAACTTCGCGTCAGGGTTCTTCTTTGGGTCTTTGTCGTACACACCGTCTACTTTTGTAGCTTTGATAAGTACTTCGGCGTCAATTTCCATAGCTCGCAATGCAGCTGCAGTATCAGTAGAGAAGTACGGGTTGCCGGTACCGGCACCAAATATTACCAAACGTTTTTTCTCTAGGTGGCGGATTGCCCGCCTGCGGATATAGGGTTCTGCGACTGCCCGCATTTCGATAGCGGATTGGACTCGGGTCGTTATGCCCCTGCGCTCACAGGCGTCCATCAGTGCCATGGCATTCATCACTGTGCCCAACATGCCCATATAATCTGCGGTAGCGCGATCCATCCCCCGCTCTATGCCTTGCCGCCCGCGCCAAAGGTTACCAGCCCCGATCACAATGGCTATTTCTACACCCAGCTCACTGACGCCTTCAAGATGTGCTGCCAGTTTTTCTGCCCGATCTGGATCGATTCCAAATCCGTCCGGACCTGCCAGGGCTTCACCGCTGATTTTTAGTAGAATGCGATTATAAACCGGTTTTTTTGTCATAAATCTTCCTCAGGTTATGTTTACGCTGTACCTTATTATATAAGAAAAAAGCCAACCCGTAGGTTGGCTTCTTTATTTAGTCTATGCTTTCTCCTCGTTCCCATCGCTCAAAGCGGCGGATAACGATATTTTCGCCAATCGAGGCGATCTTCTCATGCAAGAGCTCCAGAATTGTGATGTCTTCATCGCGGATATAGGCCTGCGAGAGCAGGCAGTTTTCTGCTTTGAATTTCACTACCATCCCTTCCAAGATCTTGTCGATGATATTGTCAGGTTTCCCTTCTTCTTTGTAACGAGTACGGGCGATTTCTTTTTCTCGCTCGATCACTTCGTCAGGAACCTGTTCTTCCTTGACCCACTTGGGGGCAGCTGCAGCAATTTGCAGAGCCACGTTGTGGGCAAATTCTCTAAAGGCATCTGATCTAGCAACAAAATCAGACTCACAATTGATTTCCACCATCACACCAACCCGGCCGTCGCCGTGGGAGTATAGTTCAACAATGCCCTCGGAGGCATCCCGGTCAGATCGTTTGGCTGCTTTTGCTAGGCCTTTCTGCCGTAGAAAATCGACTGCTTTTTCAAAGTCGCCATCAGAATTTTCCAGGGCTTCCTTGACATCCAGAATTCCGGATCCGGTCGCGTCACGTAATTTTTTGATTATATCAACAGAGATTTCCATTTTTACTCGCCCTTCTCAGCTTCTTCTTCTTTTTCTTCAACTTCGACTTCAGTCTCGATCTCGGCTTCCGCATCAGCTTCAGTTTCTTCTTCAACTTTAACTTCAGCTTCAGCTTCTTCTTCAGATTCCTGAACGACTACTTCATCATCATCAGATTTCATCTTGGCCAAGGTGGAAGCGCCTAATAGATCTTCATCACTCATCTCGTCCTGTAGTTCTTGTGGCAGCTGAGCTTCTGCTTCCGCAGCCTGCATATCCGCTTCGTGATCTTTGCGCATGTTGATACCTTCACTGACAGCCTGGGAGATGATCGAAACGATCAGCTGAATACCTCGAATGGCGTCGTCATTTGCGGGAATTACGTAGTCGATATTTTTCGGATTGCAGTTGGTATCTACCATAGCAATAACCGGAATTTTCAATAGATTGGCTTCGTGAACTGGAATTTCTTCTCTAGATACATCCACAGCGAATAAAAGGCTGGGGATACCATCCATTTCACGGATACCGCCTAATCGGCTTTCCAGACGTTCAATTTGTCTGGTCATACCGAGAGCTTCTTTTTTGGTGAAAATTTCAAATTCACCTCGATCGCGCATTCCTTCCAAGCGCTCCAATTCCTGGATGCGTTCCCGGATGGTCTGCCAATTTGTCAAGGTACCACCAAGCCAGCGGCCGATAACGTAGGGCATACCTACTTTTTCAGCGTTGGTTTTGATGATATCCTGAGCCTGCCGTTTGGTTCCGACAAACAGGATCGAACCGCCGCTGGCGATATTATCCCGGACAACCTGGTAGGCTTCTTCTAGAGCCACTACAGTTTGCTGCAGGTCAATGATATGAATATCATTCCTGGCGGCAAAGATGTAGTCCTCCATGTACGGATTCCATTTTTGGGTTCGGTGACCGAAATGAACGCCGCTTTCTAAAAGGTCTTTCATCGATACAATAGGCATATTACACTCCTTGCGTTTAGCCTCCGTTTCTGTCTTTCCTTTCGGGACCAGGGAGGGTTCCCTGGCACGCTCCGTCGGGTCGAGAAACGTGTGAGATAAAAAATTTGCCCCGCACGATTGCGGGACCGAGAGCAGTATATCATGTGGGATATGATTCGTCTAGAGAGTGGGAATGGACCAAAGTCCAGGGAGAGGTCATCCCATTCAGCTCCGTTCAGGGTCATACCAAACGTCCCTCTTCCGGGACGTTTATATTTCACATACCTGTCATTGCGAGGAAGAAAAGCTTCCAAAGCAATCTGTACTTGATTGGACTGAAGTCGAAATAAATTGCTAATTAATCAAAAATCCAGAGGTAATTAGTACAGATCGCATGTCGTTCACTGCGTTCACTCCTCGCAATGACAGTAATGTCCCCTCTTAGATTTTCAATCCTTTCTGTTTCCGTTCCCTGTCATCGGTTTTCCTCCAAATCCATGATTTTATTTCCTTCTTATATTCCGAATCCTTGATTATGGTATACTTTTGATGAAATTAAATAAAAACCTTCGGGGTAGGGTGAGCGAAAGCAATTCCCAATCGGCGGTACAGCCCGCGAGCGCCTGGTTAGGCGCAGGATCCGGTGAATTTCCGGGGCCGACGGTATAGTCCGGATAGGAGAAGGTGAAACAGGTTCCTTTGAACCTGACTGTCGTTTTGATAGCCCCGAAAGCTGAATTGCTTTCGGGATTTTTTTCAAAACTGGGATCCTTGTCCAACCCCGCCCTGAAAGGCGGTTTTTTATTATTGGAGCTCGGTTTATGAAGGAAGTCGGCTTAGGGATCAGAAAAATTGGATTTCTGGTACTCTCATTATTTGTTGGTCTTACATTGTGGCAGATGTTTACTACCTTCAGCCAGATTCCATCTTTTATTTTCCCCACCCCAACAGAAGTTTGGGAAAGATTGATCATTGTCCTTCAGGATGGATCTCTGCTGGAACATACACTGATCACATTGCAGGAAGTCTTGTTTGGACTGTTGCTCGGATTGACAGCAGCCATTGTCACCGGATATTTTCTGGCTAAATCAAGCTTGGTAGAACGAGTATTGGCTCCTTATATAGTAGCCAGCCAATCTATCCCTATTGTTGCTATCGCTCCCCTGTTAGTGATCTGGCTTGGGCCTGGCATCTTTTCCAAGATCCTCACCAGCGCTCTGATCGTTTTTTTCCCTGTCCTCGTGAACACAGTTGTTGGTTTGAAATCTGTCCCCCGGGAACTGTATGATCTGATGAGATCCCTCCAGGCCAGCACCTGGCAGCGAATCTTCAAGCTGGAGATCCCAGCAGCTATGCCCGTCTTCCTGGGTGGATTGCGGATTGGCGCAACCCTTTCAGTGATAGGCGCCGTGGTGGGAGAATTTGTAGGCGCTGATAAAGGACTGGGTTTTCTGGTCAATGTTGGACGAGGCCTTTATGATACCGCCCTGGTATTTGTGGCGGTCTTTACCATCGTTTTGCTGTCTATCGGACTTTATGGATCAGTGATTTTCCTCGAAAACAGACTATTATCCTGGCAAAAAAGGAATGGAGACTGATGTTCATCAGGAAGGAGGATTTATTAGGATGAAGAGATATTTGTTATGGTTGTTCTTGGTGATGTTTGTGGCAGTATCTTGCAGTAACCAACCGGCCAGTGAGGTTGAAGAACTCACTCATATTCGACTGCCTATGGGGTATATTCCCAACGTACAGTACGCGCCATTTTACACTGCTGTTGAAAAAGGATTCTTCGAAGAAGCTGGCATCGAACTTGAATTTGATTATTCCTATGAGACAGATGGCGTAGCTTTGGTTGGGGCAAATGAACTCCAATTTTCTGTGGTTTCTGGAGAGCAGGTACCCATTGCCCGAGCGGAAGGACTTCCCATTGTTTATGTGATGGCCTGGTACGAAAAGTATCCCATTGCTGTGATATCAAAAACAGAGCAGAACGTAAAAATCCCTCAGGACCTGGCAGGAAAACGGATTGCTTTGCCGGGACCATTTGGCGCTAACTATGTTGGCCTGCGGGCTTTGATGGGAGAAGTTGGTCTGAAAGAAAGTGACATTATCATGGAATCAGTTGGTTTTAACCAGGTTGAAGTTCTGGCGGCAGATACCACTGAAGTGATTGTGGGTTATTCTGCGAATGAACCAGTTCAATTAAAAGCCCAGGGCTATGATCTGGATGTGATCTTGGTTTCAGATTACCTCGACCTTGTATCCAATGGCTTGATCACCAATGAAATTACTATTGCTGAGAACCCTGAGCTAGTGGAGAGGTTTGTCTCTGCTATCCTAAAGGGTATTCAATTTGCGGTTGAAAATCCCGACGAGGCCTACCAAATCTGTTTTAAGTTTGTTGAAGGGCTGGAAGGAGCTGATCAGGATGTTCAATTTGATGTGCTGAAAGCCTCTTTGGAGCTTTACCAGACCGATCCCTATGGATACAGCCAACCACAGGCTTGGGAGAATATGCAGCAGGTATTATTGCGAATGGGATTAATGAAAAAAGAAATAGACCTGGAAGAAGCATATACGAATGATTTCAGCCAATAATTCTCCTCTCTTAGAAGTAAATAACCTGGAGGTCACCTTTACCGATGAAAAAGGGTCGCTCCAGGCACTGAACCAGATCAATTTTTCCGTTGATCGGGAACAATTTATCTGCGTGGTAGGCCCATCGGGCAGTGGGAAAAGCACATTGATTCGGGTTTTGGCTGGTTTATTATCTCCTACAGAAGGAGAGGTTTTGATTGATGGAACCTCGTTGACTGAGCCGCGCCGTGGTGTTGGCATCGTGTTTCAGAAAGCCAACCTGATGCCCTGGCGGTCGGTCTTGCGCAATATTACTCTCCCGTTGGAAATTAATAATATTCCCCAGATTGAGGCCGATGAAAGGGCCGCTGAGTTGATCGAGCTGGTTGGATTGACAGGATTTGATGATTGGCTGCCCCACGATTTGTCCGGAGGGATGCTGCAGCGAGTAGCCATTGCTAGAAGTTTGATTCAGGATCCTGATCTGCTTCTGTTGGATGAACCTTTCGGCGCCCTGGACGCGCTCACACGTGAAAAGATGGGTACGGAATTACTAAGGGTCTGGCGGGCGCGAAAGAAAACCGTGATCATGATCACTCACGATATCTCGGAAGCTGTATTTTTGGCCGACCGAGTATTGGCGATTAGCCCCCAGCCAGGCAGGATAACGTTGGATTTAGAAATCAACCTTAATAGACCGCGTAAGGAAGAAGATCGATTTTCCCAGGACTTTGTCTCTTATACTCAAGACCTCCGGCAAGCGATTTCTTGATCCAATGTCCTATTAAGAGGACATGAAAAAATATGTACTTCTAATAAATCCATGTTAAGATAGGGGAATATTTTATTAGTGTTGGAGATATGAAGATATGAATGACTTACTAGTTGGTGATACCGCAACTCGTCCAAAAACCCCACTGAAATTTATCATTGGTGGCATCGTCATCGTGGCTGCCATCGTTTACCTTATTGTGTCCTCTTTATCGGCCAATGTGCAGTACTTTTTAACTGTTGAGGAATTAGTCTCACAATTTAAGGCTGGCACTCTGGCTGGCAGGAATATTCGTGTTTCTGGTGCAGTGTTGGGAGATACTATAGCCTACGATATCGACACGCTGGAGCTGAGTTTTACCATAGCCCATGTTGAAGCGGATAATCAGTTGGTTGCTGATGAAGGTGGATTGGCGTTGGCACTGCATAACGCTGTGCTCGATGAAAGCCGACCAAGACTGGTAGTGGTCTATACAGGCCCCGTCCCTGATCTGCTGCAGAATGAAGCCCAGGCTATCCTGACGGGAGAAATGCTCCCCAGTGGTGAATTCCAGGCAGATGAGATCTTGCTAAAGTGCCCCACAAAATATGAAGGGGCCGTCCCGGACCAGATCAACGACGAGTCCTAATTTTTGAAATTTCGTAGAGGCGAGGATTTATGGTTGCTGAAATAGGATTTGGTTCGCTCTTTATTACATTATTATTCTCAATCTTTGGGATCGGCGCTGCTATCTATGGTGCCCAGAATAAAAATCAGGCTTGGATTTCCAGCGCTAAGAATGCCATGCAGTTGGTTTTCCCGCTGCTGACCATTTCAGTCATTTCCCTGCTGTACTTGTTGGTGAACAATCATTTTGAAGTAGCTTATGTTCATAATGTCACCAGTACAACTATGCCAACCTACCTGAAAATGACAGCTTTGTGGGGTGGGCAAGCAGGGTCGCTATTATTTTGGTCATGGCTGCTGGCGGCTTTTACATCTGCTGTCACATTGCGTAAATGGGACAGGGATCAGGACCTTCTGCCCTGGGTAATCGTTGTAAATTTGATCACGTTGGCTTTTTTCCTGATCTTGAATATATTTTATGAGAACCCATTTAACATGATTTGGCAGGAAGCAAGCGGAGGATACCTGTTTTCTTTCAACCAACCCCTGGGGACACGACAGATCTTTCCGATCGAAGGCACTGGGTTGAATCCCCTGCTCAGACATCCTGGCATGATCATCCACCCCCCCATGCAGTATTTGGGTTTTGTTGGATTCATCATTCCTTTCTCCTTTGCCATAGCCACTCTGATCACTCGCAGGACCGATGATCGCTGGATCCAGCTTTCGAGAGGGTGGACTTTATGGGCTTGGCTGTTTTTATCACTCGGGTTGATCCTGGGAGCCCGCTGGGCCTATGACGTCTTGGGATGGGGAGGCTACTGGGGCTGGGATCCAGTGGAAAACTCTGCCTTTATGCCCTGGTTATCCGGTACGGCATACATACATGCGGTGTTGATCAAAGAAAAAAGAGGTATGTTCAAGCAATTGACCATGGTATTGTCTATCCTGACTTACTTACTGGTCATATTTGGCACATTTATCACCCGCTCGGGTCTGTTATCTTCGGTGCACTCATTCGCTCAGAGCAAAATTGGTCCGGTATTTTTGATTTTCATTTCCATGACCATCATCATTTCGGTATGGTTATTGAGTTCACGTTGGAATGCTCTAAGATCCAAACAGGTTATACGATCCTTTTTCTCCAAGGAAGGACTGATCATCATCAGTGTGGTACTGTTCCTGGGACTGCTCGTAACTGTTTTCTGGGGAGTTCTGTTCCCGATAATTTCTGAGTTAGTGATTGGCCAGAAAGTCACTGTTGGGCCACCATTTTATGAACGGGTCGCGGCTCCTATCTTTGGAGGGCTGCTGATCTTGATGGTCTTATGCCCGCTCGCAATCTGGACTTTCATGTCTTACAAGAACTTGGGCAAATTATTGTGGAAACCCTTCATCATTTCTTTGATAGGTGTTGCTCTTCCACTATATGGAGGGCTGACCAAATGGTCGGCGCTGATCGCTTTCTGGCTGGTGGCCTTTGTATTAGCGGTTAATGCTTTTGAGATCGCCAAACGGATTCGTGTCAGACGAAACACAGAATCTGAGAGTTGGTGGTCTTCATTTTCGAGAGTTGTGAAACGCAACCGGCGCTCCCTAAGCGCGATGATTGTCCATATTTCCATGGTCTTAATGGCGCTGGGTATTGTCGGTATAGAGTTTTTCCAGACTGAAACACAGGGTACACTTGCCGAGGGCGATAGGTTAAATCTTGCACCTTATTCAATGGTTTACCAGAATTTGGATGTGTTTGACCCGCAGGACGGTAGGATTGTTGCCAGGGCTGTTGTCCAGGTAGAAAAGGATGGCCGGGTAGTTGGAGAACTGTATCCCAGGAAGGATGTATATATTGATTCCAATCAGCCTGTTACCGTTCCTGGTGTACGAAGCACCTTGCTGGATGATTTTTACGTAATCCTGGTGGATTGGAAACCAGTGACTTCAGAAGGAGCTACATTTAAGGTCTATCACAATCCACTTGTTCAATGGCTCTGGATCGGTACCTATGTATTTGTAGGTGGGGTGATATTTGCTACCTGGCCTGAAAAAAAGAAAAACGAAGTTAACTAGTGCGCTGAGGGATTTATGAAGCGAGATATGAAAACCTGGTTGGGGATCTTTATTCTAATCCTGTTGATTGTTTTGAGCATCCCGGTTGTAGGATATGCCCAGGGCTCTGACCCGACAGACGATGATGTTAACACTGTCGCTAAGCAGTTATATTGTCCGGTTTGTGAAAATATCCCATTGGATGCTTGCGGGACTGCAGCTTGTGAACAATGGCGGGGCATCATCTATGATAAGCTGAAAGAAGGCTGGACAGAGGATCAGATCAAGGATTATTTTGTGGCCCAGTATGGGGATCGGGTACTGGCCGAACCTCCCAAACAAGGATTTAACTGGCTTGTATATCTTGTACCCTTGCTGGTTTTTACTGGTGGAGGATTCTTATTATATCGAGGTTTTAATAGATGGAAAGAAAGTGCCCCCACAACCAAAGAGGGAAAGGAAATACTCAAAAAAGAAGATCCGTCCATGGATAAATACATCGAACGTATTGAGAATGAATTGAAGAAGAGATCTGAGGGGTCAAAATGAAAAAAATTCTATTATGGGGTGGATTAACTATTTTTCTGATGATATTAGGTGTGGGTCTGTTCCGCTCCCAACAAGCCCAGGTAAATATTGGAGAGCCTGCTCCGGATTTTGAGCTGCTCTCGTTTTCTGGAGAAAGATATCAGTTATCAGATCTTAGAGGGAAAGTTGTAGTGATAAACTTTTGGGCTTCATGGTGTGAGTCCTGTAAGCCGGAAGCAAAGGATCTGGAAGACGCTTATCAATTTTATCTGTCCAGGGGAGATGTGATATTCCTGGGTGTTGACTATGTGGATACGGAACCAGAAGCCCTGGCTTATTTGAAGGAATTTGGCATCACTTATCCAAATGGTCCGGATTTGAAGACGAGTATCTCTCAGGCGTACCGGATTCGCGGTGTGCCCGAAACCTTTGTCATCGATAAAAATGGTACCATCGCTCATCTGCAGATCGGCCCTTTCCGATCATTGCCAGAGATTCTATCTGTCATTGATCCATTGCTGGACTAATTATTATCAGGTGAAATATGACATTGACATCATTTATTATTGTTCTATTTATCTTTATCATGGCCGGATTGATAGTCTTGCGTCCATTCCTGGACCGTGTAGATGGAAGGATTAGCAGAACTGCTGGTGTATATGATTCCCTTTTGGCGGAAAGAGAACGACTTTTATCTGCCATTGAGGAGTTGGACCTTGATTTGGAATTGAAGAAGATCTCCCCTGCGGAACATGCCGAGGATCGGGCCAATTTATTATCTCAGGCAGCAGATATGCTTCGGGAACTGGACAGAATTTCCAAACCCAAAACTGGGAAAAAATCAGCCGCCACAAACCAAGGTGATGACCTTGAGAAAATGATCCTTGATCGCCGGAAGAAACTGCAAGAACAAAAGGCGATTACTTGCTCCAGCTGCGGCGAATCTATTGCAGAAGACGATCAATTTTGCAGTCACTGTGGAGAAAAGCAGTGAACAATAAGTTGAGTTGGGTTATTCTTGTGAGCATGATCCTGACGGGATGTCTATCCCTGGCGGATGATATTACCCCGCCACCTGATAGCGGGGAGCCCTCCAGCCTGGGAGGAACTTCTGTCCCAACCATAGAGCCAACCCGGGAAACCTCCCCTAGTTCAGAATCGTTATCGGAGGATGAGGCTGGAGATGGTTTGGTAAATGTCTTTGTGCTGGATCAAACCGAAGGTTTGCTGTTAGAGAATGATCCGGAAGTTCGTTTGGAAGGATATGATCAGTTTGAACTTGCGTTTGAAGCAGCGCTTCCTGTTACAACGGATGGATTTGTCCAATTCACTGATATTCCATTTCCTGAAGGAAGAGTTTATTTTGCATCTGTTTCTTATGGGGGTGCAGTTTACCGATCACAGATTGTTTTAGTTGAGGGTGATACTGCTGGACTTGAGCTGCAGGTTGAGATTTATCCAACTACAACAGATCAATCTGGTTTGATCATTGACCGTGTGCATGTTTTGGTGGAGTTCAACCGACCAGACACGGTTGATGTAGTGGAGATATTTGTCTTATCCAACTTTGGAGACGCAACAATCGTTCCTGAATCTCCTGGTGAGATCAGCGTTGAATTCCCGCTTCCTGCTGAAGCTCTTGGGATTGGTTTTGAGGACGGAAGTCTTGGTCAGCGCTACCTGAGCACAGAGGACGGCTTTGGAGATACGGTCAGCATCCCTCCCGGATCTGGAATCTATCCTGTGTCGGTATATTATTCGCTTCCCTATGAGAAGAACCAACTTGAGTTCAGACAAAGATTCAATTACCCTGTGGGTGCAATAGTTGTGATGCTTCCCGCAGGTGAAGTTATTGTGCAAGGTGGAAACCTGGAAGACCTTGGCGTGCAGTCAATCCCCAGTGGTGAAGTTGCGGTTTATTCTGCTTCAAGTTTTCAAGCGGATGATATCCTGGAGTTCCGTATTACCGGAAAACCTGCCATTGATATGCCTGATGCAACCAGTTCAAGTGACCCTGGATCCGGGTCAATTAATGTCAATGATATGATCATTTATGGTGCTGGAGGAATAGGCGCAATTCTGTTGGTGGGTGGAGTATGGCTTTTGATCCGCAACCGACAGCGGGATAATCTTGATCCGGAGCAAGATGTTCAAGTAGATTTCCGGGAAAAGATCCTGGATTCGATCATTGCCTTGGATGACCTGTTTGCAAACGGGGAGATAGACGAGAAAGCCTATCTGCAAAAAAGAAAAGAGCTGAAGAAAGAATTGAAATTGATCTCAGAGGATTAACAGTCACAAAATGATCCTAGTAAAGAAGCTGGTAAAGAGATTCGGCCCAATAACAGTTCTCCGTGAATTGGATTTCAATGTCAAATCAGGGGATTTTGTGGCTTTGCTGGGACCCAATGGCGCAGGAAAAACCACTTTGCTGCGAATCCTGTCTTCCCTGATGCGGCCAACTTCAGGTTATGTTCAAGTGGCATCTTGTCGTTTGCCTTCTCAGGGAGCATCTCTCCGGGCTAAGCTCGGAGTGGTCTCACATCAACCCTTGCTTTATGGTGATTTGACTGCGGTGGAAAATCTGCAATTTTTCAGCAAATTATATTCAATTGAACCTGATCGTATTCAGGAGATCCTGGATCTGGTTGGTTTATTTCACCGAAGGGATGACCTGGTGAGGACATTCTCAAGGGGCATGCAGCAGCGCTTGGCCATCGGTCGGGCGATCTTGCATGATCCAACCATTTTGCTGCTGGATGAACCGCACACTGGATTGGATCAAGCAGCAGGAGAGATTCTGGATCGAATTCTGAAGGACGTTGCTCTGGAAGGGCGAACAGTAGTGATGACCTCCCACGACCTGGTCCGATCAGCAGAATTAGCCTCACGATTGGTTCTTCTTTCGAAAGGAAAAATATCTGACAGTGTTTCTACGGCTGGGCTGGATTCGGCAGATCTTGTAGATTTTTATAAGGGTGGGTTACATGGAGGGCTATCATGAGTGCCTTCCTGAAATCAACCGGCGCGATCATTTGGAAAGACCTGAAAACTGAATGGAGAACCCGGGAAAATCTATCCGCCATGCTGGTTTTTTCCCTGCTCGTGATCTTGATCTTTAATTTTTCCCTTGAATTGGACTTGCGAGCCCGAGAATCCCTGGCTGGGGGAGTTTTATGGGCGACTTTCATCTTCGCTGGGACAATTGGACTGAATCGTTCAATGGCAGTAGAGAAGGATCGCGGCTGCCTGGATGGTCTGCTGCTAGCCCCCGTCGACCGGAGTGCGATCTTTGTCGGGAAAGCGATTGGAAATCTATTCTTTATGCTGGTAGTAGAAGCAATTGTCCTGCCTGTGTTCAGCTTTTTATACGGAATATCAGTATTTCAATTCGGTTTCCTGGTTGTGGTATTACTGGGATCGATCGGGTATTCAGCGGTGGGGACATTGTTGGCCACTATGGTTGTCCAGACAAGGACCCGGGATATCTTGTTACCGATCCTGCTCTTCCCGCTCACACTTCCAGTAGTGATTGCTGCGGTGAAGGCCAGTCAAGGTTTTATACAGTCCGTACCCTTCGCGGAGATCTCAGTCTGGGTAAATATCCTGATATCTTACGACCTTATATTCGTTGCTGTTGCAATTATGGTTTTTGATTATATTCTGGAGGAATGATTTATGCTTGAGAAACCGCGTTTATTAACCATTTTAGATATCTTATCTGGCTTGATGATCCTTATTGCTGCAGGCCTGGTTTTCTTCTACGCTCCTGTGGAACAGCTGATGGGTCAAGTCCAGAAAGTATTCTATTTTCATGTAGCAACTGCCTGGGTAGGTATGTTAGGTTTTTTGGTCGCGGGAGTGGCTGGTGTTCAATATCTCCGGACCGAAAAAGAAGAATGGGATATAGCTGGCCTGGGTTCTGTGGAGATCAGCCTGGTTTTTTTTCTGGTAGCCATCATTATGGGGTCG
>Ga0180436_10001130_pt1 | contig 26510 bp, 40 predicted proteins | sample SS_ome_2_FD_132434 | JGI IMG/M metagenome (GOLD analysis project Ga0180436, IMG submission 132434) | Hypersaline lake sediment archaeal communities from the Salton Sea, California, USA - SS_3_S_2 metaG | ecosystem: Environmental > Aquatic > Non-marine Saline and Alkaline > Hypersaline >... | reverse complement strand
CCGCGATCTCTACAAGATCGTTCGTGACCCAGCTCTGCCGGATGACTTCGCGCAGGCCGTCAACATCGGCACGATGGCATTGTGCTACATGACGAAGAAGTGGCCGGACGTCACGATCTACGACAACATTCAGATCAGCGACGATACGATGAAGTCGGCCTTCCCGATCAGCGTGAAGGATTGGGTCGACATGTAGTCAGTCCCGGATGAGTATGATCGGATCGGGCAGGCCGTCGAGGTCCGGCTCGATCCATCCACGGGTGCGGAAGTATTTGCGGAGCTTCTTGTGGCTGTAGTAGTCACGCAGCTCGACGACCTTGTCTCCCCGGAACACCCGGGTACGTTTTGTCGGCTTGATCCGTGGGCGCTCAATCGCTCGGATGGCCTCTACCATGGTCCGAGGATCTCCATGTAGTCGGACGTGGTTCTTCGCGGCCTCGATCGCGGCAGTGCGAATCCCACGGGCTCTGGCCCAACGGATCAAGCCGGTGTGCGTTGTCTCCCAAAGCGTCTCCTTCTCGGGCAGCTCCGGGCTGTTGGTGATGAATTTCAGAAAGTTCGGCAGGGCCTTCTCGACGGGGATCTGCGCGATCCGTCCGAGCTGTGCCTCCGGCTGCCGGATGAGAATGAAGTCTCCTGCGGTAGGTATCACACAGGACGCGGGGGAGCGGACTTGGCAGATAACCCCCTGTATAGGGGTTTCGAGCAGCCAGCGGTGTAGCTTCGTCATACTGCTGTTCTTACCGAGTTTAACACAAACAGGCCACTGATGGGGCCAGTTGAGCTTGTGAGCGACCCCGCGATCGCGGGTTCCCCAGGACAAACCCTTAGAATCCACGTAAATACGACGTAGCAGGGCCGTGCTCGCGTCCAAACACCCTCGGACGTCTGTCAGGACGTGCGGAACAACCTCGCGTCTGAGGGCTCCTAACGCGGCCTGAGCCACGGCTGAGAAGACAGCCCACATCCATTCGACCTCGGGACCCACCCGACTGAGCCGTTTGATTGTAGTCTCAGTGAGCCTGCCTGGCTTGCCTGCTGGGCCGGGACAGTCCGATTGGAGCAGGTCCGGATCGGTCGACCGGTAGCTTCCTCCCTCAACCCGGAAGCTCTTGAACTGGAAGCCGCGACCATCCCAGCCAATCCTGTCGACCCCGTCGACGACCTCCGGCCTGTGGAACGCCTCGGCCACCTCTGGCAGGGAGAGCTGGTTGGTGTACGACGACTGCAACCGCATGCCGGCCTCGTCCCAGGCGATCTTCTTCAGCAGGCCCAGCAGTCCCTTGTTCCTCAGCCAGTTCTCGTTGAACTCCACAGGCAACCGCTTGTCGCCGATGACCAGTGTGCCCCGGTACTCGGTCAGGTGCTCTTCATGCAGCACGAGCTTGGTGATTCGGAGAATGCCGTTGAGCAGCATCTTCTCGTTGCCGTTCTTCTCGACGTACCACTTGCCGCCCCTCTCGACGACCCACACGTTGCCGACCTTGGCTCGGCGGATCTGCAACTGAGAGTGGCCGCGTAAGGCCGACGACTTGGGTACGCATGCCTTGGCCTCCTCCCCGAGAGCGATGTCGATCGTCCCGAGCTGCGCCAGCAGGTCGATAGCTTTCTTCTCGGGCGCAGTCTTCAGCCACTTGCGAAGAGCTTCACGCCAGGGCTTTGCCTTGCGACACAGTCGACCGACCAGGTCGAGTGGCTGGTTCTTCCGCAGGTAATGACCTACGTGCTGCTCGTTGATTATCTGCGGCCCCTCGACAACCAGGTGAGCTTCGGTGTTGTAGCACTGTTGGATTGTTTCTGCCTTGAGATCCATGTCCCACAGGATGAGCTGTCTCCCGTTGAGGGCACTCCAAGAGCGGAAAGTACCGCGTTTTCCGGGCTGCCAGGCTACCATGGGCAGCGGACGCAGTGACGTGTTGAAGTTCCGCATCTGCATTCGCAGCAGCAATACCGGGTCCGTCACGGCGATCGCATAGCTGGTGGGATCTTCGATCATTCCCTCCAGGCCAGCGAGTCCTATCTCGTTACAGCCAGGTATGAGCTTCAACACCCGGTCGTCATTGTCGCCGTAGCGGCCAACGAAGAAGAGGGCGTTTATCATACCCGGGGCGCCGAAGTACGGGACGACCAGAGTATCCTTCCAACCTCGGCCTCGGAACAGGGCTCGCTGTCTCGCCAGGCCGAACAGCTTGAACGCTTCATGGGTGCTACAGGCTCCGAACAACCTGGCCGGGCCGCTCATCATACGCTCGCGGCTCATGTTGTCGGGCAGGACCAACCGCTTTCGGATCGTGGCGATCGACGACGAGGTATCCTTGACCAGCTTCAACTGGGCACGTTTCCAGAACTCTTGTAGCTTGCTCCGGAAGTTGGCCTGCCACTCCAGCCTGGTGGTGACTTCCTGGTCGGAGACGTTGTCCCGGAGGACCGAGACGCCCTCCATCGCGAGCCTGTTGACGGCCTGGTACGGCGTCGTGCCCCACTTAGCAGCAGCCAGTTCGACCATGTCCCCGCAGGATTTGCAGGAAAAGCAGTAGTGCCATTCCCCACCGCTTGTGGTATCCTGGTAGATCGAAAGTCGGTCCTCTCGACACAGCGGGCATACCGTCGTCACCGGCAACGCCTGCCCCGAGTAAGGAATACCTAAAGACTGAGCAATTTCAGCCCAGCTCAACTCAAGGACGTTTTTTGGAGGTACTCCCATGTCTTCCGTGACCGTTATTGACCCTATGAAGGACACGAACCATTCGGAACTTGCACGACTTGTTAGGTTGTACGATTTTCCGAGTTTTGTCAAGCAAGCCGAGTTAGGCGACACCCTCCATCCGAGCACCGTCGCCGTCACGACCTTCGCCGATCCGAGGAATCGACAGTTCCCCTGTCACTCGGCGGCAGCCACCTGGCTGAGTGGTCTCTACTTCCACGAGAAGAAGGCCGAGTACCACCCCAAGGACCGGGATGCGATCCAGAAGCGGCTTGAACATTACGTCAGCTACTTCCGCATCAAGCCGGCCTACGATCAGATGGTAGCGTCCGTCGACGAGATGAACAAGGAGGCCGAGCTGCCCGACAGCTCCTACGCCTACGTGTGGGTCGCCGAAGACGGGAAGAAGGACCGACACCTTCCCATGACCTCGGCACAGACGACCAAGGCGGCAGCCGAGTGGCTCTACAAGTTCAAGGAGCGACTCCCGTTTGCTGACCGCCACGCTTGCTCCAAGAAGATCCTGGAGAAGGCGGCACACTTCGGCACTGCGATGGGAGAGGGCCTCACCGACTACCTTGAGAAGCAGGCCGGCATGGGAGTCTGCGATCCAGCCGAGGTGGTCGACATGATCTTGCAACGGTCGAGGCTGACCAAGAGCGCGGCCCACAAGGAGCAGATCGAGCGGATGGCCGCAACGGTTCGGGACCAGCCGCAGTTTGCCTTGAACCCGGACAACCTGGTCAAGTTGGCCGAGGCGATGGATACAACCGATCGTGCCTTGAACTTGCACGACAAGTACGGTGCGATTATCAAGTCCCCCGAAGAGGTCATCTTCAAGGTGACATTCACGAAAGCGGCAGCAGACCGGGCAGAGTGCTGTGCCATGACCACCGGCAACGTGTGGACACAAGAGCAGCTCTCCAAGGTTGGCCGTGACGATCTCGAATCCCTGTTTGGGACCGACTTCGTCAAGGCCGTCTCGGATGGCATGACTGTGAACACGGAGAAGCTGGCGGAGATTGCACACACCCTGCCACGGCCCGATGCCGAACTCTTCGACAGCATGATGGCCGAGTGTGGGGTACAGCCGACAATGCAGAAGGCTGCGTCCGACGTCAACCGGCTGTCGCAAGAGGCGCTGGCTGAGTTAGCCAAGCTTTACTGAGCGTCTTCGTCGAAGTCGCAGGTACAGTTAGCCTCAGGGTCAAGGGTTTTTGCACAGCCGAGATCGTGCCCGTTGTCGACGGCATGAGCCGCCTCCGAGGGGAGGCTACACGAGTCTCCCTTCGTCGGCAGCTTGGCGTTCTCCGCCGGCGGCACCTTGAAGTGCTCGGTGGTCGAGGGATTCCGGAACGACTTGGCGTCCAAGTCCTCAAAACCAGTTTTGACATCTTTGGTCGGCAGCTCCGGATCGTGGATCTCGAAGTCGGGCGGCTTCTGGTGCGGAGACTTCTTGATCGCCTCGATCATCTGCCTCGGGCCAGGCACGCCAGCCTCGGCGCACATCTTCTTCAGATGCTCCCGTCGCTGGTCGTCCACGACGTCGATACGCAAGCGGGTGACGATGCTCTCGACGTCGGCCTCCAAGACGAGATCCGGTTGGAACATGTCGGCCTTGACCATCCGCTCCAGCAACGACGCCGTGTAGAGACGGAGGTCTTCCATCTCGACGAGGTGAGCGACGTTCTCCGCCAGGTTCTCGCTGTGACAGACAGCCACAACCTGATCGCCGTTGCCGGCGTCGGCGACGATAGCCCACGGGTCTTTCAGCGTTCCGTTCGCAAACAACCCGTGCAACTGGTTAATCTGGGTTCTTACCGTCATTTCGACTTTCCTTTCTTTGGCTTTCCATTCCACGCCTCGACTTTCTTCTTGGCGTGTTCGAGAAACGCGAACTCTTCCTTTGCGTGTCCCGGTACAATAATCTCCAGCTCGATGGGTTCGGGTTTGACGATTGTCCATCTCGCCTGGTCGGCCACTGTCCTCCGTATTTGGTTGACAGCCGCACGACGTACCTTCTCATTGTTAGACACTTTCTCGCCCTCTTTCGAGTGCGTCCGATCGTACAGTTCGATCATGTACGCTCGGTTGAACTGCCGCTCGAAGTGCTTGAACACGTCGCGGATCTTCGGGCGGCGATCTTTATCCCAGAGCTTGAGGAACGTGAGGATCTCCTCGCCGTTGACCCCTGACTTGGTGTTTTTATACCCAAGTGCGTTATCATCGCTCTGCTTGTAGCGACTGCCTTCCCGCCGCGAGCCGATCGCCTCCACACCCCTGTATCCATTGAGTGCGGCGACGACCAGCCCTCGGCGGCCCCGGCGAAGCTTCTCCCCGAGGGGAATGTCGTTGGTGTCGGTGTCTTCCGTGACGCGGTGCCTAACCCGGTAGGCATCAATCGCCTCCGAGTTGGACACCAGTCCTTCCAGAAGTTCCACCATTTCATCCAACGTCCATTCCCTCCCGGGGGCCAGGTCGAGAACGACCTTAACGTGACGACTTCTTACGGGCATGCTTCCTCTTCTTTCCCCTACGGTTATCGAGGGTGAGTAGCCACGAGCGGATCTCGTCGGCAGCCTTAAACCAGTTGGCCTCATCCTCGGGAGTGGTAATTGCCATGTCCGAAAGCTTGAGCGGCTTCCGACGCTCCAGGTAGTTAGCGAACGCCCTGGCAAGCCGCATGACCGCGTCACGCTCAGGCTTGCTGGACACACCGCGTGTACCCTTGACCGGGGTCGAGCCACCCTTCTTGGCTTCGTCCGCGATCCTCTTGCTTTCCTTCAGCTCCTCGTCAATGGTGGAGAGGCAGCCCAGCATGGCCGCTTCACTCGCCTTGCGCTTTTTGATGCGCTGCACGAGAGCCTTGATCCCCACCTTTTCAACCTTCCAGCGATCGAAGACGCGAGCCGCCTCGCCCATCACAGTGTGGTTGCTGTGAAGGCCATAGATCGCCTCAAGCTGCCCGGTGTTGAGGTTCGGCAGGTTGGGACGACCCACCGACCTGGCAGCCTGACGCACCTGCTCGACGCGGGAATGCTTCTGCAAGGTGTTGAGCTTGACCTGGAAGATCTTGGAGATCTCCTTCAGCACGGAGCCGCTCGACACATCCAAGCTGTGCGACCGCATCCACTGCATGGCCATTTCAACCTTGTCACCGGTCTTGTTCCCCTCGCCCTGGAGATTGTTGAGCGTGTCCCGCAGCAGCTCGACGAGCTTTTGCGAGTCCGTTTCAATAATCAACATGTCGGCCTGGGCCAAGTCCAGCTCCTTGCAGACGCCCATGCGGTGGTTGCCGCCGAGGACATCCACCATGGGACTGCGGGACTGGTTGTGCGGGTGACGCACAGGCATCCAGAAGCCGATCGGCGTGGTGATGCACTCGCTGTCCATGATGGAGAGCGCCAGCTCCTCCACCCGGGCACGATCAAACTTCCGCTGGAAGCGGGTGTTGCGTTTGATCGACCCTTGGATGTCGACTGCACTGAAGCCAACGATCTGCCGCTTCACGGTGACCTCTGCGCCGACCTTCGCGGCCTGCTTGTAGATGTGATCCACTTCGTGGTAGATCGGTTCCCACCTGTATCCCAACAAGGTGTTCGGTTTCATCAGATTCTTGAGTTGACTGGTCGATAGGTCCATAAGTTGACCTCCCTTTATAAAAAGGTTTTACTCCCCCTTTATTCCGGCGAGCTTGAGGATGTCTTCGAGATACAATTCCCGATCCTCCTCACCGTAAAGCTGCTGTCGGAGAATTCCGATCAGCCTGGCTGAAGAGACAATTATGCTCTCCAGGTGGTCGATTGCCTCTTCGCCTGCCTCGGTGTCGTCCTGGTAGACCAGGGACGATACGAGGTCTTTCACGTTGATCGCATCACTGTGGATGCTCCGGGCTCGGCTCTTGACTCCGGCCTTGGTCACGCCCTTCTTCCCACTCCTGGCGACGACGGAGCTGGTTCCTCTTGATCCAGAACCTTTCTTTGCCCCTGTCATAGTCTTCTTTGTACGTCCGGAGGACGTGGCCGAGACCTTTGATCGCGTCTTCTTGCGTGTAGCCTTCTTCGATGTTGTTGGTGACGTTCCGGTAGGCGGCTTTGTACTGCCGGCGGATTTGCTTGAACTCTTCGGAGTTTTCCCAGACATCTCGTCTATGTTTCTCCCTTGTTATGTACCACTGCGGGTACTGCCACTGGCTCGGGTTCGGCCCTCCGGTTTTCACCGACATCGGGTTGGCCATGATCTGGCCGATTACCCTGCCGTCGTATGTGCAGCCTTCTCCGTAGATCAACACTTGGCGTTGACCCATGGAGGACGAGTCGAGCGCCAGGTTCTCAAAGAGAATCACGCCCTCGACTTGCGGCCACTTGTGATCGTCTTCCAGCCGGGTGAGGATCTCCTCGCGGAATTCCGCGCTGGGATCGCTGTTGGGTTGAAAGTCTATTGGACAACGGTGGCTGGGTGGCTGTTCGGTTACCGCCCAGGTCCAAGTTACTTCTCGGAACTTCATTGCTCCTCCATCTCCAGTATAAAATGGACTGTGTCCGCATGTTCCCGTTGGCTCAACCACAGCTCGCGAACTGCGGCGCCAAGGGCTTCGTCGGGTGAGTTTCCGATACATTCCACACCCGGGCAACCAGGTCGTGATATGAGCGCGAGGTAGCCGTTGGGAAGGCGGGTCTCATCGGTTCTCACTTTGATTTTCGTTTGCATATATCGCAGTTTCTCCTCTGCTCTGCCAGGCTTTCGAGACGAGTGTCCCGGGAACCGAACTGTTCTTCGAGGCGGTTGACATGCTCAAGCGTGATCTTGTTTCGCTTGGCAAAGTGCTCTGCCAGCCAGCTCTTGGCACAGCCACGCAGGTCGTGGCCAGGAGTCATGTGGTGACGATCCATGAACATCGTAATCTGATGCCCGGTAGCGTCGATCGCCATGAAGCGGTGATAGTCACGGATCGCCGCTGCTCTCCACTTCTTCTCCTGTTGGCTGATAATCTTCTTCTGCTTGTTGTTCAAGGTTTTCCTCCGCGTTGAAATGGACCTCGGACAGCTCTACGCACTTGTCGAAGTCCAGCCCCTCCGCCTTGCAGTAGTGGCGAAGGTTCGTGATTACGTCGGTGACTACGCAGTCTAACTGGTCGTCACCGTTGATCTTCTGGTGCAGGTCGATGAGCAATCTGGCGTCATTGACCCTGTCTTGGTTTGTAGGGGCCATTTGGATGGTAGCTCCTTTTCTTTGTAGCACGCCAAGCAGTTCGAGCAGGTGAGTTTATGCCCGTCACCCCGGTCGGTTGGGCAGACGTAGTTACCCATTGCGTCGAACTTCATTGGCGTTTTGTCCTGGACTCGAAAGACGAGGTCCACCTTGTACCTGGGAGCGTCATCGTCGTCGACGGCCATGTAGGCTCGACGCACGCCAGGCACGAGCGGTGGGGCACCCGTCTCCCGATCGCAGCTAAACCAAAGGAAGAGGTTGGGCAACCGAGACAGTATTCTCAGATCTCCCAACAACCTCTTGACTCGCCACGATCTCGTATACATCGCGAAGGTTGTGCCGGGGCAGCTCTCGACGATGCTGATCCACCTCCGCACGTAACCGACCTTGTGGCAATCGCCGTTGGCGTGAATTCTCACGTACTCGGCGACCGCCCGGTCACGAATTTCGGTTTTCATCCACCCGACGAAGTCAGGCGACTCGGCAATGTCGAGGTTCCTCGCAAGCGCGTCCTGCACAGCAGGGCAGTAGTAGTGGCCTCGACAGCCGTAGCAGAGTTCTTCACATATTGCGGATCTTCCTGGGCAGGTCACTATCGGTGGGACAGACCACTGCCAGATGCGCAACCCCAATTTGGTGTTGCCCAGTCGAAGAGCCATAGTTACTTCAGCCTTGCGGCCAACATCTCCTTTTCTCTTTCGGCCATGACAGCCTTGTCTTGCTGCTTGAGCTGCACCTTGGTCAGACGCTTGTTGTGCTTCTTCAGCACCTCAGGCAGCTTCTTGAAGCAGCCATCCACGAAGACCCCGAGGAAGTCTCCTGCCGAGTCGTGAAACAACTCGTAGAAGCCCTGGTCGTGGTCGTGGTCCTGCAAGTCAGGCTCGCGGTGGCAGAACTCATGTAACAGCAGATCTCCAACAGCAGCCATGCCGGCGATGTTGAAGTCCTGCTTCTTTAAGAATCCACGCTCAATCGCGATGTAGGTCTTGGCGTCGGTCCAGCCTGCGGCCACGTCCGACTCCCCGATCACGATCTTACGCTTGTTGCCCCAGGTACTCTCAGACCGCCGGCCCTTGGTGCCGCCGGACCAGCCCTCGTCGACGAGATGCAGGTGCCATTTGAGGGAGTTAATCATGTCCAGCCAGATCCTCTCCTTCGGACTGTACTCCTTGTCGTTGACAAGCATCATCTCCGTCGAGAACGTCTGCTTCAGCTCGTTGAAGTCGATAAGCTCCACGGGCAGCCCTCGTTGCTGCGCGTAAGGGGACTTGTTGTGGATCAGCCACGCCAGCTCCTCCAGCGTTTGCACGCCGAACCTGGTCAGCGTCTCCACGGCGACCACGAAGGCCACCTTGGTCTTGTGCAGGCGATCGCCTACACGATCTCCCTTGCGGCAGCAGGTAACCTTGCGGTTGTGGCTGTACGCCTGGGTGATCTCCTGGATGGCGTAGTGCCGGCCACTGACCGCCGTGAGCAGCTTCAGACTCTTCCACTCGTGCCAGCCGCCCTCGCCCTCGGTAATCCCTCGCGCGAGACGCTCGCGGCCCGCGTCGTCTAAGGACTTGCCCTTGGACATGACGCGCTCCTTGGCGTACTGGTCGAGCTTGGGCCTGATCCGCCGCCATACCGGGCAGTCCGACTGGATGTCGTTCCTGGCCGTGTTGACCTTCAAGCCCTTCTTCGAGACGACCTCGCCGCCGGTGCCGAACTTGTGCTTGGGGAACTTCAAGACGTGGGAGCCGAGGTTGTAGACGTGCAGCTCGGACCACTCTTCGAGGCCGATCCACGCCTCTTCGGTTTCGTGGGTCCACTCGAACTCCTCGGGGTCCATGGAGATCAGCTCGTCATTGAGGTAGATCGCACACGGCATCCACCGGCTCCACAGCTTGAGGTCGCGGAGCGTGTCGGCCAGTTGGCTGGGAAGCAGCTCCTCGTACAGCTCGATCTCGATGTCGCATCCTTCCAGCGCCTTGCGGTGCTCGGTGATGTGACAGCCCCACTCCTCGCCCTCGGCTTTGATGTCCACGTCCATCTGGAACTTGCCGGACAGCCAGCGGTTCCTCCCGAAGGCGAACATCTGGCCGCGACCGATCCGGAACGTGCCGTAGGTCTTCATGGCCTGCTCTTCGTCCGTCTGCGGCTGGCAGAGGGTCATAAAGTTGTCCATGATCTTCTTCCGGGACGGAAAGCCGATACCGTTGTCGCTAATCATCACGCAGTCCTTGCCGACGACAACGTCGCAGCGGGTAGCTTTCGCGTCCACTGCGTTCTGCTCGCCTTCGAGGATCGCTTTGGCCAGCGTCCCGGCTTGTCTTGTAATGAGCAGCTCCACCGCTCGCGGGTGGACCTTGAACTCAACAAATTCACTATTCGTCTTCAAGGAAGTCCTCCGGTGCTTTCTGGAACGCCTCCCGCGTCTCCAACTCAGCGCGGCAGTCGTTCATCATCGGTTGTAGTGCGAACATGTTGGCCGGGAACGGAGCGTCCTGGCCACCTTGACCCTTGATGAATCGCTCCGTCACCATCCGGTTGATTGCCACCAGACCCTTGCTGGACAGGGCAGCACTCGAATGCTTCGAGAACATCAGCACGAAGTGTGCGTACGGGAGGTCGGTCCACTCGTGGTCGATGAGGTGCTGCACCAAAAGCTGGATCGCTCCCGGCTGCGACATGTCACCATTCATCAGTTCGGCTTCGATGCCGTCGACCACCTTACCCACGGCCTCCCAGTAGAGGTCGTGCCAGTTCTCTGCCAGCTCTTTGACCGGCAGCTCTTCAGTCTTAATCATCATGCTCCTTTCGCGAGCAGTTCCAACTCCCTCATCTCGGCGTAAAACCGGAGGGCATAGTTCATTGTTTGTACCGAGCCCTGGTACTCGTCGCAGTGCCACTGGTACGCTTTGACCAGAAAACGGTCCCGCAGGTTTTCCACATCTGCCGCGTCGATCGACATGAGAGCTTCGTTCTCGTCGACCACCTCGTGATCGGGGCAGAGGAGTTTGAGGCGATCAATCTCGGCCATGGCCTCGGTGATCTCCTGCTTGCTCATCTTGTAGCCCACGGCTACCTCCTGTTGATATTCAAACCGGCTGGTATGTAGTCCGTCACGAACAGATGGTACATGTTCGTGTCGTTTACCAGCTCTTCCCCAGGCGGAAAGACCTGTAAGGCCCACTTACCTGGATAGCGATCCTTGAACGTCTCCCACACCTCTTCCCAGCCAAGCTGCCGGTAGTCGTTGGTGTAGATACGAATGTAAAGAACCACCCCGAGACCCGGGATGGTTCGTTCTGTCATCTCTTGGACGAAGGGCTCAGACAGGCTCTCCGATGGTCTTTCGGATGTCATCGCAAACCTCCTTGAAGTCTTCCGTGTGTGCGCCGTTCTTCATCCACTCATCCAACTGTTCACACATGATGGAGAGCTGCCGGCGATACTCCCAGGCTTTCTCGTCCAGGTAGCACTGGACTCCGGGCCGAGGTTTGACCTGGTCCTGGAGCAGCCGGGCTGTCTCCTGGACGAACTTTGTCATCTGGCCTTCGATCTCGCCGCAGATGCCCGGCTCCGGTCTGGACAGCCGGTCCCGCCAGAAGCCGACCAGTTGGACGGTGGCGGCAGGGTCGAGCGTGTCGTGCGTACGCAGCACGGTAATCGCATTCTTGAGAGCATCGACCTCTTTCGTGCGAGCGTTCAGCTTCGCATGGAGGTCCTCGTTCTCTCCCTCCATCAACTTGAGCTTGTCCTCAAGCATTTGGATCTGCTTGGACAACGGCAGAGGCGGGTCCTCCGGCGGTGGGTTCATATACATGTCGCTTCCCATGTTATCTCCCTTGGGTTGGCTTCCTTAGCTCTGCGGCCAACGCTTGGAGGTCGGCCACAGTGTAGAGGTGAGGGTTCGATGCCAGAGCATCGAGCCAGTTCGCGGTGGACAAGAGGAGCTGCTCGCGGGCGTTGATCTGACGGTGGAGTCTTTCATTCTCCTCTTCGTACAGCCTCAACAGGTTTTGCAAGTGCTCCTCTCGACTCATCGCCGCGAACATATCAGTCCTCCCAGGTCTCGGGTTCAGTGGTCACGGTCACGTTCAGCCATTCACTGGTCAGAAAGTTCAGCCAGCCGTGCGGCGTCTCGATCGAGATACTTCCGTGGGTTGGCACGGTCATCTCCTCGGTGCTGTTGGAGATGCTTCCTTTCTCCTCCTCGTTCCCGTTTAGATCGTAGATGATAAACTTCATCCTGTCTCCTTTGCATACTGCTCGGGCCAGTAGGCTTCGAGCGTCTCTTCGGGGGTCAAGTTGAACGCCTCCTGCCATTCGGTCTGCATGCCGAACGTGCCGGCGTACGGCACCCAATCGCTGAGCATATCGCCATCGTCCTCGCGATAGCCATTCGGCACGGCGAACGAGACCACATCGACACCGTCAGACAGCCAGTGATCCGCGTTGGTCACCGTGTCGTTGACATCGTAGCCCGAGGCCCACTCGCGGACCACGAAGCGATCCTCGCGGCCCAGGGACGGGGTCCAGTCGAAGCTGACAGGCTCCAGCTCCTTGGGGAAGTGGTAGATGAGGGCAGCCATGTCCGTCCTGGAAAGGTTGTTATGGCGGTGGTCGCCCTTCAGCACCCAGTCGATATTCCACGGCGGGATGCCGGTCTGCTCGGCCAGCTTGTCGACGGTAAGATCGTGGTCAACCAGCAGCTTGGTGAGGATCTCTTTGTCACTCGCCATTACTCGTCTTCTTTCGTCAAGACTTCTCCGCTGATGATCGGAAAGCCGTCATGCTTGCGGACGCTGTGGAACTCGACGGTGTCCACCTCATCGGGGTCATTCATAAAGCTGAAGCGAATGGTCTCGTGGTCGTCGCACGTTTCGAGAACCCGCTTCATCTGCCGCACGGTTACTGCCATCAGTCCAACCTTTCCATGAGTTCTTCCAACTCGTCGGCCCAGTTGTCGCAACCCTCTCCGGGCTGTCCGAACTTCTCACGCATGTCATCTTCGACATCCGCTTCCTCGACGTTGGCGATCAGGAACGATACCGCGTAGTGCAGCATCTCACGTTGCCTTTCGGTCATTGGCCTTATCAACCTCTCTTGTTAGGGCAAGCAGGCCCATCTGCTCGTCGCGGAACGGGTGCATGACCTCGTCCCTGAGCTTCAGGAATGCCTGGCTTATTGCTGCGTCGACGACGGCCTCGTCGGCTGCGTCGAGAACCTCCACATCGAGTATGATAGACCACTTGGCCTCGTCGAGGATCTGGCGAACGCGGTCGCAGCTCATCGGTATTCTTCGGTACGCTTCGCGGCGGATCTCCTTGGACATCGACCGCTGGAGCGGTGTCAGATTGTGGATCGCTGTGTCAAAGTCACCCATCAGTTGTTCGTTCCTTCAACCAGGGACTCCATGACGCCCAGGGCAACCTCCATAGCCTCCGCGTACTCCTTAGTCTGGTCGGAGTTCACTCGGAATTCGCCGCCTTTGTAGTAGCCCTTCGAGATCAGAAAGACCTCGAAAGCACCGAGGCCGCCACACTGGCTTAGCTCCGGAGGCACGCCACCCATCGCCATCATTCCGGGGCATGAGGTTGACGGGGTCAGGACAGCGATAATCCCAGACTCCACCAGACGCTTGCACAGCTCGATGGCCTCGGGGATCTCCCAAAGATCCCTGCGGTCGGCGCCGAAGCCGTCGATGCCGAGCACGGGGCAGGCGCCCTCCTCGCGGATGCTTTTCCAGAGGGCCGCCGCCTTACTCTTGAGGTCGTCAACTGTCAGGTCGACGGTAGTGTTTACGATAAAGACCGAGGTCATGCAAGTACCCAGTTCCTTTCTACCCACTGCCGCTCGTAGGCGACGGCTTCGTCGTAGTCATCAAAGAATTTCAATAGGCAGAACAAATACCCAGGTCCCAACGGGGAGCAGTCAATCATAAACTGCCCCTCGTTGGGTCCACTGGGTACTATGAGGATATTGGTCGCACGACGGGGCTTGGCGTTGTACGCCTCACGATCCGTCGTCTGGAACATCTTCCTCACTGCTCCGCCCGGGAATATCCGGACGAGTGTCATTTTCGTCTCCCGGGGGTTGATAGGCCGGCAGCCCACCGAGTAGCGTGGCGTGCATCAGCCCGTAGTGGACACCGACCAGGTAGTCGTAGGCACGATAGCCGCCCTGCATTTGGTAGTTCTCGTAGGTCGCTACGATAACCTCGGTGTAACCCAAGCCAACTTCCAGGCGGCCAGCCTCCTGGCCGGCATCGTTGATAATTAACCAGTAGCCTCCGTCATGTTGGAGTTTCATACTACGCTTTCTTCTTGAGCTTCTTGATACGCCGCTTCTTCGGGGCTTTCACCGGAGTCGCCTCGATGAGTTGCTCCATGCGGCTTTCGAGTTTTTCCAGCTCGTCCTTCGCGCTCCGACGAAAGAAACCGGAGTTCTTGATCTCCCTCATCATCTGGTCGAAGTTCCCGCCGGCATTGGAGAAGACCTGCTCGATCTCCTCGCCCAGCTTGGTGAGGGGCTCGCCCACGGAACCGAACTGCTCACCGTGGATCTGGAGCTGCTCGGCCTGGTTGACCAGCGACTTGAACACGGAGTCGGTGACGGTGTTCCGCTTGCCGCTGGGGGTGATGTTGAGCTTGTCCAGCTCGTCCTTGGTGAACGGGCCGAACCACTCGTCGACGTTCTTCTTCCCCTTCTTCTTGTCCTTCTCCGAGGCCGGGGTGTAGTAGACCCGGATCGCAAACTGGCCTTCCGGGATCTCAGGATCGTCCTCGTGAGTCCGCTTCTCCTTGAGCACGCCGCCCCGGAGGAAGCCCCACTTACCCTTGGCCGCCGGCAGCAGTTCGAGCTGATCGCCCAAGGAACCGATTGCTGTCCGGACGGTGGACATCAGGGTGCGGACCATGTTGCCGACCATGAACGTGACGTTGTGCTCGATCTCCTTGTTCTTTCCCTCGACCAGCATCTCGAACGCGGTCGGGGCCAGCTCTTGGAGGTCCAGGTCGACGACGACCGGCAGGATGTCGATGTCCACGCAGCCGATCTTGGAGAGGTTCGAGGGATAGTTGTCGGGATCGTACCCGTCCCCGAGCCGCTTCTGCTCGTGAGCCTTGAACTCGTCGTAGTTCTTCTCCAGCTCCTTGACGGCCTTGTCGATGTTCGGCGTCAGGGAGGCGATGATCTGCGAGAGTTCTTCCAGCTCGCTCTTCCACACGATCCGGGTTCCCGGTTTCGTGCGCGCGAGGTTCGCGACCTGCTCCTGGAAGTCCTCGTCCGTCTCGGCCTTCTTGACGACGGCCTTCCACGGGATCGAGGTCCACGGGAGCGATCGGAGCTTGAACTCGCGGTCCAGCTCGTTCTTCGCTTTGTTCGCGGCCTTGATGAGCGGGTGCTTGCTGTCGAAGATCCGCTTGGCGATCGACAGTGCATCCTTGTCGGCACCGATCTCCTCGGCCATGCCCTTCTTCAAGTGGTCGGCCAGCTTGGCGGACGACGGCAGCCAGGGGATCTCCAGCTCGACGCGAACGGCCTCGCCCTTGAGGGCTTTGGCGGCCATCTCGATGTGCTCTTCTTTGAATTGGTCGAAGACAGGCTTGTCTTCCTTCTTGGTCTTGGGTTTCGTCATAGTCGTACTCAACTGCGGGTCTCCTTGCAGTGAAACTCGACCCGATCGTCAGGACCAGGGGTGCCTGGGGTTATTCTCCCCCGTTCGGCTTCTTCTTGCTGACCTTGCGCTTGGCTCGCTTGCCAACGCCGGCCATGGATACCTTCTGCTTGCCTTCCTTGTAGAAGATCTCGCCTGTCTCGGCATCCAGCGTGTTGCCATCTGCCCACGTACGCCACTTCTCGATCTCGTCGCGGAAGCGATAAGCCGAGCGGGGAACGGAGCGGGAGGCACGTACCAGATTGCGTTTGAAACTGGTGATGGTGTCGGCCAACTTGCAGCACTGCATGATGTCGGCACCAGTCCACCAGGTGTCGTCTGGTTTCTCGGTCGACGGGGCGATCCCGTAAACCTCTTGTTGAATATCCCAGATAGCATCCTTCACCTCGCGGCTCGGGAAGTCCAGGAAGAACACTAAGTCGACGCGGCCAGACCGGATGAACTCCGGCGGGAGCAGCGTCACATCGTTGGCAGTGTAGACGATCATCGTGTCCGACGTGTGATCGTTCTGCCATTCCAATAGCTGGGCCTTCTGGCCCTCGCTTGCCTCGTGGGAGTCGCTCGACTTCCGAATGAGCTTCTCCACCTCCTCGATCCGGCCCAGCGCCGGCGCCATCGCGTCCAGGATGCGGATCATCTCCGCCATCCGGCTACCGCTCTCACCGAACCACTTGCTCTTCAGATCCTCGAAGTTGATCTTCAGCGGGGTTCTGGCCACCTCGTTCGCCAGTGCCACGGTGACCAGGGATTTCCCGACACCAGGCACGCCGGCGATGAGGATGCCCTTGCAGCGGCGGCGAATGGACCGGCCAGTCTCGGCGATGTCCAGGCACAGGTCCTTGAGGCCCTGCATGCCACCGACGCCTGGGATCTTGACCTTCTCTCCCTCCTCTCCTTCCTTCTTTGGGGGCAGTTCGTACTCCACCGTGTGGAAACGAGCGTACGGGCTTTCCAGCGTGATGACCCCGGACTTGTTGATCGCACGCATCTTCTGCTTGGCGACCTCGGCCAAGTCGATCTTGCTGTGGTGCATGATTGACTTGGCACAGACCGTACCGATCTGCTTCCGCGTCAACGCACAGGCCGAGTTGACGATCGTGTCGAACTCCTTGTCCTCGGGCCGGTCGACCTCCTCGTCGTCCTCGTACATCTCTTCGATGATCTCGGCACGCTCGGTGTAGTCCGGCAGCTCGTGGTCGATCACGTCGACCTCGGAGTGTAGCTCGGGTGGGATCTCGATGCCCGGGTAGGATAAGAGCACGACGTGGATGCTGTAGCCCTGCCCCAGCGGGAACAAGAGCTGCAAGAGCTGCACCATGTCGCGATCGAATCCCGTCCCGCCTGGCGTGATCTCCTGGTGAGCGTTGCGGATCACCAGGACCAGGTGGGTCAAGCAGTCGTCGGGAGTCTCGTCACCCTCGGGAAGGTTAGTGTCGATCTCCTTTCGCCGGCGACCCTCTCGGAGCAGCTCGGCAACAACAGCTTTCGCCGGCGCCACCTCGGCGTCCTCGTCGTCGTCCTCGGAGGCGCTAAAGCTGGGGAAGTTGATGTTCCCTTGCAGCCCGTCGACACGGTTCCAGACGCCCCACAACCAGTCGGGTTCGTTTTCCTTGCAGAGGCGGACGATTGTACCGATTGCTTCGTCGGGCTCGTGAGTCCGAATCCACATTCCACTCTCTCCGCACCAGATATTCTCCTCGATTCTTTTGTCGAGACTATCAGGCATTACTCCAGTTCTTTCTTCTCTCGCACCACACCGTCGTTGCCAGAGCTGTCGTTGCAGCGGGTAGTCTTCTGTTGACCACCGATGGCTTCACGGAGGGGCTTGCTTGCTTCAAGGCAGCCGGAGTCGTCAAAGCCTTCGGCCTTGATCTCGGTCTTACCGCCCTTGAAAATCCGAACGCGCAATCGTTTCGGCATCTTTTTCTTTCTCCTTGTATAGTTGGGCATTTCCCAGGGGTCGGCCGCGCGAGGGCCGTGAGGACCTTGAACGATCCCCGGGTCGGGTAGGATCATGTGCTCATCGTTCCAACCGTCGCACATCAGACCACCCCGTGCATTTCCATGCCGTCATCTTTCTTCTCGGTGTAGCCAACGATCGACCCGTCGTCGAGTTCGGCCCACCGCTTCTTGTTCTTCAGTCCCACGACCTTGCGGCCCGTATCCTTTTCGAGCTGCTTAATGGCCTTGGGGGTCCAGGGAGGCATGTTGTCTCCGCCCTTCTTCGCGGTCTTCTCCGTGACCTCCTTGACGTACGCCTGGTAGAGCAGCTCGAAGCTGTGGTCGATCCGCTCGCCGTTGGGACCTTTGGAGCTGCGGTACTTGCCGACTCCTTCCTCGTTCATCAGCCCGTTGGCCTGGCCGTAGAAGTCCGTCAGCAAGATCCAGTGGTCGCCTTCCTTGTCGATGACCGGTTTCTCGGACCCATCGGGTTGCTTTTCCATCCTCGCCCGGATCATTCCGATCTCGTACGGGTTCCTCCCTTTCAGCTCCGCCTTCCTGGCCTCGGTTACCCGGATGACGTGGTCGGCGTTGACACCAACGTCCGCTTCGGTCATCCCTTCGGTCACCGGCCAGTCACCGACGAGCTTGCCGTGGTCGGCTTTCCAGGTGCGGTAGGTATTCTGCCCCTCGACAAACTCCAGCGTGGGGCATTGCTTAGCGAGTGCAGCCTTGAAGTGCTTCAAGTTCTTGCACGGGATCGCAATACTTTGAGCCGCTTCAGTCAGGTGGCTCATCCTTCCTCCTTCAATGAAACAGGCCGACAGGGAACGTCCATGCCGGCCTTCGGTTTATTGGGATGCGTTAGGGGTTAGTCCCAGTCGTCATCCTCCTCTTCATCGTAATCGTCGTAGTCGTCCTCGTCGTCGAAATCGTCGTCGAAATCGTCGTCGAAGTCGTCCTCGTCATCGACCTCACTCCACTCATGCTCTTCGACGGTGGCCTCACCGTCTCGGATGCAGTCGCGGCCATTGCACTCAAACATACCGCAGTTTGGGCACTGGTCTACGAACTCATCCACGTCGTCATCGTCGTCAAGAAGATCGTCGATCTCCTCTTGAACGTCGTCGTCGCTCATTGCTGTGGCTCCTGTAGCTTGGCAGCCATCTGCTGAACCTGCTGGATCAGAGAGTCTTTCTTCCCTTGCTGCATGGGTAGGAGCTGGAGCTGAATCGCCAGCTCGTTCAAGTTACCTTGCAGCATCTTCTTGAGATCGTCATTGTGACCCTGCTGGACGTCCCAGATCGCCGAGAACATCTCGGGGTCGTCTGAGTAGTCTGCCCTCACCTTGTCGGCGACACTGGCCTTCATGCCCAAGCGTAAGACATCGGGCGGGTCGATCACGCCTTCGATCTGCAACACCTTTTCAATATAGCCAACGACCTCGGGTGAGAACTCCGTGTCCTCCGGGTCGTCGTTCGGAGGATACAGTATCATGGCTTCCAGGATGCCCCACAGGACCTCCCCGGCGTCGGCTGGGTCGAACTCGTCGGGCTGGAAGTCATCTCCTGCCAGGATGTTGCACAGCTCGATGAACCGTACGACATCCTTGTAGAAGTAGTTCGTCTTCAGTATGGTGATGCCGGCCATGATCTTGTCGAGGCTGGCTTTGGGCAGGTCGAGGCCGAAGTCTTGCTCGATCTGCATCTTGATGGTCTCGGGTGCCCACCCATCGGCTTCCAGGTCCTCGGGGTTACCCAGGACGTCCGGGCCGTAGGTGTCCAGGACCAGCAGCGTCAGCGACGTGGCATACGCCTCCTCGGACAGGAGAAGGGCGCGCGAGATCGCTTTAGGGCTGACTCCTCCCGCCTGCGACCTGTGAAGAATCGCCGACGCCGTCTTCTGGATTTGCTGGGTGGTGTGTGCCGTCATGGCTCCCTCCTTTGATCCTGTTGACCCTTCCGATCATTCTACCAACCAGGGCCGTGATGTCACACATGACGTGGGTGACAGCCTCGACCGGCAGCTCGGCGATGATGTCGCACTCCTTAGCGTCGAAGAATTGTTCTTTGCCGATGACCGAGATAAAGCGGTAGTCGGAGAGGCTGACAGTCAGCGTGGGCTTCTTCTCCGGTGTCCATTGCTCGGCCAGCCCCAGGTAGCTGGCAAAGTGGCAGGTCTGCGGCAGCATCCACTTGATCGCTGCGAGTTGCTGAGCGTCACTCAGCGCCCCGTGGTGGGCAAACCAGTCCAGCAGGCAGATCTGTACGATCTCGGCGCCGGTTAGCTCGTCCTCTGGGGAGAGCTTCCGACCCTCTACGTGCTGCATGAACCTCTTAATCTCTGGCTCACTTGTCACGTAGAGGACCGGTAGTAATTCTCCAAACCTCAAATGAGCCTCCTTGCCACGGGGACATCCACCCGATACCTCGCAGGCTGCATCCTGGGATGCTGCGGAGGCAAGGGCTGCTTGGTTGCCTCGTCGACGACCAGCTCAAGGCTGAGCCCCTCGCCGTTGATCGGGTAGGCGCCGGCACCGTGAGGCTTGCAGGCCGCAGGGGCGAGCCCCTTGGACGAGGCCCACTGGCAAGCCAACTGCTTGGCTCCCGCACCGTTCAGCTCCTCAATCGCCAGACCGAAGTTTCGTACCTCGTCGCTCTCGATAACCACGACGGCTTCGGCACCGTTTTCGTCGATTTTCGAGGCTTGCTCTACTACTTGTATTCCCACGGAATCTCCTTTCGAGTTGGTGTTCGTGGCGTAATCAGCAATATACACGATAGCTAAGTATAAGCGATGGGTAAAGAGGAAGACCTCGTTTACCCATCGCAGCGTCGGCCCTGTCCTGCCGATAGGGACAGGAAGCAGTCGTGTGCTTCCAATCCCCATCTACAGGACAGGGTTCGATGTTATAAGAAAAGCAGGCCGCCGCCGCGAGAGTTCATTGGCTGTTTGACTCGACGACGAACGGCGGCCTGCAAGGAGTTGTTTACAGGATGATCGGCAGCGCGATCAACAAGACCAGCACGGGTGCCGTGGCGTAGCACAGCGTCTTGTGGGCGGCGAGGCCCTGGAGTGTCGTGCGGTACGCGGTCGCCGTGGTGGACTTGGTCTTGGCCCAAACGCTACGCACGCGGTCGCGGGCTGCGAGCGTCACGCTCACCGCCAGGTCCCAAGCGAGACGGCAGCGGGTGGCAAGCTGCGACCGCTTCTTGATCGCCCACTTGGCGACCTGGCTCTTCTTGACGGCCCGGACCACCGGGTACAGCTTGGCGTCGAGCTGCCAGATCGCGACGATCCCCAGCAAGGAGACCTGATAGGTCCTCTTGGGGTTGATCGCGGCTACGACAAGCGCCGCCACAGCAGTCGCGGCCAGGAAGTGCCCAGCAACGATAAGTGCGATGGTCTTGACCACGAGGCCGGCGACGAAGCCGACGTACGCGATGACGATCGTGGGGCTCTTGGCGACGTCGGCGATCGGTGCGAACTCTGCCTCGATCGCGGCGCGCTCTTCGAGGCGCTCCGAGACGTAAGCGACGGTCGCATCTTTGGCCACGGTGACCTTGGACTTGACGGCGCTGAAAACGCCGCTGAAGAATGAGCTGACGCGGCTAAGAAGCGTGGGCTTCTTGGCGGCGGCCTTCTTCTCGGCCTTCTTCGTGGCGGCCTTCTTCGAGGCGGCCTTCTTCTTGGCGACCTTCTTCTTGGCGGCGGCCTTCTTCTTCGGGGCGGCCTTCTTGGTGGCCTTCTTGGTGGCGGCTTTCTGGGTACGAGCGGACGCGGTTTTCTTCTTGGCCATGATTGGCTCCTATCGGGAAAAATGTGTCAAAGCGGACAGGGGGAAAACATAAACGGTTCCATTCAAGTATTCTGACGCAGAAAGGGCCAGAATTTAGCTTGAATGGAACCTCAAAAACGGTTTTGAAATCAGTTGCCGTGGTAGTCCGTGAGGATCGGACAGAAGCCTTCAGCCTTGTCCATACCCTCACACTTGCCATTGAGGTTGTGCGGACACTTGCCGCCGCTGCAACCCTCGTAGCAGCTCAGAGCGTCGAGGAACGACATGCAGAGGCAGTCGAAATCGAAGTCCGGGCACTGGTTTCTCTGGCCGTGGTTGGCCGGTGTCATAAGAACGAACAGAATGGGCTTACCCATTACAGCTCCACGAGTTGGATTGCTGCGACCCCGCCGCCGAGGCTACGAGTGACTTCGGGATCGGACAGGAGCCGATCGGCCTGGTCGCAACGACACTGACGACACAGGAGGAGATCTGGAGCGTTGTCGTCTTCCGCTTCCAGATCTGGAACGAGTCGCAGATCATTGCTGAACTGGTGGCAACCTTGGCAGTCGCCAGGCTCTTCGATGATCCAATCCGAAACATCCATCGGGTTTGCCATTAGGGGGTCCTCCTTGAATGGCTCCATGCTCTCTGAAAACCGTGAGAGCTAACGGTTAGCTTCCAAACGTACGCTGCGAGACATTATCCCAGTCCAGCGGGATCTCTTCCCAGTTCTGGGCTTGCCGCCAAGTCGCGTCGGCGGACTTGCCACGCTCGGCGGCTTCACAAAGCCCTTCGAGGGTCTTGGGCGTGAAGTCGATGATCTCCACCTCGTAGCCCATCGCTTCCGCCAGGTGGACGTAGTTGAACATTTCCCACTGGGCCATGTTCGTGTTGTCCACGATCACGCGGCGCGCCTGCTCGATGCAGACCAGCGAGATGAATGCCGCGAAGCATTGCTGGTGGGCGATCGGAAGCAGCGACGGATCGAACTCGTACAGCTTTTCGCCGTCCGGGCCTTCCCGCTCAAACAAATGGTCTGCGGAGCACACAGGATAGTCCGGGTAGTTGTTGCGGATATGGGTGCTCTTGCCAGATCCGCTCGGGCCACGATAGATAAATACCTTTCTCACTCGTATCTCCTAAGTGAAGGGTTTAAGAAACGGGTTACTTTCTCTTGAAGAAGTACGTGCAATCGTTCAGCAGTTGCCACGCCGGGTTTTGGTATCCGTCGACGTAGTCGAACTCCTCGTACAACAAGTCGTGAAACTCCCCGTCAGCAGTACAGCCCTCGCCGTTCTCGCCGACGTAGACAACTTGCGAGCCCGAGAACGCCTTCAATGCGTTGGTCGCCATGGGGTCGCTGAGCGGGGGCCACACCAGCAGTAGAGTCCAGTCGATGTAGCGGTTGTCGGAGAGCACCTCGGGGGTGCCCTCTTGCACGTTGAACCACTTGTGCTCCCAGGGCGTGCCTTCGGTGATCGAAGCTTCAGGGTTGGCGTCCCAGGCATCGACCTCGACGTTAAGCTGCGAGAGGAGCCAGGCCCAGTAGCCGGACCCCGCCCCCATCTCGACGACCTTGTTATCGCTAAACTCGGCGATTCTGCGAATAACCTCGTCGTCGGGGATGCCCCAAGCGTATCTCAATGTGAGCAGGTCTCGCGCGGCCCACTGCACCGTTCGCGACTCGTGCCGCACCTGGCAGAACGCGGCCCAGTAGGGATTGTGCAAGGCCGTGGCCGTTTCTTCTTCGTGAGCTGGCATTGTAATCTCCTTCGGTTGGACAGGGAAAAAAAAAACAAAGGGCCAGCCACCCCGGGATGAGGTGGCGTGGCCTTAGCCCTAATCAATACTCCCAGGGCAAGGAGATGTGGACGCCGTCGATTCGTTGACCAGTCGCAGTAGCAATGCACTGCAAAGTTTGCAGCCGATGGTCGTAAAAGACAGCGTCTCGATGGATCTGCTGGACGGTGCCGTCAGCCTGGGCCTCGCGAAGCGACCGCTGCGGGCACGGTCGGATGTCGTCGGGGAGTGCCCGGAACTTCTCAGCGGTCTCCTCCCAGAGCCTCTGGGTTTCTTCGAGCAGGACCCGGCGGATCTCGTCGCGGGTCTTCTCCTTGGGGTCCTCTGTCGTGGCCGCGTCGATCTGGCGGTTCTTGTCGTAGAGGGCCTGCTCGATTGCCTTCCAGATCGTAGGCCAAGAGTCGGGGCGATCCTTCATCGCCTCCATGGCACCGCGAGCCTCCTTCAACTCGTTTAGCTCGCGGTGTAGGGTCTTCAGCTCCTCGCTGGGGGGAGCCTCGTCGTTGCAGCAGCAGATCTGGTCGGCCTTTGGGAACTGCTGGAAGCCGTCGTCCCGTAAGCCGCACGACTTGCACCACGACGCGCAGTTGTCGCACGCATCGAGCTTGGTCTGCTCGATGCCCCGGTTGATGGCTACCTGCGAAGCTTCGGGGTCGGGTATAAACTCGACCGAGCATCCGCAGTTAGCAGTGACGATGATGGGGTCATTTTTGGTAGCGTCGTTCATGCTTGAACTCCTAAAAGAAATCGGGTAGACAGGTAACGCAAAACTAAAAGCAAAGGGCCAGCCACCCCGGGATGAGGTGGCTTGGCCATGATTCGTTCGCTTGGACAGGGCAAACAAAATTACGTGACGCAGCCGTCGATCGCGGTGCGGACGGCGTCGAACTGTACGATCTGGAGAGTCAGCTTGAACTCCCCGACGATGGGCTCGGTGCGGGTCGCAGTTTCCTGCGTTAGCCGTTTCGAGTTGACCGGCGGGATGTTACCACCGATGGTGATATGAACCTCGCCGAACTCGTACTGGGGCTCACCGTCGATTTCCAACGTGCCGAAGAGGGCACATATTTCATCGTCGGCCCGCAGGCTATGCGGTACGAACGTGGCACCGTTGCGGAACCACCAAGTGAGGACTTCCGCGTCCTCTTGAGATGGCTTGTACGCCACGGTGACGTGGTCGCCGCACTGGTCGTCCGCCAGCTCATTCTTAACAGATAAGAACAAGAGGCTTCGGAGCTTCGCCTTGGTAACGTCGCTCGGGACCAGTTGAATCATGCCATTAAACAACATAGAACGCTCCTTCAAAAAAAAAACAGGTTGGGATAAAACATAACCAGAGTTTACCGGCGGTCGACTGGGTACGGCTCAGCCTGGTGAGCCATCGACGCACAGATAATCAATCCGGCGATCACAGCCGGAAAGAACGACAACAGACAGAACACAAACCAGACTGCCTTACACATAAAACAAAACACGGTGCCGATGGCCTTGAACGCGCCGACGAATCCGTCAACGACAAAGGCTTCAAACACGTAGCGTAGGGCGACAAGGGCGGCAATCACGAAAGCAACGGTGAACAGGAAACTGAACATATCTAACTCCTCGGACAGTGGTTTAGAGATACAAACAAAAAGGGCCGCCCAACCCGGGATGGGTTGGCACGGCCATGATCGCGTAGCAGGACAGGGTTTAGGAGCGGAGGTACGCTTCGTCTTTTTTGCGCTTGAGTTCAAGCGCTTCGGCCACGGTGAGACCGACAAACTCGGACGGGTCGAACGACAGCTCGTCCGAGAAGAAATCGAAAAGGTCTTGCATCTTACCGGAATCACCCAGCTCGACGCGGACCTTCGCCATATCTCCCCAGTTCTTCGGCGGGACGATCGAGCACAACGTGATCTTGAGAGACATAACAAACTCCTTCAAAAGGTGGTGGAAAAAAGGGCTAACAGAATCCGAGTATTATGACGCGGAAATGCCCAAAATTTAGATGAGTGTCCAGGTCGTTCCGACCGTCTTCCACCAGTCGGGTTTGTCCTTCCACCACTTGCGCGGCGCGATGACCTGGCCTGGGTTGAGATAGCCAGCCCACCAACTCATGGTCGAGTTGGCCATGACAAGCCGCTCGCAACGCCGCATCAGCATGAAGTCCTCCATGACACTGCCATCTGGGAACTCGTAGCAGGGGGAGCAGAAGTGCTGTTTGCACCACGCGACGTCGTCGGAGAATACGAAGTGCCTGCGGTCGTCGGCCCAGCCGGCACGGCCCACAGCTTCAATGTAGTAGTCGTCGCTCAGGATAACATGGCGGTTGCAGGTGAACAGATCCGTCCTGCGTACGTGGATGGCCGTAGCATCAACCGGGTCGCCTGGCTGGAAGAAGAGTTCGCGGACCTCAGATTCGTAGCCCTCGAAGTACCTGGTCGACTCGAACCACCCGCCAAGAGCCTGGTTGGGGTTCTTCCTGATGGGGTTGCACTGCCAGTGGTCTTCCCACTTCTGCTGATACTCGACCTGCCTGACAGAGACCTCGGGTATCGTGACGATGCAGTCGTTGTAGTTGGGGAAGAACTTGGAGTATTCCCACGGGGGGATCTCGCACGGCTCGTTCAGCTCCAAGGAGAGAGCATACGCCGCTGCGATCTGGTGCATCTGGTTGCCGAGGCGACCGTAGTTCCAGTAGACCGTTGCCATTCAGAAGGTGTGCTGTAGGACCTTCGAGCCCTGCTTGTAGGTGATGCGGACCTTCTTGGTGTTGAGCAATTCCTTCAGCTTGCGCCGCTTGTTGTCCGCCATGCTGACGAGTGTCGACTTGGCTTGGTTGAACGCATCGTTGCGGGAGTTGTTAGCCCTCCCACGACCGCAGCTCCCGCAGCCGACCTTGCCTGTCTGCCCCTTGAACTGCTGGAGCCCCCTGAGGAAAGGGAACTCCTTGGTGAACTTGTTGTTGAACGCCATGCTCAGCAGCAGCCCGTCCTCGACGACGGTCAGCTTTTGAACGGCGGGTGCGGGTCGAACGGCCATTACAAACTCTCCGAATCTGAAACGGAATCTCCGGTGTCAGGCGGGCTGGGAATCCAGAGCCTTTCGGTCTCCGACAGGTTGCTGAACTTGGTCAGGGCCTCCGTGAGCACCCGGGCCTCCTGCTTGATGAGTCTCCAGAACTCGTCGACGTGTGCGATCGCCCGGAAGTCGTGCTCCAGGTAGTCCAGCCGGTAGAACGGCCACATCATGTTGGGGTCAGGTTCCCCGATCGGGATGTCGGCGATGTCCGCTGGGCCGCACACGGTCTGGAAGATGTCGAGGCGGTTGCCCGTGTAGGGGTTCACCTCTCCGAGCTTCCAGATGAAGATGTACTTGTCGAGGTCGTCCCCCTGAGCTTCGGCACATTCGATCCGCATCCTCCAACCACT
>Ga0180436_10001129_pt1 | contig 26521 bp, 30 predicted proteins | sample SS_ome_2_FD_132434 | JGI IMG/M metagenome (GOLD analysis project Ga0180436, IMG submission 132434) | Hypersaline lake sediment archaeal communities from the Salton Sea, California, USA - SS_3_S_2 metaG | ecosystem: Environmental > Aquatic > Non-marine Saline and Alkaline > Hypersaline >... | reverse complement strand
TGATGTTGTTTTTTATCATCATACTTCATAACCAAATTGTAAAACGTTTTTGGTATAGTTAATTCTTCCCTTGCATGATATAATATTTTCGTGACATAAAAACAATTCTTGGAGTTTTTAATTATGGCAGATATGAGCAAAGTCGATATAATCGGTGTGCCTATGGATTATGGCGGCAACAGGCGTGGTGTTGACATGGGTCCAAGCGCAATCAGGTATTCCGGGCTTAAGAAAGTAATTGCGGCCTTGAACTTGGAATATCGTGATTTAGGAAATATCGATGTGCCTTTACCTGAAAAATATGAACAGAATACAAATTCAAATTTGAGATATTTAAAAGAAATTCGCAAAGTAAATAGTGAGCTCTTTGATTTTGTACTAAAATCCCACAAGGACGGCCATTTCCCACTGGTTTTGGGAGGGGATCATTCTTTGGCTGTCGGGTCTGCTCTTGCTACGAATGCCTTTTTTGAAAATGTGGGTATAATATGGATTGATGCTCATGCCGATTATAACACCTCAAAATCTACGATATCCGGCAACTTACATGGTATGCCTCTCTCTGCGGTCACGGGTGCAGAAAAGGATGTTCTCACAGGTTTTTTAGGAGGTGATTTAAATTATATCTCTCCAAAAAATGCTGTGATAATAGCAGCAAGGGATTTGGACATTTTGGAAGCAGAGCTTTTGAAAGAGTCGGAGATTACTGTTTTTTCTATGCAGCATATCGATTTAAATGGCATGAGGAAAACGGTAAAACAAGCTATCGAAATAGCTTCAAAGGATACTAGAGGTTTTCATACCAGCTTTGATCTCGATGCTGTATCACCAAAGGAAGCACCCGGGGTCGGTACTCCGGTAAAAGGCGGACTTACTTATAGAGAAGCTCATCTTGCTATGGAGATGATTTCGATGAGTAAAAAGATGCTCTCTTTGGATATCGTTGAATTGAATCCAATAACTGACCATGGGAACATAACAGGTGAACTTTCAGTAAGCCTTATTGAATCCGCTTTGGGGAAAAAAATAATATAATTATCGGATTATAATACATCTTTATGGAGGATATCTATTGAGAACTGCCGAAGAGTTTTTTGAATACTGCGAGGACAATAAATACGGTAAAAATCTTATAAACGATTTTAATTTTTTAAGCTGTGAAATAGCCGAAGGAATCCTGCTTCCGGAGGAAGAGGGCTTAATAGCTTTTTTCGGAGAGATTGAACCTGTAACAGTATTATCCAGACCGGAGCAGTTTTTTTTGCTTACAAACAAACGGTTGCTTATAACCTGCTACGGAGCAGGTCAGAATTCTGCTCAATTTCTAAATATCGAGTCACTAACTGATATTTCTTATAAAATAAACATGATGTCCGGAACAATCGCGATGAAAACATCAGGCAAAACCCTTCGCATCTCTGTAAATCGAAGATCAATAGAAGAGCTGTATTTAAAAATCGAGGATACCCTATTTGAAATAAAGTCGGCGACCACGAATAATGCAATTTATATGGAAAATGAGAGTTCTTCCAAAATGGAAGTTCTTCGCGATACGGATGATCTGAATCAAAAATTAGAGGAATTGAAGGGTCTTCTAAAAGCGGGAATGTTGTCAAAGGACGAGTATGAATCAAGAAAAAAAGAATTAATGAATTAAAGATCTTTTAATATTTAAGAAAAAAGAGGATTGAAGATGATTAAAGAATATGTGAACCCTGAGTTCAGCGAAACAATTTTCAAATCTGCACCCGATGCTGAGCTGAAACAAGCAGATGCAGACGGTATATTACCCGACGAATTTCATGCAACGAGCATTTTCCCGGAGTATATAAAAATCGATGGAGAATGGCGGCTTATCAAAGCTTCAAGAATGGATTGTTGTGTCGTAGTTAGAGATGGTGAACCTTTCGCTGTGGAGCAGAGGAATGTCAAAAAAGGCGAGTATGTTGTCTTGGGACGAAAAGATGATGCTTCAATGGGTATATACCTGCATGCAACAGGATTCCTTTCCAAGGATAAAGGATTCGATGACTTCGCATTTCGAACATCCAGAACAAGAGAAACATCCTATTCGATGGATTACGACTCATTGTATGAGTTATTAAAATATGAAAAGGATAACGGTTATATAGTTTGGGTCTTAGGTCCAGCTGTGGCATTCGATTATGATTCCAGAAGCTCAATGCAGAAATTGATTGAGAATGGATTCGTACAGCATATATTCGCAGGAAACGCTCTAGCGACTCATGATCTCGAGGCGAGCTATATGAAGACCGCTTTAGGACAGGATATCTATACGCAAGAAAGTATCCCGAACGGACACTATCATCATCTGCAAACGATAAACGATGTAAGAGCATGCGGAAGCATAAAGAGTTTTATCGAAAAGAAAGATATCAACGAAGGCATTATGTATGCAATGGAAAAAGAGAATATCGGCTATATATTAGCGGGTTCAATTAGAGATGACGGGCCTCTTCCCGAAGTGATTGGGGACGTATACGAATGTCAGAAAAGGATGCGGGAGATCGTTGGGAAGGCAACAACTGTTATCGGTCTTGCGACTCAGCTGCATACTATCGCTACCGGAAATATGACGCCCAGCTATGTCATCAAAGAAGGTATTGTCCGTCCGGTAAATTTCTATACTGTCGATATCACCGAGTTTGCAGTTAATAAACTCCGCGACAGGGGTTCTCTGGCCGTAAAATCCATAGTTACAAATGTACAGGATTTCTTAGTTAATACATCAAACGGGTTAGGATTATAATATCTTTTTTGAAGATCAGGTGATGAAATATGAAAGCACTTTTGGTTGTCGATATACAAAGAGGCTTGACCGAAAAGAAAAAGCTCTTTAAGAGTTCAGAGTTTGTCGAGATTGTCAACAATGCTATAAAGCGATATAGAGATCAAAATGACCTTATCGTATTTGTACAGCATAACAATAAGATGCTGGCGTCCGGAACTGAGGATTGGGAAATCGATAAAAGACTTAATAGGAGTAAAGACGATTTATGTATCCAAAAAGAACATGGCAATGCTTTTAAAGATACCGGATTGAGCGAAATACTTCTAAAGAATTCTATAGAGGAGGTTCTGATCTGTGGTCTGGTGTCGCACGGCTGTATCTTAAGAACATGCGAGGGAAGTTTGGACAAAGGCTTTCTGACTGCCCTTCTGATAGGCGGACATACAAATTGGCAAAAGGACGCTGAGGCAAAAATAGTCTCAACAGAAGCGGCGATGAAGAAAATCGGCGTTGATATAGTCGAAATATAATAAGCCTGCCGTGGAAATCGAAAGCAGGCTCGTCTTTTATCTCTTTTTTCCTTTATCTATCAAAACTTAGCTTTTAGTTTGGACAAATAATCATAGTTCGTTCTATCAATCTGTATCGGTGTGATGGATATATATCCATTCTCGTAAGCATAAACGTCTGTGTCTTCGTCATTTTCGATATTATCCCATGTTCCTCTCGCCCAATACTTATCTCCCTCCATCACATATTCGTGTAAAAAAGGTCTTAGACCTTGCTCTGTAACTCTTATACCTTTCGAGTTTTCGAAATGCTTCTGGGGAAAATTGATATTGATAACAATATCCTCATCTAGGATATCCTTATCGAACACAGTATCGAGCACATCTGCGAGTTCCCTTCTCGCAATATCCAGCCCTCCGAAATCAGCAGACACCGCTATCGACGGTATTTCACATATCACACCTTCAGATGCACCCGCAATCGTCCCGGAATATATAATATCTGTCCCCAAGTTCGGGCCGTTATTTATCCCTGAAACAACCAAATCTATTTCCAGCTCCAGAGCATAAAGTGCGAACTTTATGCAGTCTGCGGGTTTCCCGTCGAGACTCCAAGCAGTGATGCCGGGATAAAAATCATCTCTCTTGCGAAGCTTCATCGGGTTGTGCAAAGTTATTCCGTGTCCGATTCCGCTCTGTTCTGTAAACGGAGCAACCACAAAAACATTTCCGTGTTTCATAAGCGTTTTTGCTAAGAGCATAATCCCGGGGGAATCTATACCATCATCGTTTACAACAAGTATATTCATCAAACGAGCCTCTTTCGGATTCTTCCGGAGATCTGATCTATAATCGTGACTGTAACGATAAGCGCAATTATGATTATTGCGGCTCTCGGCCAAGCACGGCTTCTTATCGCAAAAATCAAGGGTGCACCGATACCTCCCGCACCTACCAAACCAAGCGTAGCCGCTGCCCTCATGTTTATCTCGAATCTATAAAGCGTATAGCTCATAAGCTCCGGGCTTACCTGCGGCAATATAGCCCTGAAAAGCACCTCAAAACGACTTCCTCCGCAGGACTCAAGTGCTTCCTTGACGCCCATATCCATGCTTTCGATCGATTCGGAAAACAACTTAGCCAGCATGCCGATGGAATGAATTCCAAGGGCCAGAATACCTGCCGGTGCTCCAGGACCTACGATACCGATAAAAATAAGTGCAAGAATCAATTCGGGGAAAGTTCTAATCAACGTTACGATAAACTTCCCTATCTTGGAGACTTTAGAGCCAACGATATTTTGACTCGCAAGAAGAGCAAAAGGAATCGATATTATAGCGGAGACAAAAGTACCGCTTATAGCAATCGCTATCGTCTCAAGTATCGCATAAGGCAGTCCATCGACAGATGTGTTGGTAGCAAAAGCCAAATCGGGTCTTATAAAACCGCTTGCAAGAGCATCAATTGTTGCCGCTGCAGTTTGCATTATTCCCTTATATTGAATTCCCCCAAAGCCCCAAACGATCAAGCCAAAAACTATCAAGTAATAGATCGTATGAAGAGTAAGTCGGAAATAATTTCTTTCTTTTTTTACGATAATTCTTTCTCTTAAACTATCCATTATACCAACCTCTTTCTAAGACTACTGCTCACCAAATCTATGATTAGTACAATGACAAACGAAAAGATGATAATCATACCCACTTTATCAAACTCTCTCCATGCCATATTGTGCTCGAAAGTCTGACCTATTCCACCAGCTCCGACATATCCGAGTATGGCTGCCGCTCTAACATTTACCTCAAACCCATACAGAGTATACGAGGTGTATTGCGGAATAATCTGCGGCATTATAGCATAGCGAAGAACATTAAGTTTATTCGCTCCAAGGCTCATTAAGGCTTCCACTTGTCCGTAGTCTATCGCTTCAATCGTCTCATACGTGAGTTTTGATACCAGTCCGAAAGTGAATATCGAAAGAGCAACAACACCGGAAAACGGACCTATTCCAAAAACCGCCACAAAAAGAGATGCCAGCACCAAAGCCGGTATCGTTCTGAATATGTTCAAAATGATTCTTAAAGGTGCATGCAGCCACTTTGTCTTGATAAAATTGTTCGCCGCAAGAACGGCAACAGGAAGAGCAACAAGGGCACCTACGAAAGTACCGACCAGTGCCATTCTTATAGTTTCAAGCATCGGTCCTAGAATTTTCGGAGTATAGCTCCAGTTCGGCGGACCAAACATCTTGCCGAGCAGTCTGCCGCCTTTGCTTAAAAATCTGAATACTTCGATGATATTGAATTTCGCGAAAACAGCGCTTCCTATTATCAATAAAGCAAGAATAAGAATGGTTAAATACTTCCTCATTCGGTTTGGTCTTGGTACTTTTATTCTGTTAGGATCCAACCCAGAAGTTCTTTTCGAACTTATCGGTTTTGATTCGGATTTTTTTGCCATCACTCGTCACCTAATACATCATCGCTCTTAATAGGTCTTCCATACACTTTTTCGAGTTCCTTGAAGAATACCTCCATAGGAATATCCTTCTTCTGCTCGTCATATACGACTTTTCCGGCCTTGATACCGATAATCCTCGTTGCATATTTTACCGCCAAGTCAACGTGATGAAGGTTAGCGACTGTGGTTATTCCGTCTTCCACATTTATTTTCTTTAAGTAGTCCATTACCTGGATTGTTGTGACGGGGTCCAGCGATGCAACCGGTTCATCCGCAAGCATAAGTTTCGGTTCTTGTGCAAGGGCTCTTGCAATAGCGACTCTTTGTTGTTGTCCTCCCGAAAGGTCACTTGCTCTGTTATGGACTTTCTCCAATATATCAACTCTTTTTAAAGCTCTATACGCAATCTGCTTATCTCTATCAGGAAAAAGCCCGATGATTGTCTTCCATGTTGGATTATACGCAACACGCCCCGACAGAACATTAGAAAGAACCGACATTCTTTTAACTATATTAAAACCCTGGAATATCATTCCTATTTGACGGCGTATGTTTATAAGCTTTCGTCCTGTCGCTTTGGTGACGGATTCGCCTTGGAACAATATCTCGCCCTCTGTTGAGTCAATAAGTTTATTTATCAACCTTAAAAGCGTGGATTTGCCTGCTCCCGAAAGACCGATTATCGCCACAAACTCGCCTTCGTTGATTTTTAGAGTGACATTATCAAGTGCTTTTACTCCGTTTGGATATACTTTGGTAACGTTTTTAAATTCAACCACGTCATTCTCCAATCTCGTCTCTTTGTTCCTTTTGATTCGATTTAGAAGGAACGTTAGAATAATATGGCTGTCTCACCTTCGAAACAGCCATATCAAAATTACTTTTTTCTAATCAGTATAAATCTATTCAAAACTCCAGCTGTCTTTTCTTTCAAGATATGTTCTAACTTCTTCATAGTCAGAATCTTTAGCCTCTGCATATCCCTCATGTGAATAGATGTCTCTTATGATTGTAAGACCTTCTTCGGATGCTGCAATATTCAAGAACGCCTGTTTAACTTTCTCTTTCAGCTTGTCACTCATAGATGGGATAACTGAGATCGTGTCATTCGGAATCTCTGTTGTGTTCATAAGCAAAACTGCTGTGCTTTTAATCTCATCGAAGTTTGCCTCTTCTATGAATAACCTACGAGCATCTTTGAATGTAAAAGCTGCGTCCGCATCTCCGTTGAAAACAGCCAAAATCGCATTATCATGTCCGCCGGCATTAATCCATGTTACGTCAGCTTCAGGATCAAGTCCATTGTCAGCCAAGAGGTTAGCAGGCCATACAAATCCTGATGTTGAGGTGAAAGATGAAATCGCAATTCTCTTGCCTTTTAAGTCAGCAACGGACTCGATGCCGCTGTCCTTATGCACAAGCAACTGAGATTTATATCCGGATACCAACGGTTCGTCTAGGAGAAGGTCTCCGTTATCATCCACATCATAACGCAGAGATTTCAAAATCGCTTCTGCTGCACCCTCATCGGCTGCAAGAACATATGCTGTTGTTGCAAGCAATCCAACATGAATCTGTTCTGACGCCATTCCCTCAATAAGAGCGTTATAGTCTGTCGCAATCGTAACGTTTACATCCATATCGAGTTCCGCTTCAAGCAGATCTTCCAAAGGTTTTCTTTGAGCTTCCAGTTTTGTTGCATCTCTCGAAGGAATCAATTGAACTTCAAGTACTTTAGGTGCTGATGAACATCCAACAAGAAGTGTTGCTGCAAGAACAAGAACTAGAACGATAACTACAATTCTTTTCATTACTGTACCTCCATATTATTTAATTTTTATTTACTCTATACACATAGATTATATCACTTGTGGTGGTCAACGTAAACACTATATTTGGTATATTTGATATTTATCAATACACAATTTATACTGTAATATTAATTTCCTGTTTTCTCTTTTTTTTAAAGCACCTGTGCAGGTCATATATACAGTCCTTCGGTAATAAATGATGGTATTTTTCAGCTATCGATTTTAATATGTAAAACTCGCTATACCAGCAAAGACTTGGCATAAAATCTTGCTTTAAAACAAAGAGCCGTTCACATATTATCTATGAACGGCTCATACATCTAATACATCTAATGGTTATAAACTACTTTTCTTCTTTGATATATATTTATCTATTCCTACAGCAGCATCATGTCCGTCCGCAACACCGTTGATAATATCCATACCGCGAATGATGTCTCCGCCTGCAAACAGCCATGGTACACCTTTAACCTGTCTGTTTTTGTTGAACTTGATTTTGCCTCGTTCAATCTCCATATCATCCTGAATATCCTTCGGAATATATGAGAAGTCCGGCATCTGACCGATTGAAAGGTAGATCTGTTTTGCTTCTAAGTATTTCTTTTTGTCGTTGTCAAAATTCGGGCTGAACCTTCCTTCTTCGTCAAACAAACTCGTGCATTTACATGCATGCAAACCGATAACCTTTCCGGTTTTCTCGTCAACAGCGACTTCCTGCGGACCCCATCCAAGCTCGAACTTAATGCCTTCTTCTGTTCCCTCTTCAATCTCCTCAATATCGGCGGGAACCTGTTCCCTTGTTTCGAGAGCAACCATTTTTACATTTGACTTTCCGTATTTTGCATTTTGAAGTCTTACGAGAGTTCTCGCAACGTCAAAAGCAACATTGCCCGATCCGATTACGATGGTTTCGTCTGCAACATCAGGAACCTCTCCTCTGCCGTTTTCATACTCTGCAGAAGCGGCCAGGAATGGCATAGCCATAAATACATCCTTATTGTCCGTTCCCGGAATATTCAGTGGTCTTGTGTCAGGGTATCCTGTAGCGATAAATACTGCATCATATTTCTTCTCGAGATCTCTAAGCTTGATGTCTTTACCGATCTTAGTATTCGTATGAATCTTTACACCTATCTTTTCAATAAATGATATGTCACGGTCTGTTATATCATCAGGAAGTCTGTACTTTGGAGCACCATATCTCATAGGTCCGCCTGCTTTAGCGTTTTTCTCGAATACATCGACTTCATATCCCAAAGTTCCGAGATAGTAAGCAGCCGACAGTCCGGCAGAACCGGAACCGACGATTGCAACTTTCCCCTCGCCCTTTTTGGAAACGCTCGAAAGAACCACTTTCTCATACTCATCACCAGGTGTATTGTCTACGATATATCTTTTTAGCCACCTGATAGCAACGGCATCGCCACGATTTGAGATTGCGCATGCGCCTTCACATTTATGAGTACATACTCTGCCGCAAACCGATGGCAGCGGATTTGTTCTGTATATCCAATCAAGTCCTTCTTCGAGATTATCATCCCAAACCGATTTTATATATTCGGGAATATTCATATGGGCAGGGCAAGTCTTTGTGCAAATTTCGCACGCGACACATCGAGCCGCTTCCGCTTTTGCCTGCTCTTTAGAAAATCCTCGAACGATTTCGATAAACGATTTCTTCCGTTCATTCGTTTTGACTTGCTCCATATGCTTTCTTTCAAGATCCAAAAGCTCGGAATTTTCGTCCTTAACATACCCCAGTTTAACAGGTTTTCCAGTAATACCTTTTTCCGTCGGCATATAGTAGAAATCCTCAGGATCAGGTGAGTTGTGTAAATATTCCTTTGTCAGGTTCAGCGAGCCTGATGCACAGATATCCACACATAATCCGCAAAAACAACATCTGCCGTAATCGATAACAGGTCTTTCCGTCTTCACTCCGTCTTTATCTTCGACATCCGCTCTTGGAACCATAGTTATAGCACCCGTCGGGCATATCTCAGAGCAAGTACCGCAGCCGATACATTTTTCCCAGTCATTAACGTGGAAGCCTCTGAAATTATCCTGTGATTCTCTCGGATTTTCAAAGATATCTTCCATAGGAATAGCGACCGGTTTTTTGAATAGATATTTCCAACCTTTAAAAGGTGCTAAAATGCTTTTCTTAATCATAAGCCCTTCTCCTATCTGTCAATTTCCGGCGAACATATTCCCATAGTGTCGAACCATAGCGGTGCGTCATCTATCCTATGTCCCGGTAGATATTTTTCTATGCCCAGGAGTCCTTGCGGGAAGGAAGCTCCCCTGACAGAAATCCTGTATGGGTGCGTACCTCCTGTTGATACGGTGTAATATCCATATTCGCCCCTGCTCGCTTCAACAGCGGAGTATACCTGGCCTGCAGGTACCTTCCACCGAAGTGCAGACCCATCATCAACCTTTGCTCTGACTTCGCCTTTAGGCATTTTGTCCAAGACCTGCCTGATTATACTTATAGTCTGATACATCTCTTCATATTTCAAAGTCATTCTCGTGTGTGCATCGGAATAAGTCGCAGTCGGCACTTTGAATTCAACCTTATCATACCTTGCATACGGGTTAACTTTTCTTATGTCATACTCTTTTCCCGTAGCGGAACGCATACCGATTCCGGTTACGCCAAGCTCCCAAACGACTTCTTTGGGCAGCATTATCGTATCCTTCGTTCTCGCTTGAATCGTCGGATTGTTGAGTACAAGATCCTCATAGTCCGGCAACCTGCTTTCAAGGTCATCCATAAATGCCAATATCTTTTTCTTGATACCCTTCGGAAGGTCTTTTCTGACTCCTCCGGCGACGATATACATGTGATATATTCTCTGACCCGTAATCTCTTCGAATAAAGTCAAAATCATATCTCTGTCGGCTTGCGCCCAATACATCGCAGTATAGAGTCCGGTAGGTCCGCCTATTCCTCCAAAAGCCATAAGATGTGCAGACAATCTCGCCATCTCCAAGATCAGCATTCTGATCCAATGCGCTCTTTCCGGCACTTCAATTTTGGCTAAAGCTTCGATATTCATCGCATAGACCATCTCATTCGTATCGGGCTCCGGAACACAGATTCTCGGAATCAATGCGATATTGTTCATCCACATCAATTTCTCCATGTTTTTCTCAAAGCCTCTATGCAGCATTCCCGGCAAGAGATAAGACCTTTTTATTATATCCCCATCAACATACATGTGGACGCTCGAGTTACCGTGCATTCCTGGATGCTGTGGTCCTAAGAATAATTTTATTTCTTTCATTTCTTACCACCTGCCTTTTTTGAAAAGTCAGCTTTATATTCCCTGACAGGATATTTTCTATCAGAATATGCTTTTGAGTCAAAATCTTTTCTAAGTGGTGGTATGTCGTCCCAGTTCTCCAAGAAAAGCTGTTTGTTGGAATCCGGATTTCCCGCAAACACCACGCCGAAAAACTCATGCACATCCCTTTCATAATACTTTGCGCCCGGATAGATACTTGTCACTGTATCGAACTTCGGGTCATTTCTGTCAATCCTGGTCCGAACTTGGATTCTTATCGGGTTTTCCCAATTGAAAACGATATACACGAGCTGGAACTCACCATCATCAATCCAGTCAACGCAGGAGATTATCGAGAGTTGTATCCAGCCTTGATTTCTTATATAGGACAGCGCAGCATGAAGGTCTCGCTTATCGAAATCAAAAGACACTTGGTTTTCCTTCGGGATATCCACATTCGAAACATCAAATTTAGACTCAATATCTTTAACCAAATCGGCTACATTTTTATTCATGGAATTCATCTTTAATCCGAACCTCCCCGAGTGCATGTATTTGGTTTTTCCTGTACCATTTGTGATTCTCCTGGTACTTCTTCCAACCTATCGCTTCTTTCTTTTTAATCATTTCGATTAAATCCTTAAAGCCGTTCATTACGGCCTCCGGTTTGGGCATACATCCTGCAATATAAACATCGATGGGCAGGTATTGATCCAGCCTGTTTATAACAGCGTGTGAATCATAATAGATTCCGCCGTTTATTGTGCATGGTCCAAAAGCAACCAAGTATTTCGGCTCGCTCATCTGTTCGTATGCGTATATAACACGTCTAAGGGTTTTTACGCTTAAATATCCGGTAATGAGCAGAACATCCGCTTGTCTCGGTGTCGCCATCGGTCCCATTCCGAGTCTTTCCATATCATATCTGGATGTCATCGCCTGAGGAAGCTCGATAGCGCAGCAACCTGTACAATACATAAGCATCCAAATCGAATTCGCTCTGAAATAGTTGGAAATTCCGTCCCAGCCTTTTTTAAGTTTTTTATCTTTTCTTGTCTTTTTACTCATTAGCCTAATCCTCCCCATACCACCAGAGCCGCTTGAATTATCGCTAGGATAATCGGTACCCTGTAGAAATATTTGATAACTTGGTCGATCTTGAACCTTCCCAGTGCCTGGGAGATAAGACTCGCAAAAGTGTACACTACGAAATATTTTGCCAAGAACCAGATTATGCTCGTTGCTCCGCCGAGGAAAAGATTGATAAACAAGCTTATCTCAATAAACGTCGCAAACTCATGCATAATCATAAGCATCCCAAGCTGCTTTCCTCCATACTCGACCATAGGTCCGGAAGCGATTTCCGCCGGAGCAATAAAAGTCTCGAAAGGCTTTTTGCCGAGCATACCGAGCAGGGATATAAAAGCTACGAAAGTTCCTATCGGAAGCTTCACCAAATTCCAGCTCAAAAATCCAGACTGCTGCTGAATCGCCGCCAAGCCGGACATCGATGATGTGCTGTCCCTGAAGATAATCGCGAGTACCACGACCATAAACGGCACTTCGTATCCCACCATCTGTGTCAGCGCTCTCATAACCCCGATTCCGGCAAGCGGATTACCCGAACCTACCGAGCTCATCGCCATACCGAGCATCCCGACTGCGAAAAGGTATACATAGATGAAGAAGTTATCAAGGCCTTTAAAAGCCACGAAGTTTACGACCGGCATAAACATTACAGTTCCCATAATACCGCCGAGAGCCATCATAACACCAAAGTCATATACCCAACCGTGAGTTATTCCTCTTTTGCTCATCGCTTTAAATATGTCTCTGAATTGTTGGTACCACTTAGGGCCATATCTTTTATGGAACCTCCCAACAACTTTTCTTGTGATTCCGCTAAGTGATGTTTGCCAAACGAAGGCAAACAACAATATTCCGATTCCTGTCAGAATACCTGTTAGAATATAATTTATATCCATAAGACACCACCCCATAATAATAGTCCGATTGTCATTATCATAATCCAAAATACAATCGTGCTCGGCTTATAGCTGAAGAACGAATAGCTCACCAGCCTTCCAAGCTCATCTATTTTCTTCAAAACCCAACCGTACCATTTTTCCGTATTCGGAGCCTTCGCATAAAGTCTTTCAAACGGTGCGTAGAAGTTGTGTGAATAGTGGAGAAGCTCCGGAGTATAGATAAACTCCGACGCTGTATAAGTATCCATCAATTCAACCTTCCTCGACTTAGGATGGATGATGAACAACAATAATGCTATTACGAAGCCGACTCCAAAGATTATTACGATCAAAGTCGGATCCAATAGTCCGTTTGTTCCCTTAATCTGTGTTCCCGATAGAGCAAGTCCCTTCATGCCGACAGAAGTTTCGATTCCGCTGAAGATTCTAAGAACGAAGTTCGGTACAACGCCAAACAATACTGTCACAAGCGAAAGGACTACCATGGGTATAATCATAAGCACAGGAGCTTCCTTGAGTTTTTCGTGTTTCGGAGATAGCTGCCCCAAGAAGACTGCACTCAAAGGTCTGAAAACATATAGGAACGAGCCGATACTTCCAAAGAAAGCAGCCGTTGCCACGAAAATCATACCTTTGCCTATCATCGACTGGAATATCATCCATTTCGAGATGAATCCTGCCATAGGCGGAATTCCCGCCATCGAGATAATCGCAATCAAGTATACGAGATAAGTTATCGGCATCCTGTGGATAAGTCCACCAAGTTCGCTCATATTCGTAGTTCCCGTTCTGTGCGATACAGCAGCTATCGAAAGGAAAGCAGCAGCGGAAGCTAGTGCGTGTGCAAAGATATGCATAAACGCTCCTCCGATGCTCAAAGAATCTCCCATTGCGATACCGATGATTATATATCCTGCATTCGCTACGGAGGAATAAGCTATCAGCCTTTTGAAATCCTCCTGCTTAATCGCCATCAAAGTCCCGACGACAATACTGATCGCTCCAAGGGCGATAAATATGAAGTTTGTCAGCGGTATACCGTTCACCTGTACTTGCCCTGCAAACGCTTTATAGGAAGGCATAACCGCAACAACAAGGAAAGCAGCAAACCCGCCGGCTTTTACAAGACCACCCGAAAGAATCGGAGAGAATGTATCCGGAGCACTGCCATGTGCTCTCGGCAGCCATAGATGAAATGGGAAAACGCCGAGCTTTACAAGCCCCGCTATTCCTATAGTTACAAACGCAACTACGGCAGTCGTTGGATTCGTCGCCGCTTTTGCCAAGGCCTCTTCGATTACGAAAGTGCCTGTGTTTGCATATAGATAGAAAATCCCAAACAACATTGCGAGAGAGCCCAGTGCGCTGAATGCATAGTATATTATCGAAGCTTTTCTCGATTTACCAAATGGAATTATGAACATTGAAGCCCATACTATCAGCTCCCAGAATACGAAAAGAACGATGAAGTCCTTTGCCATAAACGCACCGAGTGTACCCGTAAGAGCAAGCAAGTAAAGCGAATTATAAGCCGCCGGATGAATCATTCTGTCCATCCAATATATGTTGAAAAGTGATACACATGCGAATACCGCGAGCATCACAACCGAGAAGAACCATCCATAGTCAGTTATCTTAAACTGTAAAAACCAGAGCGTGTGTGTCATTCCCACATCGCCTTTAAGCAAGTACATAACAACAAGTGCGAGAAAAGAGCCGATTACCGTAACCCATGCCCCGAGCTTCCTGTTCGCTTTTGTTAAGAAATATGCGAGAACTGCACAAGCTGAAAGTCCTGTGATTATCGTTCCTACGCTCAGTGAACTTAAAATTGCACTGATATCCATCTAGACACCTCCTATACTATTTGATAACAATGATAGAAAATCAGAGTTAAAATATTTTTGTATGTCCTGAATAGGAAGTATTCCTGCTGCGATGATTAAAACGCCTATAATCAAAGCCACAATACCTATCTTTACATAGTTCTTTAATTCAAAGTCTTTTATGTCTTCAAGCTTTGCCAGCTTGCCTTCTTCTCCAGCATTCCAAAGATTAGTGAGAATCCTGATAAAGTAAATTCCTTCGAATACGCTTACGAGAAGTATCAATATAGGCAGCCATATGTTGCCTCTCTGCATCAAGCCGATCAATACGTTCGCTTTTGCAACAAACCCAAAGAACAGCGGCAGTCCGACCATAGACATTGCCGAAACTGTAAACCCGATCCCTAAACATCTATACTTTGAGAATATGCCTTTTAAATCATAAATCCCGTCAGATCCCGTATCCTCTGCAAATTTCGCAGATATTGTGAACATAACGAGCTTCGAGATTACGTTGTTCGCCAAGACCAAAACAGCAGTCAGCACCAAGCCGTTTAGGAAAAGCACGACCACAAGACCGGACTGTGCGATACTCGAAAAGAGTAGAATTTCCCGAAGGTTTCTCTTGGAAAAAGCAGAAGCTTCCGCCAAGGTCAAAGTGATAACCGCAACAATAGTAAACGCTATCTTTAAACCATTCGAAAGAACGAATATCGAAGTTATTAGTCTTCCGAACATCAGAAGAACAGCAGCTGCATATGACGAAACGATAAGCGCTCCGACAAGCCCGTTAGCATTTTTCAAAACACCTTTTACCCATCCGCTGAAAGGAATGAGCTTCGCTTCGACCGAAAGTCCTACAAATATGAATACGAGAGGCAAAGCCATCGCAGCATAGGTCGTTCCGCCTATCACGGCTTTCAAATCCGCAATGTTTAAAGTCCCGAAGATGTTATATATTATCACTATACCGAAAAGGTATAATCCCGAAGCCAGTGTTCCGAGTATCAAGTAATTAAATGTATGCTTAAATCCTTTGTTCATCGTCGTCATTATGTATGCCGCTATTGCTGCAATCTCTATGAATACAAATAGATTGAACAAGTCACCGGTAAGTATTATTCCGTTCAAAGCAGCCAGAGATATCAAAAGCACTACCGTATATTTACCGATTTGCTTAAAGCTCATGAACACCATCAGCGCAAAAACCACGTTTAGAAGAACGACTCCGAAAAGTGAATATCCATCCAAAACCAAACTTATGCCGAATGGTGGTTTAAAACCGCCGATAGCATATACAATCGGATTTGAATACCCAATCGCACTCAATACGACAACACCTAAGTTGAACAAAACGGCGAGAGACAGCAAAACCTTATCGATTTTCTTGATCATCACTGCTATAAAAGCAGCAAGCAAAGGCGCAGCTATTAAAAGAGCAGGGTTCATAAAATCAAAAGTCATTATGCTTCACCTCCCATTTCGTCGAGTTCATATGTACCGTATTTTTTATGCATCTTTCTCGCTAGAGCCAAGGCAAAGGCCGTAACTCCAACGCCGATTACGATAGCTGTCAAAACCAAAGCGTGAGGCAATGGGTCCACATAGACCAAAGCAGAAGAAGCTGAATCGGATGTTAATATAGGTGCTATTCCGCCTTTTACATAGCCTATTGAAATAATGAACACATTCAATCCGATTTCAAAGATATTTAAAGATACTATCATCTTGATAACATTTCTTTGGCTTAACAGTCCGTATATTCCGACAAGCATCAAAGCAATTGCAATATACTGTATCATTACTCCACCTCCTCTGTGACAAAGCTGTCGATTATTCCGGAAATTTCGCTGCCGACCTTTAGCCCTATCAATATATATACGATAGGAATAACTCCGGCGCTGACCAGGCTTCCGACAATTCCCGTAGGCAGGAAGTTCTGAAGGAAGTATCCTCCAAGAACGATTGCAAGAAGTCCTATAATCACATACAAGCTTCCGGCAATTCCTTCCGTAACTTTCAAAGCTTTTAGCTTCGCTCTGAATTCATTGTCCGCCATATACAGCAGCAAGACGGAAGCCGCTATTATGCTTCCTCCCGGGAATCCTCCGCCCGGTGTAAGGTGTCCGTGTGTGAACATATAAACTCCGAACAGAACCATAAGCCCGAAAACGAGTCTTGCGCCGATTTTTAAGATAAAATTCGGTTCAAATTCGCTTTTCTGTCTTTTTCTCTTTCCGGAGAGCAGCAAACCCACTCCGAGAGCTGAGATGAAAAGCACCGTAACTTCGCCCAATGTATCGAACGATCTGTAGTTCACTATTATCGAAGTGACATAGTTCGCAGAGCCGGATTCTCTTCCGCTCGACTTTTTATATTCCACTTCTCCGCCTTCTCCGTTTACGCTTTTGTCTATAAACTCCTGCGAAACTCTTTCGCCGATGTCGACATCACCGTAGCCTTTGAAGAGCGGACCTTGCCCTTCCGCAAAGTATAGTCCACCGAATATCAAAACACCGATGAGTATGACTATAACTATAGATACTACCTGTTTCATGCGTCTTCACCTTCTTTCTTCACTGAAAAAAGTGTAAACACGAATATCGCTGTCACGAGTCCGGAGCCGATAACCGCCTCTGTAATCGCAACATCGGGAGCTTTCATAAGTACAAAAGCCACAACAGCAAGCATGCTTATAATAGAAAGATATATTACTGAAGAAAAAAGTTTCTTTGTGTTTATAGCCAGTATCCCCAGCACCAGCATAAGTGCACCGATTACGATTTCAACCATAGTTAGAATTTGCACTTTATTCACCTCCCTTTCCTTTTTTAGAAAGTCTTCCTGTTTCCTTCGTATACTCAAATGCGCCCTTCTTGTATGCAGCACGAGCAATCACTGAGCTTCCAACAGGGTTTGTTACAGCAATAAAAACGATAATTATGCCAATCCTTATAAACCAATCAGGATTATGGAATCCGACACCGAGAAGCAGTGAAAAAGCTCCAAGCGTTGTCGCTTTTGTTCCCGCCTGGATTCTGTTATACACATCCGGCATCCTGAAAACCCCAAGACCGCCTATCGCCAGAAAAACCCCTCCAATAATCATCAGTATGTTTCCGACTATATTCATTGTCTTCCCTCCAAAAATCTTGCAAATATAATAGTCTCAAGGAATGAGAGTATTCCGTATACAAGCGCAATATCAAGATAAAGCTTACTCTTTAAGTAATACGCGATAAACACAATTAGTGCTGTTATGATTATATTTATCGTATCCAGCCCAACAACTCTATCAAAAGCCGAAGGCCCGATAATAAGCCTTAATAGTGCAAAGAAAACACCAATCCCGATAAGCGAAAAAACTATGATGTCAATCATTTCACTATTCCTCCTAAAATATTTTCGAATTCTTTAGAAATTTTTCCTTGATGTGATCCTTCCGTTTTTCCTTTGACATTGACCCAATGCACCAGAACATATCCGTCGTCCACATCCAAGGACAGAGTACCGGGCGTTAAAGTTATTGAGTTCGCAAGCACCAGCTTCCCGAAATCATTCTTCAAGCTCGTAGGCACTTTTACAAACCCGGGATTTATCGGTATCTTCGGGCTTAATACCCTATACGCCATATCCAAGTTTGCAAGCACCAGCTTATAGATGAATACCGGAATGTAGATAAAGATAAACTTTATCAGGCTAAGGAAGATTCCAAAACCAAAGGAGTAGTTAACATATTTTGAAATAATAAGAGCTAGCAATAAAGACACCACCCCGCCGAGAGCGACTTCCCAGATGTCAAAGCCGGCAATCAAAACCCAAATGATCCATAAAACTAGAAATGTAGAAAGTTTCTTTTTCATTAGATTCCCTTCCTTCAACTTAAAAAATTAAGTATCTAATAATATTATTAATAATAGATTTGGTTTAACTAATCTATTAAATCACTTACTATTCTCTTTATATCTTCGTTTATGACAAAGTAAAGGACTTCGAGTCCTTCTCTCTTTCCAAACACGATTCCTGCGCTTTTCAGTTTTGATAAATGTTGTGATATTGTAGACTGCGGAATATCGAGACATCCCTGTATCGTGGATACAGAGCAACCCGGCTGTGAGATTAAACCGTTTACGATACACAGTCTTATTGGATGTGCTATAGCCTTTAAGAGTTCTGCCTTTTCCATGATTTGCTCTTTTTTTGCCAATATATTTTGCATTGTTCTCACCTCAAAAAATATTTTTAAATCTGCAAAGGACATAAAATAACATTATTATATATCTATATATTCGTATATTACGATATTTGAATATCCTTGTCAATAATTTAACAATATTTAATTGTAAATTTTGATTTTTTTCTCCGGAATTCGTTTAAATAGAGGTGTTTTAAATATGAATGAAAAAATTGCGTTTTTTTAACTCAAAAATAAGAATACTGCTAATAAAATCTTCAATCGATTATTCAAATCCTTTTTCCCGCAATACCTAAAACTAGATACTCCTTATATTCATCAAAAGGCCATAAACTCCAAAAAGTGCTTTGTTTGACCACCTTGTCCAGCAAATCTCCATATCCGATTTTGGCTAGATTCAACCCGTATGTCTCAACAAACTGCTCAAGCTCTTCTTCATCAAACATACTTTTGGACAATCGGTTTTTGATCTGCGGTATCATCACATCATTCTTTGGAATCTCAACAACATCAGTGAGCAATACTATAATGCCTTCCTTTTTTACCATGGATATCAAAAAATCGTTATATCTTGAAAGAATGATTGGCATCACTTTATCAATCTTATCCAATAAAATATCGATTTCCTCGGTTCTATATGCCCCGAACTGTTTTAGTATTTTAAACAATACTTCCGCTTGAGTGTATACAAGCTGTGTATATATCGGACATGATAAGACGATATCAAAGTCCTTTAGCTCCTTATTAAAACCTGTTTTTAAATCGAGCTTCTCAATGGATTCCTCAATATGAGCTATAACCTTTTCTATTTGGCTCCCTTCGCTTACCATTTTTGCGAACACTTCAAAAAACCGTATTTCGGAAAGTCCGGTATATTCGACTTCTTCGACTTCGATTTTAGATTTTTCTCCTTCATTCAATCCCTGTCTTTTGATTCCCTCAAATATGCTTTTCTTGTCAACATCCGTTAGTAAAACTCTATTAAATGTCCTTGCAAGAAAGTTTAAATCCAGATCGTTACACTCTCCCGCTCCAAAAACTGTAATGCTCTTAGTTTCGGGGTCTTGTCCGGCTGTTCTGGATATAAAGTCTTTTATACCATTTCTATATTCGGACCACTCAAGATACTTATCATCTAAATCTCCGCTATGATTCACATCGTTATTAAATTCTCCGATTGAGAAGTTTTTGATTTGAAAGCTCATATATATCTCCTTAAACTCGATATGATTGTATCAAAGTATCATTCTAGGCGCAAATCACTCACCAAAATGACTCCATACACAGTGGTTTTTAATTTATCCTGCAAAGACATATTGTCTGAAAAAAAGAAGAGTAGTATAATGTATCCATTGATGTATCAATTTTAATTATACATAAAAATCTGGAGGTGTTGGAATGATAGCTTTTTTCAAAGAATTATCGCCTATAGTGCAGGCTCTAATCGGAACTCTGTTTACATGGTTTCTGACTATGCTTGGTGCAGGCGTCGTATTCTTTTTTAAGAAAATAAACAGAAAGGTGCTGGACGGTATGCTCGGCTTTGCGAGTGGTGTTATGATCGCCGCGAGTTTCTTTTCCCTTCTGGCTCCTGCTGTGGATATGGCAGAAGCTTCCGGCAAGAGTGCATGGATGATTGCAGGCATAGGGTTTCTTTCCGGTTGCTTATTCCTGTTTGCAGCGGACAAGCTCCTGCCGCATATGCACATTGAGGGAGAAAATTTAAGAAAAGAAGGTGTGCCTTCGAATTGGCGAAAAAGCGTTCTTTTGGTCAGCGCAATAACAATCCACAATATCCCTGAAGGCTTAGCCGTCGGTGTCGCTTTTGGTGCAGTAGCGGCAAACTTTGAAGGTGCAACCCTTGCCGGTGCAATAGCACTTGCCCTGGGTATCGGAATCCAGAACTTCCCTGAAGGTGCCGCAGTTTCCGTACCGCTCCGGCGTGAAGGTCTTACAAGAAGAAAGAGCTTCTTTTGGGGACAATTATCCGGCATGGTCGAGCCCATAGCAGGCGTTCTCGGTGCTCTTGCAGTTATATTGTTTCAGCCGATACTGCCATATGCTCTCGCTTTTGCGGCCGGTGCAATGATATACGTTGTTGCTGATGAATTGATTCCAGAAGCCCACTCCGGCCATTCGGATATAGCCACTATGGGTGTTGTTTTTGGTTTCTTGATTATGATGATGCTTGATATCGGGCTTGGTTAAGGAGGATATTTATATGAATTTTGAGCAATTAAATCCCGCGGCTTGCCGCACCTACCTGCTGAATGATGATAATAACAACGCTGTGCTTATAGACCCTGTTATCGATCATGTGAGTGACTATCTTAATCTCTTGAAAAACAGGAATTTGACTTTGACTCATGTTGTCGATACTCATACACATGCAGACCATATCTCTGCAGGTCCATCATTGCGTGATGCTACTGACTGTGATTATGTTATGCATCCGCTTGCTCCTGCAAAGTGCGTTACTGTTCGGGTCAAGGACGGCGATGAGCTCGTTCTTGCAGGAAGAAAGGCAAAAGTTATGGAAACTCCGGGTCATACGAAGGATTCCATCTCTCTGCTTTTCGATGATATGATTTTAACCGGAGATTTTCTCTTTTTGGAGGATGCCGGTGCCGGTAGAGACGATTTGCCGGGTGGAGATGCAGACACTCATTGGGACAGCCTTCAAAGATTAAAACCCCTTTCCGGTGATATAATGGTCTATCCCGCACATGAATATCGAGACAGAGTTCCTTCACCTTTGAGCAATCAAAGAGAGAAAAATCCGCACTTGCGGGATTTAAGCAAAAAGGAATTTTCCACCTATATAGAAGAGCTGAAGTTAGGTCCGGCTGATTGGATGGCAGATGTATTAAAAGCAAATTACCGCTGTGCAACGGATCCGAATGCCGCTTGGATTCCAACGGACGTACCCGCTTGTGAGATTAAAGGAACGATGAACCCGAATGCGGACAATATTGAAATCACCTACTTGGACATAAACGAATTAGATCAACACTCCGATTCAGTATTGATCGATGTCAGGGAAAGAAGCGAGCTTGAGGATGTTCTCGGTCATATTGATGGGGTTATCAATATCCCTGTCGGACATCTATCACATAGATTGGATGAACTTTCGGAGTATAAAAAAAGCGAAGTAATCACTGTATGTCGCTCCGGCGCAAGAGCTACAACAGCTGCTCAGATTCTGATAACAGCCGGTTTCAGTGATGTAAAAGTTCTTGAAGGCGGTATGATTAAGTATAGAAGTCTAAACGGTTAGCTAAGAAAACATATGGACAAACGAAAGACCACCTGATGGTGGTCTTTTTATTATATATCCATAATCTAAAGCGGTTTATCATAGATGCGATACGTCTTAATATACTCCATACCCAGTTTTTCAAGAGAGTTCTTGATATTGAAATTGTCTTCTAGAATATAGTTTGCTTCCATACGCACCTTTTTCGGAAGAAGGTTTTTGTATAGATTTATGTACATGACTGCATCTAGAGCTTTCTTCTGCCAATCCGGATGAGCCGCCAAAGCAAAGAGTCTGTAATCACGAAGCTTCTTCGGTGCAGTCAAAAGCTTAATCCATCCAAAGGGCAGAAGCCTGCCTTTTATCTGTTTTAAAACAATATTTATATCGGGAAATCCCAAACAGAAACCAATCAGTTCATCCCCATCCTCCACAACCCAAACAGCATCAGGGTTTACTATAAGACGAAGTTTTTTGAGCATGTCCTCAAAAACGGGAAGCTCCAAAGGAACAAAGCCCCAGTTATCGGCAAGCGCAATATTCGTTACCTCCCAAATTTTTCTGGCATCCTCCTTCATATTACGCATGTTTAGCCTTCTTATATTCACATTTGGATATCGTTCGGTAAACTTCGACATAAATCTATCAAATCTAGCCGGAAGTTTATACCCCTTTTCTATATCCACATCATAGGCCAATAGATCCTTTGCTTTTTCATATCCTGATGTTGTAAAGAAATCATGATAGAATTTCGGATTCCAAGGGGACATATATACCGGCGGTGATTCATATCCATCAAAAACAAATCCCCAGTTCTCAGCAACAGGATGGATAGGGCCTCTTATGGTCTCCATACCTTTTTTCTTTAGCCACTTTTCAGCAGCTTCAACAAGCATCGCTCCTGCCTTTTTATCGTCAATACATTCAAACGCACCAAAAAAGCCCATTTTGACCTTATAAAAATCGTTATGAATAAAATCCACGTATGCGAGGTTTCGCCCTATAGGTATGCCGTCCTCATCTAACAATAAAAATAATTCGAAATCAGAGTTTTGCAGAATCGGGTTGCTCTTTCCTTTATAAGCGTTTCTTTCATCAAGCCAAATCGGAGGAACATAGCAAGGATTATCACCATAGATAATCTGCGGAGTCCTCACAAATTTTCGCATATCCTCCTTGGTTCTAACTTTAATAATCTTCAAAATATTTATCCCCTATTCATCTTTCTGTTCTATTTTCTTTCCCCTATGCGCTCTTGATATCCTCTAAATAATTTTCGTATCTTTCTCTGCTGCCCGTAAAACAACCTGCATAACGATTATAATCACCAAAGGAACGATACATGTCGCAAGAGCAATTTTGAGATTGGTAGCATCAGCAACAGCTCCCATGATATATGGCTGTATTATACCTCCAATCGCACCGGATGAAATGAGTATCCCAAACACTGTACCCGCATATTTCGGAAAATATATCTTCCCCAGAGCAAGCAGCGTAGGGAACATCCCCGAACATCCAAGACCCATAATTCCGAAAGCTATTATCGAAAGCACCAAACCATCCACAAAAAAGCTGATTGCGAGCCCGATACATGCCAAGACTGCAAGCAGACCTATGAGTGAATGCAGCTTTTTTTCGATTTTTGCCGAACCGAAACGCCCGATTGCCACAAACAACCAGAAAACCGACAAAGTCAGAGTTGAGAAAAACTGATTCGTGCTTATTTGTCCGATATATTTTGATACGTAAAATGTCAGTCCAACTTCAACAGCAACGTACATCATTATTGATATACAAAGAATCAGCAATGTACTGTTTTTTAGAAGCTTAAATGTGAGCGATCTGCTTTCTTCCTTCTTGACTACCAGGTTCGGATATTTTTCCTTCGGGTAGCTTAATAGAAGAAAGACAACAAAGAAAATCGATAGGCAGACTATGGCAAATGCCATTACATAGACCCAATCTTTAGTAAGTTCAATCAACCCCATAGCTATAAAGGGACCTGATATTGTACCAAATGCAAAGAACAGCCTTGAGTTGTTCATTATCCTATTCGCTTCTCCGGGCTTTATATCAGTCAAAATCGAAGACATGGTAAGCTCCAAAGTTCCGAACGCCATTCCATTAATCAGCAATCCTGCTCCGACAGCTATCGGATTGTTAATCGTCAAGGTTATTACTGAACCTACCAACATAGCTATAAAGCCTATAAGCATCACAGGTTTTCTGCCCAATCTGTCGGCGGCTTCGCCTGTCAAAATCGGACTTATGAAATATCCCACAAAAGTCGTTACTATTATCAGACCCATAGCGGTATTATCCATCGAATATTTGAACGCAATCTCACTCACAATTCTCTGAATCATTGCTAAATAGCTGCCAAAAAACAAAAACATTGCAAAGAAGTACGCTATTACACCTCTACCTTTTGTCATACTAACTCCCTCCAATTTTACGCTAGTTATTCCTATTGTATCATACCGTCAGTAATTGGTAAAACAGCCGATTATACATATCGATAAAGTCCATTGTATACAGCTTCTTTTTTATATATAATTGTATAGATAGTTTTTAACATCGAAATGAGGGGTAAGAGATTGTGGATAGTTTAATCAAAACAGACAGCAAGGATTTCCTTATAAGATTTGCAGCCGAAAGGGATGTTGGTCTGATACTGGGTTTTATTAAAAAATTAGCGGAATATGAAAACCTTCAGGATGAAGTAACTGCAACGGAGGAGATTCTGAGAGAAACGCTGTTTGTTAATAAATCAGCCGAGGTTGTAATTGGTGAATACTTTGGAGAGCCCGTCGGGTTTGCCTTGTTCTTTCATAACTTCTCTACCTTCCTCGGTCGTCCGGGTATATACTTGGAGGATTTATTTATAAATCCTGATATGAGAGGAAAGGGCTTCGGTAAAATCATGCTCTCCTTTCTGGCAGGGCTAGCAATTGAGAGAAAATGTGGTCGTCTGGAGTGGTGGTGTTTGGATTGGAACGAAGATTCTATTCGGTTCTATAAGAGCATTGGGGCAAAGGCTATGGATGAATGGACTGTATACAGGGTCGACGGTAAAGCACTAGAAAATCTTGCTGGTTCATGAAAGCACAAAGAAAAGAGGCGAATATAGTTCGCCCCTTTTTCGCCTATCTTTCTTCAAAATCGTTATCGATATCATTTTTCCAGTCCATTGGTATCGAATTATTCCTTCTTAAGTCGCTCGCCGCCATGCTTAGAGTTTCAAAGTTCAATCTCGTCCCCTCGCCGTCCGCATGATAGTTTGCGGCTCTGCTTGCCGATATACCGAAGCTCGCTGCTGTTGAAATTGCGTCGATATTTGCACCGAGGAACAAAAACTCCCATCCATACTTTTCTTTTTGAATGTCAATCATTGATTTGATTTTTTCGAGCGTATACCTGCGGCTTGCGTTCTCCATACCATCAGTGATTATAACAAACAATACATTATCAGCTTTCTGCCCTTTTCCGCTACGTTTTTGTACATTGACAATTTTCTTAATCGTTCTTCCAACCGCATCCAAAAGCGCTGTGCTTCCGGCAACATAGTATTCTCTCTCAGTAATTGATTTTATGCCCTTGATATTTAACCTGTCATGCAAAACCTCATAGTTGTGATCGAACAGTACCGTCGTTATATTCGCTTCCCCTCTTTCATTTTGCTGTTTTTTTAACATTGAGTTAAAGCCACCGATAGTATCACTCTCAAGTCCGCTCATAGAGCCGCTTCTGTCCAGTATGAATACCAATTCCGTTCTATTACTTTTCATCGTTATATCCTCCATTCATTTGATAAATAGAGAATATCCTATCTTTCTTCGCTTTAGGTCGCTTTTAAAGCGACAAATCAGGCACCGAGCAGGGACTGGTCATAGGAAAACAGCACTTCATTGATTTCAAATATATTATAATTTTTGTTCTTGATAAAATATTCGATTATCAAATCGAATTTGCTGCTATGGGATAATGCAAATCCGGCCTTTCTCAGAAAATCTGCCGATTCTTCCATATTCAGCTCTAAAGCGATTGCGAATGCGATAACTGTCGATTTTTTTGGTCTATAGTTTTTATTTATGCGAATTTTGGAGAAAAGTCTTCTGTCAATATTCGCCCTTTTATATGCCTCGGCATCACTCAAGCCCTTCTCATCTATAAGTCGCAGCAGCATTTCCGAAAACGACTCATCCAGCTGTTTTAATACATCCTCTAAGATGCGCTTATTCTGCTTTCCTGTTTTTTTATCAATATCTGGCTCATAAGAAAAGCTGTCTTGTTCTGAAGTATTAAAATCAATTGAATCCAGACTCTCCGTCTCAGATGCATCAGCCTCAAATTGTTCCATTGACGGCAACGAAAACACAGCTTGACTGTGTCTTAAATCATAGTTATCGTCGACATAGTTATCGTCAATGTATT
>Ga0180436_10001128_pt1 | contig 26527 bp, 29 predicted proteins | sample SS_ome_2_FD_132434 | JGI IMG/M metagenome (GOLD analysis project Ga0180436, IMG submission 132434) | Hypersaline lake sediment archaeal communities from the Salton Sea, California, USA - SS_3_S_2 metaG | ecosystem: Environmental > Aquatic > Non-marine Saline and Alkaline > Hypersaline >... | reverse complement strand
GGCCGGTTCGCCGAAACGTCGCCCCGCTGATGCCGTCCTGGCGTCAGGATTCGGAGGTGTGATTGGGAGGGCCGGGCCGGTGGCTGAGGATGTGATGGTGGTCGATGACCAGGAGGTCGTCCGTCGTGGACTCGTTGTGATTCTCGAGCAGGCGGGAATGCGTGTCGCCGGCGAGGCGGGCAACGGCACCGATGCGGTCAGGATGGCGAGGAAGCTCAAGCCGGGTGTGGTCCTCCTCGATGTGCGGCTGAGAAGCGAGGAGGCGGGCAGCCTCGACGGGTTCGAGGTGCTCTCCCGAATCCGTGCGGCCTCACCCAAGACGAGAGTGATCATGTTTTCGGCTTTCGACAACCCGACCTATCTGGCCCGGGCCTTGGCGGCCGGAGCCTTCGACTATCTCGTCAAGGGATCTGACGCCAAGATGATCCGCGACGCAGTCAAGGGAGCCGTCAACGGGCACGCCCCGCTGCAGTCAGGGCCGGTGCGGAAGGTGGCTGGAACGATGGCCAACCAGGCGACCGTGGATGATCTCGACATTCCGCTCACCCCGCGAGAGTCGCAGGTGCTGCGGCAGATCTCCCTGGGTCTTTCCAACAAGGAGATTGCCCTGGCCCTGGCGATCAGCGTGGAGACCGTCAAGGAGCATGTCCAAAATCTGCTCCGCAAACTCGCCGTCAGCGACCGCACCCAGGCGGCCGTGTGGGCCATCCGCCACGGACTCGAGTAGGGCTTCCTGGACAACGCGTTGCTTGATAGCAAGCGGCTGAGGGCTACACTCCCACAGGGGCGCCTCTCCCGTGCCTCTCCCGCTGCTACCGCCGATGCCACGTCGCCACCTACTCCTCTTGCTCGGTCTGCTCACGGTGTTGCCGGCGGGCGGATGCGGCGTCCGCAGCGGTCGCTTCGACAAACCCTCCGGCCGGCCGTTGCGGGTAGGGATGGAACTCTCCTACCCGCCCTTCGAAATGACCGATGCCCGCGGCGAGCCGACCGGCGTCAGCCCTGACCTGGCCCGGGCCCTCGGTGAGTTTCTCCGGCGGGACGTGGTCATCGAGAACATCGCCTTCGACGGGCTGATTCCTGCTCTCAAGACCGGCCGCATCGACCTGGTCATCTCGTCGATGACGGCCACACCCGAGCGTGCCGGGTCGATCGCCTTTTCCGAGCCCTATCTGCGGACCGGCCTCGCGATTCTCGCGGCGGCCGATTCCAACATCGAGTCGGCCGGTGACCTCGACCGGCCGGGCAGAACGGTGGCGGTGAAGAAGGGAACCACCGGCCACCTTTTTGCCCGTGAGGCCCTCCACGAGGCCCGCCTGCTCGTGCTCGACCGGGAAACCGCGGCGGTGATGGAGGTCGCACAGGCCAAGGCCGATGCCTTTCTCTACGATCCCTTCTCCGTCTACCGCAGCCACCGCCGCCATCCCGACACCACGCGGGCCCTGCTGACTCCCTTCCGCGGGGAATCCTGGGCGGTCGGTATCCGCCTGGGCGACGACGAGCTACGACGCGAGGTCAACCGCTTTCTCAAATCCTTTCGGGAATCGGGTGGTTTTGAGCGGCTCGGCGACCGGTATCTTCCCGAGGAGAAGGCCTTCTTCGCCGCAGAGGGGATTCCCTTCGTATTCTGAGGTGGTTGGCGGGGTGCGAATCCGCCGCATCCAGCGACAAGCCCGATAAGAAACGTTTGTGATCCGTCGACTCTCCAATTCCCGCATGGCTGCCCACCTTGCCGTGATCGCGGTGGCTGCGGGCTTGATCGCGCTGGCCTTCTGGCGGATCGACTACGACTGGAAGTGGGACGAGGTCTGGGCCTACCGACGCCGGTTTGTCACCGGCTGGCTGGCCACCGTCGCGATCAGCCTCGCGGCCTTGGTGATCAGCGGCCTGGTTGGGCTCGTCACGGCGATCTGCCTCGGGTCGAAGTCGCTGGTTCTCGAAGCGGTGGCACGGGTCTACGTCGAGTTGATCCGCGGCACCCCGCTGTTGGTGCAGCTGTTGATCGGTTTCTACGTGGTGGCCTCGGCGGTCGGGCTGGAGAATCGCTTCGTGGTCGGGATTCTGATCCTCTCGCTTTTTTCGGGAGCCTACATGGCCGAGATCTTCCGGGGTGGCCTGAAGGCGATCCCGCAACCGCAGCGGGACGCCGCCCGGGCGATCGGCCTCACGAGGTGGCAGGCGTTTCGTCTTGTGATCCTGCCGCAGGCAGCGAGAATCGTGCTCCCGCCGGTGGCCGGACAGCTCGCCTCGTTGATCAAGGATTCCTCACTGCTTTCGGTGATCGCAATCTCGGAGTTCACCCTGGCCGCACAAGAGGTGAATGCCTTCACCTACTCGGCCCTGGAGAGCTACCTGCCGCTGGCGGCGGGCTATCTCCTGCTCACGCTGCCGCTCTCCTGGGCCGCCCGCGGTCTCGAACGGAGGCTCCGCCATGAGGGCTGACCACAGCGGCTCGCCGAGACCGACGGAGTGTGCCGCGTGAAGCTCGTGCTCGAGGATGTGCGGCAGCGGTTCACCGCCGCCGATGGCACCGTGGCGGAGGTGCTCCGCGGCTGCACGCTCGCCACCGGCGAAATCCGTACGCTGGTGCTGATCGGCCCATCGGGTGGGGGCAAGTCGACCCTCCTGCGGATTCTTGCAGGGATCGACGTGCCCGCAGCCGGGAGGGTCTCCTTCGACGGCCGGCCCCTGCCGCGGGATGAGGCGGGGCTGCTCGCCTGGCGGCGGCAGGTGGGCACGGTTTTCCAGGCCTACAACCTCTTCCCGCACCTCTCCGCACTCGACAACCTGATTCTGCCTTTGGTGCACGTGCACGGCATGACCCGCGAGGCGGCCGAGGCGAGGATCCGCGAGCCTCTGGCCCGGTTCGGCCTCGCCGAGCATGCCCGCAAGCGTCCGGCCTCGCTTTCGGGCGGGCAGCAGCAGCGGATCGCGATCCTGCGTGCCCTCGTGGTCGAGCCGTCTATCCTGTTTCTGGACGAGCCGACCTCGGCGCTCGATCCGGAAATGACTTCGGAGGTGCTCGACATGATCGTCGAGGTCGGTGCACTCGGCGGCCAGATCGTGCTGGCCACCCACGAAATGGGCTTCGCCCGGCGTGTGGCGGACGAACTGGCCTTTGTGGCCGACGGGCTGATCGAGGCCCACGGGCCGTCCACTGAATTTTTTGATCGGCCGGCGACGCCTCGCCTGACCGGCTTCCTCGCAAAGGTGCTGTGATGAACGATCCCGATCTCTCCCGCTCGCCTCTCGCCGGCTCGCTGGTGGCCGACGCGATCGCGATGCCGGTGCACTGGTATTACGACCGCGAGGCCCTGCGGCGGGACTACGGCGAGATATCCGGCTACCTGCCGCCGAAATCCCCCCACCCCGACAGCATCCTCTGGCGGAGCCGCTACGAGCCGGCCGGGCCGCGGGGCGACATCCTTCGAGAGCAGGCTCGCTACTGGGGCCAGCGGGGTATCCACTATCACCAGTTTCTCCAGGCCGGTGAGAACACCCTCAACGCCCGTTTGGCCCTCGAACTCGCCACCTGCATCCGCGAGGAAGGCGGCTACGACGCCGACCGCTGGCTCGAGCGATACATCGATTTCATGCTCACCCCGGGCCGCCACCGCGACACCTATGTCGAGGAATACCACCGCACGTTCTTTGCGAGCCTTGCCGCTGGCCGCAAGCCGCGGGCCTGTGGGGGCGTTGATGTGCACATCGGCGGGCTGGTGCCGGTGCCGGCGATCCTCGACGCGATGCGGCCCTTCGAGCCGAGTCTGCCGGAACTGCGGCGGATCGTGCAGGAGCATGTGGGGCTGACCCACCGCGATTCCGGCGTGCTGCGGGCCGCCGATGTGCTCGTGCGGCTCCTGGTGCGGGTCGAGGCGGGCGAGCCGCTCCGCTCGGCGATGCTCGACGAGGGCCACGAATGGATCTCGGCGGCGAAGACGAGCGACTGGGACCGCTATCCCGACGCGGTCGTCGTCGGACGGGTGCTCAGCCCGGCCTGCTACATTCCCGACGCCTTCCCGGCCGCTCTCTTCCTCGCCTGGCGGCACGCCTCCGATTTCACCGCGGGTGTCATGAGCAACGCCATGGTCGGCGGCGACAGCTGCCACCGTGGGGCGGTGGTCGGATCGCTGCTGGCCGCCGCCGCGGGGATCCCGCCGGGCCTGCTCGAAGGCCTCGCGGCGACCGATCGCCTCGAGCAATCGCTGGCGACCGACAGACTCGCCGGCAGTGCTGGCCGAGAGGGAACGGAGCGAACAACATGAGCGGCAACATGAGCGGCAACACGCACAACGCAAGCACGCCCTCGCAGCCCGCCGGCGTGGCGGTCACGCCAGGATCGCGGCTCTATGAAACCGAGCGGGCGGTCGCCGAGTATCTCGAGTTTCACTACGGCCCCACTGCCCTGGGCGTCGCCAACTTCCCGGCTGCGGCAATCGCCGAGGTTGCCGGACGGCTGCGAGGTACCGACCGGGGGCTCGACGTGGGCTGCGCCGTCGGCCGGGCCAGTTTTGAACTGGCGAGACTCGTGGGGCGGGTCGATGCGATCGACTTTTCGGCGAGCTTCATCGACGCCTGCCGTCGCGTGCAGTCTGAGCCGGTGGTGGACTACGAGGTGGTCATCGAGGGCAGCCTCACCGAGCCGAGGCGGATTGACCTCGCGTCGCTCGGGCTCGCCGAGGTCCGGCAGCGGGTGCATTTTGCCGAGGGCGACGCCTGTCGGCTCGATCCCTCGCTGAGCGGATATGATGTCGTCTTCGCCGGGAACCTCATCGACCGGCTCTACGACCCGGCCGCCTTTCTGGAGGGGCTTGGCGGGCGGCTGCAGCCGGGCGGTCTGCTGGTAATCACCTCGCCCTACACCTGGCTTGCCGACTACACGCCTCCGGATCGATGGCTTGGCGGGCGAGTCGTCGATGGCCGCCCGCGACGCACGCTCGAAGGGATCGGTCTGTGCCTCGGAGATCGCTTCGACCTCGAAGCCCGCTGCGATCTGCCCTTCGTGATCCGTGAGACCGCCCGCAAGCATCAGCACACCTTCGCGGAAGTGTCCTGCTGGCGAAAGGCGGACTGAGGGGCGGAAAAAACGGGGAAAACCGCCCCCCCGGCCGCCGGCGTGTCCTCGCCGGGGCTCCTTCTAGAATCCGGCGTCCCGCAGAGAATTACCGGCGGGCAGGAGGGACCCCCGAATGGGCGAACGACTCAAGTCGCGGCTTCACGATTACGAACAGGGCTGGATGCAGATGCTCATCGACATGGGAATCGCCACCCGCCGTGATGTCGACGAGGCGATCAACCGTGTCATGGAAGACGAGATCAAACGGGTGGCCAGACGCGAGGCCCGCCGCCGTCGCGATGCCCGCCGTCGCCGCCGCGAAGAATGAATGTCGATTCGAGTCAGGGTGATCGTGGGCTCACGGGGCCAGCCAGGCTCCCTGCGGCGTCTGACCCGCAAACTCGATCCTCCTCCGTCGGTGGCCGGCGGCATCCAGCGCGAGCAGTTCCACGGCCCTGAAGCGACAGCAGACAACTGCGAAGTTGTCGAAGCCGTTTTCGGGGTCGTGTGGTGATGGTGCCGGAGTTGGCCGGGTCAGTTCCTCGCCCGGGGCATGCTGCGAGGCGTAACAAGCCCGGCTCATCGCTGCGGCCGCCTCCCAGGCATCCCGAGCGACCCGGTCGGCGTGATGGATCGTGGCCTCGGCGGGGATGCGGATCTGCAGCCGCGATGGCTCGTCGTACCACAGAAGCGTGAGCCGCGGATCGCGGGCCAGCCCCGCCAGCTTGGGGCTGCGACGGTCGGTGTGGAAGCTTGCCAGCCGGGCCGCCTCGTCGAAGCCCCGCAGGACCACGGTGCGGGCAGCAGCCCCGCCGCGGGCATCGAGCGACGCGACAACGACCAGGTGCAGCGGATGCCGCCCGGAGGCTGCCGCCGTGGCAAGTTCCATCGCCAGCCGCCGCCAGAGCGGCTCGATCGGGCCGGGGAGCAGTTCGCGGAGGATGGCCAGGTCAGGGGGTGTCTCGCTCACGGCGGATTCCAGCAGCCTTCGGCCGCGACCCGCCGCGGCTTCTCTCAACGCTACCGCAATCACCAGCTCGGTGAAACGGTGGCTGTCGGCTCCCCGCCGGGGTGGGCAGCGGGCAGCTCGCAGGTTGTCTGCACCGGACACGGCTCAACCCGCCAGATGTCACGGGCATATTCCGCGATCGTGCGGTCGCTCGAGAATCGTCCGGCCGCGGCCACGTTGCGGATCGCGACGGCCGCCCACCGGTGCGGATCGGCATAGAGCGCCCAGATCCGCTGTTTGGCCTCGAGATAGCCGCTGAAATCGGCGAGGTGCATGTAGGGGTCGCCGTGGTGCATGATCGCCTCGCGAATCGGCTCGAAGCAGCCCGGCTCGTCGTGGCTGAAGTGGTTGTTGAAGATCAGGTCGAGGGCGGCTTTCGTCTCCGGTTCGTGGTGGTAGTGCCAGTGGGGGCTGTACCAGCCCCGGCTTGCGGCGACCTCCTCCGCGGAAAGCCCGAAGAGCATGATGTTCTCCTCGCCGACCGCCTCGGCCATCTCGACGGTCGCCCCGTCGCGGGTGCCCACGGTGATCGCCCCGTTGAGCATGAATTTCATGTTGCTCGTTCCGCTGGCCTCGTAGCCGGCGGTCGAGATCTGCTCCGACACGTCCGCCGCGGGAATCATTCGCTCCGCGAGGGTCACCGAGTAATCGGGCAAAAACTCGACCCGCAGCCGCCCACGGATGAGCGGATCCCGATTCACCACCCGGCCGATGGCGGTGATCAGCCGGATGATCACCTTGGCGAGATGGTAGGCGGGGGCCGCCTTGCCCGCGAAGAGGTAGGTCTGCGGCGGGATTTCCAGCTGCGGGTCGCTCCGCAGGCGGTCGTAGGCGGCCACGATCCCGATCGCGGCGAGCAGCTGCCGCTTGTATTCGTGGATCCGCTTGATCTGGCAGTCGATGAGGGTCTCGGGGTCGAGCTTGATCCCACGGGTGGCCGCCAGCCAGTCGACCAGCCGCAGCTTCGCCTGCCGCTTCGCCTCCAGGAAGCGAGCACGAAAGGGAGCGTCTTCGGCAAGCGGCGCGAGCCGTTCGAGCTGCGTGAGGTCGGTAATCCAGCCGTCGCCGATCGCTTCGGTGATCAGGTCCGCCAGCGGCGGGTTGGCCACCAGCAGCCAGCGGCGGGGGGTGATGCCGTTGGTCTTGTTGTTGAAGCGTTCGGGATACATCTCGGCGAAGTCCCGCAACGTCGTCTCCTGCAGGAGCCTGCTGTGGATCGCGGCCACGCCGTTGGTGCTGTGGCTGCCGACCACCGCCAGGTGGGCCATCCGCACGCGGCGGTGCGGCCCCTCCTCGATCAGGCTCATGCGGGCCACACGTTGTTCGTCGCCGGGGTGCTCCCGGCGGACGTCGTCGAGGAAGCGACGATTGATCTCGTAGATCAGCTCCAGGTGCCGCGGCAGGAGCCGCTCAAACAGCTCGACCGGCCACTTCTCCAGCGCCTCCGGCAGGAGCGTGTGGTTGGTGTAGGCGAGGGTGCCGACACAAAGCTCCCAGGCCTCGTCCCAGCCCAGGCCCGCCTCGTCGAGCAGGATCCGCATCAGTTCGGCCACCGCCATCGAGGGATGGGTGTCGTTGAGCTGGATCGCGACCTTCGCCGGCAGTTCGCTCCAGTCGTTGCCGCGGTGACGGAAGCGGCGAATGATGTCGGCCAGCGAGCAGCGGACGAGGAAAAACTCCTGGATGAATCGCAGCGAGCGGCCGCGGGGGGTGGAATCATCGGGGTAGAGCACGCGGGTCACCGTCTCGGCGAGCACCTTGTCGGAGACCGCCCCGAAGAAATCACCTCCTGAAAACTGGCCGAAATCGAAGACGTCGGCCGTGGCCGCTCGCCACAGCCGCAGCGTGTTGATCGTGCGGCCTCCATGGCCGACGACCGGCCGGTCATACGGCACGCCCTTGAACTGGAAGGGATGGTTGCGGACCAGATCGATCTGGCCGCCGTGCAGTGCGAACCCGCAGGCGAAGCCGACAGCCACACCTCGGCTGGGCCTGACCACCTCCCAGGGATCGGGACAGGCCAGCCAATTGTCGGGCTGTTCGATCTGGCGGCCGTCCTCGATACGCTGCCGAAAGATACCGAAGTCGTACCGCAGGCCGTAGGCGGTGGCCGGCAGCCCGAGGGTCGCCATCGAGTCGATGAAGCAGGCGGCGAGCCGCCCGAGGCCACCGTTGCCCAGGCCCGCGTCCGGCTCGCTCTCCACGATGCCCGACCAGTCTTGCAGCGGGTCAGACCGCAGATCTTCCCGGACGAATCGCTCCACCCCGAGGGCCGCGATGTTGTTCTCGAGCATCCTCCCGATGAGAAACTCCATCGAGAGGTAGTAGACCTGCTTGGGATTTCTGCGGTCATACTCGGCCTGCGTCAGCATCCATCGCTGGGCGAGCAGGTCACGCAGCGTGCGGGCCACCGCCTCGAACCGCTCTCGCTGGCTGGCCGCGTCGGGCAGCACGACATGGTTGAGCACGAGATGGCGGTCGTAGTAGTCGCGGTCGGGAAAACGGAGCGAGCCGACCTCGTAGCATTCGAGTAGATCGGCCTTCGACTGAACTGGCATGGCTTGTGTTTCCAGGAGAAATCGCGGGCGTGGCTGAATGAATCGGCCCACGGCAGCAGCCGGCCCGAGGCGAAGTATTGCCCCGCGACAGGCCGCCGGGTTGCGGCGAGCCGGCTTTTCATCAAAAACTCACGCAGGGAACGATGCAGGCTGGCGAGACTGCCTGCCCCCGTCCATGACCGGGTATCCAGCGGGTGCCGTTGCGTTCCGGTCCGCATCAACGTCATCGGCGAGTGAGGCTTCTGATGGTGCGTCGTACGTCCCTCGCGGTGCTGTCGGCCGGAATCCTCGCGTTCGGTGCCGCCGTGGCCCCGGCGGGCGACTGGCCGCAATTGCTCGGGCCGCAGCGCGACGGGCACGCCGCGGCCGACGAGCGGATCGCCGAGAGCTGGCCCGATGCGGGTCCGAAGCCGCGCTGGCGACGGCCGATCGGACGCGGCTACGCCGGCCCGGTGGTCGTTGGTGAGACTGTGGTCGTGTTCCATCGAAAGGCGTCCCGAGGAGGGTCGGGCGACGAGGAGGTCATCGAGGCGATCGACGCGGCCAGCGGGCAGACACGCTGGCGGGATGCTCACCCCACCCGTTTTCGCCCGCAGGTCGGCGGCGGCGACGGCCCGCTGTGCACACCCGTGGTCCACGGCGGACGGGTCGTGACCTACGGAGCCACGGGCATGCTCTCCTGCCACGAGCTGGCCACCGGTCGGCGGCTGTGGCAGCGGCAGACCCACCGCGAGTTTGACGCCCGCGAGGGCTATTTCGGGGCCGGCAGCACGCCCCTGGTCACGGGCGAGGGCGAGGCGGCTTGCGTGGTGACGCTCGTCGGCGGCACGAAGGGCGAGACCGGGATCGTCGCCGTTGCCCTGGCCGACGGCTCGACCCGCTGGATGGCGACCCGGGAGCCGGCCGGCTATTCCGCACCGATCGCGGTCAGCCTCGGCGGCAGGCCGCATGTGCTGGCGGTGACCCGCTACCGCTGTCTGCTGCTCGACGCAGCCGACGGCGGGGTCCGCTGGGAGTTTCCCTTTGGCATGCGGGGGCCGACGGTCAATGCGGCCACGCCGGTGCTGCTGCCGCCGGGAGACCGGCCGCGATTGCTGGTGACCGCCGCCTACGGCATCGGCTCGGTGGCGGCGGCCTTCGATGTCGATGACGCCACACCGCTGTGGAAGGGTGTCGATTCGCTGGCGAGCCAATACTGCACGCCGCTGTTGGTCGACGGGCTGCTCTACGGCTTTGACGGTCGCGACGACGTGCCCCCGGCGAGCCTTGTCTGCCTCGATCCGGCGACCGGCGAGGTCCGCTGGCGGGAGCAGGGCCTCGGCTACGGCACGCTGATCGCAGCCGACGGCAAACTGATCGCGGCCACCACCGACGGCGAACTGCTGCTCATCCGGCCCGACCCCGCCGGGCTCCGCGTGCTCGCCCGCTGCCGCCCGCGGGAGGCGACCCTCCGCGGGCTGCCCGCCCTCGCCGGCGGGAGGCTCTATCTGCGGGACGATGCGACCCTCGCCTGCCTCGAGCTTGGCCGCTAGCTGCCCGCTCGGCGACCCCGGCGGGTGGCTCGTTGCGACGGGGAATCGGCCGCCGCAGCAGCCGCTCGATCGCCGTCAGACGGTTCCACTCCTCCGGCTCGCAAAAGCTCACCGCCGCCCCCGAGAGCCCCGCCCTGCCCGTTCGCCCGATGCGGTGCACGTAGGTCTCCGGCTCGTGGGGCAGCTCGTAGTTGACCACGTGGGAGACATGCTCCACGTCGATGCCGCGGGCGGCGATGTCGGTGGCGATCAGTACCGGCGGCCGTGGCGAGCGGAACGCCGCGAGGGCCCGCTCCCGCTGCCCCTGGGTCTTGTTGCCGTGGATCGCCGCGGCCACGAGGCCCGCCTTGTCGAGCAGGCGATGGAGCTTGTCAGCCCCGTGCTTGGTTCGCGTGAAGACAATCACCCGGCCGGTGGCCTCCTCGCGGAGCAGCTGCACCAACGCCGCCCGTTTCTGCTCCTTGGCGACGAAGAGCACCGACTGCTCGACCGATTCTGCCGGAGTCGATCGCGGGGCGGCCATCACCTCGAGCGGATCGCGAAGCATCGACGAGGCCAGGCTTCGCACCTCCGTCGGCAGCGTGGCGGAAAAGAAGAGCGTCTGTCGACGTCGTGGCAACATTTCTATGATTCGCCGCATGTCGTGGATGAAGCCCATGTCGAGCATCCGGTCAGCTTCGTCGAGCACGAGAAACTCGACGCCGCGGATGTCGACCAGCCGCTGGCCCACCAGGTCGAGCAGCCGTCCCGGAGTGGCCACGAGCACGTCAACGCCCTTTCGCATCGCCGCGGCCTGTGGCCGCTGGCTGACCCCGCCATGAATCACCGCTGCGGTCAGACGGGCCCGACGACCATAGGCCAGGAAACTGGCATGGATCTGGCCTGCCAACTCGCGGGTCGGGGCGAGCACCAGGGTGCGGCAGCCGCGGGCCGCCCGCGGCCGTGGTAAGGCGAGCATGCGTTCGATCAGCGGCAGGGCAAACGCCGCGGTCTTGCCGGTGCCGGTCTGGCCGCAGCCAAAGAGATCCCGGCCGGCGAGTACGTGGGGAATCGCCCTGGCTTGGATTGGCGTGGGCGTGGAGTAGCCCTCGGCCTCGACCGCCTCGAGCAGCGGCTGTGAAAGGCCGAGGTCGGCAAACAGCGGGCGGGTGTCGCCTGAGGTCTCAGGCGGAGTGAGTGTCATGACATGCATGGAAACTGGTGCTTTCAGGTGTGCCGTCGGGAATGCGGGTGGACAACCCTCGCGGGATCGCGGACCACTCGTCCGGAATCACGCCTGCGGCAGCCGACAATTCTGCAGCGGATCCGATGGATCACCGCCTGCCGGAAAAGATGTCGTTCGAAACGCCACCCGAAAGAGGCGATATCGAGCGACGGCCGCTCCAAGAAGATGCGATCGCGGTGGCGGATGTCCCTGACCACATGCAGGGCACTTCTCCGTCACCTTCATCGAAGGATCGTGAAACGGTAGCATCCGGTACGACAGGAATCAAGTCTGCCGGGCTCGATGGCCCCGAAACGGACTTGAAGGTGGCAGCCACATCGACCGCAACCAAACCGCTCACGTGCTCGATTCCTTGGGAAGGTAACCGGAAAACAGGGACAGCAGGCGATCTTTCTCAAACGGTTTGACCACGAAGTCGATCGCTCCAAGCCGGATGCACTCTTCAAGTTTGGCCCTTTGGTCGATTGCCGTGATCATCACGATGCGGGCATCGGGGTGCTCTCGTCGGATCACCCGCAGGGCCTCGACGCCGTCCATTTCCGGCATCACGATGTCGAGGGTGGTCAGGTCGGGCTGGAGTTCGTCGAATTTGGCCACGGCCTCGCTGCCGGTGGCCGCCTCGCCGACGATCTCCCAGCCGGCCTGCCGGGCCGCATCCTTGATGATCGCCCGCATGATCAGGGCATCGTCGACGACGAGGAGGCGTTTGGCGGAAGCGTTCATCGGGGCTTGGTTCTCTGAAAAAAGCTGGTGCCTGTCATAGCCGAATCGGCTCCGCCCCGAGTGTCTCGACGGTCATCATGCCCGTGGCGACATCGAGAGAAACCCGTCGACCCTGCTCTCCCCCACAGCAATTCGCGACGATCGGAATGTCAAGTTGCTCGAGGATCCGCTCAATCATCATCACATTCTGCTCGCCGATCGGGATGCCAGTCTGAAACGTGAACATCTTCGCGCCGCCGGCGAGCTTTGCCAAGCACCGGGGTGACTCGCCCCGACACAGTTCGGCAAGCCGCCGCAATATTTCCGGCACCGCGGTATCGGCGAATCGACCAGGCTGCCCTCCGAGGCCTCGTGAATCGGGCACCATCACATGGGCCATGCCGGCGATCTTTCGCCGGCGGTCGTAGAGTGCCACTGCGACACACGAGCCCACGAACGTCCGCAGGGTACCGCTTTCGCGGCCCACGCCGATCTCACCCATCCCGATCGCATCGTTGAAAAACACGGCTGACGAATCCGGAAGGGAAAAGGTCGGTCGGCGTGATCAGGCGCCCGAGTCGGCCTCGGGAATAAACAGCAACGAACAGTGGCCGGGCATCCGATCGACCTCGAGGCGGGTTTGCGTGAGAAAGATGTGCTCGGCATGGGAGGCCTGCACCATCAGAATGCCCTCCATCACCGCCGCGGCGTAGTCGCGGAGAAACGTCGGTGGCGAAGGCAAAAGCCCGCCGCCTGCCTCGGCGGCACCGGTCGCTGGGTCTGACGCCATCGAGTTGAGATAGGCGCAGCCGATGATGTTGGCGGTTTCAATCGCGGCCGACCGTTCGATTTCCGTCCATTCGCGGCTGCTGCCGGGCTCCCGGCCGAGAAGCAGATCGGCCAGCGACAGGCCGCTCGAGTCGTCGCTGGTGAGTACGAGCAGGCCGGAAAACATGCCGCGAATGTGCATCACGCATGCCACCAACGGTGCGTCTTTGCTGCCAAGCACATTTTCCGCCTCGGCCAGGGGCAGCGACGAGACGAGATTGACCTCGATTCGCGCCGGGCGACCGAGCCATTTCGACATCGCCTCGGAGGCCTTGGCTGCGGCCTGTTTGAAAAGTTCGCTCTGTCGGGAGAGGGCATGCGGCTGCATGGAAAACCTCGGGGGATGCGTGGGTCATTGTTCGACGAGGACATCGGCGGTTGCAGGCGTGCCGCCGGCGAGTTCCATGCAGGTGGCGACATCTAGCAAGAGGCAGACCGATCCATCTCCGAGGATGCTCGCGCCGCCGAGCCCGCGAATGTGGATGAAATTTTCGTCAAGCGACTTGACCACCAGGTCTTGCCCCCCCAGCAAAGATTCCACCACCAGCCCCAGGAAACGCCCGTTCGCCTGGAGCACGACCAGATGAAGCGGAAGGTCCGAGGGGACGGCAGCCCGCGGCCAGTCAAACAGTTCATCGACCGTCGTCAGCGGAATGAGTTCGTTGCGGATGTCGCACATCTCCCGGCCCCCGACGATGATCCGCCTCTGGCCGTCGAGCGGAGCAATTTCCCGCACCTGATCGATCGGAATCGCAAGTACGCCGTGAGCCATTTGAAAAAGCATGCAGCGGGTGATGGTGAGTGTCAGGGGCAGGCGAATCGTGAAACGGGTGCCCACGCCACGTGTCGAATCGACCTCGATGCCACCGTTGAGCCGGGCGATCTTCGTCCGCACGATGTCCATCCCGACCCCGCGGCCGGAAAGCCCCGACACGGCCTCGGCCGTGCTGAAGCCGGGATGAAAGATCAGCTCCACCAAGTCGTTTTCGGAAAGCGAATCGGCGGTCTCGCGGGAGAGCAGGCCGCGTTCGATTGCCAGTCGCTTCACGCGATTGGTGTCGACCCCGCGGCCGTCATCCTCGACGGTGATGAACACGTTGCTGCCGCGATGCGACGCGGAGAGCCTGATCATGGCATCCTGCGGCTTGCCCTGCCGGAGGCGGTCGGCAACCGACTCGACCCCGTGATCGATGCAGTTGCGGATCAGATGGTTGAGCGGGTCGCCGATTTCGTCGATCATCCGCTTGTCGAGTTCGGTCGATTCCCCGTGCAGTTCGAACTGGACCTGCTTGCCGAGTTCGGCCGCGATATCGCGTACCGATCGCTTGAAGCGACCAAACAGCGGCCCCACGGGCACCATCCTCGTCCCCAGCATGCTCCGCTGCAGGGTATTGGCGACCTGCCCGAGCCGGTCGACCGCCTCAACCAGCTCGCTGTACGTCTGCCGCCCGGCATCCCAGTCGTGGAGCCGTGATTCGAGGGCCTCGAGCTGCGAAGCGAGTTCCTCGAGGCCCTGCACGCCGTCGGCAAGCTCGCCTGACGCGAGCCGGCAATGAAGGCCGCGCAGGCCTTCGACGAGCGAGATGAAAGCCTCCGTCCGACGGTCCTTGCGGAACAACGCGCTGAGCTGATCGGTGAGCTGCGCGAGCCGGGCCCGGCTGGTGACCAGTTCACCGGTCTGGTTGAGCAGAAGGTCGAGCCGTTCGACATCGACCCGCACGGTTTCTGCGACCGCAGCTGGCCTGGGGACGGCCTGCACGTGATGCTCCGCGACTTCGGCGGAGATGGCCGGCGATTCCGCGACGGCTTCTGCCCCGTCTGTCGGCTTCAGCTGCAGGTCTGCCACACCGTCGGCTCCGGCTGTCGTGCGAATCTCTGATTCGCTGGCCGCGGTCAGGAGCACGAATTCGAAGTGATCAAGCAGGTCGAGACCGCCGAGCGACTCGCGGGGCGGCTGGCAGTCGGTGAGCCGTCCGAGCTTGGTGAGCCTCGTGAGGATCAATTCGGCTTTCATGCCGGCCATTGGCAGGCCCCGCTCGAGCTCTACGACAACGTGCCAGGCCCGATCTTCGTCGGGCTGCGGTGGATCAGATTCCGCGAGGGGACTCCCCTCGAGGGCCTTGACCTCATCCAGCAGGCTTCCGGCTCGCGGCAGTTCGCCTCCGGCCCTCAGCTTGGCCGCAGACTCCCGCAGGAAATCGATTCCCCGCAGTACGACATTGATCGTGGCAGTGTCGAGGAGCCGCTCGCCCGCGCGGAGCCGGTCGAAATGCGTCTCGAGGAAGTGCGCCAGGGCGGTGATCTCGTCAAAGCCCAGCAGCGCCGAAGATCCCTTGATTGAATGCACCAGCCGAAATGCCTCTCGGAGGCCCTCGGGCTCGGTCGGATTCTGCTCCAGACGCAGGAAGACCTCGACCAGGCTGTCGAGCTGCTCCTCGGTTTCGTCGAGATAAAGCTGCAGGTACTCACCCATCTCGTCGGGCTGCATCGAGTTGGAGAATCGGAAGTCGCTCATCATTGCCTCAGCTCGGCTTTTCGTAGAGAAAGATCGACTTCTTCACGAGATCGCCCAGGAGTTCGTAGACGCCGTCGGACGGGCCCACGACCAGTGATCCTCCCGGAGCAAGAGCGTCGATCAGGTTGGCGACGGCCCTTTTCTTCGATTGGCGGTCAAAATAGATGAATACGTTGCGGACGAAGATGCAGTCCTGCTTGGGCCCCGAAAAAGGCTCGAGCAGGTTGTGACGTCGGAATTCACACATCCCGACCAGCCGCTGATCGATCGCCCACTCCCCCCCGGCTTCCCTGGAGAAGTATCTTCTCCTCTGGTCATCTGGAACCTGCTCCAGGGACCGCTCGGGAAAGACACCGCGGCGGGCCGCTGCAAGCATCGATTCATTGATGTCGGTCCCCAGTAGCGACACCCGCCCGCCGGCCAGCCGGCCAGTCGCTTCGTGGATCACCATCGCAAGCGTGTAAAGCTCCTCGCCGGAGCTGCACGCGGCCGACCAGACTCGCAGCGTCCGCTCGTGGGGACTGCTGCGGGCCATCCGCTCCGGCAGGAAGCTTTCGCGAAACCACTCGAAATGCTGGTCAGTACGAAAGAAATGGGTTTCATTGGTCGTGATCGCGTCGATGAAATGCTCGAGCTCGCCAGGCAGCGAGCCACAGACCAGCTGCCGGTAATACTCCTCGAAACTCTCGACGCCCAGGCTTCGCAGCCGCCGCCGAATCCGGTTGGAAAGGAGCGTGATCTTTCCGTCAGCCATCCGAATTCCGGTCGCGTCGTAGATGAAGCTGCGAAACCGGTCGAACTCATCCTGAGTAAGCCTGATCAATTCCATCAAAACCTGCCCGGAGTTTTTGCCCGCGTCGGTGGCTCAGATCGTGAACCGCTTGACGAGGTCGCGGAGCCCCTGGGCCTGGCCACCGAGTTCCTCGGCGCTTGCGGCGAGCTCTTCGGCGCTGGCCGCGTTTGACTCGGTGGTCTGGGAAACCGAACGGATCGCCATTTTGACCTCGCCGGCGTTGGCCGACTGGGCCTCGGTCGCCGAGGCAATCGAGGCCACCTGTTCGGCTGTCCGCCGCGAGGCTGTCACGATCCGCTGCAGCGACTCGCCGGCCCGTTCCGAGAGCGAGGCCCCCTCCTGGACCCGTTTGCTCGACTCCTTGATGAGTGTCGTGATCTCCTTGGCGGCCTCGCTCGACCGCTCGGCGAGTTTGCGTACCTCGTCGGCCACCACGGCAAAACCGAGGCCGTGCTCACCCGCCCGGGCCGCTTCAATGGCGGCATTCAGAGCGAGCAGGTTGGTCTGTCTCGCGATCTCGCTGATCACCTCGATGATCTCGTTGATCTGTTCGCTCGACCTGCGGATCAGCGTCATCGAATTGATCGCATCGGTCACGGCCGAGCCGCCCTCGCGGGCGGCGGCCGAGGTTTCCTCCGCCTGCTGGCGTGAGTTGTTGGCAGCCTTGGAAATCGCATCGATCGAGCCGACGAGCTGTTCCACCGCCGCGGTCATCTCCTCGACGCTCGCTGCCTGCGACTGCGACCCCTCGCTGAGTCCGCCGGAACTCTCGGCGATCATGCGAGCCCCTTCGTTCTGCTGGTCGGCTGCTTCGGAGATCTGCCGCACGAGATTCCGCAGATCGGCGAACATCGTGCGGGCATGATCGGCCAGGCGGCCCATGTCGTCGTCGTCGGAGTAGCCGATCTCGCGGGTCAGATCGCCCTCGGAGGCTGAGGTGAAGACGTCTGCCAGCAGCCGGACCTTGTTCTCGATGTCGGCGGCCCGCTCATCGATGAGTCGCCGTTGTTCCGCCTCGCGCTGTTGGGCCCGCTTCTTGTCGGTGATCACGTTCCAGGTCAACAGCGGTCCCATGTAGTGGCCGCGGCGGTCGGTGAGGGCTGTCACGCTCAAATCGAGCGTTTCATCCCCGAGCTTGATCTCCGCCCGATGGGGCAGGTTGGCCGGATCCATCACGATTGCCCGCTGTCGCTCGGGGTGCCGGTGAAAGATGTCGATCGACTGACCGACCATTTGGTCGACCGGGCAGGGAAGCAGATGCTGGAGCTTCCGCAGCGCCTCGACCGAAGCGGGATTCATGTAGACGATCTTCAACTCGCGGTCGGCGAGGATCAGCTGCACGCTCGTGTGCTGCACCATCTCGGTGTAGCGACGCTGCATCTCCCGATCAGTCTCGCGGGCAATCACTGCCTCGGTGATGTCAACGGCGTATTTGACCACGCCGGTCAGCCGTCCCTGCTCGTCGAAGACCGGGTTGTAGGTGGCCTGGATCCAGAAGGGCATGCCCGACTTCGAAATTCTTTTGAATTCACCGGACTGAAACTCACCCCCGCCAAGCCTCGACCAGAACTCGCGGTATTTGCTGCTCGCCTTTGTTTCGTCGTCGACAAAGATGGAATGTGGCTGACCACGTATCTCATCGAGCGTGTACCCGGTCAGTTTGAGAAAATTGTCATTGGCGCCGAGGATCGTACTGTCGAGGGCAAACTCCACGCGGCCCATCGATCGTTCGAGGGCGTCGACGACCTGGCGTAGCGACGTCTGGTTATGACTCGGCATGAGAAAATGACTCCGAAACAGGGGTGGACGGTCGGGCTGGGGGCTCATCAGGTGGTCGTGGGTGGCATGCGAATACTCGCACGGTGGACTTCGTCGAGCCTTGCGGGATCGAGAAGCTGCTCGACGTCGAGCAGGATCAGCAGGTCTTCGTCGACATGGGCAAATCCCTCGACAAACCTGGCCGTTGTCGCCGCCGCCTCCGCCGCCGGCTGAATCTGGTCGGGCGGAATCCGCATCACCCGGGAGACCGCGTCAACGGTGCAGCCGAGCGTCCTCGAGCCGACATTGACCACGATCGTGCGGGTTTCGACATCCGCCTCGCGATGATCGAGCCCGAAGAGGGACCGCAGGTTGATGATCGGGATGATCGTGCCCCGGAGATTGCTGACGCCCTCCACATACGACGGCACCTCCGGCACGCCGGCGACCGCCGCGGGCATGATGATTTCCTGTATTTTCTCGATGCGAAAAAGGTAGTGTTGACCGGCGATGAGGAATCCCACGAACTGCGGCACATCGCTACGCCCGGAAACGAGGGTGTTCTCACCGATTGTCGGGGATGCATCGTTCATGGAAATCTTGATGACCGCTTCGTTGAAAACTCGTCCGATGTTGGTATAGCCCGCCGTTTTTGCCCGAGCAAACCGCCTGATGCGAAAACTTCGCCCCGCCGGAAACTCCGGATGGGGCTGGTGGGATTTCGAGGGTCGTGCAGCCACGATGGTACGATTTTGAATGACCTGATGATTGGCGTCGTATGGCTGACCCCCTTCACAATCCTTCTGCAGCACAACCTCTCGGGGTGCTTGTCGTCGACGACTCGGCCCTCTACCGGCAGATGCTTGTCAATCTCGTGACCGGCATCTCAGGAGCCGAGGTTGTCGGCACGGCAACTGACGGGGTCGAGGCGATTGCGATGATCGCCGACCTCCAGCCCGATGTGGTGACGCTCGATTTGGTGATGCCAAATCTCGACGGCTTCGGCGTGCTGCGAGAGATCAAGCGGCGGAAACTCCAGACGCAGGTCGTGGTCGTCAGCAGCACCGCCGAGGAGAAAGCGGCGGCCACCGTCGACGCTCTCCTGCTCGGGGCGTTTGACTGCATTCTCAAGCCGCTCGGCATGCCGCCGCACATCGCCCGCAACGAGATCGGCAGGGCCTTGGCGGTTCGCCTGGGGGAAATCCTTGAAAGCAAAGCCGCGGGCCGAAAGTCGCCGCGACTCACCACCCCGACCGCGGCCGGCAGCATAGACGCCGCCAGAAAGCCTTCCGGTGGCTGCATCGCCATCGGGGCATCAACGGGCGGCCCGGCGGCGTTGCGAGTGATCCTGTCTCAGCTTACCTCGGCTCCGTCGGTGCCCGTATTCGTGGTCCAGCACATGCCTTTGAAGTTCATCGAATCACTGGCGGCGCGGCTCGACGAGATGGCGACCTTTCCGGTGCGGCTGGCGACCGACGGCCTTCGGGTCGTCGCGGGCACGGTCTACATGGCACCGGCTGGATTCCACTTGAGGGTCGCGGCGAATGGTGGCAGGCATGTCTGCCGGCTGGCTGATGACCCGCCGCTGCACGGCTGCCGGCCTTCGTATGACCGGCTCCTCGAGAGCCTCGCCGAGGCCTACGGATCGGGTGTCACTGCCGCGGTGCTGACCGGGATGGGCCGTGACGGGGCCGCCGGATGCCGTCTGGTCAAGGAGGCCGGGGGCATGGTGGTCGCCCAGCACCAGGCAAGCTGCGCGGTCTACGGCATGCCCAAGGCGGTGATCGAGGCGGGGCTCGCCGACCTCGTGCTGCCGCTCGACATGATCGGCAAGCTGTTCGTCGGCGAACATGGCCCGCGGCGAACAGGCGGTTGAGCCGGCAGGGCGTCGCGGAGATCAGCGGCCGGCGGGCCGGTAGTCGCCATCGACAAACCGCCAGCGATCACCCCCTTGGTGGACCACGGCATGACGGTCAGGGCCGTGCCACTCCCAGCGGCGTCCGCTGATTTCGTCAAAGATTCGTGGTCCGCACGAGCTTGGGTAGAGCTGCCAGCGGCCGTCAGCGTTGAGTCGCATCACCACCGTGCCACCTTGGATTTCAAGCCGGCGGGCAAGTTCGGGGGCCCGGATTTCAAGCTCACGCAGGCCCTCCTCCTGGCTGACGGTGAGATGGAACCGCTCCGCCGGCTGGATTGAACCGGGGCCGAAGGCATACCGCATCGCTCCGTCCTTGGCGGCCTGGCTCCAGACCCAACGGTCGAGCCGTGGGCTGTACCGCTTGTAAATTGAGCCCGGCTTGAGCGATTTGATCGGAATCGGCCAGAGCTGCTCGTGGATCGGGTCGTAGCGATAGATCGTGGAGCGGTCGAGTTTTGCCGTTTCCACGTCGGCAGGGAACGGCTCGACGGCGGTTGCGGTTCCGCCTGCCAGCAGCAGGGCCAAGAGGAGGCCCGGCAGCAGTTGCCACGTGAGTCGCGGCACCCGGCTGGGCTCGCTGAGGTGTGACGAATGGCTCATACAAAGACTCCCTGGTGTCCAACCATACCCTCTGGAAACCGCCGGCGGGGCCTCAGCGGCTGAAAAACGCGGCTGCCAGGGCATCGGCCGCCGCGGCACTTTTGCCCGCGAGCATGTCCCACTCTTCGCCGAGACGTCGCCAGGCGGCCGCCAGAGGTGATCGATCGCTTACCGCGGCGCGGTGGCCGTTGCCGAGAAGCTGTCGGTAGACGTCGAGCAGCCGCGATCCGCAGCCCCTGCGGTCGAATCCCGCGGCGGTGCGGCGGGCGGCTTCGCGAAACTGCTCAATAGATTCGCCGCCATCAAGCAGCCCGGCAACCGCGGCGGCAAATTCCTGCTCGCCGCTTTCCGCGGAAAGCAGCCGGCCGTTGCGGCCATCTTCCACGACGTCGCGAGCACCGGGTGCGTCGAGAGCCACCACCGGCAGCCCTGCCGCCATCGCCTCGGCCAGCACCAATCCCTGGGTCTCCGATCGCGAGGCAAAGGCAAAGAGGTCCATCGCGGCATAGGCGTCGGCCAGAGCCCGTCCCTCCAATCGCCCTGCCAGCAGCAATTGTCTGCCGCAGCCGGCAGCCTCGAAAATCCCGCGAACCGCTGCGGAGGCCGGCCCCTCGCCCACCACCAGGAAGCGGGCCCGCGGCCGCTTTCGAATCGCCGCCGCGACACCGTCTGCGAGAAAGGGAAGATTCTTCTCGACCGCCAGCCGTCCCACGTGGCCCACGACCTCGGCGTCTGCCGGCAGCCCTGCCGCACGGCGTCCTGCCTCGCGGCTGCCCTCGGCGAAGGCGGCAGTGTCGATTCCCGTGGGAATGGTGGTGATCGGGGTGAGCACGCCACGGCTGCGGATGATCGCCTCGACGCTCTCACTCGGAGCGATCACGTGATCGCAGAGGTTGGCGAACTCGGTGGCCAGATGCACCGCGAAGTGCCGCATCACCTCGGAGTTTCCGGGCACATAGTGGGTGTATTGCTCGTACATCGTGTGATGGGTGAAGACCGCCGGGATGTTGAAACTGGCCGCCACCCGCAATGCCGTGTCACCGAGCAGGAAGGGATGGTGGGCATGGATGATTTCAGGGTCGAACTGTTCGAGCACCGGCAGCAGAATGCCCGGCACCGGCAGGCCGACGGAGAAGTCGCTGCCGTTGAAGTGGCGGATTGCGGGAATCCGCACGACATCCGTTTCCCCGTCGGTCTTGCCGTCAAACTGCGGTGCTACCACAAGCACGTCGTGGCCGACCTCGCGAAAGGCCTCGCTGAACCAGGCCACCGACCGCGACACCCCGCCGACCATCGGCAGAAACGTGTTGGTCATCATCACGATCCGCATGGCGACTGCCTTTCAGTTCCGTTGTGGTTCGAATTTCCAGCGGCGGCGAACCTGTCGCACACTCTGCGAGAAGCTTCGCGGAAGATAGCCGCGGCGACGGCCGCCGGGAAACCGGCCCGGTTTGGAGTCGCCCCTGGCGGCCGTTACAACCATCCCTCGACGGCGGACGTCGACCACGCCGCTTCCCGCCCCGATTTCCGAGGCCGCCATGCGATCACTCATCATCGAACCGGCCGCCGGAATCAGCGGCGACATGTTCGTGGCCGCGGCGGCGAGCCTGGCCGAATGCGAAGGGGAAATCATCGCCCTCCCGCCGCGGCTCGGACTCGATCGCGTCGCCTGCCGGTTTGCCGACGCGACCCGCGGGGGCATGGCCTGCCGGCGGTTTTTCGTGGAGGAGCCACCCGCCGCGGAGCGTCACCCGCACCGGCCGCTCGCGGAAATCATGCGTCGCATTGCTGATGCGGGGCTGGACGACGCCGTAGCGGTCCGGGCCGGCCGCATGTTCAGCCTCCTCGGCAAGGTCGAGGCGGCGGTCCACGCAATTCCGATCGAGCAGGTGCACTTTCACGAGGTGGGGGCGGTCGACTCGATCATCGATATCGTCGCCGCGGCGGTCTGCATCGAGCGGCTGCGGATTGAGGCCATTTTTTCAGGACCCGTGTGCACCGGGTTCGGTACCGTGGCGACCGCCCACGGCCTGCTGCCGGTTCCGGCACCGGCCACCGAGAAACTGCTGCAGGGCATGCCCACCTTTTTCGGCCCGCTCGCCGGCGAGTGGACAACGCCCACCGGCGCGTTGATCCTCCGCGATCTGGCCGTTGGATTTGCCGTTCCCGCCCTTGCCACTGCCGGCTCGGTCTACGGTGGCGGTTCGGCCGACCCGCCCGAACGGCCCAACCTTCTGCGTCTGCGGCTTGCGGAGCCATTCGCTGCCGCTGCGGAATGACCGCGGCAGGCTTCGGCAAGCAGGATCCCGCAGGCGACCGCCACGTTGAGGCTCTCCACCTCGCCGCTGCCGCCGATCCGCACGGTCGTCTCGGCCTCCGCCTCGAGCGACGGAGCGACACCGGCGTGCTCGCCGCCGAGAATGATCAGGCTATTCCGATCAAGACCGGCGGATTCAAGCGGCTCGCCGTGACGGCTCGAGGTGGCCACGGGTCGAAAGCCGAGTTCCCGGAGGCGGGCCAATTCGGGGCCCGGACGGGCAAGCTCCACGAGCGGCACCACCTCGGCGGCCCCCTCGGCCACGCGGATCGCGGCGGCGGAAAGCGGTGGCAGCCGCCCCGACTTGCCGAGAATCGCCCCCACGCCGAAGTGGGCGGCGGTTCGCAGGATGGAGCCCAGGTTGTGCGGATTTTCGATGCCGTCAAGCAGGAGCAGCGGGCCGGCAAGGCTGCCGTGTTCGATTGAAGCCAAAAGGTCGGCTTCCTTCCAACGAGGCGCGTTCTTGGCCAGGATCGCCACGCCCTCATGGTGCCGCGTGCCGGCGAGCTTCGCGAGGTTGTCGGCCTCCACGAGTTGGTAGCCGCGTCGGTGTTGGGCACACCACGTGACCAGTGCGCCGAGTTGGCGGCGGCGGTCGGCGGTGAAATAGGCGCGGATAATCGCCTCCGGCCGTCGCGCGAGCACCGCCTCGCAGGCATGCAGCCCATGAATCATCTGCTCGTCATCGCGACGGTGGCGGGACGGTGACGAATGGCGGGGCGCTGGCATCGGTGCGGCTGGTCGAGTGAAGCGGAGGTTTCGCAGGTGGATGGATTCCCCGGATTGTCTCACGCAGCGGGCAGGCGGGGAACGGCCTCCGGTGATGGTCCTGCGAAAACGGCCTCGACACGCGGCGTGGCCCGCCCTACTCTCCCCGCCCCATGGAAGGAGCCCGATTGCAACCGCTGGCGAGCCTCGTCGGCTTCTCGCAAGCCCGGCTGGTGGGCCGCTATGCCCTGTTGCTCGTGCACCTGCTGCTGCTGCCGGTGCTGCACGTGGTAACCGAGGGCCATCCCCGTGCCGAAATTTTCTCGATCTTCGCCGAGCAGGCGATTTTGATCGGTGCGGCGGCGGCCCTTGGCGGAATGCGGATGCTCTGGTTCGGCCTGCCGCTGGCCCTGCCGGGGCTGGCCACGGCGCTGGTGGTGCTCACCGGCGGCGATCCCGGCGCCTGGGCCGATGCCTGGGTGGTGGCCAGGGCTGTGAGCTTCATCGTGCCGATCATGACGATCTGCCTGCTGATCCTCGTCGATGTGCTCGCCGCCGAGCGGGTGGTCTTCGACATGATCTGCGGTGCTCTGTGTGTTTACGTGCTGCTGGGGATGTGCTGGGCGAATCTCTACGTGCTGCTCGAGCGGCTGGTGCCGGGCTCGTTCACCGTCGACTTTGCCCGCTACGGGGTCGATCCGCAGGCCGACCCGTTCTCGATGTGCGGAGTCTTTCTCTACTACAGCTTCGTGACGCTCACGACGGTGGGCTATGGCGATATCTGCCCCTCGTCGGCTGTGGCTCGCTGGCTGGTCTGGGTGCAGGCGGTCTTTGGGCAGTTCTACATGGCGGTCTTTGTGGCCCGGCTGATCGGCATGCAGGTTCCTGCGAGCGTTGCCGGCCCGGCCGATGCGGCCGCCACGAGTTTGCCGCGGAGCCGGCAGGCTGCATGAGTCTTCATCGCCGGGCGGTCAGCCGCGTCGGCGAGTGAGCATGAACTCGTTGCCTTCGGTGTCGACACACATCGCGAGGTGTGGCGGTTCGCCGTCTTCCTCACGCGGTTCGCTGGTGAGCCCGCCCCCGGCGGCGGTCACCTCGGCCGCGGCGGCCACGACATCGGCCACCTGGAAGGAAAGCCCCGTCCAGGTTCGTTTCCCCTCGCCCCCGCCGTGGATCCCGATCACGCTCCCGAGCAGGTCGATTTCGGCGATCACGTCGTTGTGCTTGGTCAGTTTCCCCCCGAGGCAGCCGGTGTAGAAATCGACCGCCCGCTGCATGTCGGCTGCCCAGATCACATATTTCACGCGTTCAATCTGCATGGCGTCGCATGAGGACGATACCGCCACAGGCCCGGTCTGGCCAACCCCATGGCTGGGTCGTCACCCTCCTGTCCGGCTCTTGGCACCCCGGTTCGCCAGCCACGCAGCACGGAAGCCGAAGCGACGGCGGGCCTCCCGCGGTCGAGGCCGACGACTCGATCCCGCCGGACGCTGAGCCGCCGGCGCCGGCCGGGACACCCGCCGGCGGTCTCCTGGCCGCGGGCGACCGCTCGGGCACCGTCGCCGTCCACCGCGTGGGCTGACTGCCCGGAAAGCGAGGCGTCTTGGTTTGAAAGCCTTCGGGTCGGAAAAACAAGTCGAGAAGAATCTTCTTCACGCTCTTCGCTTGTGCGACAATAAAGGAGCATATGCGGGGAGCAATTGTTCGAGATCTCCGAAATCGCTACACGGTGCTGTTGCGCTGGATTCGCGTTGGCGAGGAAATCCTGATCACCTGTCGCGGAAAGCCAGTGGCCCGACTGGTGCCCGAGTCCCCCGCAGCGGCCCCGGAGGTCGATTGGTCTCGGAGCCCGGCAGTGGTCCGCGATCGCGGTCACGCCCGGATGCTCAGCGCCGAGGAAGCGGCCAGCCTGATTCATGAAGCCGGCGGCCGATGGTGATTGCCGCCAATACGAGAGGCTTTTTTTCGCTCACTTGCGTTCGACCAAAACTAGCGGCGCTTGGCTGAGGCCGAAGGGCTGTCGGTACCCTGCTGATCTCGAACAAACCGGGGCCTGGAGACAAAGGCCTTTGACGGGCGTGCCTGATCGCGGCGGACGCGCTGACATGAAAAGCCTCGACACCAACATCCTCCTCTATGCCGCAGAAGAGGATTGTCGCGAGCATGACGCGGCAATCGGGCTCGTAAACGACGCCCGGCGGCGGCTGGTGTTGCCAAAATGCACACAATGGCATATGATGAAACGTTATGCGGTTCGACTGGAGTGATGCCAAGAGTGCGTCGCTGAAAGAGGAAAGGGGCGTCTCGTTCGAGGACGTCGTCTTCCACGTGGCTGCCGGCGGCCTCCTCGACGTGCTCGACCACCCCCGGCCCGACGCCTATCCGGGGCAGCGGGTCATGGTGGTCGATATCGAAGGCTATGCGTTTGTCATCCCGTTCGTAACTGATGGAGACGTCTGGTTCCTGAAGACAATCATTCCCAGCAGAAAAATGACGAAACACTATCTCGGAGGGGCGGACTCGTGAAACTCACAAAGGAAGAAGGCGACCTGCTCGCATCGATCGAGCGAGGCGAGTGGCGGCAGAGCGGGCAGGCTGCCAAGGCAAAAAAGGAACTGCAGGCAGCCGCACGAGCAACGGTTCGCAAGGACAAGCGGGTCAACATTCGCATGACCGCAAGGGATTTGGTCCAGTTCCAAAAAGCGGCCCTCGAGGAGGGGATCCCGTACCAGACGCTGATTTCGAGCATCCTCCACAAGTACATCACCGGAAGGCTCGTCGAACGGCCGCGTTCGAAGGCGGTGTAGCTTTCCGAAAAAGGTGCCAGCCACCAAATCTGGAGGAGATGCCAGATTGCCTATTTTTGGTGGCTGGCACCTTTTTTCTCTACTTGCAATAGAGTTGCATCATGATTAGACTGCGGGCGGTCGCTCGATTTCCCCTCCGTCCGGAGCCCCACCGATGGCCGATCGCCGCCCCGCCGATGCCCGCCTGCCCGTCACCGTCTT
>Ga0180436_10001126_pt1 | contig 26541 bp, 26 predicted proteins | sample SS_ome_2_FD_132434 | JGI IMG/M metagenome (GOLD analysis project Ga0180436, IMG submission 132434) | Hypersaline lake sediment archaeal communities from the Salton Sea, California, USA - SS_3_S_2 metaG | ecosystem: Environmental > Aquatic > Non-marine Saline and Alkaline > Hypersaline >... | reverse complement strand
TGATTTTCTGGAAATCCTCAATAAGATCTAGATCCATCCCGAAACCAGGATCCGGAATGATAAGCGCTTTCATTTTCAGATTGTAGACCCTGCTCAGAATGGATTCAAGATCAGAAATGGATAGTAAACCCAGAAGGTACTTGATTATCAAACCCCACAGAAGAGGTTTTTTGCCCAGATACTTCAAGACTGGGATCAGTTTCGAGGTATCTTTCTGACGGTTGAATTGCCTTCGTTGTTTTGTAAGTTGAAGGATCTCGTCTTCAAGGATTGGAATGATACTGTGCCGGAATACATAAATTTCTCCCGGATAGACACTGATCTCCTTGAATTTACCGATCACACGCCGGTGATTTGGAAAGAATTTCAATGTAATATCTTCTGGAACTACACCAATCAGCAGGTCGGCATCAAGGTTTTTATGAAATAGATCAAAAAAGAGATTAATGGATGAAGTAGCCACTCCCGGTGCATCTCCTGAACAAACGACGAGATGCTCAATATCAGGATAGGCCTTCTGGAGGACTTCACTTCCGTGCTTGATCTTTTCCAGAATTGAGGAATTCCGCCCATATTCAATATATCTGAGATCCAGGTCTGATGGGAATTCTTCAGCGCTAAGACCGATCAGGTGGATCTGCCCAATATCTGATGCCTTGACCATAGCCTCAAGCTGCCAGTCGAGGACGCGTTTACCTGCCATTTGCAATACAGCCTTGGACGGCAACATGCCCTCTGGATCCAGGGTTTTCAGCAAATCTCTCCGATCAGGATCACTGCCGCAGAGCACTACTACTGGATACTTCTTTCCAGAAATCATGATGGGCCTTCTATTGAAAATAAAAACTCCTTTGCCGGTTTTGCGGTGAAAGGAGTTCGATGTGTACCTGATTGGTATTGTAAAGGAATTTCTAAATATATGTCAACAGATCCTGGGTAACATCTCTCCAGCTAGGAGATCGACAATTCTTGTCGATCCAAGTCCTGTCTTGAGAAGCAGCCGGCCTGGAGGGCTGTCTTCAACCTGGCCAATCAAAACAGCATCTTCACCGTATTTCGTTTGACGCATCTTCTCAAGAACCTTGGGCGCGTCCTTCTGTCCGACAATCGCAATCAATTTACCTTCGTTCGCAATATACAGCGGGTCAAATCCCAGCATTTCACAAGCTGCCGCAACAGCTGGTCTTACTGGAATTAATGCTTCTTCCAGGAAAATTCCAACCTGGGATTGTTTGGCGATCTCATTGAGCGCTGAAGCAGCGCCACCGCGAGTTGGATCCCGCAAAACATGGATCTGATCGCTGACAGATAACATAGCACTGATCAGATGGTTTAAGGGAGCGATATCGCTTACCAGTTTTGTTTCGAATCCAAGGTCGCCTCGGGCTTCCAAAACTGCGATGCCGTGATCACCAAGCTTTCCGGATACGATGACCTGGTCTCCAGGTTTGGCTTGATTTCCACTGATATTGAGGCCTGGATCCAGTTCACCTACACCAGTGGTGGAAATATACAGTCCATCTGCTTCTCCATGGGCTACAACTTTTGTATCTCCGCAAATGATCTTCACACCAGCCTCTTCTGCAGCATCCTTCATAGAGAGGACAACTTTTTCCAGAAGGCAGATATCCAATCCTTCTTCGAGTATGAAGCTGGCTGAAAGGTAGAGAGGTTTAGCGCCTACCATGGCGACATCATTCACAGTACCGCAAACAGACAATTTTCCAATATCCCCGCCAGGGAAGAATAAAGGAGAGACTACATGGGCATCCGTGCTGACAGCTAATCGTCTGCCGCTGGTGATCTCGACTACTCCGGCATCGTCTCCAGCCAGAAGAGCCTCGTTGGCGAGAGGAGGATAAAAGATATCTTTGATCAGATCTTCCATCATCTTTCCACCACTTCCATGACCCTGGACGATCTTGTCAGTATGTTTCCGTGGTAGGGGGCAGATGGGACTTTCCATTTCTGGGGTCTTATTGATCATGAACCTGTCTCCCTGGAATCTGGTTCCTGGACCCGGTAACGGTAATAGGCGGCACAGGCACCTTCGTCTGAAACCATGGTTGCTCCAAGTGGGTTTTCCGGGGTACACAATGTGCCGAATGCTTCACATTGGTCTGGTTTTATTAAGCCCTGCAGCACCAATCCCGAAATGCACAGTGGGGATTCTTCAGCCTGAATAGTTTCCACCTGGAAACGTTTCTCTGCGTCGTATTTGCTGTATTCAGGCCTCAGCCGCCAGCCGCTGCCAGGTATGAGCCCAATACCGCGCCATTTTCTATCACATTCTTCAAATACTTTATTGATGACAGCTTGAGCACTTTGATTCCCTTTCTCTGTCACTGCTCGGATATAGGCGTTGTTCACTTGATTGGTTCCGGATTCAAGCGCTTCGACAGTTGTTAATATACCCTGGACGATATCAAGCGGCTCAAACCCCGTGATAGTCATCGGGATTCCATACTTCTCTGCTAGAGGAATATATTCCCAGAAACCCATTACCGCGCAGACATGGCCTGCTGCCAGGAAACCCTGAACTCGATTGTGGGGCGAGCAGAGGATGGCTTCTATCGCCTGTGGCACCCGGACATGGGAGACCAGGATGCTGAAATTGTCGATCCCCAATTGCTCAGCCTGGAGCACACTCATCACATTGGCAGGTGCAGTAGTTTCAAAGCCAATTGCGAAAAAGACGACTTCTTTGTCGGGGTTTTCCTGAGCGAGCTTGACAGCATCGAGCGGGGAATAAACAACCCGGACATCACCCCCCTGGGCCCGGACAGAGAAAAGATCAGCCTGGGATCCAGGAACTCGCAGCATGTCACCGTAGCTGGTAAATATCACGTCCGGTTTTGAGGCAATCGCCAGGGCTTTATCAATCAACTCGAGGGGAGTGACACATACTGGACAGCCAGGTCCATGGACCAACTCGATCTGTTCTGGAAGCAGCTGGTCGAGTCCATTCTTTATGATGGAATGAGTCTGACCCCCACAAATTTCCATTAAAGTCCAGTGCTGAGTGGTGATGTCCTTGATCTTGGCGATCAATCCGTGCACCAACTCGGCATCACGATATTCGGAAAGATATTTCATGCTGGCTCTTCGCCATCCAATTCCCCGGCTTCAACGATCTCCCGGAGCAGATCGATCGACTCCTGCGCTTCTTCCTCACTCAGCAAGCTGATGGCAAACCCAACATGGACAATGGCGTAGTCACCTACTTTTGCTTCAGGAACGTGTTCTATACAGGCTTCGCGGGTGACTCCGCTGAAATCCATCTTGGCCATCTTAAGTTCCTGTTTTTCATAGATCTCAATTATTTTTCCTGGAACCGCAAGGCACATTATTTACTGCTCCTTTCTACGGATAAGAATTTTTGACCGATCACAGCCTGCCCCAGTGAGATGCCGCCATCATTGGTTGGGACTTGTTTATGGATGAATACATCGAATCCAGCATTTCTGAGAAGCTTGCTGGATTTTCTCAAGAGGCTCATATTTTGCCACACACCGCCACTCAAGGCAACCTGATTAAGCTCGTGAATATCTTTTAATCTGGATGCCATTTCCAGGACCAACTCTGCTATGGTGTTGTGAAAACGGGCAGAGATAGTGGGGACATCACAGCCCTGTTTGAGATCTGCCAGGATTTCGGTGATCATCGGCCCGGGACTGAATACCATCTCCCGGGAGATATCGAGGGAATAGAAACCAGGCTCATTTGGGCTGGCTAGCGCTTCCAATTCGATCGCGGCCTGGCCTTCGTAGCTTATTTGATGGCAAATACCCAACAGGGAGGAGACACCATCGAATAAGCGGCCCATGGATGAGGTCAGTGGGGCGTTCGTCGCTGTCTTTAACTGGTTTTCAAGGATGGAAAGAGGGGTGGATCCTGGGAGAGGTTCAGGCAAAGATTGCGCATAGGCAATAGGAGATAGGTCAGGTTCGAGGGAAATCTGGGCTTGATTCAGGATTGATACTGCTGTTCGCCAGGGTTCCTGGACTGCCTGGTCACCTCCCGGGAGAGGGAAATACGCCAGATGTCCCGCGCGTGAATAGGTTTGATAATCTGCTATCAGGAATTCTCCCCCCCAGATCTTGCTGTCATCCCCATAACCTATACCATCGAAGGATATGCCGATGACTGGCTCTTTACCCTGATAGTAATTGTCTGCCAGACAGGATGCGATGTGGGCATGATGGTGCTGGACAGGGAGAGTAGGGAGGGTTTCTTCTTCAGCGCGTTCGATGATATATCGTGTTGATAGATAGTCAGGATGCAGATCATAAACCAAAAGTTCAGGTTGGATTCGGAAAAGGGATTGATAATGAGAGATGCTTTCCTGGTACGCGGTCAGTGTTTCGTAATTCTTCAGATCTCCGATATGCTGGCTCACGAAAGCGTATTGATCCTTGATCAGGCAAAACGTGTTCTTGAGTTCTGCGCCCCCGGCCAAGACAGAACTTCCTGATAGGGGAGATGAGATCGGGGCAGGCGAGAAGCCGCGGGACCTCCGAATCGGAGTTATATCGTTCAAGCCTGTATCAGAGCTATCGGGAACCCTGACGACAGAATCATCACAATGGATGTGGATATCGCGATCATGAAGAAGATAGAAATCAGCAATATTCCCTAACAGCTTTTGCACCTGATCATTTTGAGTCAGAATAGGATTCCCGCTGAAATTGGCGCTGGTCATGATCAGGACCGAATAAGGAGCTTGTGGGTATTTGTTTTTATCGGAGAAGAGCAGATAGTGTAGCGGCGTATAAGGGAGCATGACGCCGATTGTGTTTTGGCCCGGAGCGATAGTAGCGGGCAGTGATGATCCGGGTTTTCTATCCAGTAATAAGATAGGACGTTCTCTCGAAATCAGAAGCTCTTCCTCTTCTGGGGATAGCTGGCAGTGTTTTCTGATCGTATCGAGATCGGGCATCATCACGGCCAATGGTTTATCTGGCCGGTTTTTTCGCATCCTGAGCTTATCGACCGCAGCGGCGTTTTCTGCGTCGCAGGCCAGGTGGAATCCTCCCAGGCCTTTGATGGCACCGATCTTCCCATCAGAAAGCAGCCCCTGTGTTAACAGCAAGGCTTCATCCTTGGAAGCTTCCTTGTTATGATCTGTCGAGGAGCTGTATTCGAGCCAGATCTCAGGACCGCATTCCGGGCATGCCACGGGTTGGGCATGAAAACGACGATCGAGCGGGTCGTTATACTCTTTTTCACAGGCAGGACAGAGATCGAATCCAGCCATGGTGGTCTGCGGGCGGTCGTAAGGAATATCCTTGATGATTGTAAAGCGGGGGCCGCAATTGGTGCAGTTGATAAAAGGATATCTGTACCTGAAATCATCTGGGGAGAATAATTCGCGCAAGCAGTCATCGCAGATGCTTACATCAGCTGATATCGGTTGAAATGCTCCCTCGATGACCTGGGAGTGTTGAATATGGAAAGCCTTATATTCTCCAGGTTGGATAATCTCAAATTGGATGGATTCGATTTTTGAGAGGGGAGGAGCTTCTGCAGTGATGCTGGATACGAATTCCTCCAGATCAGCCATGGGGCCGCAGACTTCAATTTCAACACCTCCAGATGTGTTTTTCACCCAGCCTAAAAGTCCAAAGCGGATCGCGAGATTGTAGATAAAGGGACGAAAACCAACTCCCTGTACAATCCCATTAATGAGAATCCGATATGCAGATGACTGATCCATATCAAGAGGTTTTCTTAATCTCGATATGCTCCGTAACCCAGGTAACCCATTCTTCGATCCCTTCACCTGTTGTACAGGATACCGGGAAAGTGATCAGATCAGGATTCAACATCTGGACACCTTTTTTGAAATAATCCATGTCAAATTTGACATAAGGCAGCAGATCAATCTTGTTGATGATCAAAGCATCAACGTCCTGGTACATCGCGGGATATTTATATGGTTTATCATCCCCTTCGGGAATGGAGGCGATCAAGACATTTTTATCGGTGCCCAATTTAAAGGAAGCGGGACAGATCAAGTTTCCAACATTTTCTACCAGAAGCAGGTCGAACCCATCCAGGTCCAATTCCATGAGGGCATTGCGGAGCATATGGGCGTCGATATGGCACTGGCCGCCAGTATTTATCTGGACTGCGGTGGCGCCTGCTTCAGCAGCCCGATCCGCGTCTATACTGGTCGCGACATCTCCATCGATCGCAGCGATCTTGAAATCATCCTTCAATATTGGCAATGTTCTTTCGATCAAAGAGGTCTTACCAGCTCCCGGGGAAGCCATGATATTAAGGCTGAATAAACCGGCTTGATCCAGCTGCTGTTTATTTTCTATAGCTAGCTGATCGTTAGCGCTGTGAACTTTTTCGACAACCGAGATATTTTTCGTCATAGGACCCTCTAGATGATATTAATGCTGTCGAGATGGAACTCTTTGCCTTGCAGGATCTTCATTTTAGTGCTCTGGCAAAAAGGACAGGGAGCAAGCTCTCCATCTACGAGTTGATACTCTTTTCCGCATTCCTGGCACAAGAATTTGGCTGGGATCCTTTGAAAATGGAGAGTAGCGCCTGCGCAGATGGTATCTTCAGTGATCAGATCCCAGTAGAATTGGACAGATTCGTCGATAACGGTAGATAATTCACCGATGACCAGGTAAAGGTCGGTGATCTTCTCCGCCTCGTTTTTTTCTCCATGTCTGATAGCGATATCAGCTATTTGTTCAGTTATTGATAACTCATGCATGAATCAGTTGCCTGCTCAGGTTGTTCTAGGCTGGATCGTTCAGTTTGCTCGCCGCCAGAAGGAATAATAATGTCATGATGACAGCAGATGAAAGGCACCACATACAGGTTGCGCCAATTACAAAAGGCTCAAGGAAAGTCAGGTAGATCGAGAATAAAATACCAAATAAGGTAACTCCGAACAAGCCAAGGTTCAATATTCTTGAAAAACCTGGCAGATCCAGATGCCTTGCCAGCCAGAGGATGATAATGACCAGGTATCCCATAACTCCCAGAACGCCAATCGGCAGAATGCCAAACAGGGTCGCATATTCGCTCTGCTGAACAGTATTGCAGTTTCCAACCGGGCCGCATACTGCCTCAACCTGATTCAATTCTACATAGGCCAGATATCCGGCAACAGCAATGCCTATAACCGATAGAACCGGGATCAGCCAGTCCGGCATTCCCTTCTTGTCAGGATCAGGGTCTTTTGTGAGATTGATTCCGGTGAAAACAAGGGCTATCAGCATTACTGCCAGGACTACCACTGAAAGGATATTCCCTGCCAGGTCTGATTTGAATTTTTCACCCACCGTCATCTCGTGTACGATTGGTGGAGTATCTTCTGGTTCTCCTTCCGCGGGTGCTTCTAAAGCTTCAAGCAAACCAGGGATAGCTGGCCAATCAATACCGCCGTTCTTCAGGCCTTCTTCAATGATACCGGGGAATAACTCAGGGATCTCGCCTGAACCCAATAAGACCTGATCTCCCACAACGAGAGTAGGAACAGCCTGACGTTCATCGGGAACATCAAATACTTCGACATAGCTTTCAAAAAGGGCGCTGCCATTTTCCGAATAAGTATTCACACCAAGAATAACCAATTGGGAGCCGTATTGACGATCCAGTTCAGGGAGTACCGTTTCTATGATCTGGGCGCAGTGGCCGCAAGCAGGGGAATAGAATAAGACTGCATGAACAACAGGTTCCTGCGCCTGAGCAGTATCCACGAATGGGGAAATGCCCAGGGCGATGACTAGACAAATTAAAATCAAATTTCGAACGCGGATCATACTATCTCCATGAATGAAGTGTTTTTTTGCATTGTGAGATTATAGTCCCAATTTTGATAAATGTACACATTATGAAAACTCAGGAATCAGCACCACGACTCGTTTGGATCCGCCTCAGATCATGTTTTGTCTTTTCCTTGTAATCTGAATTGAGAAGGATGAAGATATCCTGCGCCTGAGACATAAGCTGATGGGCCTGGTCGAGTTCCGTTAACCCTTCCTGGGCTAGAGCTTGATTGGCAAGAGATATCCCCTGTCGCAAGAGATCCCCGTTTTCCTGGGCTGAAATATAGGATTTTTGGTGATAATCTGCAGCAGTTTTGAGGTCTCCCTGACGGGAGGAGATCATACCCAGAAGATCATAGATGATCACTAAAGAAGGCTTTGAGTTTTGTGCTTTGGCCAGATCGAGCGCTACCAGGGCAAACCCCAGGGCGGGCTGATATTTCTTATCCTGTAGATTGCAGTCTGCCAGGTTGATGAGAGCATTCAATTTCAAAGCTGGATCTGCGATCTTTTCAGCGGTTTCGAGGACAAATTTATGTGATTTCGCCGCGTTCTTATAATCCTTCAATTCACTGTATGCTAAGCCGATATTGCCTTCGATGGCAGCTGAAAGAGTGGGTTGATCCTCATCTTTCAAACACGTTTTTGCTGTCCCCAGCTTATCCAGAGCTTCTTCAATCTGCCCGGCCATCACCAGGCAAACCCCCAGTTGGTTCAAAGACCTTGCCTGCCCGATTTTTTTTCCTGTTTTCGAGTAGTGTTCAGCGGCAGCTTTGAAATAATGAGCTGCCTCCGGGTAGATATTGCGTTCAAGAAAGATCTTTCCTGCGCTGGAACAGGCATCTGCAGCAAGCAGAGAATCGCCAGAAGATCCAGCATCTTGTATTTCAGCAATGAGTTTCTCTAAGTCCGACATGATTCTTCCTGTTTGTCTAACGGATTTATTTTAACATCAGAGAAGAAGATCTGCCCTATAGAAAGAAATGCTTAGCCTTGTTCTAAGAATAAGTTAATAATAAGAACCCGCCGATATCAGCAGGTTCTTATTAAGTCTCATTGGAGATCAATAAAATTATCCTATCAGCTCATCCAACCACTTCAGGATGTCCTTAAAAACAGTTTCCTGTTCAGGTTCATTATAAATCTCATGGAACAGGTCATCGTAGATGATTAGTTTATTTTGTTGGGAAGAGATCAGGTTGTGTAAATACTTGGAGCATTCCGGGTCGCAGATGGGATCATCTCCTCCATGCAATAGCAGAACGGGTATATTGATATTTGATGCTTTGGAGGAGATTCGGGAAATGCCGTCATTCATCACATTAGAGATCCTTGCTGTCATTTTTCCATTATAAACAAGGGGATCATCCTTATAGGCTTGGACAATAGCAGGGTCTCGACTGATTCCAGTTGAATCAAGGGCTATCAAACGCAACTTTGGCATTATAGTAGACAGTAGCTGGCCAATTTTCAGTGTGAAATCCGAAACGTATTCAGGTACTAATGTCAGGGTTCCAGAAAGGACAGCACCCTGGACCTTATCCTGATTATCGATAAGGAAATTTGCGCCAATTAACCCACCCATACTATGGCCAATCAGATATACCGGAATCCCGGGATGCCATTCCTTGATCATATCCAGGTAGGTGAGAATTGGGCTGATCAATGAGGAAATGTCCTCGACGAATGATCGAGTACCTGAGGATTTTCCGTGTCCGATATGGTCCAGTCCATAAACAGCATAGTCCTTATCTGTAAAATAAGCTGCCAGGTGTTGATACCTGCCGCAATGTTCATTTACTCCATGGATTACTAGCAAAACTGCTTTGGGTGGATTTTCGGGAAGCCAATACTGATAATAGATGGAATGGTCTTGTTCTGAAAAATATCCTTCCTGATGTTTCATGTCATACCTCTTTGATGGTAATTATTGATAGGGTAGCGCGCAATCAAAAAATGAATGATACTGACGACTACTAAAAAGTATAATATAGTAAGCATATCTATGCATCATTTCGTTATTCTGGAGGCAAGATGAACTCCATGGCTCTGTACTACCCCGAAGGTCATCAGAAACATTTCCTGCATGCTCATCCTGAAAGGCCAGAACGGGTGGAAGTTATCAAAAATGGATTAATGGGGATTGGTCTGTGGGATAACTGCCCTCAAGTAAGCTCTATCGAATTGGACAAGGCTATCCTTGAATCCGTCCATGATCATAACTATCTGGCCATTCTGGAACGAGCCAGCCGGAAAGCTCAAATGTTGGATCCAGACACCTATACAACCTTGGACTCCTGGGAGCTTGCATTGAATGCTGCAGGAGGGGGAGTGCGAATAGCAGACCGGGTTTGGGAAAGGGAAGCTGGTTCGGGCTTTGCCTTAACCAGGCCTCCAGGACATCACGCAACCGGGAACAGGGGGATGGGATTTTGTCTGATCAATAATGTGGCAGTAGCAGCAGAATATCTGCTGCAAGTGAAGGGAGCACAGAAAGTAGCTATTCTCGATCTGGATCTCCACCATGGCAATGGGACCCAGGATATCTTCTGGGAGCGATCCGAGGTTTGTTATGTCTCCATTCACCAGGCGCCTTTTTACCCGGGTACGGGAGCACTGTATGAAACCGGATCGGGACCAGGCGAGAATACGACACTTAATTTACCCATTCCACGTTTTTCCGGAGATAATGCCTACACAATCCTGAATAAGGAAATCATACTTCCATATCTGGAAGATCAAAAAGCGGATATGCTCCTGGTTAGTTATGGATTTGATACACATTGGAAGGATCCCCTGGGCAGCATGCAGGTTTCTGCGGGTTGTATATATGAACTGATGAAAGATCTTAAAATATGGGTTGAGAGATTTTGTTCTGGTCGCCTGGCTGTATTCCTGGAGGGGGGATATGACCTCGAGGCTGGTCTGGCCTGTGGACAGGCTATCGGTGCGGCGTTGTGCGAGATAGAATGGGAGGACTCACTAGGAGACTCGCCAGATGGAGAAAGAGATGCCTGGCGTGAAACTCTTTCAGAAGCATATCAACTTCTTGATTATTGATCAGAGTGCATACTCATTAGATTTCTTACTGGTTTTGGGTCGGTTTTAAGTATAATGATTAAACCTTTACAAATAAAGGATAGGCTATGCTAAATCATTATGTTGAACCTGAAAGCCAAACCCCTGGCAAAGAAATAATTCATCTCAAACAAGCTTTGATAGAAGTTGTCAGGATGGATATCGAGGAGTCTCCCCCCGGATCAGCGAAGGAATATCAGGTTCGGGTTCGGAATCTGATCGAAATTTCATATGGAAAAGTGGCAGACGAATTTCCACTGTCTGAATCTGAGCTGCTCCGCTTGTTCAGTGAAGTAGAAGATGAGATCACTGGATTTGGTCCTATCCAGCCTTTACTGGCCGACCCGGATATCAGTGAGATCATGATCTATGGTCCAGAACAGGTCTATGTTGAGAAAAACGGAAAGCTGGAAGATACAGATGTGAAATTTGAGAATTCTGACCACGTGATGCGGATAATCACTAGAATACTATCTCCACTTGGGCGGCGGGTGGATCAGGAAAATATGATGGCTGATGCTCGCCTTCCAGATGGTTCACGCGTAAACATTGCCATTCCTCCAGTGAGTGTAGATGGTCCTTCGATCACGATCCGAAAATTCCTGGAGAGCAAACTTACAATTGAGCAGATCATAAAATTAGGGACAATGACTGCCCATATGGCTGAGTTCCTCCAGGCTTGTGTTGCGTCCCGCTTGAATATTCTGATAACTGGAAATACCAGTTCCGGTAAAACAACACTGCTGAATTTGTTGGCTGCTTCCATCCCTGATAATGAACGGATCATTACCATTGAAGATGCAGCTGAATTGAAGTTGAACCAGAAATATGTTGTCCGTATGGAAACCCGAATGCCTAATATCGATGGTGTTGGCGAAGTGGCGACTCGAGACCTGGTGCGCAATGCGTTAAGGATGAGGCCTGACAGGATCATTGTGGGGGAGGTTCGCAGTGGGGAAGCGATGGATATGCTTCAGGCGATGAATACCGGACATGACGGCTCCCTGACAACACTGCATGCCAACTCTCCACGAGACGCAGTATCGCGCCTGGAAACCATGTCAATGATGGCTGGATTGGATATGCCTTTAATAGCGATACGAACCCAGATCGCGGCAGCGATCGATCTGATCGTTCATATGGAGCGATTGACTGATGGGACCAGGAAAGTAACTCATATTACCGAGGTCCCGCGCATGGAAGGAGATATTGTCACTCTCTCAGACATATTTAAGTTCGATCAGACAGGAGTGTCATCTAAGGGAAAAATCCTGGGAGAAATGGAAGCCACTGGCTTGAGGCCGTTATTTACTCCGAAGCTGGAAGCAGCAGGTTACAGATTGAGAGGGGAGATATTCGGAGTTTAGCTGCTGCGAAAGTCAAATAGGTGCAACTTCCCGATCTTTATTCCGTATATTGATAACAGGAAACTGATAAGATCCTAAGCAAATGGGATCCTGTATTCCTGTATATTCAACATTGATATTAGTAATAGGAAAGGTTGGTATGAAAAAAGATCAAAGCAGATTTGTGTGGGGTGGATTATTGATACTGGCGGGCCTCTTATTCATGCTCCAGGAGTTCAGAATTCTTGGCAGTGCTTTTGAATATCTTTGGGTTATTTTGATGGGAGCCGGCGCAGCGGTGTTTCTTTGGATCTATTTCACAAAGAAGGATCAATGGTGGGCTGTCATACCCGGGTTGACCCTTTTTGGCTTAACCCTGGTGGCGCTTGATGCGTTATTCAATGTGCTTCCAAGCTCAAATGCTTCCGGAGCGATCTTCCTGGGTTGTATCGGATTGGCATTTTGGCTGGTCTACTTGCGCAAGCAGGCCCAATGGTGGGCAATTATTCCTGGTGGTGTTTTGGTCACGCTATCACTTGTGGCTGGATTGGATTTTCTTTCAGAATGGAATGACGTGATCTTCTTTCTAGGAATGGGCGCTACGTTCTTCTTGGTTGCTCTTTTACCTGGAGCATCCCACAATACAAAATGGGCATTTATCCCGGGTGGAATTTTAACCGTACTGGGTTTAGCTCTCTTTGCACCTATTCTGAATATTCTAAACATAGCCTGGCCAATTATCCTGATCTGCCTGGGTGGTTTTATCCTGGTCAGAGGCTGGAAAAACTAAGCCAGAGAGGAGTTTATAAATGGAAAATGTGAAATTATATCGGAGTACCACAGACAGGATGATAGGCGGCGTCTGTGGGGGCCTGGGGGCCTTTTTGGGCATTGATTCTGTCTTCATTCGTCTATTATTTGTCCTGCTTCTCTTCGGAAGTGATTTTGGATTTATCATGTATATCCTGCTCTGGATCTTGATTCCTGAGGAAGGTGGCGCCTATGGTTTCAAGGATGAATCCATGGGGGATAGATTCAAATCAATGGGCAACGATATTCAGCAAGCTGTTTCTGAACCACATCCACAATCGGGTTTAATTTTAGGTGTCGGGCTGATCGCTGTAGGTGGCTTTTTATTCTTGGATCGAATGAATTTCACCTGGCTGCAGTGGTTTGATATGGATATTATCTGGCCGATCCTGCTCATTGTAGGTGGTGTTGTGCTGCTGTTTCAAAAGAGCAGGGAGTAAAAGATGAGTTCTGATTATAAAAACAAGAATGGAAGACAGAGAGGATATTTTGGTCCAATCCTGCTGATTGCTATCGGGTTGATCTTCCTCGCAAATAATCTTGGACTGATTCCAGGAGAAGGGTGGGGGTTGATCTGGCGGCTCTGGCCTGTGCTGCTTGTTATTGCCGGGTTGGATGAACTGATCCGCAGGCAGGGTATAGCCTGGCCAATTCTCTTAATTGGAGCGGGTGTGTTCTTCCTGTTGAACAATTTTGGACCACGGGTTTGGATCAGCTGGACGCAGATCATTCAGCTCTGGCCAATCTTGCTGATCGCCGCAGGAATTGACCTGGTATTTAAGGGTGATTCGATCTGGTTTGCGATTGCAGGTGTAGTATTGACCCTGGCCCTGATTGGTGGATCGGTATGGATTGTCCGGGAAGGTTATCAGGTTGCAGCCGATTATATAGAGATTAAAGAAATATTCTCTGATGAAATAGAGGAGATGGAACTCGATCTCTCCCTGGGAGCGGGTGAACTGATCATTGGATCTGATACTCCAGCTGGTGTTCTTGTTTTGGGAAGTATCACTCCAAATAAACACACTGATCAGATTTCAACAAAGGGAAATATGATCGAATATCAACTTGAACATAGTGAACCGGGATTTTATCCTCATACTGCTCGTTGGGAACTGGAGCTGACTGAAGACCTGGCTGGTGAAATGATTGTGAACAACGGCGCTGGAGAAGTGCTTCTGTCATTGGAGAATATGGATTTGGATGCACTGGATCTATCCCAGGGGGTAGGAAGGCTGGTGGTATATCTGCCCGAGATGGATAGCGATGATGTCTTGATCAAGCAGGCCGTAGGTACCATCCAGGTCCGAATTCCTGAAGGTCTGAAAGTTGCTGTTGATGCCCAGAATGGACTCTCAAAAGTGGATTTTCCAACAGATTTTGAGCTTGAAGAAGGGTATTATGTTTCTCCGGGAACAAGCCGCTCTAATGCTGATCTGGTGATTGTTGTCGAGCAGGCCTTAGGTTTGATCAATATCCAATACGCACGTTAATCATTATCGATAAAGACCGCGGTTTTAGCCGCGGTCTTTGACTTTAATCCGGGCGATTGATGCTGTTTTCCTCACTGAAACCTTCTGGATAGCGTTTGATCAATTTATCAACGTTGTGCGCGGCGATGTCCTCCAAGGTAAGTCCAACTGCAGTGGTAGCTTCGGCAAGATACCAAAGGACATCCCCCAGTTCGTCTTTGAGGGATTCGGCATTAAAAGGGTGTCCGTGAGCCGTCATTTTCTTTACAAGATTTGCGAATTCCCCGGCTTCGCCGGCCAACCCGAGAGCGGAAACAATCAAACGCTTTTCACCTTCTCCTCCAGCTCCGGCAGTACGATTTGCCAATTCTTGGTACTTGTTCAATGTAAGGGAATCCCATGTCATGCGCCACTCTCCTGAATATTGGTCAGCGTGATGATCTCTTCAACGAGTTGTCTGAGTTCCTGTTTGAGGAAAGGATAGGGCGATCTATCAAAAATATTGGCAAGTGATTGGTAATACCAGAGTGTACCGGATTTTCCGCCTTTGAATCTTTCCCAGATCACATCTCCTTCTTTTTGAAAATCGCGCAGGATAGATCTGGCATTATGAACCTTATCGGCAAGGGAGACAAGTAAGATGGTGTCTGGTGCGGTCTTTAATTTTTCAAGATAAGCGGATTTCCTCTCTTTCCAGGGCGGCTTAGGCTGCGTATAGGCATCTGTACAGCCGTCTACAATATCGGCGACTTCTTGACCCAATTTCGATTTGATCATTTCAAGCGTGGGCAAACCTCCCTGATCTTCTACTGCGTCATGTAAAAGGGCGGAAATCGCCTGATTTTCAGAACCTCCATTTTCAAGGACGAGAGCAGCGACTGACATCAGGTGTGTAAAGTAAGGTTCGCGAGAACCTTTCCGCTCCTGATGCTTATGGAGTTCAAATGCCATATCCAAAGCTTCTCGAAAACGATCTGATAAGTGGGTTGGATCCATTAATTCTTCCTTCTGGTAATGATGTGATGATTGAATCAGTTAAGAGAATGGAGCTATTATACTCTTGAAAAAGATCTGGGTTTATGGAGTAGATCAGTTTTATTTATTTACTTTTCCCCAGCAATAGAAAGTTGGGACGTAAACCAGACGGGTTCCTTTTCTTAAAGCTTTTTGTTCATGTTTTTTCAGGATCGCGATATCTTCACTGGACAAGATACCTGAGAGATCCTCTTCGAGAACCTGCCACTCTGAGTCTAGATCGGCTTGGGAGGGAGAATTTTCCCAGGAACCTTCATATGCACCGCAGACAATTTCAGAAAATCCAGCTGCAGAAAAGAGAGACTTTAGCTTTCTTCCCATATGAGGATCAGCACCAGCGTTAATCAGGCCAGTGATTTGATGATCCCTAATATTGATGAACTCTGGAGGATAATCGATTCTTCCTCCATAATCAGGTTCCGCAAAAGCAACAACATAACCATAATTTGATGTGACCCGATGAATTTCTTTCAAGGCCCCTGCAGGATATCCGGTCCAGAGCAGAAAATAATGACATAGCACAAGATCAAATGTATCATCAGGAAATGGAAGGCGAAAAACATCTGAGCCGGTAAGATGCGATTCGGTGCTAATCTCTGCTGCCAGTCTTAAATTATCAAGATCAATATCCGCGCCAAAGATTTCGGCGGGAGACAAAGCTTGTAGATCGGGTAGTAGAACACCGGTTCCGCAGCCAATATCCAATATTCTGTCCTGCTGATGTGTTTTCAGGAGATCAAAAAAATAGGTCCTCAAAGCTCTGGTCCATTGTGCCTGGACCTGGAACCGGCTGTGCCAATCATTAAGTGTAAGCGGCATTAGTTTTTCTTTTCAGGTTTAGACTGCCAGATTTCATGCCAATCATCTCGGAGAAGATTTCCGAGGATCTTGTTGATTCCCTGTGCCGGGAGGACATCTCCGTCTGGCTCGACATAGAACCAGGCTTTACCAGCTCCGATGACTGGATCTTGCGCATTCTCAAGTTCGATCGAAATCGGGTTGTGAGGAGAATAGGGTACAGGAAGATCCCATTTCAGGGGCAAATCCGCATCCGCGACCATTGTTTGGGTATCTGTTAGCACCTGGGTCAACCCCTCGTCTGTTGGGTCGCTGGTGGTAAGGGAGATAGCGTTTGCGTCCAGTTCTTTGCACTGATGAATGATCTGGGGAAGGCTGGAGATGATATCTGGAGTGATTGTGATATGAACAGTTGTGAAAAGGTCTTCATCCAGGATGGCTTTCAGGGCAGCCCATGAATCTTTATCGGCTGGAGAAAGCAAAAATAACAGGTGGTCCAGACCGCTGAGGAGGATTTCATTCCTAAACTCAGGATCCCTGAATCGAAGTCCATCTGATAGTAAACCCGTTACCTGCCCGTTCTTTTCAGCCTGGGATATTAATGTGATCAAGTCATCCCGCAGAGTGGGTTCACCGCCAGTAAATATTAAATGTGGGATCCCTTCTCTCCAGGACCTATCGATGATTGATAGCCATTCTTCAGTGCTCAATTCTCGATCTACTCTGCCAGCTGGTGTCAGATCGGGCTGACTGTTCTGTGAAAGCTGATAAGTTATTGCACAATCCAGGCGGTATGGCGTAGAAGGCGCACTGCTGTATGGGTCTTCCCTTGAGAAGTCCAGAAAGCTGACCGGATCCAGATCTGGTAATTCCAACAATGTCATGATCTTTTGGGATATATCTATGAAGTCTGTCCGGGCATCTCCTCGGTTAACTTCATACCGTTTGGAGATGATCCCGGCTGTTTCTTCGAGAGGTGTTTCCTTTATCAGATGGTAGGCATATTCAGTTGCCGTTTGGTTGAGGTGCAGTATTGTAGAGGCATTGATGATCAACAGGCCTTCACCGTTGTCCCCTACGCGGAGATGCAAACGGTACTGGAGCTTTTCATCCGCAGGGGTCTGAAAGTGATAGACTCCTGCCGGTAAGAGTTCATTAGGTTTAAAAAGGCTGGTAATTTTCTGGAAGACCTTATTCATTTCCTGCTCCTGTTCTTAATATATTTATATCACCATGTATCGTAGCGGATAAGGTCTGTTAAGGCTTTCCTTTTCTTGGGTGTTGGTTGGTCGAGGGGATAACCAAGGGGAGTGAAAGCAATGGGTTCAACATCGTCCGGGAGGTTGAGGAAATCCCTGGCCGCACGGGGGTTGAAATCTCCAATCCAGCATGTGCCCAATCCCAGGTCAGCTGCCTGAAGAGTGATATGGTCGACGACAATTGCGGCATCAACGTCAGCATAGCTCTGGTTATCATATTTCTTTCTTTTCCAGCCTTCGTCGGGTTGACTGCAGATACAGAGAACAACAGGAGGTTGAACGAACCAATCGCGATGGTATATCTCCATAAGTCTGTCCTCATTATTTCTGGTTCGAATGATGATAATCTGAAAAGGCTGACGATTTGCTGCTGTTGGGGCCAGCCGGGCAGCTTCCAGCACTTTGTTAAATAGATCGTCTTCAATTGGATCAGGCGAATAATGCCTGCAGCTGTATCTCTTCTGAAGTAATTGATCAAAATCCATATTTCACTCCTCTTGAGTTGAATTAAATCACATGATGTTAAATACATTCCAGAGCCAGACAGTTACGCCTGCGCTCAGGATCCCCATTCCAGCACCAGCCAGTACATCTGTTAAATAATGGACTCCCATTACTAATCTTCCCAGTGTGACCAGGGAAGCCAATGCGATAGCTGCTATAAGCATTGCTGGGCGGCCGCCGGCAGCAGTGGAGATTATCAAAGCCAGGTACCAGATTCGTAATGTGTCTCCGCTGGGAAAGGAAGAATCTTTTGGTTTTACGGGTTGGAGCATGGAGATATAACCCAGCGCTGCAAATGGCCGGTTGCGGGTGTAAAGAGTCTTTATGAGATATTCGACGCCAATGATGATAAGGAAAACACCAGCAGCTATTCCTCCCATCTTCCAGTTTAGACAGGACAAGAGGATAAGGATTATCAAAGCAAATGAAGTCCTGCCAAAAAGCCAGATCTCTTTGAATAATGAAAGCAGAGGTTTGTGGTTTGAAATCTGTTGGAAGTATTGAATGATTTTCGGCTCTACTGCGTTCACTTCATTAAGCACATGTGAAAAACCGAAGAGAATGAGTATTGATCCCGTAATGAAGTAAATCATTAATCCTCACTAAGCTGGTCCGGCCAGACCGGGTAATACATCAACCACTGTTCTGGAGCGAGTTTGATATATTCTTCAATCTGCAATATGACCCGTTCAGCATTGCGAATGATATCTTCAAGTCTGTTCTCGAATTTTTCCATATGGATGGGTTTGGAGATTCTCAAACCATAGCTGCCATCCGGGCGCATGAATGCAGCAACAACGATGATAGGTACCGCAGCTGCCAGCGCGGTTGTTATATATCCGAGAGGAAGGGGGCTGGGCTTCCCGAAGAATTGAGAGAGGTGTCTCTTTTTTCGGCCTGGAATTGGTCTGTCCACGCCCGTCGCGACTATCCCACCTGCTTTTAAGTACTCGACAATTTTTGCTTCAAGGTTCGAATCCCCCAGGGGAATGAGATCTAAGCCAAATGATTTTCGGATTTCGTTTTGGAGTTGATAGCCACTTCCGGGATTGGGATAAGAAAGAACCTTGCCAACAAAACCACCCATGACTAGCCGGGCAACGACCAGATCGAAATTACTGAGATGGGGAGCTACTACCAGGTATCCCTGATTTTCCCTGGAATAGTCAACCAACTCGGTGAATTCATCTGTCCAGGGGACAACAGTATCCAGTTTTTCGGGTTTGTTGTAATAATGATATAGGTCATAATAACAGCGCCCCGCGTGGGAAGTGACCTGTTTGGTCTTTTGAACAAGCTCCTGGTCCGAGAGTGTACCGCCGCTGACAATGAACTGATTGCTGCGGATCGCTTTTGTAAGGTCGATTCTTTTCCTTTTGCTCAGGAAAGAACTGATTCTGTCAATGAGCCTGTCCGCCAGCAATCTGGGCAGGCTTTTACCAACCTGGATGGAAAACTTTACGGAAAATTTGCTGTTGAGTAACTTTTGCATAGAATATTACGGTGTGTCAGATCGAACTCGTTTGTATGTCTTTAAATCCCTCCAGCAATACTGGAAGGCCGCGGATGATGCACAGGCAAACGCTGAGCCAGGTAAAAACCAATCCTGTTTGGTAGATGATGTTTTGCCAAGCACCGGGATTGGACTGAAGGGCGTGAGCTAAGGTGAGGAAACCGGCCGCTGCCCCTTTGGTTATGCCGTAGAAAGCCCTCATGAAGCGGGAACTTACCAGGAATTTATTTAGAGATGATTGGATCTGGTCGAAGGCGCTTAGACCGCTTTTCATGCGCACAGATCTGACCGCATCGACGGAGACTCCACGAATGATCACGATAATGGGAACCAGGACTGAGATCAGGCCAATATGAGCGTATACAATCCACAGCACATATTCCAGGGTTCTGTCTGTAGCGATGTCCAGCACGCTTCCGAGCAATGATGTTTCATTCAGTTTCCGGGCAACCCATCCGTCCAGGCTGTCCAGGTTGAAAATGATCAGTATCAGAAGGACATTCCATAACGTGAATGGTTGGTCTCCACAATAGAGAATACCCAGATAAATAAAGAGTAAAGGAAATCGAGCGACGGTGATCATATTAGCCATAGTCTGATCCTGATGCTATTTGAGTTGTAGGATATGATATTTCATTTAAAGTGGCAAATCGGAACTAAGTTGATTATAACCCTCCCTGGATTTGATAATGCCAGGCGGGATAATACATTTGCCATTATTCTAGCGCCCGTTTCATCAACTGCTCAGTTTCTTTCAACACAATTACTGCGTTGTGTATCAAATCATCCAATCTGTTCTGATACCTTTTAAGATTGATTTTATCTGATAAAACGTATTCGTAAATGCCGTCCGCCTTCATGAATGTTGTTGATGACTTCATATCCGGAAAATTGGTTTTGGAGAGTAAGGAGTTTTGCTCGAAATCCTTTCTCAGTGATGGTTTGAAATAACAAATTTAAATTACTGGTATGGGGCGATATTCTCAGGGCTCACTTCTCCTTTGTGGCCTGATCAAATTTACGACTCAATCCAACTGCCTTTGGAAACAGGGCGTTCATTTACTCCGGGTGATCGATATTCCGAAAAAAATGTAGTAACAGATCAAAGCGTGTTTGAGAACCTTGCGGGTCATGGTGTCAAGTTCAGATAGCTCCAATGGATTATTTACGCAAATGCCTTGCTGAAATGACCTGATTAGTCTTAATGAGGTCTGTCTCCTTGAATCCTGCAATTATGGCGCTCAGCAATCCAATTGCAGCCAGAGTTGGCTTTCTGGGTATCCACAGACAGAGTTTGATCCCGAACTGAATGATTTATTTGTTGTCTACCGGATCGGATATTTCTTGGAAACACGCTGCAGGATTCTAAAATAATTCCTAACATGTGCAAGCGGGCTGATATGGCTTTTTTCGTTTGCATAGATGGTTCTTATTGGAACCCAATCAATTGACAATCCGGCATATAGACAGGCAAATATCATTTCAACTTCAAACTCAAAACCCATCTCCTGGCTTTCAAGGAGTAGATTCATGACCTTGTCATCTATCAATCGGTAACCAGATTGATTATCATAGATAGGTTCCCTGGTCAATCTGTTCAAGAGCACGGTACCCAGGGAATTGGCCAATCTTCTTGAGAAAGGCATTTGAGTAAAATCCCTCATTCCTATGATCAAATTGGATTTATTTTTCTGGTATAACTCCAAAAAGAGAGGGATCTCGTGGGGGTCGTGCTGTCCATCTGCGTCCAGGATCAATACAGCTTGAAATCCTTCATTCAAGGCGTAGCGGAACCCATTCCTGAGTGCAGCACCTTTGCCCAGGTTGTGTTCGCTCTGGACGATCATCGCTCCAGCATCTCTTGCCAGTTTTGCTGTCGCATCGGATGAACCATCATCTGAAACCAGGACGGGCAAATAATCCATGGTTTTAAGGAGAACAGCCTGGATGGCGATCTCTTCGTTATAGGCAGGAATCAGGGCAAGAGTTTTTAATTCATCATTCATGCTAAATTGGTGGAGGGATGATCGGGTCAACTGCACGCGGGTGAGCTGCGTATGCCAGGGGACAGCCAGCGCCGCACTCCTCCAATAAGCTGCAGGACTGGCATTCGTCGGGGACATACTTTCTCTGACGAAGTTCCAGCGCAAGGTCATGGTCCCAGATCGATTTCCAGGGATCTTTTAAGAGATTACCGAGTTGATGATAATAAGACTGACAGGGAATAACTCCACCATCAGGTTCAACACACATATTATATAAGGCTGCCGTGCAGCCCTTGATGCCTAAACCCATTTCCAAGGGGTTGAAGTGACAGTATAGGGTTGGTGTATACCAGATCAGCTTTGTACCGGATTGGTTGGTTTTTTCCTTGGCCAGATCCAGAAGAGGTTTCAACTCATCTTCACTCAGACCAGTGCCTACATCTTTGCCCCTGCCTGAATAGATCAATGCATTTAAACCAATGGTTGGCACACCCAGATCGATCAAGAAATCCAGAGTTGCGCCGATGTTGAGGTGGTTATTCTTAAGCATGGTTGTGTTGGTCATCACGAACAGAGAGCTGTCGAGGGCATTTTTCAATCCGTCAATTGTCTGCTTCCAGGCTCCTTTCTTGTTGACCATTTCATCATGGATATTCGGATCATGAGATTCGACTGTGATCTGGATATGATCAAGCCCTGAAGCTACCAGCTCTTTAATGAATCCCTTTTCAGCTAATCTCCTGGCATTGGTGTTGAGCCCCGTGATCTGGCCTAGATTTTCTGCATACTGGATCAGCACTGGCAGATCGTCCCGCAGAGTTGGCTCGCCACCTGTGAAGATCAGGTGGGGGATGTTAAGATCCCAGAGGCGATCAATGATCTTCTTCCAGCTCTTCGTATCTAGCTCTGGATAGGATCTTAAGCGTGCGTTATAGCAGTGGGGACAGTCATTATTACAACGATAGGTGATTGCCAGATCCATTCGGTATGGAGCGGTTGGGTGCTGACTGTAGGGAGCGTTGATCTCCACTCCAGAATAAGTATTAACAGGTTTTCCATCAGAAAGGATGAAGGCGTCCAGGTCCGCTGTGATCAACTGGATATCCTGATCAACCTGGTCTTCAACCTGTCCGAACCCTTGTAAGATCTTGATTTTGATCTCGTCCGGGGAGGCTCCATCCAGGTGATGATAGGCGATCATTGCCGCAGAGGGATTTAAGTGCAAGATAGAGCTGGCATTGATAACAAGTGTGCCGCAGCCATCTGGATCCACCCTAAGATGAATCCGTGTCTTCGCCAGATGGTCAGACTTCCGGAAGTGGTAAAGCCCGGGAGATAATGCAGAATTATTTTTGGCAGACTTGAATATCCGCCCTCTTAGCGGCTGACCCCTGTTTTTCTTGGTCTCCATGCTATTTATCGGCCGCCGCCGGCGCAAGCGCAGGCACAGCCCGCGCAGGCACAAGCACAGGCACAAGATGAAGAACCGCCACCGCCGCTGCTCCAGCCGCTTCTGCTAGAAGAAGTAGACTTCGGAACGGGATTGGTCTTTTGGGTTATTCTGCTGGTGAAATCAGTGATATTGCCTACTACATCGCTGGAGAAATTTGAGATTCCTGTGGCCATGGATGCAGCAAAATCACCACCGGGCAGGTTTGGCAGAGCGCTGCCACCAGAAGGCTTACTGGAGGGAGATGCTGTTCTTGGACCGGATGTGGTCGTTCTGGAATATCCTGGATCGTAGCGGTTCCACCACATAGGAAGGTAAACAGGACCTCTGCGGAATACTTCCTGGGTTTTATCTTCAAAATCACCATCCAGCATGGTCCAACCCATGTGGTCGTTGAATTTCTCACTCTTAACTTCAGGCGTATCTGCGTCTTCAACCTGTTTCCAGGCGCGCTTGATGATGTCCTCGTAATAGCGGGAGGTTTCCCTGTGGCTGAAGCCTTCCATTTTTTTACCAACGCTCTTGATCAGATCGATCATCAGGTCCTGAAGTTCGGTTTTTCGAACTCGGCTGGATGTGTTCTGGAATGCCTTAATGAATTGAACCTCGTACTTGCGTAACTTATCAGGCAGAGGGTCGCTGAACTCAAGCTTAAGAGGTTCCTGTTTGAGGACTGTGGCAGCCTCTTTCTGAAGCAATGAGAAGAGGATCATTGTAAAGACTTTATCTGCAGGGCGCTCCAACAGAATGGCAGCTTCGATGGCTGTTAACCCTCTCTTGATCCCGTGTCCCTCAATGCGGATCTTCGGAGGGAGGTATTTCATTTTCCTTTTGTTGCTGCTTTTTACAGATATCACAACGATCAAGATGATAAAGAGGAAGAACCCACCTACGCAAAGCACGCCTGCAAGATCTTCAGGTTGGATACCCAGCTGCTGCCACAAGGTTGGTTTTGATACTGCGGAAGCCGGAACATAGGATGACGGGAAAGATGCGCCGAATTTATACTCGCGGGACATATTTCCTTCAGGGTTACGCCAGGTATATGTGATCTGGCCCAGGTTATCTATGCCTGTGATCGGCTCGCTGTTAAATCCGCTGGGAGCGCTGTGCCAGCGGGGTTCATTAGGTTCTACACCAGGTGGCAAATGGAAGGTAATTATGATTTCTGTGCTGCCAGTGACGTATTGGGAACCGAAATAGGTGGGAACAAAAACAGCACTGGCGTAATCATCAGATTCAGTATCTGGGAAAAGCACATCCTCGATCTCATTAATAAAGACCCGGACTGTTCCTCGACCTCCTGGCGGAATAGAAAGTGAACCCAGACCTATAGCAACACCTGATCCACTTCCTTCATATCCAGAACTTGAGATATAGGATAGTCCTTGACCGTCAATATCGGCGCTGATGTTGTAATCTGAAAAGTTGTAATTTGGCAAACCCACATCAACATACTCTATGGGATGACCCTCGGGCTGGTTGATGAAGACAAATTCATAGATCAAGTCTAGTGTGCCGTCATCTTCCCAGTAAACATGAACAGTTTCCTTTTCTACCTGGAAATAATAACTCTGGGCCAGGGCAGAGCTAGGAATGATCAGCAGAAAGATTATTATCAGAAAAGCAAAGGTCTTTTTCATTGACAGCCTCTTCAAGGTTACCATTTGGGTTCTTCTGTCAGTTGGTAGCTGGTTCCGCAGAACGGGCAGGCCACAACCGGAGCACCAGCAACCATCGATATATGTTCGGGGCTGAGCTGCCCGCCGCAGGATTGGCAGGTCAAAGTGTCAAGATTGACATCTCCGGAGAGATCGATCTGAACTTTAACCTCTTCTGGATCACCAGGTTTTTTCTTTCCCAGAAACCAGATTAAACCAAAACCGATTAGTACGCTTATGGCGCCGATTATTAACCAGATTGGCTGACCTTCGGATCCAAATGCTCCCCAAACGAAAATTACTCCAAAAAAGATCAGGATCGCGGCAAAGATATAACCGATGATTTTTCCAGCAGACATTGATTTCTCCTCAAGTGGATTGGCCGGACTTTTGAATTATCCAGCTGAATTTTCCATTGTCAAGTAGACTACGAGATTGCCAGGAAATCTGCAGATTATGCAATCAACTTTATTATACCAATATCCTGGTTCCGCGAAGAGTGAGTTGGCGCAGCTGGGCTGTAAGATTGATTGGTGAAAAAGGTTCTACGCTATAATATAGATCATGGAACCCAAACAGGAAAAGCAGAGAATTGTCGATTTACAAGAACAGCTTCGCTATCACAATTACCGATACTATATCCTTAACGATCCTGTGATTAGCGATATGGAATGGGACAGCCTGTATCATGAACTCCTTGACCTGGAAAGAAAGCACCCTGAACTGAAAACACAGGATTCTCCCACACAGCGAGCAGGTACCCAACCGTCTGATGCCTTTGATCGCCTTGAACATCCTGCACCGATTCTCAGCCTGGACAATGCCTTTTCAGCGGAAGAACTATTGGCCTGGCAGGAGCGAGTAGCTAAATTGGATTCAGCGGTGGCTGATTCAACTTATTCACTGGAACCCAAGCTGGACGGCCTGACCGTGGTGATACATTATGAAAATGGGGTTTTTGCACGGGGAGCTACTCGTGGAAACAGCCTTGTAGGGGAAGAGATCACCGAAAACTTAAGGACGATCAGATCACTGCCGCTTAGGATCCCCCAGGACCCGGATGGACCAGCTCCTCCAGAGCTGTTAGTAGTGCGGGGAGAAGCGTTCATTAGAATCCCTGATTTTGAAAAATTGAATAAGACCCTGGAAGAGAAGGGTGAGAAAACTTATGTCAACCCTCGCAATACTGCGGCGGGATCATTGCGGCAGTTGGATTCCTCATTAACCGCGAAACGACCTTTGACCTTGCTTACCTACCAGATTGTTGCAAAATCCGATGGAATGCTTCTCACCCAGAAAGATACCCTGGAGTACCTGGAACGAATGGGGTTTCCCGTGCCTGAATATGATATATGTGATTCTATTGAATCGATTATTGACAAGTTGGACAAATGGGATCAACTGCGGAAATCAATTGATTATGAAATCGATGGTGTTGTGATCAAGATCAATGATTTGGTACTAGCGGAGTCTTTAGGTGTGGTGGGTAAGGCGCCGCGAGGTGCGATAGCGTACAAATTCCCTGCCCAGGTCGTGACGACTGAATTGGAAGATATTCGTATCAATGTGGGAAGGACAGGGGTCTTGACCCCCTATGCAGTACTCTCTGCTGTTGAGATAGGAGGAGTAACGGTCAGGCAAGCCACTCTGCATAATTTCGATTTCATAACCGAGAAGGATATCCGGATTGGCGATCGAGTCATGGTGAAAAGAGCTGGAGAAGTGATCCCTTATGTTATGGGCCCGGTAATTGATGTCAGGACAGGAGATGAACAGGTTTTCTCTCCACCTGATCGATGCCCAGTATGCCATGAACCAGTTGAACATATTGAAG
>Ga0180436_10001125_pt1 | contig 26562 bp, 21 predicted proteins | sample SS_ome_2_FD_132434 | JGI IMG/M metagenome (GOLD analysis project Ga0180436, IMG submission 132434) | Hypersaline lake sediment archaeal communities from the Salton Sea, California, USA - SS_3_S_2 metaG | ecosystem: Environmental > Aquatic > Non-marine Saline and Alkaline > Hypersaline >... | reverse complement strand
GCGTCGATATTCTACTACAGGAAAGTCATCGCCCAGGACGCCGACGGCCATCTGGCCCGGCGATCCGAAGACGCTCTGAGACAGATGGGAGCCCCGGTCCAGCCGCCGAAGAAAGCCGACCCCAAGGCTCCCGCAGATGCGGCCAAAGACGTCGATTCCAAATCGCCCAAGAACGGCAAGGTGGAGAAATGAAAAGCTTTAGACTCGCAGCAATCGGCGGACTAGTCGCGCTGACGCTTGTTTCCGGGTGCGGATACCAGATCGGAATGATGCATCGAAGCGACGTTCGCACCATAGCGATACCGGTATGGACCAGGGGGCACGGCGTCTACCGGCGCGGGCTGGAAATGGACCTGACAAAGGCCGTTGTCACTCGAATCCAGCAAGACACGCGGTACAGCATAACCAATTCGACCAAGGCCGACACCAAGCTGACCGGTCAGCTTGAGATGGTCAGCCAGCGACCTCTGTCGATAAACACCGACACCGGACTGGCTCGGGCGATGGAGGCTACGTTCACCATATCCTTCAAGTGGGTCGATCTGCGCAGCGGCGAAGTGCTGGTCAAGAGGGATAACTTTGATGTTCGCGGTCAGTATATCCGTGAGTATCCGTTCAGCGAGACGTTTTTCTCCGGCGGCCAGGCCGTCATAGACGAGGCCGCGCAGCGCATAGTCGAGCAACTCGAAGAAGGGTGGCCCGAATCCGAAGGCGACGAGAAACTATAAAACCAGGCTGGATACATGACTGATCCGAACCAGACACCGAACGATCCCCAGGACGGCGAACCCAAAGGCCCCCAGGGGTCCGGCCCCCAGGGGCCCGGCCCCCAAGGTCCCGGCCCCCAAGGTCCCGGGCCGCAGCCGCCGACAAAACTCGGCAAGAACCTGATGAGGGTGGCGCTGGTTGTCTTTGCGATCATTCTGTTTACGACGTTCTTCCAGGGCGGATACGACAAGGGACGCGAAATAACAATCACCGATTTCTGGACGTTCGTCGACGCCGGGCAGGTCACCGGCGACATCATCGTCGAGAAAGACACGATTGTCGGCGAGAACACCAGGAACGTCACGATTCCCGACGGTCAGCCGTACAAATTCCACGTCCAGTACAACCATCGCGACGACTACGAATTCACCAAGAAGCTCTACGCCGCGTCGGAGAAATACCGCGGCAAGTTCGAGGTGATATTCAAGCCCACCGGATGGTGGGAGGCGTTGCTGCCGCACCTTCTGGTCACTGCGCTGTTCTTCTTTGTGATATGGTTCTTCGTGTTCCGTCGCATAGGAGCCGGCGGCGGCGGAGGCGGGATGCTCGGCAACTTCGGCAGATCCAAACACCGCCTGACGCCGAAGGATCAGACAGGGGTGACGTTCGGCGACGTAGCCGGGGTAGACGAAGCCAAAGACGAAGTCAGGGAGATCATCGAGTTTCTCCAGAACCCGCAGAGGTTCCGCCGCCTCGGCGGGAGAATTCCCAGGGGGGTGCTGCTGGTCGGCGAGCCGGGCTGCGGCAAGACGCTGCTGGCCAAGGCGATCGCCGGCGAGGCCGACGTGCCGTTCTTCTCGATATCCGGCAGCGACTTTGTCGAGATGTTCGTCGGCGTGGGCGCCTCGCGGGTGCGGGACCTGTTCAAGCAGGCCAAGGATCACTCGCCGTGCATTATCTTCCTGGACGAAATAGACGCCGTGGGACGCCGAAGGGGCGCTTCGTTCACCGGCGGCGGACACGACGAAAGGGAGCAGACGCTTAACGCCATCCTGGTCGAAATGGACGGATTCGATTCGTCGGACCAGGTCATCGTGATCGCCGCGACAAACCGGCTGGACGTTCTGGACCCGGCGCTGACTCGTCCGGGGCGATTCGATCGCCAGATAGACGTGCCGCTGCCGGACCTCCAGGGACGCTACGAAATACTGAAAATATACGCAGAGAAGGTCAAGTGCGAGCCGAACATCGATCTTCGCAAGATGGCGCGCGGCACGCCGATGTTCAGCGGAGCCGATCTGGCGGCGCTGGTCAACGAGGCCGCTATAGCCGCCACAATGGCTGACAAGCAGTTCATCGACATGAGCGACATGGAGGAGGCCCGCGACAAGGTTCGATGGGGACGTGCGCGAAAGAGCCGGGCAATCGACGAGGTCGAACGCAAGTGCACCGCATACCACGAAGCCGGACACGCGCTGGTGCGGGTCATGGCGCCCGACGCCGACCCGCTCCACAAAGTTTCGATAATACCCAGGGGCCGGATGGGCGGGGCGACGTTCTCGCTGCCGGAAAAAGACAGGTACATCTACACTCGCAAATACTGCGACTCATATCTGGCGGTATGCTTCGGCGGACGGATCGCCGAGGAGATATTCTGCGGCGACTCATCGAGCGGAGCCGGGATGGACATAGCGCAGGCCACCGGCGTGGCCAGGCAAATGGTCACCGACTGGGGCATGTCCGAGGCGCTGGGTCTGGTCCATTACGGCAATGGCTCCGAAGAAAAGCAGATGGGCATGCCCGGCAAACCCGAATATTCAGACAAGACCGCCGATCTCATCGACCAGGAAGTAAAGGCGATAGTGGATCGGGCCTATAAAGCCGCGAGGGAGATGATCGAGACCAATCGCGACAAACTCGAGCGCCTCGCCCAGGCGCTGCTGAAATACGAAACGCTCGGAGCCGACGAAGTAGTGCGGATATTCGCCGGCGAAGTGATCGACAAGCCGACCGTGGCTGACCTGATCGGAATCGAACAGGCCAAGATCGACCCTCCGAGCGAAGATTCACCTCCCGACCCCGGCGATTCGCCCGAGCCGGAATCCGACTCGGATACCCAGAACGCCTGAGGCCCGCAGATGCCGCGGACAATCCGGGACATCCTGACCCTGCGACCGACCGACCCGGCGGCGGTCATGGGAATTCTCAACGTAACGCCCGACAGTTTCTCAGACGGCGGCAAGTACCTCGACCCCCGGGCAGCCGCGGACCAGGGGCGTGAAATGGTCGAATCCGGAGCCGAGATAATCGACATCGGAGCCGAATCGACCAGACCCGGCTCCGATCCGGTTCCTCCCGCACGGCAGATAGGCCGCATCGAGCAGGTTGTGCCGGCCGTCGCCGAAAGCGGCGCGATTGTGAGCATAGACACCTCCAGTGCGGAAGTCGCCGCTCGTGCGATCGAGTGGGGTGCGGCGATAATAAACGACGTATCGGCCGGTCGGGACGATCCGGAAATGCTCCCCCTTGCCGCTGAAACCGGAGCCCCGATTGTGCTTATGCACATGCTCGGACAACCCGGAACGATGCAAACCGACCCTCGATACGATGATGTGGTCGGCGAGGTCAAGGCGTTTCTGTACGAGCGCATTGAAGCGGCGATCGAGGCTGGAGTCGATTCATCTGCGATAGTCATTGATCCGGGAATCGGGTTCGGCAAAAAGTTGGAGCACAATTTGGCGCTTCTCGGTTCCGTTGCGGATCTGACGGAACTGGGTTGTCCGGTGCTGATAGGCCCTTCGCGAAAAAGATTCATAGGCGATCTTGGCGGCGCGGCGGTGGCCGAAGATCGAACAGGCGGCACGATTGCGGCCTGTTTGGCTTGTCGCGGCGGCGGGGCGACAATTTTTCGCGTGCATGATGTTGCGCCCGCAGTAGAGGCTTTACGCGTCTGGGACGCTGTTTTTTCCAATTCCGCGAACGTTTCCTGAAAAGAGATCATTGTTTCCATTGAAGTGAAAACTCTCTGACGGACGATTACGTATTAAGTAGTGTGCATCGCCCCGATAGTCGCTGCGCAATTGCGTGCGGATTGGGGCAGGGATACGTGTGCAATGACGCTTTTTGACGCCATGACGGCTTACCTCAGGCGTGTGGCCAATTACAACCACACGGTGGTCTTCATCGAGCTTCTCCTGATCGGAGTAGTCGTATGGTGGCTGATGCGCTTCCTGCGGGGCACTCGCGGGGCCAGACTGGTCAAGGGTGTCGCGGTTATCCTCGCGACAGTCTATATAGCCATCCGACTCCTGCCCGAGGACCTCGGATGGGAGCGGATCAAGTTCCTGTACGGTAACTTCCTGCTGTTCGGGTTTGTAGGAATTGTCGTCGCGTTCCAGCCCGAACTGAGGCGAGTGTTGATCCAGGTCGGACAGACCAGGTTCTTCCGCAGTCCGTTGGGACGCGTGCAGGCCACGATATCGGCGCTGCTGGACAGCACCGCATATCTGTCGCGAAACAAGATAGGCGCCGTTCTGGCGATCGAACGCTCGGTCGGGCTCGGCGAGATTGAAGAATCCGGCACGCCGATAGACGGCGAATTGACCAGCGGTCTGCTGAATTCGATCTTCTATCCCGGCAGCGCGCTGCACGATATGGGCGTGATCATACGCGACGGACGAATAGCGGCCGCGGGGTGTCAGTTCCCGCTGGCCGAGAGCGACGAGGTCGACGCCTCGCTGGGCTCCCGGCACCGTGCGGCGCTGGGGCTGGCCAAGGACAGCGACGCGATCGTCCTGGTGGTTTCCGAAGAAACCGGGCGAGTCTCGGTCGCCTGCGACGGGCAACTGTACCTGGGCCTGGCGCCCGAAGCACTGGGCGCTTTGCTGCTGGGGCTGCTGGCGCCCGGGAAGATGCAGCGAAAAGCCCTGCGTTCGGAGAAGGCCCCGCGGGAAGACGATGAGTGATCCGCCCGGAGACTCCGGATCGCAATAAGAGATATGAGCACAGTAAGGCAATCAACCGAAGCGATTCGATTCAGCCGCCAGTGGTGGCTCGAGACCGCCAGGACATCGTTCTGGGTGGTGATAGTCACCGTTCTGATCTGGATCTACGCCGACATGGAGTTCACGCAGACCGACGATATCGCGATGCGGATCCGGCTGAACACCGAGGGGTCCAAAGACGCCGTTATGACTTCGCCGGCCGTCAGCGAGGTCACGTTCCAGATTCGCGGCAGCCGCAGCGATCTGGACAGATTCGTCAAGAAATTCCGCGGCGTGATTCTGCAATTCGATCTCAGCACCGTCGAGGGTTTCGGAGAGGACCTCGAGGCGATACCGTCGGCCCTTGTCCTGCAGTCGCTGCCTGAGATAAACGAACTCGGACTCAGAGTCGTCTCGGGCAATCCCGCGACGATAAAGGGCATACGCATCGAGAAGCTTGAAACCAGGGAACTTCCGATCGAGTTCGTTTTCAAGGGCGCCGAACTGGCCGAAACGCCCAAAGGAGTCGCAAAAGTCAGGGCGCCGGAAAGCGTATGGTCCCGCATTCCTCCCAATCCCGTGATACGGACTGTCGAGAAGAATCTCAACAGCCTCACCGCCGGTCAGAAGCAGGACGTCACATTCCAGTTGATCTCGGCGATTGGAGCCGAAGCGGTGAAACTCATCGAAAACGAGGTGACGGTGAACCTGGAGGTCGTTCGCAGGGCGACTGCCGCGACTGAGACGATTCCCGTCACCGTCAGGATCGTAACCCCGGCCGAGTGGTCCGAAAAGGGGGTCTGGGCTGAGTATAAGCTCGTTCGCAAGGACCGCATCGAGTGGCGACCGAAGATAACTGTCACCGGTCCGAGGAAGGATATCGATATTCTCAAGACCGACAAGACCAAGACCGTCGACGCGTACATTGTCCTCACCGACAGTGACACCGACCCGATAGACAGTTGGTCTTCGCGACCGGTCACGCTTCGGTTCCCCAGCGACCTGCAGATCCGACTGGCCCCGGGTCAGACCGAGCCGTCAGTCCAGTTCCGGCTGGAAAAGCGAGCGACGACGGTAACGCCCTGATCGCGGCCCCGGCCCGCCCGCGGCGGTCGTGCGGCCCGTTGCATTTGACCGGCTCCTTGCGTACCCTTCGGCGCTGGTTTCTTTGAATTGGAGCATGATTATGGATCCCGAGAGAATAATCGCCGATCTGGCCCGCCCGGCGCGTCGAGCGGCGTCGCTGCTGGCCGCCAGCCGAGGCCAACAGAGAAACGACGCCCTGCTGGCCTGCGCTGAGGCAATCCGTGACGACATCGATCGTCTGCAGAGCGAAAACGCCAGGGATCTGGCACGCAGCGAGGAGTTCGGGCTTTCGGAGGCGATGATCGATCGCTTAACGCTGGATGAGGCGCGCATCGAATCGACGGCCCGTGCACTGGAGCAGATCGCCGCGCAGACTGATCCCGTAGGTCAGACTATCAAAGCGTCCAATCGTCCCAACGGGCTGAGGGTCGAGAAGCGGCGCGTGCCGATCGGAGTTGTCGGGATCATATTCGAATCGCGTCCGAACGTGACCGCAGACGCCGCCGGTCTGTGCATAAAGAGCGGAAACGCCTGTATTCTGCGGGGCGGCAAGGAGGCGATCAACTCCAACCTGGCGATCGGAAACTCGCTGAGACGCGGACTCGACAAGGCCGGGCTGCCGCCTGAGTCGGTTACCGTATTGGAAAGCACGGACCGCGAACTGGTCGGAGCAATGGCCCGGGCCGAGGGGCTGATTGACCTGATCATTCCCCGCGGTGGTGAGACGCTGATCCGTGCGGTCGCACAGGCCGCTACGATCCCCGTCATAAAGCACTATGCCGGGAACTGCCACGTTTACGTTCACGCCAAGGCGAATCTCGGAACCGCCGAGCGCATTGTGATCAACGCCAAGTGCCAGCGCCCCGGCGTATGCAACGCCGCTGAGACGCTGCTTGTCGATTACGCGATCGCACGCAGATTCCTTGGCGATCTGGCGCCGCTGCTGGCCGAAGCCGGCGTCGAACTTCGCGGCTGCGAACAGGCAAGAACATTCGCCGACATGAAGCCTGCTGTCGAAGCCGACTGGTCGACCGAGTATCTCGATCTGATTCTGGCGGTGAAGGTCGTCGACGGATTAGATGAGGCGCTCGAACACGTAAATGCTTACAGCAGCGGACATACCGAAGCTATCGTGACCGACGAGGTCCAGTCGGCCGACCAGTTTGTCGCAGGGGTGGACTCATCGAGCGTTATGGTCAACGCCTCGACGCGTTTCAGCGACGGCGGTCAGTACGGACTCGGCGCCGAAATCGGGATCAGCACTGACAAGCTGCACGCTCGCGGACCTATGGGAGCTGAAGATTTGACCACTTACAAGTGGATCGTCACCGGCCAGGGACACGTGCGGCAATAGCCGTTTTCCTTCGCCCGAAAATCGGTAATATTCGCTTGTTTTTCGCGTTTCTATAAATACACTAGTAGGATTCCAAGCCGTCTATCATGCAAACCTCAGTAATCGGAGAAACAAAATGTCAGATAATAATGTAACGCGTCGTGCTTTCATGCAGACGACGGCCGTCGCGGCGGCCGCGGCGTCGGTGGTCAGTGTCGGTCAGCAACACGCTTCGGCGGCGCCCAAGGACGGAAAGAAGCTTCGTTTCGCAATGATCGGCTGCGGCGGACGCGCCGGCGCCCACTACGGTTGGGCCGGCAGAGAGCAGATCGTCGCCGTATGCGACCCGGACGAAGGCCGGATGAAGAGCCGCTGCAAGGGAGACATCAAGGGCTACACCGATTACCGCAAGCTGTTTGAAGAGATGGGCGACAAGATCGACGCCGTAGTCGTCGCCACTCCCGACCACAACCACTTTCCCGCCGCGATGCGTGCGCTGAAGCTCGGCAAGCACGTCTACTGCGAAAAGCCGCTGGTCTGGGCCTTCTGGGAAGGCCTCGAGTTGGCCCGCGAAGCCAAGGAGCAGAAAGTCGCCACGCAGATGGGCAACCAGGGCATGGGCGGCAACGGCTGGAGAAAGTGCCACGCCATTATCGCCAAGGGCCTGATCGGCGACGTTAAGGAAGTGCACACGTGGACGAACCGTCCGATCTGGCCCCAGGGCATCGGACGACCCGAAGGACAGGACGATCCCAAGGCCGACGGAATGGACTGGGAGTCCTGGATCGGACCAGCTCCGATGCGTCCGTACAAGAAGGGCGTTTACCATTCGTTCAAGTGGCGCGGATGGCTGGACTTTGGAGCCGGAGCACTCGGCGACATGGCCTGCCACACCATGAACGCAATGTTCAAGATCCTCGAACCCGGTTGGCCGACCGAAGTCGAACTGATGGCCGTCAAGAACGCCAATGACGAGACCTATCCCTCGTCCGAGACGATTCGCTGGTCGTTCCCCAAGACCGACAAGCGACCCGGATTCACCGCTTTCTGGTATGACGGACCCGGCTCGGACAAGGCCGTCCCGATTCCCCCCGCATACGAAAAGGGACGCAAACTGCCCCGCACCGGCACTATGTTCATCGGAACAAAGGGCGTCTTGCAGGTCACCGGCGACTACAACAACTCCCCGATGCTCGTGCCCGAAGATCTGCGGAAGAAAGTCGGCAAGGTCGACCAGATCATCCCCAACTCCAAGCACGGACACATGGGCGAATTCATCAAGGCCGCCAAGGGCGAAGAGTCCTGGGATTCTCCGATGTCGAACTTCCAGTACGCCGGCCCGATGACGTCGGTGATTATCCTGGGCATCATCTCCCAGCGCGTAGGCGCCAGGCTGACGTTCGATCCCAAGACGCTGAAGTTCACCGGAACCAAGTGCAAAGAAGCAAACGCACTGCTCCGCAGAATCGAGCGAAAAGGCTGGGAAGCGTAATTAGCCGAACCAAACAGCTTCAAAACGACAGGCCCCGTCACCGCGACGGGGCCTGCTTCTTGTTCTGCAACGGCGAACGTCAACGACCTTCTCGCCACAAAGGACACAAAGGCCACAAAGAACGTCCACGGCGCAACCTCTGATACGACCAAGGCAGCGACATGGCCTGAAGTCAAGGACACAAAGAACAACTCGGTGTTTCCGTATCCTGTTGCCGTTGCCGTAACAACTCTTACGTCGTTGCCGTTCTTTGTGCCCTTTGTGTCCTTTGTGGCGAATGCCGTTGCCGTTGCTGTGGTTTTCGAGAATGTCTTTACGGATTGGCGAAAAACGGCTACTATGTGGGACTTCACAGTCGGCCCTGGATCGTGCCCCGGGCCGCCAGCAGACGAAAGAGGCTCAGAAATGATATCTGACGTGGTCCTTAACAGAACACACAATTGCGGACAGCTTCGCGAAAGCGATCTTGAATCCGAGGTCCGCCTTTGCGGATGGGTGCGTAGCTACCGCGATCACGGCGGCGTGATATTCGTCGACCTTCGCGATCGATTCGGAATAACTCAGGTCGTGTTTGACACTCCCGCCGAAGGCGATGCGGCCGGCAGGGCCCTGTACGAGCTGGGTGACTCGCTGAGGAACGAATGGGTGATCTCGATCGCCGGCGTTGTTCGGCATCGCGGCGAGGACCGGATCAATCCCAAGCTCGACACCGGACAGATCGAAGTGCTCTGCAGCGAGTTGACGGTGCTCAACGAGTCGGACACCGTTCCGTTTGGTCCCGACAGCTTCACAGCCGTGGCCGAAGAGACGCGTCTGAAGTACCGCTACATTGACCTGCGGCGCCCGGAGATGACCCGTTCGATGATCCTGCGTCACCAGATCACCGCGGCGATGCGCAGCGTGCTCAACGAGTCGGGCTTTGTCGAGGTCGAGACCCCGTTCCTGACCAAATCGACGCCTGAAGGCGCCCGCGACTTCCTGGTCCCCTCGCGCATGAACCAGGCCGACTTCTACGCATTGCCCCAGAGCCCGCAACTGTTCAAGCAGATCCTCATGGTCGGCGGTCTCGACCGCTACTACCAGGTCGTGCGATGCTTCCGCGACGAGGACCTGCGGGCCGACCGGCAGCCGGAATTCACCCAGCTCGACCTGGAGATGAGCTTCGTTACCCAGGACGACGTTATGAACGCGACCAACAGCGTGCTGCGGGAAGTCTGCAAAGTCGCCGGCAAACCGTTCCCCGACGAAGTCCCGATCATCAAGTACGACGACGCGATCGACAAGTACGGCATCGATCGTCCGGACATCCGATTCGAGATGTTCCTGCACGACGTCAGCGAGATCGTCGCCGCCACGGAATTCAAGGTCTTCACCGGCGCCGTTGAGTCCGGCGGGGTCGTCAAGCTGATCTGCGTGCCCGGCGGGGCGAAGTTCACCCGCAAGGAGATCGACGCCTACACCGCGTTCGCAGCCGATTACGGCGCCAAGGGCCTGGCCTGGTGCAAGATCGAAGCCGAAGGATTCGCCGGCGGAGTGTCGAAGTTCCTGTCGCCCGAACTCCAGCAACAGCTTCGAGACGCCGTTGGCGGCGACGACGGAGACATATTCTTCTTCGCGGCCGGTCCGGCCGCAGATGCGGCCAAGATCCTGGCGCCTCTCCGCGTGAAGATTGCCGGAGACATTGGCCTGATCCAGCCCGGGACCTACGCCTGGTGCTGGGTCACCGAGTTCCCGCTGGTGGAGTACAACGCCCAGCAGAAGCGCTGGGATTCGCTGCACCACCCGTTCACCATGCCCGACTGCGACGATCTGGAGCAATTGACCTCCGATCCGGGATCGGTCAAGTCGCTGGCCTACGACGTGGTCTGCAACGGCACCGAGATGGGCGGCGGCTCGATTCGTATTCACGACAACAAGATCCAGCAGAAGGTATTTGCACTGCTGGGCATAAGCCCCCAGGAGGCCCAGGAGAAGTTCGGCTTCCTGCTGGACGCGCTGCGGTTCGGCGCCCCTCCGCACGGCGGACTGGCCCTGGGCCTGGACAGGATCGTCATGGAGATGGTCTCGGCTCCCTCATTGCGGGACGTGATTGCGTTCCCCAAGACCCAGCGAGGCACCTGCCCGCTGACCGGAGCACCCTCAGAGGTCGACGACGCGCAACTGGCCGAGCTCGACCTGAAGATAATCGTGCCGCACAAGAAGTGATCGCCGGACAAGAACGACCACGCAAGAACGCTGGCGGTTGCCACATCCGACGGACGAAAGCATCTTGTATAGACGCTGGCGGCGACCCGGCAGGGGCTTCACAGCAACCCAATCACCGCGATAGCTGTGAACTCCGACGAGTCCCGCGAAATGTCAAGGGATAATGTTTGTGATGTCGTCAAGATCTGTGCTTGCAATGGTTTATGGCGTGGGACGAGTGAGGTGTGTTTCGGTGGCGCTCGGAGTATTAGGACTATTGCCGATAAGACAGGCTGATTCACAGGCACTGTAGCTGAGAAGCCGCTGGGAAGCTGCTCTGGATCTGGATTCGCGATTGTTCCACGTGGAACACTAATGTTCCACGTGGAACAATCGTCTCTTAGGAGGAGCCGCCGGAGCCCTTTCTTGTCGATGGAGCATTGGACGGAGTAATGAGTAGGAGTTTATTGTGAGCTTCCTGGAAACCCAGGGGGCCGGGGCTAGTGGCGGGTGTGTTGTTCTTCGTTGGCGCAGCATGACTTGACGGCTCTTTTCTGGCGGCGTCGCCTGGGCGCCGCCCCGAACGCCAGCAGGCCTATCAGGCCGATCGCCGAGGCGTGCCTGAACCAGCTCGGCATCCAGTCGTCGTGTATCGCCATTTTGACCTGGTCTATCGTCACCATACTATCCAGCAGCAGACCGCCGACAAACGCCGAGACCATCATCGTTAGAAGGTATATCAGACACGTTCGCCTGCCGAGTACTTTCCATACCGTGGCTATGGTCAATGCGTTGGTCGCAGGCCCGGTTACAAGCATCGCCAGGGCCGCTCCGGGCGAAACCCCCGCCAGGATCAGTCCGGCGGCGATCGGTATTGACGCAGTGGCGCAGATGTACAGCGGCACGCCGACGAGCATCAGCAGGAGTATCTGCAGCGGGCCGGGCGGAACGGTCCGCGAGAAGTAGTCGCCGCCCCCGACATAGACCGTAATCAACGCTCCGATGACCAGCCCGATCAGCAGGGATCCGCCGATATCTTTGGGCAGCGTAACGAATCCGTATTGAAGTGCGGCTTTCAGCTTGCCGCCGCCCTTTGCAGAGCAGCAAGGATCAGTGCAGGGCTCGGCGTCCGGGGCGTCCGGGCCGCCGCTATCTCCGGTAAGCGAGACAAGCGTTCCGCCCAGAACGCCGCTAATCAGCGCCGCTACCGGGCGGAACACCGCCAAAATCCAGCCCAGCAGGCTGAAGGTCGCCAGGATGCTGTCTACGCCGGTCTGCGGAGTGGATATCAGGAACGCTGTCGTGGCGCCCTTGCTGGCGCCGTGTCTTCGGAGCGAAGTCGCCACCGGTATGACGCTGCACGAGCAGAGCGGAAGGGGGACCCCGAACGCCGAGGCCTTGATTACCGGGGCGAGTCGCCCGCCGCCTAGCTGCCGCTCGATCCAGTCGGGCGACACGATCACCGACAGGGCTCCGGCGGCGAGAAATCCAAACAGCAGGAAAGGCGCCATCTGGCCGATCGTTGACCAGAACTCCGACGCGATTTCCACTATCTGCTCAGGCATCGGACGGTTCCCTGTTGTTGCAGAACGTCAGGAACTCCCTAACGTCCATATCGTTTCGTATTCCCAGCCGCGTCAGTGCGAAGTCGTAGCGGACGGGATCTTTCGGCGCCACTTTCCTGAACGCCTCGGTCACCTCCACGACTGTTCGCATATCGGCGGCCTTGCGTTTGGTCACTCCGAGTCCCCTGGCGATCTTGTGCATGTGGGTGTCCAGCGGGATCAGGAGCTTCGACGGACATACCGAATCCCACCCGCCGGGGTCCACGCGGTCCTTCCGCACCAGCCAGCGGAGCATCAGGCACAGCCGCTTGCAGGCGCTTCCCTTGGCCGGGTCGGGCAGCAGGTGTCCGCAGTCGGCTCGGGCCGCTTTGGTTATCTCACCGACAAAGGCGGTCATCGCCTCCAGTACGGTAGTGTGATCGTCGCGCACGCCGTGAGCGAAGCAGGCGCCCAGCGATCCGTACTTGGCTTTGACCTTGCGGACCCCTATGAGCATAGCCGAGACGTGTTCGGCGGTGTTGAACCGGTGCTTGAAGCCCCGCATGGCCTTGCGGATCGCCGCGGGGCTGCTTTCGGACAGGAACCGGGCCGGATGCGGTCCGATCCGCTCCAGGGCGTCCGAAACGCTCTGGAGGATCTGCGCGACCCGACCGTACGCCATCGAACTGGCCACAAGCGCCACGATCTCGCGATCGGGGGGGTCCGGGTAGGGGTAGAGGAACTCCAGCGGATCGGGGTGGACGTAGCGGCGGTGGTTCACGTCACGGTACAGATCGTCGAGGATGTCGTTATGTTTTCGTAGCGGCATACTGCATTGTAGACTCATCGGACAGTTATTTCAGGCGCCATTGTTTTCCGTCGGCCTCGATCAGTTCGTCGGCTTGTTTCGGGCCCCACGAGCCGGCGGGATACTGAAGCATGTTTCCGTCGGGGTCTTGCGAGCAGCCTTCGATGATCGGCGCCACGTACCGCCAGGCGGCCTCGACTTCGTCGCTGCGCGTAAAGAGCGTCGCATTTCCGACCGCCGCGTCCAGCAGAAGGCGTTGATAGGCGTCGGGAGGGGCCTGTCCGAACGATTCGTGGTATCCGAAGTCCATCTCCAGCGGTTTGATATCCATCGCCGGACCCGGCGCCTTGGTCTGGAACTCCAGCGCGATCCCTTCGTTAGGCTGGACGCGTATCGTCAGAACGTTAGGCCTCAGCGGACCGGCCGGCGGGCGGTTGAACAGCACCTTGGGGATCTCCTCGAAGCAGACGGATATCTCGGTGCATCTGCTGGGAAGGCATTTGCCCGTGCGGAGATAAAACGGCACGTTCGCCCAGCGCCAGTTGTCGACGTGGGCCTTGAACGCGACGAAAGTCTCGGTATTCGAATCGGTCGGAACGTTGTCGGCCTGCCGATAGCCCGGCTCGGATTGACCGTCGATTTCGCCGGGTCCGTATTGGGCGCGAACAACTCCGTTGGCGGCGCACTGGGCCGGTATCGGGCGCAGCGCCCGCAGGACCTTGACCTTCTCGTCGCGGATTGCGTCGGCGGTCAGCGCCGCCGGCGGCTCCATCGCCACCAGGGACAACAGGTGCATCATGTGATTCTGGACCATGTCGCGCAGGGCGCCGGACTTGTCGTAGTACCCGCCGCGCGAACCCACGCCCAGCGACTCGGCGGCCGTTATCTGGACGTGATCTATGTAGTCGTGGCGCCATATGTGCTCGAAGATGCTGTTGGCGAATCGCAGGACCATTATGTTCTGGACGGTCTCCTTGCCGAGGTAGTGATCGATTCGGAATATCTGCTCCTCGTCGAATGCCGCCCGGGCGATGCGATTGAGTTCCTGTGCCGAGCCCAGGTCCGTGCCGAACGGCTTTTCAATCACGACGCGCGACCAGGGGGCTTTCTGTCCCCTCCGCGCCAACCCGGCGGAACCGAGATTGCCGATGATGTCGGCGAACGCCGTCGGCGGGGTGGCCAGATAGTGCATGCAGTTTCCCGGCACGCCTCGCTCGGCGTTGAGCGTCTCGATGCGCCGGCCAAGCGCGGCGAAATCCTCAGGCGAGTCGTAACTGCCCTGCTGGTAGAATATCCGCGATGCGAACTGATCCCAGGCGGCCTGGTCGATCAGATTCTGATGACAATCCAGCGAGTCTCGCAGGGACCGGCACAGTTCGGCCCGGAAACTCTCGTCGGTCTTGGCGCTGCGCGAGTAGCCGATGATCGCCGCCGATTCGGGCAGGTGGTTCTCGCACCAGAGCTGGAATATCGCCGGTATGAGTTTACGCCGCGTCAGGTCGCCTGAGGCTCCGAATACGACCATGACGAACGGTTCGCACGTGCGGGTGAACGCCGGATCAATGCTGATGTCGCTCATGATTATTACTCAATACTCCCAGGAAGTGATTGTACGAAGTCGCGGATTTTGTCCCGCACGCGGCGGTAGCAGTCGAGTTTCTCCGCGTCGGTTTCGCATTGGGCCGCCATTCGCGGCGGATCGTCGAAGCCGACGTGAATGACTTTCGTGCGTCCCGGAAACACCGGACAACTCTCGTTAGCCGCGCCGCATACGGTTACAACATAATCGAACTGGATGTCTCTCAACTCGTCCAGGTGCTTGGAGTGATGATCGGATATGTCGACTCCGACTTCGGCCATGACTTCGACGACGTTCGGATTCATCCCATGCGTTTCGATACCGGCCGAATATGCGTCGATGCAGTCGCCCTTTAGGCTGCGGGTCCAGCCTTCGGCCATCTGGCTGCGGCAGGAATTACCCGTGCATAGGAACAGTATTTTCAGTTTTGGCGTTTTCTGCGTGTCCATATTGGCTATCCCAACGCCACGTCGAGCGTCATCATGATTGCAAATCCGACTATTACTCCCATTGTAGCCAAATCAACGTTGCCCTTGCGTTGCGATTCGGGAATCAACTCCTCGGCCACAACGAATATCATGGCCCCCGCGGCGAACGCCAGTGCGTAGGGCAGCACCGCGGTCATCGACATCACCAGCGCCGCTCCGATCACTCCGGCTATCGGTTCGACTACGGCTGAGAGCTGACCGTACCAGAAGCATTTCAGCACCGGCATGCCTTCTCGCCTGAGCGGCAGGGCGACCGCGGTTCCTTCGGGGAAGTTCTGCAGTCCGATGCCGACGGCCAGTGCGATCGCCGCGCCGATGGACGCCCCTTCAACTCCGCTGGCGGCGGCCCCGAACGCCACCCCCACGGCCAGGCCTTCGGGGAAGTTGTGTATCGTTATCGCCAGGACCAGAAGAGTGCTGCGGTGCCACGAGGTCTTCGGTCCTTCCGGCGCCGCCAGGTCCGGATGCAGGTGGGGCAGTATCCGGTCCACGATCCGCAGGAAGACCGCGCCGAGTATGAACCCTATCAGCGGCGGAAGCCATTTCCACGTTTCGCCGACGGACTGTTCGGCTATGTCAATCGCCGGCGCCAGAAGGCTCCAGAAGCTGGCGGCTATCATCACGCCGGCAGCTATGCCAAGCGAGCAGTCCAGATATTTCTGGGAGAAGTTCTTGCTGAAGATAACCAGCGATGCGCCGGCGGCGGTTACGCCCCATGTGCCGATGGTTGCGACAAGCGCCTGTATGATGGGATTCAAATCATAGAACCATTGCATAACTGTCTCCCTTGGAGGATCACATATGCGCCCCGCCGGCCAGGTGGACCAGCAGGATCCTCACGCCGATTCCGATGAGCACCAGCCCGCCGAAGCACTCGGCCCATCGGCGCGTGCGGTTTCCCAGTTTGTCGCCCAGGCGAATGCCGATGAAGCTCATCGCCGCGGCGACCAGGCCGATTACAATGCTCGGCAGCCAGACAGACACCCCCAGCACCGCCATGCTCAGGCCGACGGCAAGTGCGTCGATGCTCGTGGCCACCGAGAGCATCACCAGCGACCAGCTTCGCGAGGGATCCTTGCGAAATCCGCCGTCCGATCCCAACAGTGCGTCCCACAACATCTTACCGCCGATGGCTCCGAGAAGCCCGAAAGCGACCCAGTGATCGAATGCTTCCACGTATCCTGCGATGCTGCGTCCGCAGAACCATCCTATCACCGGCATCATGAACTGGAACAGCCCGAAGTGGAACGCGATTCGAAATACATGGCGTCCGGTGACCCGTTCGATAGTGAGTCCCGCAGCTATCGCCACGGCGAACGCGTCCATCGCCAGACCAATCGCAATTCCGCCAGTACTGAGCCAGTTCATATCCAGCCCATTTTCACCGACATCCCCGCCGAGTCAACAGCGGCTTTGATATTCGTATGGAACCCGGCGGTTCCGGAAGGCTATAATTGCATAGCGGGCGATTGGTTGTCGATGCAGGAGGACGAACCATGAAGAACGCAAAACGGTTTCCTGCAACAGCGGCGCTGGGTCCGGTTGTCGCGGCGCTGCTCGCGACGGTCGCTGGCTGCGATGATGACTACGAGTTGGGGTACGACAGGACGTACATCGTTCCGACTCGAAGCGAATACTACTACGCGCCTTACGCACCCCCCGCATACACGGTGTACGACTACTCGTATCGCAGTGCCGTTGTGGGTTCTTACTACTACACGCCTTACGTCAGCTACCGCCGCGGCTGTTATCGGCCCGGGCCGCGTCACGGACGAATCGGGCGCGGATTCCGCACCCCGGTCCACCGCTCGCCGCGCATTGCTCGCCGCGGCCGCGGCAGGTGACCGGAGCCCGTCGGAACCGATATTCGCATCCGCAGGGCTACTTGTCCCAGTTCGCGTCGATGATCTCCTGGATCTTCGGATATTTCTTGTCGGTCTCGTTGAGTTCTTCGCGCGTCTTCTTCAGTTCGACCTTCATGTCGGCGATGATCTTCTTGTACTTGGGATTTGCGTATTCGTTCTTCATCTCGGACGGATCGGTCTTCAGATCGTAGAACTCCCACGCCGCCGGCGTTTGCCTGCCGCCGGAGGGGGTGCACCCGTAGAAGAATATCAGCTTGTACCGCTCGCCGCGGATTCCGAAGTGCCCCGGGACCTGCAGTGCGTGGGCCAGGTGCATCCAGTAGCGGTAGTAAGTGCTGGTTCGCCAGTCCTTGGGCTTGTCGGAGCCCTTGAGTCCGGCCGCGAAGCTGCGACCCTGCATGTAGTCCGGCGTCCTGGCGCCGGCGAGCTCCAGCATGGTCGGCGCGAAGTCGGTGTTGTTGATCAGCCACGAGTTGGATGAACCGGGCTTGACCGCCTTGGGATAATGCACGATGAACGGCATTCTCATCGCCTCTTCGTACATCCACCGCTTGTCCATCAGGTCGTGTTCGCCGAGGAAGAAGCCCTGGTCGCCGGTGTACATGATCACAGTGTTGTCGAGTTCGCCGGTCTTCCTGAGATAGTCGATCAGGCGTTTGACATTGTCGTCTACACCCTTTACGCAGCGAAGGTAGCGCTTGAGGTATTTCTGGTAACAGGCTCTGGCGTATTGGCGTTCATCCAGATCCTGCCGAATTCCGAGACGTCTTCCCAATCGCCAGGGTGCGTGTGTCTTGCCTACGCCTGACCCCAACCCACGCGATCCTACGGAACCGTCCGGCGGATTGAAAAGGTTGTGCGGCTCGGGGATCTCCACATCCCCCAGATAGCTTTCGTACCGTTTGGCGTTTTGGAACATGTCGTGCGGGGCCTTGAAGTGGTGCATCAGGAAGAACGGCTTGGACTTGTCGCGTCCGTTCTTGAGCCATTCGAGGCTGATGTCGGTCACCGCGTCGCTGGAGTGCATCCCCTTCTTGGTCAGTACGTTTCCGGGCCAGGGCTTGTCGCCCTGTGCGCGGAAATCCGGGTTGTAGTACTTCCCCTGTCCGGGCAGGACGCAGTAGTAGTCGAAACCGCCGGGCTCTTTCTTCAGGTGCCACTTGCCGACCATGGCGGTCTGGTAGCCGGCCTTCTTCATCTCGATCGGCAGATACTGTCTTTCCGGCGGGATGCTCCCTCCCAGATCCAGCACGCCGTTGGTCTGCGAGTATTGACCGGTGATTATGCTGGCCCGGCTCGGCGTGCATATCGAATTGTTGCAGAACACGTTGTCGAAGCGCATCCCGCCCCTGGCCAGAGCGTCGATATTCGGCGTGGGATTAAGCTTGGCCAGACGGCCGCCGTAAACGCCGATCGCCTGGGAGGTGTGATCGTCGGCCATGATGAACAGGACGTTCGGCTTGGACGATTTCGCCGCCTTGTCGCCGCGTGCGAGATCTCCGGCGGACAGTGCGCACGCCCCGACCGATACTGTCTTGAGAAAAGTTCGTCGCGAAGATTGATCAAGCATGATCTCTGTGCTCCTTAAGGGGATTGTCAACGAGTATCCCTTTGCGGCGTATGTTCGTCAATCTCTTTCGGTTGCCTGCACTCGCCACAGTGCTATCGCCGCCGATGCGGCCAGGTTCAGTGAGTCCGCATTGGCTGACATTGGGATTGTCAGCCGCACGTCGGCAAGGTCGATCAGCGACTGGTCCAGACCGTCGGCTTCGGAGCCGAACATCAGCGCTGTCGGTCTGTTCGGGCGGAAGTCGGCGAGATCTTCCGCTGATTCATCCAGCACCATTGCGGCGAGTTGATATCCGAGTCGACTGAGCGCCGCCAGATCGTCGGTCAGGGCGATCGACCTCGTCAGTTTCAGTTCGAACGCCGCGCCCATCGAGACGCGCAGTACGCGGCGTGAAAACTCGTCGCAGCATTGTTCCCCGAGAAGGACGATCTCTGCGCCAAGGGCGGCCGCCGTGCGGAAGATCGAGCCGAGATTCTCGGCATTGCTCGTGTCGGGCAGCACTACGATCGTGCCGCCCGGCTCGGCTTGCGATATCGCCTCGTTCAGCGTTGTCGGCGCGGGCCGGTTGGATGCGGCGATTATCCCTCGATGGAAATCGAATCCCGCGACTGCCGACAGCGTCGCATCGTCGGCGACGAACAGGTCTCCGCCAGCGGCGCATTCAGCGAATTCGCCCGCGAATCGCTCGCTGGTCAGCACTTGCGTATTGGGATACCTCTGGCGCACCAGTCGCTGTGCGAGCCACCGACCCTCAGCGATCATACGCCCCTCGCGGCGCAGGTTGCGGTCCTTCAGATTGAAGAACGCTTCAAGTCGCGGGTCTTGTTGCGTTACCCGTGTTTCGCTCATATGGCGCCTTTCGGGCGTCGTCGATTGACAAACGCCTTGCGCATGAGTCTACTATGTCGGTGATTATGAACACAGAGGAATCTAACGTATACGATTGCCCCGCGGACGACGCATCGGCGGGAGTTTGTCCGCGATGCGAGCTTTCGATTTCGCCCGAGGCCGAGTACTGCAAACACTGCGGCGCGAAGGTCGGTCCGCACAAGCCGGTTCCCTGGTGGCACTTTCATCGCCGCATGTACGACTGGGTGCTGCATTTCGCGCACCACAAGCATTCGACCACGGCGCTTTTCACCTTAAGCTTCGCCGAGAGCAGCTTCTTCCCGATCCCGCCGGACGTGCTGCTCATGCCGCTTGTTCTGGGGAACAGCCGCAAATGGTTTCGATACGCATTCCTGTGTAGTCTGGCGAGTGTGCTTGGGGCTGTGGCGGGGTATCTGATCGGATGGCTTGCCTGGGAGGCCGGGCTCGATGTTGTCTTCTTCAACTACGTTCCCGGGTTTACGCCGGAGTTGTTCGCGAGAGTCAGCGAGATGTACGACCAGTACAATTTCTGGATCGTCTTCACCGCCGGGTTCACACCGATTCCGTTCAAGGTCATCACAATAACCGCCGGAGTGTTCGGTACTGGCGCGTCGGTAGGCAGTCCGGCGGGTTTCTTTGCGATGTTCCTCCTGGCGGCGGCCATAAGCCGCTCGGCCAGATTCTTCCTGGTCGCCGGGCTAATGAGAATGTACGGATCCAAGATTACGCCCTTTATTGATAAATGGTTCAACTGGTTGGCGTTGGGGGTGACGGTGCTGGGCATTGGCGGATTTGTGGTCTTGAAATACGTTGTCTGAGTTCGCCCAAAGAGTACAATTGGTGTTTTAGTGGAGATTGCAGCAACTATCGGGAGCATTGAAAATGAGCATATCCGCAGAAGACCGCACCAAGCTGATCGCCCTGGCTCGCCGGGCGGTCGCCGCCCAGGTCGCCGGTCAGCCTCGCCCCGCACCGCCGGAAGCGCAGGGCGTGTTGGCCGAGAAGCGCGGCTGCTTCGTGACGCTGACCAACGCCGGTCATCTGCGCGGGTGCATAGGCACGTTCCAGCCGGACCGCCCGCTTGGGGAGATGATCGTTGAGATGGGGATGTCGGCGGCCGGTCACGATCCGAGATTCTTCGGCAATCCGATTACGCCGGGCGAACTGGATCATCTGCACGTGGAAGTGTCGGTGCTGTCGCCGCTGGAGAAGACCGCCGATCCGCTGGGTCTGGAGCTTGGAACCCACGGGATATACATAGTCGGGCGCGGCGGTCGGTCAGGCTGTTTCCTGCCGGAAGTGGCGACCGATCAGGGGTGGGATACTGTTGAGTTTCTCGATCAATGCTGCGCCGGCAAGGCTGGGATGTCCCCCGGAGCCTGGCGTCAAAGCGACACGACGGTCTTCCTGTTCACGTCCGAGAAATTCGGCGGTTAGAGGATTTTTAGAAACTCCACTGTGTCGGCTTCAGTGTCCAGCAGTGCGGCTGTCGGATGCTTCGGCTTGCGGGGGTGGGCCAGGGCGCCGGGGCAGATTACCCTCGTCGAACCGTATTTTATGTCGGACGTGCGGTGCGTGTGTCCGTGAATCACGTAGGGGAACTGCCCGCCTTCGACAAGTTCACACAGCAGATGTTCGTTGTCGCCGTGAAGCGCGACGAGATGTTCGCCGTCTCCGATCGGAGCCTCGATGAAGTCGGCGGCGAAGTTCACTCCGCACCTGCCGGCCTCGCGGGCCAGCACCGCGGCGTTTCGGTCCATGTTCCCCGCCGCCAGATACGCCGGCAGGCCCGCCCCGCTCAGGATTGAAACATGGCCCGCCGCCTCGATGTCACCGCAATGCACCAGTGCTTCGGCGCCGCGCCCGATCAACAGGGCGACCGCATTTCGAAGGCGCGCAGCATTGGAGTGCGAATCGCTGAGAAGTCCGATCAGCATCGTCCTAATTGGCCTCGGAGCCTGCCGAAGGCATTCGCTGTTCGGCGGGTGACGAGAAGAGAGCCTCTCCCGATTGCGGGCGATACCGCGCCAGGATCCAGATGCTCTTGGATTGCGGCGCTGAAGCCCATTCGGCCTGCAACGCGTAACTCAGCAGCACTCCGTACTGGCCGACGACGCGTTGGGCCAGCTCCTCGGCGGTGAACGTTCGGGAGAAAAACGGCTTCGGCGCCTCGCTTAGATTCTTAGGGATCGAGCCTTCGAACACCATCAGATCCACCTTGCCGCTGACCAGCACGGTCTTGGGACCTTGTCCGAAGTCCTTCACCAGCATGACCTGTGCGACGATTCCGTCCGGGCCGGGGCGACTGTCCAGATTCACCACGGCGTTATGGGGCGCCAGCAGGGCGATCCGGTCGACCTGGTCGATCGGGGGCGGCAGCTTCTTGATCTTTCTGGTCGGCGCGGCGGGTTCCGGCTTAACAGTCGGGGCGCATCCGGTCAGCATCGCGGCCAGGGCGGCGGCCAGCAGCGCGATCCGTCCGGCGATTAGGTCAGTCATTCGACAGTTCCTTGTCATAGTTGTCTCGCTTGCCCGAAGAATCCTTTTTTTGGTCGGACGAATGGTCCGTGACCGCCGGGAGCAGTTCCAGCGGGAGCAGTTCGGCCGATGTCCTGTTAGTCAGCGCCGACTTCTTCGTTGGAAGCGGCAGTAGGTCCTTGTACGGCTTCTGATCGCTGAGCCATTCCAACAGACCCTGGCGCCTCTTTTCGCTGAGCAGGTCGAGTCGTCCGACCTGTTTCCTGGTCTCCTTGTCGGAGTCGTCGCTGGTCTTCTGAATGTAAGGAGTCAGCACGATCAGCAGTTCAGTGCGATTCTTTGTTATCGTCGTGCTCTTGAACAGCTCGCCGACTATCGGCAGATCGCCGAGGAAGGGCACTTTGCTCTCGGTGTTGTTGTCCTGGGTGGTGATCAGTCCGCCGATGACGATGGTGTGTCCGTCCTTGACGGTGACCGTAGTTGTCGCCGATCGGTTGTTCAACACGATCGCGTTTACGCCCTCGCTGATCTCGACGCTGTCGGAGTCGGAGATTGAGCTTATCTCGGCGTTGACTTCGAGTTTGATCTCGCCGTTGGGATTGATCCGCGGCGTGGTCTGCAGGATGATTCCGACGTCCTCGTACTGGATCGTGTTGAAGACCGAACCCTGATCGGACACCCGCGAGTTGGTCACGAACGGCACTCGCTGGCCGACGTTGATCTCGCCTTGCTGGTTGTCGGCTGTGAGGATCTGCGGGCGGCTCAAAACTTCGAGGCGCCCCTCGCTCTGCAGTGCGTGAAGGAACAGATCCACGTCGCCGCCTGTCATCGAGAAGCGGAATCCGCCGTTGGTGTTGAACGAGCCGGCGACGCCCAGGTTCGTGCCGACGGTCGTCTCTGTCCCGCTGCCGCTGGTTGACCGATGGCTCCACTCGAATCCCAGATCGGATCGTCCGCTGAGGGTGACCTCGGCCAGCAGCACCTTGATCAGCACCTGGGGCAGCGGCTGGTCGAGTTCGTCGATCATCGCCGATACGGTTTTGAAGTACCGCGGGCTGGCCGACAGCAGCAGCGTGTTGGTCGTCTCCTCGGCGACTATCGCCACCTCCTGCTCCAGCAGCCTGTGGGCCGCTCCCACCGCGTCGGTCCCCAGCGTGCTCGATATCGTCTGCCGCTCCTGGTCGAGGAACGATCGCAGGGCGGTCTGGATATCGGAGGCCTGGGCGTTTTTCAGGCGGTAGATCTTCGTCTCCCTCTCCTGCGCCGGCGAGGCGTCGAGTTCCTCGATCACGGTCCCGGCCAGTTCGACGTACTGCTTCGTTCCGCCGACCAGCAGGCTGTTTGTCCGGGTGTCTACGGTTACGGTAAGCGCGTTCTGCTCGGCCGATCCCAGCGTAGCCGAGACTCCTACGCCCTTGTCGGACGGTCTGGTCGTCGGCATGAGCGTGTACTTGATCGACTTGGAGTCCGCCGAACCGGTCTGCTGCAGGCGGAACAGTTGGGTGAGCACCTCGGCCATTCGCGTCGCGTCGGCGTTCTTCAGCGTGAAGACCTTGATCTCGGCCGATCGCGGGGCGGTGTTGTCCAGCGCCTTGATGAGATTGGCCAGCAGCGGCATGTTCTCCACCGGCGCCGAGACCACCAGCGTGTTGTTGCGGGAGTCAGGCGTGATCAGCAGACCTTCCTGCAGCGCCTTGGCGACGACCATCTTGCCGTCCTTGTCCTGGGTTACGAACTTCAGCATCGCCTGCCGCACGCTCGGATCGCTGATAACCGACTTGGGCGGTGTGGTCAGCGTTTCAAGGAGGATCGTCGCCAGTTCGGCGGCGTCTGCGCTCTTGAGTTCGAAGACCTTGATCTCGGTGATCCTGGCCGACGAACCGGTGTCGAGCTGCTTTATCATGTCGGAGATCGACTTGAAGCTCTCGCGGCTGCCGGTGACCAGCAGGGTGTTGGTCCGCGCGTCGGGGATAATGCTCGTCGGCAGCGATCTGCCGGACGCACCGGCGGCCTGTTCGGCCTGGAGCTTCGCCTGGTACAGGTTGTTCAGCGTGTCGGCCAGCATCGTGGCGTTGGCCTTCTTCAGCGGGAAGGCTCGGATGTCGCCGAACGAATCGGATTCATCCGAATCGACCTTCCTGATGATCTCTTCGATGACCGCGAAGTTCTCCTTGCTGGCCGAAACTATCAGCACGTTTGTCCGCGTGTCGACGGCTACGGCGACCTTTTCGCGATTGGCCAGGGCCGAGTTCGTGCCCGCGGCTATGGCGCCGGGCTTGTACAGGCCCTGTGAGATCAGGCTGCTGATCATCGTCGAGATTCGCTGCGCGTCGGCGTTTTTCAGGCGGAACAGCCGGACGATGCCGGTCTCCATCGGCGGCTCGATGTCGACTTTCTTCAGCAGTCCCTCGATCAGCGTGAGGTTTTCCTTGTTGGCCGAGATTATCAACGCATTTGTGAGGGAGTCTACCGATACGTCCACGCGGTCCTGCGGGGCCGCCTGGGCGCCCTGCGGCGTCATCGAGACCAGTCGTGCGGCGAATATTTCGCTGATCATCGGGCCGATCACGCCGGCGTCGTTGTGCTTCATCGGGATCACGACCAGCTTGACCGCCGGATCGGTGAGCTTGACGTCCAGATTCTTCAGCAGGCTCTGGAGCACTTTGGTGTCGTCGGTGTTGGCGGCGACCAGCAGGCTGTTGGTCCGCAGGTCCGGCAGTATCACCGGCTTCTGGCGGCGGACGTCTTCGGTGCGGGCGGCCTGGTAGCGCTCGTTGAACAGGTTGACCAGCGTCGTCGCCAGCGTTCCGGCGTTGGCCTCCTTGAGCGGCATAAGCTGAATCTGACCGCTGAGTGCGGCGGACTTGCTGTCGAGCTGATTGGCCAGGTCCTTGACGATCTGGTAGCCCTCGGTCGATCCGCCGATTATCAGGCTGTTGCTCCTGGCGTCGGCGACTACGATGACCCGCAGCGCTTCGGCGTCCTTCACGCCGAGCGACTGCTGCCGCTGCACGCGCGCGTCCATCATGCTCTGCAGGACTGTCGCCAGAGTTGACGCTTCTGCGTTCTTGAGCGTCACCAGGCGGATGTCGCGAAGGTCGATCGCGGATTTCTTGTCGAGCATGCCCAGCAGGTTCGACAGCATGGTGAACGTCTTGTCGCTTGCGGAGATTATCAGGCTGTTGGTCCGCGTGTCGGTGGTGACGGTGGGGCGGTCCTCAACGCGGATCAGGTTGGCGTTCGATCCGCCGTAGAGATCCGTTATGACAGTCCGCAGTCGCGTGGCGTCGGCGTTGAGCAGGGGGAATATCCGCACGGTGTTCAGCGATCCGGCTCCGGGTATGTCCATGCCCTTGATCACGTCGGCGATTATCGGCATCAGGTCCTTGCGGGCGGCGACGACCAGCGTGTTTGTCGCCGAGTCGGCCTGGATCGTAAACGCACGGCGGGCTTCGGGCTTCTCGGAGGGCTTGACGCCTTTCTTGACCGCCTCGGCGGCCTGCAGGCGGGTTACGAACGTGTTTACCCCGGAAACCGCCGGATCGTCGTTCTGCTCGGTGAATACGCCTTGCAGGACCGGCAGCAGCCGGGCGGCGTCGGCGTTCTTGAGCTTGAACAGCTTGACCTCGGTGACGAACTTGTCGGCCGTCCGGTCGAGGTCCTTTATCAGTACTTCGGCCAGCGCCAGCGATTCGGCCAGCCCGGACATTATCAGCGTGTTGGTCCGCAGGTCGGCCGATACGTTCAGCCCGCTGACCAACGCCTTGCCCGACGCCGATTCAGGCACGACTTTGCCTACGGTCGACGTGCCGGATTTGCCGGCGAGATTCTTGCCCTGCGTGTTGAATATGTCGTCCAGGATATCCCTCACGGTCTCCGCGTCGGCCTTCTTCAGATGGGCGATCCGCACCAGCACTCCCTCGCCGACCGGGACGGTGTCGAGCATCTCGACGATCAGCTTCATCGCCTTGAGATTGTCCGGCGTCGAGGTGATCAGCAGCGAGTTGGAGCCCTGGGCCTGCGGGGTCGCAGCGTCGGCGGAGATCTTGATCGGCTGGGTCAGGTCCAGTTCGGGGACCTTGTCCTTGAGCCCGCCGCGGACCTTGAGGATCTTGATCTGCTGCTGCAGCGCTCGCGCCTCGGGGGTGACCAGGGTCGTTCCGCTGGGGCGGAGCATTTCGTTGAGAACGTCGGCCAGTCGCGCCGCATCGGCCTTCTTCAGCGGGATTATCAGCACTTCGGTCTTGGCGAACTTCGACGGCTTGTCGAGTCGCGTGATGATCTCTCCGATCTGCTCGAACAGCGTTTCACGCGCCGTCACGATCAGCGACCTGGTGCGTTCGTCGGCGCTTATGTCGATCGCCTCGCCGCCGGCCTGGCGCTGAAGCTGCTGGATCAACCCTTTGAACGCCGGCAGGATCTTGGTCGGAGTGGTGTTCTCCAGCGGATACAGTCTGAACTGCAGCTTGCCGGCGACTTCGATCTTGTCGAGCACTTCGATCAGCGCGGCGACTTCCTCCATCTTTTCCTTGGTGGCGGCGACCATTATCGTCTGGGTCTGCTGGATGGCGCTG
>Ga0180436_10001124_pt1 | contig 26567 bp, 26 predicted proteins | sample SS_ome_2_FD_132434 | JGI IMG/M metagenome (GOLD analysis project Ga0180436, IMG submission 132434) | Hypersaline lake sediment archaeal communities from the Salton Sea, California, USA - SS_3_S_2 metaG | ecosystem: Environmental > Aquatic > Non-marine Saline and Alkaline > Hypersaline >... | reverse complement strand
CCTGTACGCGGATTGGGTGTCTGGTGAATCCAGCCTTGACGGCACGGAAGCAAAATTGCTGGACGGAAAGCCGGATGCAGACCAATTCGCTCATGGCAGGGATCAAAACCTGAAGGAGCAGCTTGATGTCATCCGTCGGCAGATCGTCCAGCGCACGGTGATGGAGTGTGGAGGAAGTAAAAAGAAGGCATCCTCCCGACTGGGGATCAGCTATAATACATTGTGGCGGATTATGGTTGATTAACCATGGGCGCAGCAAGATGAGTGCCGATGAACCGGTGTCTGCCCGCTGCCGGCAGCATTCACCGCCTCTTCTTGTCAACAGGGTTCCGGTTTTCACACGGAACCTTGGTTTGGCAGAGGCCGCAGCTGTTAACCCTGAACCCCAGCTGCTCCTCTTCCACGTGAACGGCGGTCACGTTTCGTATGTATTCCTTGCAGGTAATTTTATCGTGACCAGCCTTTGAGATAGCCCCCGAGGGACAGCGGCTCATACAGACAAGACACTTGCCGGTCGCCTGGTGCAGGCACCACTCGTTATGTTTTTCATAGGGCCTTGGGGACGGTTCATACCGCTTGCGAACAACCACGGAACCAACCCGGATAGCTTTTCCGGCAGGTGAAATCAAACCGTCGGACATGCCGAATGTACCGAGCCCGCAGACATGTGCGGCATGCCGCTCAGACCAGGAAGATGCGAATCCGTACTTCTTTGAGACAGCCCTTGACCATTGGGGAAGCAAAACAGGAGCACAGGCTTTGCAGCCGTTGTCGTTGAGCAGCGAAACTACATGCCGGCGGAGGTTTTCATTCACCTTTTCCCCGAAGTGCCTGGCCTTGCTCCATTCGCTGCTCGGCACCCCTTCAGCCTTTCTATGGGCCAGGCGAGTCTGCTCGGTTTGCGGTAAAACCCACGCGATAACGCTCAGCTCTTCCGCCCTGACCGTTTCATCTGGAAAAGCCGTGGTAAAAGCTTCCAGCGGTGTCCAGTAGAAATCGCGGCCAATGTCATCTTTCAACAGCTGAAACAGCTCGTCTTCGCCCGACGAAAAGCCTACCAGCGGCGCGGCGAATGCCGGTGAATCCGAACCGGGCTCAAGTGCATTGTTGGCCCGGTCATCCATCCATTTCTCTAGGTGTTCTGAAATATTGTCCATAGGAGGCACCATGCGGGTAAACAAGCCGTTTCAGGAACTGCACGACAACATCGAGCATCCGGGTTTATGACGAGCCCATTCGGGTCTTTTCACCGCATAGTGCTCGAACTCCGGCTGTTCTTCATAGGGATGCCTGAACAGCTCCAGCAGTTCATCGACCATGGAAAAATCCCCTGCTGCCACGTTGTCGATAGCCTGCTGGGCCAGGTAATTCCTGAACACGTACTTCGGGTTTACCCGGTTCATTGCTGTCCGCCGCTCTGCATCCGTATTGTCGTTGCGCAGCAGGCGCAGGCGGTAGAGTTCCAGCCAGTCGCGCATTTCGCTGGTGTAGCCATCATCGAGTTCATCAGGCTTGTAGTGAGCTGCAGATATCGTGTTAAAGAGAGCGTCCGTTGATTTCTCATTCATGCTTATATCGGCCAGACTGCGGAAAAAAATCGTCATATCCGTTTCGGTTTTGGTCAGCAGCTCGAGCGCGGAGGAGATGAGCTTGTCGTCGTCTTTTTCCCTGGTCCTGAAACCGAACTTATCGCGCAGGGCCCGGGACCACTGTTCCTGGAAGGTCAGCCGATACTGGTCGAGGGCCGCCTGCATGCCTTTTTCATCTTTGATTACCGGATACAGCGCATTTGCAAACTGGGCCAGGTTCCACTGGGCTGCATAGGGCTGGTTGCCGTAGCAGTAACGGCGGCCGCTGGCGTCGGTCGTGTTCGGCGTCCAGGCCGGGTCGTAGCCTTCCAGCCAGCCGTAGGGGCCGTAATCGATGGTGAGGCCGAGCACGGACATGTTGTCGGTGTTCATTACTCCGTGCACAAATCCGGTGCGCATCCAGCCGGTGATCATCTCGGCGGTTCTCCTGCAGATTTGGGTGAACCATTGCAGGTATGTATCCACGTCTGGTTTGAAGTCCAGTTCAGGGAAATCGGTTTTGATCGTGTAATGGATCAGTTGTTCGAGCAGTTCCTGCTCTTTCCGGTCGGCGAGGATTTCGAAATTCCCGAAGCGGATAAAGGACGGGGATGTACGGCAGACTACCGCACCCGGTTCGTTTTTCGGGTTGCCGTTGTAGAACATGTCGCGGACCACCTGGTCGCCGGTGAGGATCAGGCTCAACGCCCGGGTTGTCGGTATGCCCAGATGATGCATGGCCTCGCTGCAGAGAAATTCCCTGAGCGAGGACCGCAGTACCGCCAGTCCGTCGGCGGAGCGGGAATAGGGGGTGAGCCCTGCACCTTTCAACTGCAGCACCCGGCGCTCGCCGGTCCTGTTGAGGATTTCACCGAGAATTATGGCTCTGCCGTCCCCAAGCTGTCCGGCCCATGTCCCGAACTGATGGCCTCCATAGCACATGGCGTAGGGTTTCATGGACGGCAGGGTGCTGTTTCCGGAAAAGACCTCGGCAAACAGCCGGGAACGACAGTCCTGCTCGGTCAGGTCGAGTTCCGCGGCCGCTTCTCTAGAGTAGGCGACCAGTTCAGGAGCTGAAACTGGAGCGGGGTCTACTAAGGAATAACAGGCTCCGTTTACCTGGCGTACGGTGTTGCTGGTCTCCGGATCACCCGGTAATTCGGTTATAAAACGGTTATCGAATCGTAATTGTTCTATCATAATTCATTGATTTTTCGAAAAAACTAAAAAACAATTTGGATCTTACCCTGCACCGAAACCTCTACCTTCGAGTCACCGGCCTCAACGACCGGAGCGGCGGCCTTTACCGCCATCGCTTCCATCTGCATTCCGCCCCGATAGGGGGTGTGGCCGGGAGTGTCTGTGATCGCGAGATTGACGATCCGGTAGTCCTTGGCCTTGAGGGTTTTGCTGATGAGGGCGGCTCTGGCGCCGAAGGCTTCAAGGGCCGCGACGATCAGTTCTTCTACTTCCTGTTTGCGGCGTTCCGGGCTGATGGTGAACTGGATTGACGAGACCTGCAGGTGCTGCTGCAGGGTGCCGATGACACCCGTCAGCGCGTCAAAATCCTCGCTCTGCAGGCGCAGCTGCTGGGTGACCGACCAGTCGGTAATTGCACTTTTCTGGTAAACCGGGCGGGTCTGGTAGTTCATGGTTCGGTGTTTTATCGACGATTTGTCTGCGAGTACGGAATCCGCCCATGCCATCATCTCGTTGACCGCTTTTCCTGCTTCCGCGGCACTGTTTTTCCGGACGGATGCCTGCATCACGGCGACCATGACGTCGTTGGCAACCTCTTTTGCCGCGGCGGCATCGAGATTGATGATGTTGTAGTGCAGGACTTCCTCATCGGCATGTACCGGACAGGCACTGATCAGCAGAATAACGGCAAGTAATAGAGCTCTCATCGATTCACCCCAGCAAAGAATAATTTTTCTGTTAACGTCATTTGGGCAACCTTGAAAAATATGAATTTTCGCTCAGAATCAAGGCGCGCATGGACCATGTAACCAGAGGCATCAGATATTTCGGGGGAAAAATTGACATGCGCAATGCAGCGTTTAAACGCAAGGACAATTTTTCAAGGTCGTCTTTTAAGTTCCATGTTATTAGGATAGTCAATACCATAGTATTGATCGTGGATAAGTACAGGGGAAGAACATTGAAGCGCGGCAGCCGGATGCTATCGGGGTTCATGCCGCGGCAAAGGAGGAGATCATGAGTATTTCACTGCCGATGAGCAACGGTGAAACCTACGAACTGGCCCCCCAGAAGATTATATGCCTGGGACTCAACTACAGGGAACATATCACCGAAAGTGCCGAAGCCGACGGCGATCGGTTCAAAGATGAAGTTCCGGAGGAGCCGATCCTGTTCCCGAAAACACCCAACACGCTGGTAGCACCGGAGCAGCCGATCGTGATTCCGTCGTTTCTCGACGATTACGGATTCAGGACCTGCAGAACGGATTATGAAGGTGAACTGGCGGTGATCATCGGCAGGGGCGGCAAAGATATCAGCGAGACCACTGCGTACGATCACGTTCTCGGCTACACCTGTTTCAACGACGTCAGCCAGCGCAACTTCCAGAAGCATGACAAGTCCGGCTGGTTCCGTGGGAAATCACTTGACACCTTTGGCCCGATCGGTCCTGAAATCGTGCTTCACGAAGATATCGGTGATCCGCAGAAGCTGGCGATTCAGACCCGGTTGAATGGCGCCGTCGTGCAGGAAGCGAATACCGAACTGATGATTTTTTCGATCCGGGAAACGATCGCATTTATTTCGAAACACTTCACCCTGGCTGCCGGAGACCTGATCATAACCGGCACGCCGCAAGGAGTAGGACCGCTGAGTTCCGGTGATGTAGTCGAGGTGGAGATCGAAAAAATCGGGGTATTGAAAAACCCGGTCGAAAAGCGGTAGCACGGGCTCATCGGGATCCTGACTGCCACAATGTTGCAATTGAATATCTGCAGCAGTTCTAGTACATTGGTGCCGGTAAATAACACCAACAAGGAGCAGTGATGAATTATCCCGTCTGGTACCTGCCGGAAATCGGCGGCGGTCTGCTGATCGCGCTTATTGCAATACTGCACGTGTTCGTTTCCCATTTTGCCGTGGGAGGCGGACTCTACCTGATCTATGCGGAGAAGAAGGGGCTGCGGGAAAACAGCCAGGCTATTCTTGATTTCACGAAACGGCACGCCCGGTTCTTCCTGCTGCTGACGATGGTGTTCGGCTCGATTACCGGAGTCGGTATCTGGTTTATCATTGCGCTTGTCAACCCGGCGGCCACGTCGCTGCTGATTCATATCTTCGTGTTCGGCTGGGCGGCCGAGTGGGTTTTTTTCGTGGTTGAGATCGCTGCGGCGTTCGTCTATTTCTACATGTTCGGAAAGATGGATCATGCGACGCACTTGAAAACCGGCTGGATATATTTCATCAGCGCGTGGATGTCGCTGTTTCTGATAAACGGCATTATCGCTTTCATGCTCACGCCGGGCAGCTGGCTCGAAAACGGGAATTTCTGGATCGGCTTCTTCAATCCGAGCTTCTGGCCGTCGTTGATTTTCAGGACCTGCATCGCGATCATGCTGGCGGGGGTATACGGATATCTCAGTGCGTCTTTTACGCAGGATGAGCAGGTGCGGACGGCGATGACCCGGTTTTCCGCGCGCTGGTCGCTGGCAGCGCTCATCGCAGCGATTCCGTCCGCTCTCTGGTATGTCGCGGTTCTGCCCGATCCGGCCGCGGCGCTGGTGATGGGCAAATCGCCGACCATTGTCACCGCCGGCCAGTGGGGTGCGGCGGCGGCCGCGGTGGTCCTGGCGATTACCCTGATCGTCGGTTTTGTCAGGCCTTCTCTCAATATGAAGGCAACTGCCTGTACCGCGATGATTGCGGCGCTGGTGCTGATGGGAGCATTCGAGTGGACCCGTGAGGCGGCCAGGCGGCCGTATGCGATAAACGAGGTGGTTTACTCGAACATGATATTCAAGGAGGACCTGGAGAAGATCAACAGCGCAGGATTCATGCACCAGGCCCTGTGGGTCGAAAACCGGGACATCACCGAAGCGACTCAGGGTGCGGTCGGAGAAGAACTGTTCATCCAGCAGTGCTACGCATGCCATACGCTGGGCGGCTTCAACAATGACCTGAAAGCGCTGACCGGGCACATGAGCCACAAAGCGCTCGCATCCTATATCGGCAAAATCCACCAGATTCGCTATTTCATGCCGCCGTTTGCCGGCACGCAGGAGGAGGCCGCGGCGCTTGCAACCTATATTGCAACCGGAGTCCACGGCAAAGTGCCGCCGGCTCCTGAAGAACAGGACAACGGCGCTGATCCGGGGTTCGGCCTGTTCGAAGAGCACTGTGCCTCCTGTCACGACAGCGGCGACCTGGCCCCGGCGACGGAAGCCCTGGATCAGGCCGAGATCGTCACGATGCTGGCCACACTCGATGAAATCTCCGATGAAATGGAGCCGTTCGAAGGTACCGAGGAGGAGACCGCACAGCTGGCCGCTTTCCTCTATTTCCTGAATGAACGACCCGACGCGCCTGGTGCAGCGATCGACGGTGCGGAAATCTTCGAGGCCGAATGTTCCGCCTGTCATGCGCCCGAGGACTTGGAGGGGGTGTTTGACGCAATGGAGCTGACAGAGATCCATGACATGCTCGACACACTCGATGAAATCAGCGATGAGATGATGCCCTTTGCAGGGTCCAAAGAGGAGAAAGACGCGCTCAGCACCTATCTCCGCAGCCTGGGGAGGGCGAACTGATGCATCTTGTTCCTACTGCAGATACGATCCCGGTGGCCTGGGGCTGGTTCCAGTTCCTGCTGCTCTTAACCTTTCCGATTCATCTGCTGGCAATGAACGCCATGCTCGGCAGCCTGGCCGTCGGCGTGATCCAGCACTTCAAAAATGACGAAACCGGCCGCAAACTCGCCCATCGCATTGCCGTGATGCTGCCGCTCGTGATTGCGTTTGCGGTTAACTTCGGGGTGGCGCCGCTGCTCTTCGTGCAGGTGCTGTACGGACAATTTATGTATACGAGCTCGGTGTTGATCGGCATCTTCTGGATCCTGGTCATACCAATCCTGATAATCGCGTACTACGGCGCCTATCTCTATGATTTCAAATTCAGCGGTCTTGGTGCTGCCGGCAAATGGGTCGGGGTATTCGTGCTGATCCTGCTGCTGTGCATCGGCTATTTTTTCTCGAACAATATGCTGCTGATGACGCTGCCGGACCAGTTCGCCCAGTATTTCCAGAATCGGGACGGGAGCATGCTGATGTCGGGGCACCCGGCATTTTTGCCGCGCTATCTTCACATGATGGCCGGTTCGATCGCCGTCGGCGGGCTTTTTGTCGTGCTGCTCGGTAAATTCAGGGCGGACGCCGATCCGGAGCTGGCCGAGCGGGCCGCATCGGTGGGGCTGAGAACCTTTTTTGTGATGACCCTGATCAACGTCGGCTTCGGCACCTGGTATCTGGTCTCACTGGAAAAGGCGCAAATGATGATATTCATGGGCCGCAATATGGCGGCAACCGCCTCTTTCGTGCTGGCGCTGCTGCTGGTCATTATGGTACTGGTGGCATCGTATAAAAAACGGTTCTGGCCGACGTTCGGGGCAACGATTGCCCTGGTTTACCTGATGAGCTTTATGCGGGCCTGGCTCAGGAGCGACCTGCTGTCCGAATATTTCAACCTCGGGCAGCTGGTGGTTGAGCCGCAATACAGTCCGATGATCTTCTTTTTTGTCTGCCTGGTGGGCGGACTGGTCTGTGTCGGCTGGCTGATTGCTAAAACGGTCGAGGCGCTGGCAAAAGAAGCATCAACCTGAGGTTGGCGGATGAGACTGCAAGGGGACATGCTGAAACCTGTCCCCGCGGGTTGCAGGGTTTCGTGTGCTGGCAGGAGCGATATAACGGAGATGATTTCCATGCGCATTGTGCTACTTCTTATTGTGGTCGGTATGACGACCGGGTGTACCGCATTTAAAAACGAACATTCACGCACGGTGCTGCTGGATCGTAAAACCGGTGAAACGAGGGATTGCACCGTCGCCATAAGCCGCACCAATGCGGCGTACGAAAAGTATGAAGAATGTATCCGCACGTATGAGCAAGAGGGGTACGTAATCTGGAGCCAGTATTAATCGCGGCGTCCCTGCAGCCGCTCCTCAACAGGTTCCGCATCGATGGCTGCCGATAAGCAGATGAACTATACGCTGGTCGAGGGGTGGATCTCGATTTGCGGAAATATCCTTCTGTTCTTCCTGAAATTATGGGCGGGGATGGTAACCGGGTCGGTCGCGTTGACTGCCGATGCCTACCACACGCTCACCGATTCCATCAGCTCCGCGATCGTTATTTTCAGCAGCTGGCTGAGCAGCAAACCGGCCGATGACAAACATCCGTTCGGACACGGGCGCAGCGATCTGGTCTGCTCCGTCATTATCGGTGTGCTGCTTGTTCTGATCGGAGTTGAGTTCCTCATCAAATCGGTCGAACAGATCAGCAGCGGCACCCGGGTCGACTACGGCACCATTGCCGTTGTCGTCATGGTCGTATCGATTGTCACGAAGGAAATGATGGCCCAGTTTGCGTTCTGGGGGGCACGCAAAACCGGCAATCCGATCTTGAAGGCGGACGGCTGGCATCACCGCAGCGATTCGCTGTCGTCCGTGCTGATCCTGTTCGGTATCTTCTGCAGTGCTTATATCGAGTGGGTCGATGGGCTGCTCGGCATCCTTGTTTCGCTGATGATATTTTATGCGGCCTGGGAGATTTTCAAGGAATCAGTCGGCCGGCTGCTCGGTGAAGCCCCGGACCGCCGCTTAATTGAACGCGTCGACGCAATTGTCGATGAACTGGGGATGGACGGGCAGACGCATCATTTTCACCTGCATCGTTACGGGGACCATGTCGAGCTTACCTTCCATCTCCTGATGGACCCGGACATTTCGTTAAAAAAAGCGCATGATTGCGCGGAGGCCATTGAAACTGAACTGCGCGAGCGGCTGCAGATAGAAGCTACGATCCATATGGAACCTGATGAAACGAAAAAGGAAAAAATGACATGACTCATATAGATTTACGCAGTGATACGGTGACGATGCCGACAGCTGAAATGCGCTCCCTGATGGCCGAAGCGCCGGTTGGAGACGATGTGTTCGGCGACGACCCGACCATCAATAAACTGGAAGAGACCGCCGCTGAAATGTTTGGCAAAAATGCGGCGATATATGCGTCGAGCGGGACGCAGACCAACCTGCTGGCCTTGCTGTCCCACTGCCAGCGCGGCGATGAGTACATCGTCGGCCAGACCGCGCACACCTATCGCTATGAGGCGGGCGGTGCTGCCGTGCTCGGCTCGATTCAGCCCCAGCCCCTCGATCTCCGGGCAGACGGGACATTCGACCTGGACATGGTGGCCCGGACCATTAAACCCGACGACTACCATTTTGCCCGCACCAGACTGCTGTGTGTGGAAAATACCCACAATGGGCTGGCGCTGCCGCCTGGATATATCGCCGAGGTTGGTGCGTTCGGGAAAGCCCGTGGGCTCTGCCTGCACCTTGACGGTGCCCGGATTTTCAATGCGGCGGTAAAAACCGGCATCGATGTAAAGGAATTGAGCCGTGATTTCGATACGGTTTCCGTCTGCCTCTCCAAAGGGCTCGGCGCCCCGGTTGGTTCGGTATTGTGCGGTGATGCTGAAACGATCAAGGCGGCACGGCGCTGGCGCAAAATGCTGGGCGGCGGCATGCGTCAGGCCGGTATCATTGCCGCTGCGGCGCTGTATGCATTGGAGCACAACCGCAAGCGCCTCCAGGACGATCATGACAACGCCCGGTTACTGGCTGACGGACTGACGTCGCTCGACGTCCTCACGGTGGAATATGCTGAAGCCCAGACCAATATGGTCTTTGTTACGCCGCCGCAGGGGTCGGTAGCGGAACTGCAGGCTTTTCTCGCAGACGAGGGTATCGTGATTCTCGGGGGTGATCGAATCAGGCTGGTGACCCATCTCGGGATTACCGCCGCTGACGTTGCCAGGACAGTCGAATGCATAACGCGGTTTTACGGCTGAGCGATTGCGTTGTAACCTGCAGTTTATCAGTTCCAGTTGATTTGTTGTTGCATATTACTGATCGTTCATGTTAGAAAGCCCTAACTGTCACATGGGGCTATGCGGGGTGTGCAGTTTGGTTTTTCGGGGTGTAGTGCATGGTGTTCTGCTCGGGATGGATAGCCGCTTCATTTGGTTTTTATCAGTTTGTCTCAGCGGTGTGCACAGGTCGCACAGCTTGACCTTGGTTGCCGACGATTTTGTGCATATGCCATGATTAAGGGGGTGGGCCGCAGCGTTTCCCAGGCTTGACAGAATAACCGTATGCTTGGTATTTGAATCGATATTCAAATGCCTTGGAGGAAGGCCTTTATAACAGATTGATGCAGTAAAACCCGAAGCAGAGGTGAACGATGTCGGCGGAATTGGTTTTATCTGGTGTAATCTTTATTGGGCTCGCCCTGACAATTCCCACCATCATGGTGCTGACGGCCGTGTTTGGACCCCGGTCCGGGGGGGAAGCCAAAAATGCTCCGTACGAGAGCGGCATCAAGCAGATGGTCGGCATGGCCGACCAGAAATTCAGTGTCAAGTTCTACCTCCTCGCGATCCTTTTCCTGATATTCGACATCGAAGCGGTCTTCATGTATCCGTGGGCGGTCAGCCTGCGTGAACTCGGGGTGTTTGGTTTAATCGAGATGGTCGTTTTCATTCTGCTGCTGCTTACCGGCCTGATCTACATCTTAAAGAAAGGGGTGCTCAATTGGCGTTAGGACTCGAAGCGAGTCTCGGCGACTCGGTACTGACAACAAAGCTCGATGAGATCGTAAACTGGGGCCGGCAGTATTCACTCTGGCCGATGGTTTTCGGTACGGCCTGCTGTGCCATCGAATTCATGAGTGCGGCCGCGAGCCAGCATGATATTTCCCGTTTCGGTGCGGAGGTTGTCCGTTTCTCACCGCGCCAGGCGGACCTGATGCTGGTCTGCGGTACGATCAGCTACAAGCAGGCTCCGATCTTAAAGCGCATCTATGAACAGATGCCCCACCCGCGCTGGGTTGTGGCGATGGGCGCCTGCGCGAGTTCCGGCGGCGTTTACGACAACTACTGCACGGTGCAGGGCATCGACACGGTGATTCCGGTGGATGTCTATATCTCCGGCTGTCCCCCCCGGCCCGAGGCGGTGCTCGATGCGCTGATCGCGATACAGAAAAAGATACAGACCGAAACGGTATTGGAAGACCGCCATAAAGATTTCAAAGGGATCCTCGACTGATTATGACTGATACGATATCTGAAAAACTGCGTGCGCTGTTTCCCGATATCGAGCCGCGATCGGTTCTTGACACCACGGTAATAGATGTCGGACCGGATCGGCTGATTCCGGTTATGGAGCGTCTGAAAACCTATCCCGATCTCGATTTTTCCCTGCTGCTCGATACTACCGCCGTTGATTACCTTGACTATCCCGAAGGCCAGACTGCCCGGTTCCAGGTGGTCTATACCCTGCGCAACTGGAGGAAAAACTGGCTGCTGCAGGTGCGGGTTCCGGTTGCCGACCCCGCTGCGGGTGTGCCGACCGTAACCGGGCTGTGGGGTTCTGCGGACTGGGGTGAGCGGGAGGTCTTCGATCAATACGGCATAACCTTCAACGGCCATCCTGACCTCAGGCGGATCCTGAACCACTGGCAGTTCGAAGGTCATCCGCTGCGCAAGGATTACGATATCGCCCAGGGCCAGGTCTGCTCCGAGCCCGACAGCCTGGAGCGGGAAATCAAGGCCCGTCTCGTGTCCAAAGGTATCGACGAGAGCACGATGAGCGATATCAACACCGAGATGATGTATCTCAACCTGGGGCCTTCGCATCCGGCCACGCACGGCGCCATCAGGATTTTCACCGCGCTGGATGGTGAAACGATCATGGCCAATGTCAACGAGATCGGCTACCTGCACCGCGGGTTCGAAAAAACCGCTGAGAACCGCACCTATAACCAGATCATTCCACTGACAGACCGGCTCAACTACTGCTCGGCGCTGATGAACAACATCGCGTATGTGAAGGCAGTCGAATCGTGGCTGGGGGTCGAAATTACCGAGCGGGCGCGGTTCATGCGGGTGATTCTGTCCGAATTCTTCCGGGTGCAGGATCATCTGGTCTGTCTGGCCGCGAACCTCGTGGACATGGGGGGACTGACCAACTACTGGTACCTCTACAATGAAAAAGAGGCATCATACGACCTCATTTCCCGGCTTACCGGAGCCCGCCTGACCAGCTCATTCACGCGGATCGGCGGCATGTACCGTGACTTCTACGAGGGCTGGGAAGCCGACATGGAGCAGCAGCTCAAGGATATCGAGAAAGGCGTCAACGATTCGCTGAAGCTGGTCCTGCAGAACCGCATCGTCCATGACCGCACCCAGGGAACCTGCGTGCTGTCCCAGGAACAGGCGCTGTCGTTTGGCTATACCGGGCCCAATCTGCGCTCTACCGGAGTTCCCTTCGATCTCCGCAAGGACAACCCGTATTACCATTACGAGGCGTTTGATTTCGATATCCCGGTGGGCAGCCACGGGGATATCTACGATCGAATCATGGTCAGGTTCGAGGAAATTTTCGAGTCGATCAAGATCATCCGCCAGGCCATGAAAATGATTCCGCAGGGCCCCATATTTGTTGACGACCATCGGGTTGTGCTGCCGCCCAAAGAACAGGTCTACAACAAGATCGAAGGGCTGGCGAACCACTTCAAGCTGATTTTCGAAGGGGTACGGGCACCGGCCGGGGAATGGTACGACAGCTACGAGGCGGCCAACGGCGAGCTCGGATTTCATTTTGTCGCGGACGGATCCGGAACGCCGTATAAGCTGAAAGTCCGGCCGCCCTGCTTCTATGCGATGTGCGGATTCCATGAAATGATTGAGGGAGAAATGATCGCCGACGCGATCATCAACCTGGGCAGTATAAATATTATTGGTGGAGAGCTTGACCGATGAGCGATCGATCACAGTTGATAAGCACAGGAAAGCCGTTTGCTTTCGACGCCGAGCGCGACGCCGAGTTTGAACGTCTGGTGGTTCGTTACCCGATTCGTGAATCGATGATCATGCCCGCTCTGTGGATGGCTCAGGAACAGGCCGGCTGGATCAGCGCCGAGGCTATCGAATACATCGCCGATCGCATCGGAACCTTTCCGGCGAAGGTATTCGAGCTGGCGACGTTCTACACGATGTATCACCTGAAGCCGACGGGCAGATACCATATCTGCGTATGCCGGACCCTGTCGTGCTGGCTGCGGGGCAAGCAGGAAATTGTCGATTACCTTGCCGATGAGATCGGCATCAAACCGGGGCAGATGACCGAGGACGGTAGGTTCAGCCTCGAGGAGGTGGAGTGCCTCGGCCATTGCGGAACCGCGCCGGTTGTCCAGGTTAACGGGGAATTTCACGAGGAGATGGACCTGGCCAAATTCAAAGCGCTGCTGGCGACGCTTACATAGGAGGATCGACCGCGATGGAAGTGAAAATTCTCAGCGCCAAGTTCGATATCGAAAATGCACACCTCCTCGATGTGGCAAAAGAAAACGGTGCCTATCGGACGCTGGACAAGCTGTTTGCGATGGCTCCCGGCGACGTAATCGAAGAGGTGAAAAACTCCGGGCTCCGGGGCCGCGGCGGCGCCGGCTTCCCGGCCGGAATCAAGTGGGGATTCCTGCCCAAGGATATCGATAAGCCGGTCTACCTGGCTGTCAACTCCGATGAATCGGAACCGGCCACGTTCAAAGACCGCTATATTCTCGTCAAGGATCCGCACATGCTCATCGAGGGCATTGTGATCTGCTCTTACGCGATCAACTGTCACGATGCCTACATCTACATTCGCGGTGAATACACGTCGCAGGTGAAAGCGCTGCAGCGGGCGGTCGATGAAGCCTACGATGCGGGATATCTGGGCGAGACCATCGCCGGACATGAATACCGGGTCGACGTGACGGTGCACCGCGGTGCGGGCGCGTATGTCTGCGGCGAGGAGACGGCGCTGCTCGAATCGATCGAGGGGAAAAAGGGCCAGCCCCGTTCGAAGCCGCCGTTTCCGGCGGTCGTGGGACTGTACGACAGCCCGACCATCATCAACAATGTCCAGACGATCGCGTCGCTTCCGTACATTATCTGGGAAGGCGCTGATGCGTATAAGCAGTACGGTACCGAGAGGAGCTGCGGAACGCATCTGTTCGGCATTTCCGGGCATGTGGAAAAACCCGGCATGTATGAGCTGCCGCTGGGGTTGCCGCTGCTGGAGGTCATCGACAAGGTTGCCGGCGGGGTCTGGAAAGGCCGGAAACTCAAAGGGGTGATACCGGGCGGCAGCTCGACGCCGGTGCTGACGCCTGAAGAAGCGAAGACGGTAACGCTCGACTACGAGTCGATGGCCGAGCATAAGACGATGTTCGGCTCAGGCGGTATCGTTGTCCTCGATGACACGGTCGATATCGTCAAGCTGGTGGAAAACCTGATCTATTTTTACCACCACGAGTCGTGCGGCCAGTGCACACCGTGCCGGGAAGGGCTCGGCTGGATGCTTAAAATCGTGAAGAAAATACTGGCCGGCGAGGGCAGCAGCGCAGACATCGACCTGCTGGTCGAGCTCTGCGACAACATCGAAATGAAGACGGTCTGCGTCCTGTCGGCGGCGTGTACGATGCCGGTGCGCAGCTATTTGAATAAATTTCGGGAAGAGTTTGAGGCATACGCAACGGAAACCGCCTCGTAAACTGTTTGCAAGGATGAACCATGGCTGAAATGGTGAAACTTTTTGTCAACGGGCAGGAAGTGGAAGTCGAGTCGGGCAAGAACCTGATCGATGCGTTGAAGGTGGTCGGCATCGAGATTCCGCATTTCTGCTATCATCCGGCCCTGGGGGCGGACGGCAACTGCCGGATGTGCCTGGTCGGCATTGAGGACGGCCGGCCGCCGATTGTCCCGGCCTGCAAGACACCGGCCCAGGAGGGCATGAAAGTGCTGCTGGATGCGGAACATATAAAAAAAATCCAGCGCGATGTCCTCGAGTTCGAACTGATCAACCACCCCGTCGACTGCCCGGTGTGCGACCAGGCCGGTGAATGCAGCCTGCAGGACTACTACATGCAGTACAGCCTGGAAGACAGCCGCATGCGGTGCGACCAGGTGACCAAGGGCAAACACATGGACTTCGGCTGCGGCGTCGTGCACGATCAGGAACGCTGTGTACTCTGCGGCCGCTGTGTCCGGTTTACCAGGCAGATCACCAAGACCGGCGAACTCGGCATCGTGAACCGGACCGATGCCGCCCGGGTGGCAATATTTCCGGGCAAACCGCTGAACAACCGCTATGCGCTGAACATTGTCGATATCTGTCCGGTCGGGGCGATGACCAGCGCCGATTTCCGGTTCAAACAGCGCGTCTGGTTCCTGCAGAAGGACAAGGGCATCTGCCACGGATGCAGCCGCGGCTGCAGTATCTATATCGATCACCACCGGGAGAAGTACAAGGACGATATCATCTACCGCTTCAGGGCCCGGCCCAATGAACTGGTCAACGGCTGGTTCATCTGTGACGAAGGGCGGCTCAGCTATAAACACGAAAATGAGAACCGGCAGACGGCGGCGGTGGTCGACGGCCGGCCGGCGGGCTTCGCCGCTGCGATCGATGCGGTCAAGGAGAAACTCGAGCAGGCCCGGCGCCCGCTGATGCTGCTCTCACCGGACTGTTCGCTGGAACAGATGTGGGCGGTCCTGCGTATCGCGACGCTCTACGGAGCGGGCCTGTCCGGCTTCAGCGACGCGTATGTGATAACGGGCGACGGTGACGACTACCTGATCAACGACGACAAGGCCGCCAACCGGAAGGGCTTGGAACTGCTCGGCATCGATGCCGGCAGAGAGACGTTCATCTCCCATCTGCAGCAGACCGATCTGCTGGTGAACTTCAACAACGATCTCTTTTTCAGCGGGGTCGACGAGGAACTGGCGGGATTGATCAGAAACGTTGACTCCATTGCCGTCTGCTCCCACCAGCTCGAGGTCTTCAAAACAGCCGCGATAACCCTGCCGATAGCCTCGTACACCGAATACGGAGGGACTATCGTCAATGAGGACTATGTCCTCCAGGCATTTGCCAAAGCTGTTTCTAAGAACGAAGCACGTACGGATATGCTCGAGGTCACCCGCCTGCTTGGCGGAGCCGTCATCGATGCGTCGCACGCATGGCCCGGCATCACCCATTCTGTGGATTGTCTGGCCGATCTCGATCCGGCGGCGATACCGGCCGAAGGGCTAAAACTGCAAATCGGAGAGGATGCCAATGTCGGCGCTTGATATTCTGATCATTCTTTTGCGAATCGCGTTTGGCGCCTTCGTGCCGCTCAGTTTCGTCGCGGTTCTGGTATGGATGGAGCGCAGGGGGGCCGCTTTTTTCCAGGACCGGGCCGGTCCGAACCGCTGCAATGTCTATGGAATCCGGGCGGCCGGGTTGATCCAGAACATCGCCGATGCGATCAAGCTGATTTTCAAGGAAGATGTGGTGCCCGGCCATATCACGTACAAGTTCTATTTCATTCTCGCACCGATGCTGGTCTTCATCACCGCGCTGCTCTGTTTTGCGGTCATTCCGTTTGCCGATGCGCTTGTTATCGGAGACCGTGAGTACATCATGCAGGCCGTGCCCATGGATATCGGCATTCTCTGGTTCCTTGCCATAGTCGGCTTCGGTGTATACGGGATCATCCTTGCCGGCTGGTCGTCGCACAATAAATACGGGGTGCTCGGGGGGCTGCGCGCGGCGGCCCAGGTCATCAGCTATGAAATCCCGATGGGCCTGGCGCTGGTCAGCCTGCTGGCCGTCTACGGAACCGTCGACCTGTCGGCGATGGCGCAGTACCAGGGCCAGCTCCTGTTCGGCTTCATTCCGGCGTGGGGGTTCGTGCTGCAGCCGCTGGGCGTGATCATCTTCATCGTCGCCGCGTTCGCGGAAACGAACCGGACGCCGTTCGACCTGGCCGAGGGCGAGAGTGAAATCGTTGCCGGCTACCATGTCGAATACAGTTCGATGAAGTTCGCCCTCTTCTTCATGGGCGAATACGTGGCGATGTTCGTATCGTCCGCATTGATCGTGACGCTGTATTTCGGCAGCTACCAGATCCCGTGGCTGTCAACCGAGACGCTGGTCGCTTACGCAAGACCGGTGGTGATCATCATCATGATCGGGCTGCCGGTGATTGGCTGGCTTTTCGGGGAGTGGATCAAGAAAAACAACCGCACGCACTACTACCGGCCGGACGACCCGAGATCCAGGGAAACGACGATCTACATTTCGCTGCTCTGGTCGCTGGTGGCAATTCTCGAGTTGATTCTGCTGTGCTACGTGATTTTTGCCGCGGGCGGGGTAGCCGATCGCATCCTGGTGGTATTGCTGCAGATCGGCTCGTTTCTGCTGAAGACGTTTCTGATGTGTTTTGTCTACGTGTGGGTACGGTGGACGCTGCCGCGCTTCAGGTACGACCAGCTCCAGAAGATCGGCTGGGAAAAAATGCTGCCGCTGGCCCTTCTGAATATTTTCATAACCGGCGCGATTATCGTCTCATTCAACTGAGTGAACAGGCTATGGGCATAAAAGTACGAGTCGTCGAGCGCAAAGGCAGGACATTCCTGGAACAGCTTTACCTCGTTGAGGTTGCCAAGGGAATGGCGGTGACGCTTGGCCATTTCTTTAGAAATATCCTTGATAACTCAAGGCTTTATGTGCGTCACTACCCAGAGGTGAAACCGGAAATCACGCCGCGGTGGCGGGGACGTCACCGCTTGACCAGGCATGATGACGGCACGGTGAAATGCGTGGCGTGCTTCATGTGCCAGACCAACTGTCCGTCTCATTGCATCATGATCGAGGCGGGCGAGCGCCATGACGAAAAATCTGAGAAAATGCCGGTGCGGTTCGATATCGATCTGCTCGAGTGCATCTACTGCGGCTATTGCGTCGAAGCCTGCCCGATGGATGCGATCAGGATGGATACCGGCATCTTCTCGGTCACCAGCGATTCGCGGGAATCGATGGTAATTGGGCTGGAGCAGCTACTGGAAACGCCGGGCGGATTTGCTGAGTCCGATTATAAAAAGGGAGGGGGTTGATCCATGCTTGCGACCTATCTGTTTTTCGGGCTGGCGATGCTGGCGGTTCTCGGTGCGCTCGGCCTGATTCTCTTCAAGCATCCGATGAACGGGGCGATGTCCTTCGTCGTCACGCTGATATCGCTGGCCGGGCTCTATGCCCTGCTCTCGGCGAAGCTGATCTTTGCAATTCAGCTCATCGTCTACGCCGGGGCGATCATGTCCCTGATCCTGTTTATCATCATGTTTCTGAATATTCAGGAAAAGGACCTGCCGCTCGATCCCAACCGCATGTTCTACCTGGCCGGCGGGGTTGTCGTCGTCGCGCCGGTGGCTGGATTGCTGATTAAAATCGCCAAGACCATTGAAAGCGAAGCGCCGGAACTTGCTGTAGGGTTCGGCGATGTCAAGGAAGTGGGCCAGCTGCTGTTCACGGACTGGCTGCTGCCGTTTGAAATCGTGTCGATCCTGCTGCTGGTGGCGCTGGTCGGCGCGGTTGTGCTGGCGGGCAAACGGGGGGTGAACTGATGATAACCAACTACCTTTCACTCAGTATCCTGCTGTTTTGCCTTGGTATTTTGGGTGTTGTGTCGCGGAGAAATGTCTTCATCGTGTTCATGTCCATCGAGTTGATGCTCAACGCGGCCAACCTCGGCTTTGTGGCAATGGCGCGCCTGCATGTGAACATGGACGGACATGTGCTGGCCTTGATGGTGATGGCGGTGGCCGCCGCGGAAGCGGCCCTGGCGCTGGCCGTCATTATCCTGCTGCACAAGCACAAGGGTAACCTGGACACCAATATTTTCAGTCTGCTCAAGGGGTGATCGGATGGTACAAAACGTAACCTACCTGGGTTTCATTCCTCTGCTGCCGCTGGCTGGGTCGCTGCTCGTCGGCCTGCTGTACCTGTACGCCTGCCGGGGGAAGAAAGGCTTTCCGGAAAAGCTCTACGGACTGCTCGGCTGCACCGGACCGATCCTGTCTTTTTTCATGGCGGTAAAGGTATACATGAGCCTGCAGGCGCTGCCCGCAGACGATCGTTTCCTGCACCACAAAGCCTACACGTGGTTTGCGTCCGGAGAGCTCGATGTGTCGATGGGATTTCTGGCCGACCCGCTCGGCGCCGTGATGCTGCTGTTCGTCACCTTTGTCGGCTCGCTGATCCATATCTATTCCATCGGCTACATGAAAGGCGATCCGCGCTACGGCAAGTTTTTCGCCTATCTCAACCTGTTTCTCGGTTCCATGTTGATTCTCGTGCTCGGCGACGGCCCGGTGGTCATGTTCGTCGGCTGGGAGGGTGTCGGACTCTGTTCCTACCTGCTGATCGGATTCTGGAGCGAGGATAAGGAAAACGTCGTCGCCGGAAACAAGGCATTCATCGTCAACCGCATCGGCGATCTCGGTTTTGTGCTGGGAATGGGCTTTCTGTTCTGGGGGATCGGGGCCGACGGTTTCGATTACCTGTCGCTGAAGGCCAATGCTCATCACCTGACGGAGCCGATCGGTCTGGTCGTCTGCCTGCTGCTGTTTGTCGGCGCCACCGGTAAATCGGCCCAGATTCCGCTCTACGTCTGGCTGCCCGACGCCATGGCCGGTCCGACTCCGGTTTCCGCCCTGATCCATGCCGCGACGATGGTTACCGCCGGCGTCTATATGGTCGCCCGCTTCAGCTTTCTTTACGCCCATGTACCGGTGGCAGGGGAAGTGGTTGCGTGGATCGGCATCCTGACCGCGCTGCTGGCCGCGATTTTCGGTATGTACCAGGACGACATCAAAAAAATCCTGGCCTACTCGACGGTGTCCCAGCTCGGGTATATGTTCGCCGGAGTCGGCGTGGCCGCATATTCAGCCGGCATTTTTCATGTATTCACCCACGCTTTTTTCAAAGCGCTGCTCTTTCTAGGAGCCGGGTCGGTGATTATCGCGCTGCACCACGAGCAGAATATCTGGAAAATGGGGGGGCTGAAGTCCAAACTGCCGACAACGTATAAAACGATGCTGATCGGCGGCCTCGCCCTGGCCGGATGTCCGCCGTTTGCCGGATTTTTCAGCAAGGATGAAATACTCTACTCGGCGCTGGCGACCGGGCACACGTCGATCTGGCTGATCGGGGTCCTCGTTGCCGGAATGACCGCGTACTACACGTTTCGCATGATTTTTGTCGTATTCCACGGCAAACCGCGGGACCAGGAGGCGTTCGATCATGCCCATGAATCGCCGAAGGTGATGACGATTCCGCTCGTCATCCTGGCGCTCGGCTCGATCTTCGCCGGTTTCTGCAACCTGCCGAAGCTGTTCGGCGGCCACCTGCGGTTCTCGCACTGGCTGGCGCCGAGCTTGACCGAACATCACCCGCACGGCGGTGTCGGGCTGGAACTGCTCGCCGTGGGTGCGTCGGTGCTGGCGTTTGCGATCGGCATCGGTATCGCCTACCGCAAATTCACCGTTCCGGTCGATGAGCCGGTTTATAGAGGCTTCAACAAGTTCGGATTCAACAAATTCTACGTCGATGAACTGTACCACGCGCTTATTGTCGCACCGTACAAATTCTTCGGAAAGGCGATCAGCAGAGGGCTGGAGCCTTTTATCGTCGATGCCCCGGTGCAGGCCTCCGGGTGGCTTTATAAAATGGCCGGCCTGGCGTTCAAGGTCTTCCAGATGGGCTATGTGCGGATCTATGCGATCTACATGGTGGTCGGCCTGTCGGTAATGAGTCTACTGATCTCTCAATCATTGAATTAACAGGGGTGCATCAATGTTTGAAAATTTTCTTTCAATCATGATCTTCGTCCCGATCATTGCCGGTCTGGCGCTGCTGTTTCTGCCGGTCAGCAGGGAAGCGGCGCGGGCAGTCGGGCTTGCAGTTTCAGTGATTGTGGTGCTGTTCGGTTTGAAGTTGTTCGTATCCTTCAGCGGTGCGGGCGGGGGCTTCGAATTTACCGAGTACAGGGTTGTGAACAGCTCGCTCGGCATTGCCTACAGCCTCGGTGTGGACGGCATCTCCATCCTCATCCTGGCGGCTGCGGCCCTGCTGTTTCCGATGGTTTACCTGCTCTTTCAGACCAGAGAGAAAGGGTATTACGCGAACCTGCTGATTGTCCAGGGAGCGATGATCGGCGCCGTGGCAGCCACCGATATGGTGCTGTTCTATGTGTTCTGGGAAGTAATGCTGCTGCCGATCTTCTTTATGATCGGGCTGTATGGCGGCCCCCGGCGGCTGCCGGCCACGATCAAAATTACGATCTATACGATTGCCGGATCGCTGCTCATGCTTGCCTCCATCATCTACCTGGGAATCTCCTATCATGCCCAGAGCGGCGAATGGAGCTTCGCGATGGAGAACCTGAGCAAGATGTCGCTGGCGGGTCCGACCGCGACGCTCGCCTTTGCCGGGTTCATGATCGCTTTTGCGATCAAGATTCCACTGTTTCCGTTTCACACCTGGCTTCCTGATGCGTATACGGAAGCGCCGGCCGCGACCACCTTCGTGCTGTCTGCGGTCATGGCCAAAATCGGCGTGTACGGGGTTATTCGCTTCGTCGTTCCGGTATTTGACGAAAGTTTTGCCCGCTATGCCCTGATTCTTGCCTGTTCGGGGGTGATCGGGATGATGTACTGCGGCATTGCCGCCCTGGCCCAGAAGGATATGAAGCGGATGCTCGCGTTCTCATCGGCATCCCATATGGGCATCATCGCCCTCGGTATCTTCTGCATGAATGTGCAGGCGCTTACCGGAACGCTGTATCAGATCGTCGCGCATGCCACGAGCACCGGGGTGCTCTTTCTGATGCTCGGCATCATCGAAGAGCGCAGCGAGTCGAGAAGCATTGATGACTTCGGCGGACTGGCGTCCAGAGCGCCGGTGTTTGCCGTGTTTTTTGCGGTGGCGATGCTTGCCTCCGTCGGGCTGCCGGGAACCAGCGGTTTTATCGGAGAGTTTCTGATCATTCTCGGGGCCGTCAAATTCAACCCGATGATCGCGGTATGTGCCGGAACGACGCTGATTATCGGGGTCTGCTACATGCTCTGGCTGTTTCAGCGGGTTTTTTATGAAAAGACAAACAGTCGGCTGGAACATTTCCGGGATCTGACCGCGGTGGAAACGCTCACGCTGCTGCCGATTGTGATCCTGATTATCGTCATGGGCATTTACCCGCAGCCCTTTATCGAGAAGATCGAACCAACCGCACAGCAGCAGATTGCGGTGATCGCCAGTGTACCGCATGTTGCCGAAGCGGCCCCGGCTGACCTTAACCTGAAAAAGGGAGAACTGTAATGCAGGACACAATGGCGATTCTTCCGCTGATCACTACCGGCGCCGGCGCCATCCTCGTGATGCTGGTTGCTGCTTTTGAGGGGTTTCGGAAGGAAGGGATTTCGATACTCGGTATCGGCCTGTTTGCGTTTGCCTTTTTTGTGCAATTGACGGTGGAAAATTCGGCGCCGGTTACGCCGTATGCCGAGCTCTTCAACGGTATGCTGGTGACGTCGACGTTTACGAAAGCGGCCAGCCTGATCATCCTCGCCTGCGGATTTTTCTCCGCGGTTGCGGCCCAGACCTACTTCACCCAGAATCGGGGCTTTGTGCTCGAGTATTACTGCATGATGCTGTTCGCCGCCTGCGGCATGATCCTCATGACGATGGCCGCCGAACTGATCACCGTGTTTATTGCACTGGAGATCATGTCGCTGGCCATATACACGCTGATCGGGTGTGACCGGCGCAGCGTGATTCGTTCGGAAGCGGTGCTGAAATACCTGATGCTCGGCGCCTTTGCCGGGGCGTTCTTCGTGATGGGGTCGGTCTTTATCTATGCCGGCGCAAAGAGTACGAAATTCGCCGATATCGCCGTGGTCATTTCGGCAACCGGATTCCTCGCCAACCCGGCGCTGCTCGGCGGCTCGATGCTCATCCTGGTAGCCCTGCTGTTCAAGGTTGCCGCGTTTCCGTTCCACGCGTGGGTCATCGATGTATACGACGGCGCCCCACTGCCGGTAACCGGGTTTATGGCGACCGCGGTAAAGACGGCCGTTTTCGCGCTGTTCGCCAATTTTCTGCTGATCAATACCGAATTGCGGGACGGGTGGGTACCCTACCTGTTCTGGATCTCCGTGCTGACGATGTTCGTCGGCAACCTGATCGCCATCGGGCAGAACAACCTCAAACGGATGCTGGCCGCTTCCGGTATCGTGCACAGCGGTTATCTTATCATCGGCCTGGTGGCGATGAGCAGCGAGTCGTTCAGCGGCGGAGCGGTTCTTTTCTACCTGGCCGCCTACGCCGCATCAACACTTGGCATTTTCGTTGCTCTGTCATACCTGGGCGGTGAAGACGAGAAACGCATAACGTTTGACGATTTCAACGGCCTTGCCCGCATCAGGCCCTATTCGGCGGCCTGCGTTGCCATTTTCATGCTGTCCATGGCCGGCATTCCACCGACGGCCGGGTTCATGGGGAAATTTTATATCATCGCCGGGGCGTTCAAGGAGGGATTTGTCGCCCTTGGTGTGCTGGCGATCATCAGTTCGATTCTGTCGATGTGGTATTACCTGCGGCTGATCGTCGCCATGTATTTCAAGGAACCGGAAGGGGACTTTACGGTGGCGGAAATGACGCTTGCCCCGCTGGGGACCTTCGTGCTCGCAGCCGCCGTTTTCGTGATCAGTTTCATACCCGTGGTTATCTGATGAGCCTATCATGCGGGCGCACGGGAGTTGACGGGCATACGGCCAGGGAGAGATAGATGAAAGCAAGAGAGATTCTCGCGGAAAAAGGTACCAGGGTCGTCACCATCCACAAGAAAAACCTGCTGGGCGATGTGATGTCTTATTTTCTGGTGAATCGTGTCGGATCGCTTGTGGTTGTCGACAAATACGACAAAATCATGGGAATCGTCGCGCCGGTGGATGTGCTCAAGGCGCTGCACGAAGATCCTGTCAATATCTCCAAAACAATGGTCCAGGAAGTGATGAGTGAAGAGGTGATCGTTGCCGGCCTCGATGACGAAGTCGAGGGGCTGATGGCGATCATGACGGAAAACCGGATCAGGCATATTCCGATCATCGATGACGGGAAGCTGGCCGGAATCATTTCAATCGGCGATGCGGTCAAGGCCCAGTTGACCGTCCATGAAGTACAGATCAGCTATCTCAAGGATTACATGGAAGGAAAGTATCCTGTCTGAGTTGGTCCTACCGTTTCTGCTTCTGCAGCCTGGCCCGGCGTGCAGCTATTCCCTGGGCGTTGATTTTCACGTCAACGGCGAGAAATTTCTGGAACTGCTCCCTGCTGAGGCGGGGAGTGCCTGAATTGCAGTACGCGTCGAAAAAAGTGTCCATAAGCTGGGCTGACACGGCAGCGATGTCGAGTTCCTGGTCGACCAGACGCCCGTGGAGGTCGATCAGCTCGATCAGGCGGCGGATCGATTCAGGATGGGCCGGTATCGGGCCGAAATGGGTAAGATACAGTGTCTCCGGCTCGAGTTCGAGCATTCTGTTTATCGACGATATGAGGGCATCAGGTTCGAATGCAGCCGGGGCGGTGACGGGTATCAGAAACGGCCGTTGCGGATCCGTCTGCAGGTGCGGGTAGGCCAGGCCGAATGTATCGCCGCAGAAGACGCCCCTGCTTTTCGGATCCCAGATGCAGCAGTGATGCCTGGCATGGCCGGGGGTATCGAAAAAATGGAGCGGGCGGCCTGCGAAATCGAGAACCCAGCCGTCGCTGACCGACTGCACTCGGTTTTCATCGATCGTGTCGATTTCACCGTACAGTTCAGCAAATAATTCCTGACCGTAAATTGCAACGGATGCGTCGATAAGGCGGCCCGGATCGATCATGTGTGAAGCACCGCGCGGATGGACCAGCAGGGTTGCCCGGGAGCAGTGCTTCATCAGCGCGGCAGCGCCGCCGGCGTGGTCCAGGTGAATGTGGGTAACGACGATATAACGTACGTCTTCCGGTGTCAGTCCGGCTGAGTCCAGCCCTGCCAGCAGCCTCGGACAGGCGGGCGTGGGACCTACGTCGACAAAGAGCGCGGCGCCGTTTTCTACGAGCAGGTGAGCAGCCGCCATATCCTTTTTTATGTAATACGTGTCGATCGTAGCAATACCGTGGGGATAGGAAACAAAATCTGCGGACATGCGTCACCTCATCAGATACTTATCCAGCAGTAAACTATTCCTGCAGTGCTTGTGACTGACATCTTTATCGGAGTAAGTCGAGCTCGAAATCTACTCCTGATCGGCCTGCTTCTTATCTTCGAATCCCACTTCCGGCAGCTCTCGCTGGGTCGCCAGGTCGAGCGAGAAGTAATGCTGCTTCTGAAAGCCGAATTTTGTCGCGATCAAGCTTGACGGAAATGATTCAACCAGCGTGTTGAGCCGGGCGACGTATTTATTGTAACGAACCCGGGCATCCTGGATATCGGACTCGATTTCCATCAGGCTTTTCTGCAGCTCGAGGAAGTTCACGCTCGCCTTCAGGTCGGGATAGGCTTCAGCGACGGCCAGCAGGCCACTCAGCGAATGGGTGATCCGGCTCTCGCTTTCGAGACGGCCGTCGATGCTGTCGTCCCCCTGCAGCTGCCTGGTTTTATTGTCTATGAGTTCGGTTTCATGCTCGCTGTAGCCCTTGATGGCGGCGATCAGGTTCGGGATCAGGTTGAAGCGCCTTTTGAGGGCGACATCAATGGAACTCCAGGCCTCTTCTATGCGGTTCTGGTACTTGATGAATTTGTTGTAGGTTCCGATCAGCCAGCCGCTGATTGCAACCGCGAAAAAGACCAGCAGTATGATGAGTTGAGGGGCCATGATTCTATCCTTGTTCTGGGTTGATAACGGAGTACCTATCTGGACGGGCGGCCGGGTCTGAAGGTAAACGTTTCTGCCTGGGTCCTGTTCAATATCATCCTGCTGTTCAAACCCCAGCCGGATCCTTCCAGGATCGTGCTCAGATCTCTTTTTGCCAGTTTGATGTAGGCCGAGAATGCCGACGGGATGATGAGGATCGCACCGATCACCAGCATTGCGACGAGTACGGTCTGCATGCTCATTGCTGCAACTGTCTTGGTGATGAATGCAACTGAAGAACCCAGTGCAGCCACGGCTACGCCGCCGATGCCAAGCAGCGGCGTGGCGAAGCCGTCCGGTGCTTGGCCCGCTTCCTTCTTTTTAAACAACTGCTCTTCCGCCTTGGATGAGAATTCCTCGATGCGGGAATGAAACGCCTGCTTTACACGGATGAACGGTGCCACGACCGCTTCGGCGACGCTGATCGGGTTTTCCACGATATCGACAATTCTTGCATGATGTTCGTTGCCGTTGACATCGTTGAAAATGCCCCATTTGTGCAGATGCAGGCTTCCCCGGCTCCCGGATGTGACGGGAACGGCAATTTCGTAGAGCTTTTCACCATCTGTGCCCGAAAGCTCGCAATAGATCACGAAGATATGCGAATTTTTGCTCATTTCTATGTGATGCTTGCGGTCGGCGACCTTGACCGCCATCGTGAAGTGGCGGCCGTCCATGACCAGCGTACCCTCCTCGAAAAGCGCCCGGCTGGACGGATCATAGAGATGCGGAAAGCTCACGAAACTGTTTACCAGCGGCAGCAGGTTGGCCCGGTAGAGGATCAGCCGTTCGAGTTCCTTCAGGTTTTCGAGCACAAAGGCGGTCTCGTGGCTCTGCTCGATCAGATACTCGATGGTTTCCCGGTAGAGCGGGTCTGAGCTGTAGGCGGCAAGCAGCGCCGCGTCGACCGCAGCAACCCGG
>Ga0180436_10001123_pt1 | contig 26592 bp, 14 predicted proteins | sample SS_ome_2_FD_132434 | JGI IMG/M metagenome (GOLD analysis project Ga0180436, IMG submission 132434) | Hypersaline lake sediment archaeal communities from the Salton Sea, California, USA - SS_3_S_2 metaG | ecosystem: Environmental > Aquatic > Non-marine Saline and Alkaline > Hypersaline >... | reverse complement strand
AGTCTGCCTGCCGGGGCTTTGCATCAACTCAGTGTACCCGGACGGCAGTGGCGACTACGCAACGATTCAGGATGCTGTCGACAATGTAGATGACGGCGGCTACATCGAACTAGGTGATGGCGTATTCACTGGTCCCGGAAATACCGGCATCGAGTTTTCAGGGAAGGCACTCACTCTGCGTTCCCAGAGCCGCTCCCCGGCCAAGTGCATCATTGACTGCGAGAGTGCCGACAGGGGATTCTACATCCACTCAGGAGAGGACAGCACTACAGTGATCGACGGGATAACCATTCGGTCGGGTGCCGCCACAAGCGGTGCTGGTATCCGCTGCCACTCTGCCAGACCACTTGTGACAAACTGCGTGCTAACGGGATGCGAGGCCTCAAGCAGGGGTGGAGCACTCTACATTAGCGGTACCGGATCACATCCGGTGTTCCGCAACTGCACGTTCCACTCGAACGCCGGCGGCGAGGGCGATTTTGTCTACATATGGCCTTCGGTCGACGTCGGAGCCACCTTCCGGAACTGCATCATCGCCTTCAACGAGGGGACCCCGAGCGTGCTGCAGCCAGGTGTGCAGGTTGAGTGCTGCTGCGTGTTCGGCAACGTTGAGGGGGACGGTGATCTTGCTCCGTACGTAGCGCCGGAGTACTCCACATTCGCTGCGGACCCGGTCTTTTGCGATCCAGACGCCAATGACCTGTCACTTGGTGAGACATCTCCCTGTGCTCCTGGGCAGACCTACGGTTGTGCTCTGATTGGGGCGATGCCCGTGGGCTGCTACGACGCTGATTTCTCAGCGGATACACAGATCGGTCACGTTCCTCTGACAGTGCAGTTCACTGACTTCACGTCAGGGGCCCCTGACGGCTGGGAGTGGGACTTCGAAGCAGACGGTGCTATCGACGACACAGTTCAGAACCCCAGTCACACATACGAGATGACCGGGTACTACTCGGTCGAACTGAGAACCTACGAGGGTGATGATCTTACGGCGCGTGTGACCAAGGAGTCCTTAATTCGGGTTCTTGATGGGAATGCGATGTTCGTCCAACCGGCCGAGATTGTCACCGCTGACCCGTCCCCGGTCCATGTGACGTTCAGCGGCCAGGACTCGCTTGGCGCCATTTCCCTCTACTTCGACTTCGATGACACGAAGCTGAACTACGCCGGGCTGGAGACGTACGTTCCCGGCGAGGTCTTCTCGGGCGGCGCCGTTGGCGAGAAGATAAGCGTCCAGTGGTTCGATGAAACCGGCGGACTCGACCCGATCGTCCCCGGGGTCGACCCGGACACGCTCTTCGCCATCATGTTCACGAATGAGGTCTCGGCCGACTCGACAGCGGTGACGTTCGACGAGGCGCTGTGCGTCTTGGGCGACAGAACCGGGAACACCATTGATGAGGTGAGTTGGGTCGATGAGCATCCTTATGGCACGGTCCGCATCAGCATCGGCGCAACGGTATCCGGCGACGTCTCCTACTACTGGGGCTCCGGCCCCGTTCCGGATGCCGTTCTCTCAATGGGGCCACCGAATCCAGATGTTGTGACAGATGCGACAGGTCACTACGAGTTGGAACGGTATCCCTACGGGAGCTACACGCTCTCTATCGACAAGACGGATGACCTCGGGGGCATCAACTCGCTTGACGCGATCAAGGTCATTCGCCACAGCACTGGAGTCGAGCCCCTTGGCAACAGCTACAAGGAGCAGGCAGCCAACGTGAACGGAGACGCGCACATCAACGCACTCGACGCGATCAAGATCGTTCGGGCTGCGGTCGGTCTCGAGGCTCTCTCTTCCGGCGACTGGTCGTTCGACCCGTCGTCGTACAGCTTCGCCCCGCTCACGAGCGACCAGACTGCCGACTTCACGGCCGTCAGAATGGGAGACGTCAACGGCGACTGGGGACCGGATGGGCGCGCAGGCGGAGGTTCGCGGGACTCCGTTTCCGTGAGCTTCCCCGTAGAACCCGTTGTCATCGGGAACGAGCCCTCGCAGTATCCGATGCTCGTGACGGGATTCGATGCCATCGGTGCAGTCTCGCTCCGCGTCGCGTTCGAGGACTCGCTTCTCGAGTATGGCGGCGTGACAAGCGAGGTCCCAGGTGTGTTCTTCACGTCGAACCTCGTGGGCAACGAGATCCGGATCGAGTGGTACGATCCGACCGGCGGTGCGAGTCCGATCACGGTCGGAAGCGACACGCTCCTCACGATAGGCGTGAGGCTCACTGGTGCTGAAGGCGACTCCTGCGGCTTCTCCTTCCAAGCCAGCTGCGCACTGGGAGACGCGGCAGGCGACCCGATCGGGGGAGTGGCCTACGTCGATGGCGTGGCGGTACTGAGTGGCGGCGGCACAGGAGCCGACAATGAGGGCACTCTTTCTTTCGGTGCGGCCCACAACTACCCGAATCCCTTCAATCCAGCAACCATGATCGAGTTCACCTTGGAGCGACGTGAATCAGTCTCGCTCACGGTCTACGACCTGAGCGGTCGACTTGTTCGCGAGCTTGTGAGCAACGAACGGCTCCAGGCTGGCGTTCACAGGCGCACGTGGGACGGTCGCGACACACGCGGAAGACCGGTGGCTTCTGGCGTCTACTTCTGGCAGCTGGATAGTCCCGACGGGACGATTCGGAGGAGGATGGTCCTGCTGAAATAGCAGGACTGACGAGGAGTACTCAGAGGAGGAGGAAGAGGAGATCAAGAAGCGCCTGGCGGACCTGGGGTACATCTAGGACGCGGGCCTGCGGCCGACACGCAGGACCACACGCGCTCTGCAATAGGTGAGGGGCCTCCCGGTTGGGGGGCCCCTCTCTGCGTGTGTAGGGAGCGCGCCCCAGCGTTGGCACCACCGGTCGGCCCGGAACCGCTGACAACTTTGGGCCGCGGATGAGAGGTATGCTTGACTGACTGAGCGTCACATGTTATGCTTCCTGCGTGTTCCGTATCATCCCTTACGAGCCCGCTGTGCGCCGAGCGCAGGGGCTCCCTCACACAGAGGAGGCACAGATGCGCCTCGCGATCGTTGCGGTGCTGTTGTCGGCTCTCGTCGCAGGACCCGTGTCGGCGCGAACGGTATCTGAGGTCGGCAGCGACATCGGAGCCGCCGACCTCAAGAGCTCCGGCCCCAGGGTGGGGCAGCTTGCCGCGCCCACTCGCGCGGAGACCCTCTGGATCTTTGACGCCGACTTCCAGGACCTCGCAGGCGACAACGCCGGATGGTTCACGATCGACCGGAGAGGAACGCTCGGCTGCGGTGACTTCTGGCACAAGGAGGCGCCGTTCACCGACTCGTTCGCGTACCTCGGGGACTCCGTCTGGTGGTGCGGCACCTACGACGCCTGCTTCGAGCAGGGGCGGGGCTACGGGAACTACTGGACCTGCATTCTTGCGCGGGATTTCGAGCTGTCGGAGTGGTCGAGCTTGACATATGAGGTTGAGTTCGAGTTCGACCAGCGCTACGCGATGGAGAACGACTACGACTACGGCTACGTGGATGTCTCCGACGACGGCGGGTCAAGCTGGACAACGGTCGCGACGTTCAACAACCCGGGATTCTCCGGCACTCCAGGGTTGCCGAGGAACTGGCCGTCCGACGAAGGTCACCAGCAGATCGACCTGGACGCGTATGCGGGTACGGACATCCGACTCAGGTTCCGCTTCGTCTCAGACGGCGCCTACTCCTCGGAGGACACCCCGGACAACTCGTGGCACTCCGTGAAAGACGGCGCATGGCAGCTGGACAACTTCGTGATGAAGACCAAGGTCGGTTTCCAGGACTGGACCGTCCGCTGGAGTGACGACTGCGAGTCCCCGGGCGACAACGGATGGGAGCACTACTCCTACGGTGGCTCCGACCAGGAGACCGCCTTCCACCGCTACCAGTACGACGTGAACCTCTTCACGAACCGCTATCCAGTCTGCAACGAGCCCCCTCAGGGCACCTGGGTCATGGCGGCAGTTGACCCGGTGTCGGGTCTGACGGTCGAGGATCAGGACGCCTGGCTCATAAGTCCCCCGATCGACATCTCCGGTGCCACCAACCTCTTCACGAGGTCGCACCTGTACTCGGACGTCACCCAGACCTCGGGCCAGCGGATCGCGATGCTGACCGGCTCGTTGTCGGGCGACGAGTGCTCCGCGGGCAGGATGTGGCCGTACGACGTCGAGATAGAGGGGTACGGCGGGCCCTGGTGGACGACGTGGGGCTTCATCCTGGACGACCACGTCGGCGAGGACTGGCTGAGGTTCGCGTGGCGCCAGTGGGAGGACGTGACTCCCACCGGACCGAAGTCGCCCGGCATCTTCCTCCACCGCCAGCGCGTGGGAACGCTCGTGGGTGGGCCAGATCCTGAGATCGCGATGCATCGCTACTTCAAGGACTGGTTCAGTTGTGAGTCTGGCGAGGCCCAGTTCGACCACGTGCTTGTGGAGCCCAGGCACTTCGAGCCGTCCTCTATGGAACTCCTGGTCTGGTACGCGGGTCAGGACCCGGCCACGGCTGACAGCTGGGTGTGTTCACCTGATCCGGAGAATCCCGGGCTCTGGAAGTGCCAGCTGCCGCTGGCCTACCTGATGGATCCTGGTCACGAGTACCACTACTACGTTCGCGCCATGGTGTCGGGAGGTGGGGAGGTGTTGTGCCCGGCGAACGCCCCCCAGGACTACTTCGAGTTCTCGATGCTCCCACTCGGCGGCGACGTTCTCCTGGTCGACAAGCATGGGTGGTACGCGCCCGGCTACGACGGCCAGTACCAGTTCAAGACCTCCTACTACTACGAGACCGCTCTCGACATCCTCGGTCACTCCTGGGACAGGTGGGACTGGGCGAACTACACGCACGGTCACTCGCCCAACGGTCCTCCGGAAGCGGCCCTCGACAACTACGAGACGGTCATCTGGTTTTCCGGCGAAAGGTACAGCAACTCGATGACGAGCACGGACATCGAAGCGCTGTCCGGCTGGATAGACGACGCCTGGAGTTTCCACACGAGAAACCTCGTACTCTGTGGGAACGATCTCATGCAGGACGCGACCGGGAACGACCCAGATAATGACTTCATAGGGCCCTACCTGGGCATCAAGGACTACCTCGTGCACGAGATCGTCGGAGAGTATGAGCTGGACGTGTGCGACGTGGCTGGAGGTTCGGAGTTCCTGACGAGCCCCGGCGGATGCAGTCCCATTGCCGCCGGGTGCCCGCAGCTCGCCGAATTCGACCGGCTCGAGCCGGATGAGCTCTACTCCGGAACCGAGCTGGCGCTGTCCTTCGAGGGGTCGGGTTCGTACGGAGCGGCGGTCGCGCGCAACCATCCCTCGAGCGCCAGAATCGTGACATACGGATTCGGGATCGAGTACATGGAGGCGGCGGGTTCAAAGGGCGGCAACGGACTGCCGCTTCTCGTCGATCTGCTCGAGAACGCGCTGGAGTATGTGGGGAAGCCGCCCGACACGACACCCACCGGAGTGGACAACTCGGCTCTTAGGAACGAACTCTCCTGGGCCCATCCGAACCCTCTCAACCCGAGTACCGTGATCAGCTACTCCGTGACTGATGCGGGGCCGGTAACGATCCATGTCTTCAACGTGGCCGGTCGCGTCGTGCGCACGCTGCTGGACGAGGAACTGACGGAGGGGAGGAGGGGCAGCGTCGTCTGGGACGGACTCGACGACGGAGGTGAACCGTGCGCGAGCGGCGTCTACTTCTACAGGATCGAGGCAGAGGGCTTCGAGTCGGTGAAGAAGATGCTCCTCCTTAAGTGATATGGAACGGTCGTAGTCAAGCCGGCATTGCGGGCACCCCGTGAGCGAGCACGGGGTGCCCTCTTGCATGAGGGGAAGAGGTACTCTTCGACGGTGATCAGACTCATATCCGCCAATGAAGCTGTCTGTCGTCGTACGCCTTGCTCGTGCCTCAGTCCCTCTTCCGCCTACCTGTACAGAGCCTTCACAGCTCCCCAGCTCTGACCCTCGACCGGCGACTCACACGCGGGACAGCCCTCATCGTACGCGCCGATGCGCTCGCCGCAGTCGTTGTTCTCCGGCAGGCACGGGGAGTCCGCGCACAGATAGAGGAAGTTGATGGGCACCTCGCAGATGAGCGGATTCACGTGCAGGTTGCCGCCCGCGCCTTCCTGCCCGGCAAGGCAGCCGACCCAGTCACCCCCATCGTTGTCGGAGACGTCAGAGCAGGTGACCGTGGCGCTGCTTCCGAGCTCGCAGTACACGGCCTGGCCGCTCCTGTTGAAGGCGATGATGGTCTGGTCGATCGACACGCTGGAGTCGTCCCACACGCAGATGCCGGCTCCGTCCCCGATGTTGGAGACGTTCTCGACGATCGTGCTCGATTCCACCGTCAGCGCCGACTGATTCTCGCACGAGATGGCGCCGCCGTACTGGGCCTCGTTCATGTAGAACGAGCAGTAGGAGAAGGACGCGTCGGAGAGTTCCCCGCCCGAAGCGCCGCCTGGTCCGTTGCTCGGCTCGTTGAACGTGAACTCGCAGCCGTCGAACACGGCGTGGTCGTCGTGGCCGAAGACAGCACCGCCGCCGTAGTAGCCCGTGTTCCCATCGAACTCGCAGGACATGAAGGTGGGCGAGGCCTCGGTCCAGTTGCACACGGCGCCTCCGTAGGAGCCGTCGTTCTGCTCGAACCTGCACTGGAAGAACGTCGGCGCCGCCTGGCTGCCGGTCCAGACCCCGCCGCCGCCGCGCGAGATGTTGGTCGCGGTGTTATCCGTGAACTCGCACTCGGTGAAGGCGGTCGTCGTGTTGAGCTGCTCTGCCATGACGCCGGCGCCCCAGGGGGCCTCGTTGCTCACGAAGTCGCATCCCATCACGGTGCCGCCGGTCCCGTACAGGACGAGCCCGCCGCCCGCCCCGTCGGCCGTGTTGCCGGTGAACGTGCAGCCCACGAGTTCGGGCGTACCTCCGCCCCAGTATATCGCGCCGCCCGAGGTGGTCGCGTGGTTGTTGGTGAAGAAGCAGTAGTCGAACAGCACCGAAGCCGGGTTGCAGTTGACGGCGCCACCTCCCGGGGCCGAGCCGTTCGTGAACGTTATGCCCTGGACGGTGGCGTCGGTAGTGCCGAGGCACGTCAGGATGCTGGCCCGTGTGCCGCTCCCGTCTATGACCACGCAGCCGGAGTCATACGCGGCGCTCTTCAGCGTGACACCGGACGGCAGTGCGAGGCCGCTCTCGTAATAGGTGTCGCATGCGACCAGCACGGTGTCACCCGACGCTGCGACGCCGAGTCCGGCCGCGATCGTGGGCTGGTCTGCCGGCACGTGGATCACGACACCGGCAAAAGCGGGAGCCAGAAGGGTCAGGAGGACAATGACGGCTGAGCAGCCGGAAAGCGCCTGCAGTGAGCGCATGTCGCACCTCCGTTGAGTAGCACGGACCGTCGAGTGACTGATGCGCACCCTAGGCGCTCATTCGCCCACGCACAAGAAGAAAGTGACACCGCGGCGGCCCCGCCTGCACGCGATTCGCGAGCACGACCGCCGCGGCCACCTGAAGAGAACGCATGGCGAAGAACGCTGCGGGACCTCACTGTGGGGGAGCACAAGAAGAAGGGCCCGGCACTCGCCGGGCCCTTCTCTCTGCAATGAAGCTGTCTATCGTCCTGCGTACTGCTCGTGCTTCAGTCCCCTCAACCTACCTGTACAGAGCCTTCACAGCGCCCCAGCTGGCCTCCTCGACCGGCGAGGACGAGCACTCGTAGAAGTCGACGTTGTCGTAGAACACGCCGCAGGGCTCGTAGAGCGTCGCGGTGGTCGAGAAGCCGATCTGGAGGATCTGGCCGTCGAGACCGTCAACGTCGATCGTGAGCTGGTAGGAGCCCCACGTCGTCGGGATGCTGGTCATGTCGGCCGTGATGAAGTTGGTCAGCGCGTAGCCGGCATTCGGGTCGAGCGTCTTGATGAAAGCGATGGCCGTCGAGCTACCGGCGAGGTCGCCCATCTTGGCGTCGAAAGCGAAGCACCAGGTGCCCATGGCGCCAGCGCCGACCGTCCACTCCTGGAACAGGTTGGACTCGATGAGGTTGCCGATACCGTGGTCGCCGTTCGCGTAGTCGCTGTAGACCACCAACTGCTGGTCGCCCTGGTCGGGGCCACCCTGACCGTTCGTGATGTCCTGCAGGTTGCCGATGTTGTTCACGGCGGGGGAGACTCCGTATCCGTAGAGGTAGCCGCCGCCCGGATCAAAGACGTTCATGAAGTTCAGCCAGCCGTCGCCAGCGAGCGAGCCGTCGACCATCGGCAGCGCTTCGAAGTCCTGCGAGTAGGGCGTCTGGGCCAGAGCGGCACCGGCGAACACGAAGATCACGAGAGCCGCCACTATGGCGCTAACACTTCTCTTCATTTGAAGCCTCCTTGCCTCGGTTGACACATCACTCTCACCTACCACATACTCCTCTGATTACTCTGAAGGCCGACCGTCGCTCATCCGCCGCTCCGGGTGACCTCGTCCATCAGGGGAGATTATAGACTATGTTCGGTTACCGAATCAAGTACTTTCTTGTGTCTTTTTGCCCGGGTGTCAGGAATTGGCTCAGAGAGCCCCTCAGAGGCCCATTCCCGGGAGATCGGGTGCAGAGAGATCACTGGCCCCTTGACACAGAGCCGCCCGTACCGCATTCTTTGTAAGGAGCCCGCACAAAGTTGTGGAGGGGTGAGACACCCTCTCACCAGGCACCCGCGGGCAGATACGATCCCGGACGAACGGAGGCTGGACGTGAACGCGAAGAGATTGGGAACGCTCCTGGTGGCGGCACTCGTTGTCGTGTCGGCCGGGGGATGCGGACGAGACAATCTGACGAACCTTGCTGAGGCGCCGAGGGACCCGCTCGTCTTCGGCGACGACTTCGGCAACGCCGTCGACTACCAGGCGTTCTCGGGTTCGAAGGTGGATGCGGTGCAGATGGACTTCGCCGTCGCCTTCAACGGGCCGGCCTCTCTGAGGATCACCGTTCCTGCTCCTGGGGACCCGAGCGGTTCGTTCGCCGGCGGCGCCTTCGCGACCTTCAACCGTCGCGACCTCTCGAGCTACGACGCGCTCTCGTTCTACGCGAAGGCGAGCATGAACGCGACGTTCGACATCGTCGGACTCGCGAACGACAACACGGGCACCTCGCTCTATCAGTCGAGTCGTGAGGCGATCCCGCTGACGACGGACTGGGTCCGTGTCATCGTTCCCATCCCGAACCCCGCGCGGCTCACGGACGAGGGTGGTCTTTTCTTCTTCGCCGAGGGCCACGAGAACGGGCTGGGCTACGACATCTGGGTGGACGAGGTGGAGTTCGTCGAGTACGCGGGCATCACGAACCCGCGCCCCTTCATGGACACGCGAACACAGACGGTCATCGTGGGGGGTGAGATAGACGTGAGCGGGACGGGTGTGATCTTCGATCTCGGCAGGGAGGACGTCACGATCGACTGCTTCCCCGCCTGCCTGGACTACGACTCATCCGACGAGGACGTGGTCTCCGTTTCGGGCGGGAGCGTGAGCGCGGTGGGAAGCGGCTCGGCGACGGTGACCTCGAGGCTCGGTGAGGCGGTGGGGACGGGGACGCTTACCCTGAACGTGTTCGGCGCGCCGGACGGCCCCGCCGATGCGCCGACGGTGCCGGCCGATGACGTGATCTCGCTCTTCAGCAACGTCTACGACGACGTGCCCGTCGATACGTGGCACACGCCTTGGAGCGGCTCGGGCGAGGTCGCGGACTTCCAGGTCGAGGGCGACGACGTCAAGCTATACACGGACCTCTCCTACGCGGGAATAGAGTTCGTGGGCCCGAACATCATCGACGCGGCGACCCCGGGAATGACGCACCTCCACATGGACCTCTGGGCGCCCTCGGGAGGGCTCTTCAAGGTCAAGCTCGTGGACTTCGGCGCGAACGCGCAGTACGGGGGCGGGGACGACAGCGAGTACGAGCTTTTCTTCAACGGCGGGACGGTGCCGCCGTTCTTCTCGGGGCAGTGGTCGTACCTCGACATACCACTGACGGACTTCGTCGGGCTCACCTCTACGGAACACCTTGCGCAGATGGTGATCAGCTCGAGCGACGTCAACACTGTCATCGTGGACAACGTCTACTTCCACAGGTAGACTGTTCCGCCAAGAACCTCGAGTACGCAGCGGAACAGGAGAGCGGCATGGAGCACGTAAGAAAGGGCGAGCGACGGAGCGATCCTGACGGGCCGAGGCCACTGGCCGACGCGGTCCTCAGGCTCATCTGGCGCGAGAAACGCATCTCGAGGGCGGGCATCGCCCAGGAGGGCGAGCTCTCCCGGTCGACGGTCTCCGAGATCGTCAACGAGATACTGCCGACTGGCCTAGTGGCAGAGGTGGGTCTCGGTCGGTCGAGCGGCGGCCGCAGGCCTGTGCTGCTCGAGTTCCAGGACGACGCCTGCGTCATACTTGGGGTCGAGATGGGCGCGGCGCACGTCGGCGTGGCCCTGACCGACCTGCGAGGCAAGGTGCTGGCTTGGGAAGAGGCGGAGCATCCGGTCCGCACCGATCCCGACGGCACCCGCGCGCTCGTTGCCGAACTGGCGGAGAAGTGCCTGGGCAACGGCGTCCGGAACGGGAGGCCGCTCGTCGGCATCGGCGTGGCGCTACCCGCCCCGTTCGATCCGGCACATCCCGACCAGCTGTCACCGGTCGTGCTCCCTGCGTGGGAAGGACGCCTCGGGCTCGATGGACTGAGCGAGCGCTTCGGCGTTCCCGTCATGGTCGACAACGACGCCAACCTGGGCGCGCTGGCCGAGCACTGGTGGGGCGCGGCGCGCGAGGTCGAGGACTTCGCCTACATCAAGGTCGCGACGGGCATCGGTTCCGGCCACATCATGGGCGGGGAGATCTATCGCGGCGCCACAGGCGTCGCGGGCGAGATCGGCCACACGTCGATCGACCCGAACGGGAAGCCCTGTGTCTGCGGGCTCAGGGGCTGTCTCGTCACTCTCATTGGCACTCAGGCGCTACTCGAGCGCGCGGGAGAGCTTCTCGAAGAGCATCCCGACGGCGTCCTCGCGGGGCGCGAGTTCGACATAGACGATCTCGAGCAGGCGGCTCTCGCGGGCGATGCGGTCGCAGTGCAGGTGGCGCAGGAGGCCGCGGGGCACCTGGGCACGGTCGTGGCCGGACTGCTCAACCTGCTCAACCCGGCCATGGTCGTGGTGGGCGGCGACCTCGCGGGCCTGGGCGAGCTTCTGCTCGTGCCGCTTCGCGAGACCGCGCGCAGCCGCACTCTCGTGAGCTCGGTCAGGGCCGCGGAGATCAAGGCGAGCGAACTCGGCCCGAAGTCCGTGGCCATGGGCGCGGCAACGCTCGTCCTCAAGGCGGCGCTCAGCGACTCGAGGTTGTTCCCGGCCGTCGAGAACCACAGCTCGTCACAGGTCAGGAGGAACGGGAAGTGATTGGAACGCCGAGGCTGCTCCTGGTTCTTTCCGCCCTGGTCGCTCTTGCGGCCGGAGGCTGCAGCTCCGTGGCGGGCACGGAGGAGATCGTCCTCGTCTGGTCGGACGAGTTCGACGGTCCCGCCGGGCAGTCGCCCGACTCGGCGAATTGGACCTTCGACATCGGCACCGACTGGGGCAACGCGCAGCTCGAGTACGACACCGACCGACCCGAGAACGTCTCTCTCGACGGCCTGGGCCGCCTCGCGATAACGGCGAGAGAGGAGTCATACCAGGGCCGCGACTACACCTCTGGGCGCATCAACACGAGCGGGAAGTACCAGCGCACGCGCGGCAGGTTCGAGGCGCGGATCAAGCTGCCGGTGGGGCAGGGCATCTGGCCCGCGTTCTGGCTGCTGGGCGCGGACTTCGGCACCGTAGGCTGGCCGCAGTGCGGCGAGATCGACATCATGGAGTACCGCGGGCAGCTCCCTAGCGTAGCATCGGGCGCGCTCCACGGGCCCGGATACTCTGGCGGCGGAGCTCTCGGCGGCTACTACACGCTTCCGGGCGGCGCGAACTTCAACGACGACTTCCACGTCTTCGCCGTGGACTGGGACTCTAACTCCATCACCTGGTCGATAGACGACCAGGCGTACATGACCATCGGTCCGTCCGACATACCTCAGGGCACGGACTGGGTCTTCGACCACGACTTCTTCATCGTCCTTAACGTCGCCGTCGGCGGCAACTACGTCGGACCGCCCGACCAGACGACGGTGTTCCCACAGACCATGCTCGTCGATTACGTGCGAGTGTACGGAACGACTTCATGACCTCACGCCGCGCAGGCACGGCAGCACGCGCCGCCCTCTCCGCGGCATCCATCGCATCGGTCGCGGTGCTCCTCGCTGCTGCGCTCACCGGCTGCAGCGGCGAGCGCGCGACGGCGCCACCCGGTGTGCTGGTCGTATCGGTGGAACAGCAGGCTTCCTGGATCCGCAACTTCAATCCCTTGACGACCGCCTCGGCTGTGAGGTGGCCCACTCTCGCGGGGATTTACGAACCCCTTTACGTGTTCAACAGCGTGAAGTCGGAGTTCGTTCCATGGCTTGCCGTCGGACACGAATGGCGCGAGGACAACCTCGTGCTCCGGATCACCACGCGTGGGGACGTGCGGTGGTCCGACGGCGAACCATTCTCCGCGAGGGACGTCTACTTCACGTTCAACGTGATGCGCGAGAACATCGCTCTGGACAGACGCGGCGTGTGGAAGTTCCTCGAGGACGTGACCCTCGTGGACGACTCGACCGTCGACTTCCGGTTCCAGCGGCTCTTCGTGCCGGGCTTCGGCGAGGTCGTCGCGCAGATCATCGTTCCCGAGCACATCTGGGCCGACCTCGAGGACCCGGTCGCGTTCGCGAACCCGGACCCCGTGGCCACGGGACCGTTCACGGAGGTCAGGTTGTTCCGGAACCAGGTCTACGAGCTCGGCAGGAACCCGTACTACTGGCAGGAAGGTAAGCCGGCCGTCGAAGCCCTGCGCTTCCCGGCCTATCCCTCCAACGACCGCGCGAACCTCGCGCTCGTGTTCGACGAGGCCGACTGGGCGGGGAACTTCGTCCCGGCCATCGACCGCGTCTTCGTCTCGCGCTCGCCCGAGACTCACGCGTACTGGTTCCCGTTGACGGGCAGCACGATCTTCCTCTACGCGAACACGACGCGCGCTCCGTTCGACGACGTGCGTGCGCGCAAGGCGTTCAGCCTCGCTATCGATCGCGACCTCCTAGTGGACGTCGCTCTCTACAGGTACTCCAGGCCCGCCGACGCGACGGCGCTCTCGGACGCCTTCCTCTCGTGGAAGGACGACGAGGCGCTCGCGGCCGGCGACTGGGTCGGCTTCGACGTCGAGCGCGCGAACGCGCTTCTCGACGAGGCAGGCTACGAGTGGGGCGAGGAGGGGTTCAGGATCGACGGGGACGGCGAGCCTCTCACGTTCGAGTTGCTCACGGTCTCGGGCTGGTCCGACTGGGTCCGCGCGGCGCAGGTCATCTCGCGCGGCTTCGAGGACATCGGAGTCAAGGCATCGGTCCGGACCTACGACTTCGGCGCGTGGTTCCAGCGCGTGCAGGAGGGCGACTTCGACCTGAGCCTCGGCTGGTCCTACGAAGGACCTACTCCCTACACGTTCTACCGGTGGCTCATGGCCTCCGAGACCGTCGAGCCCGTGGGCGACATCGCGCCGGGGAACTGGCACCGCTTCGGTGACGCGGCGGCCGACAGCGTTCTGCTCGCGTTCGAGGGCGAGCCGGACCCGGACCGCCAGCGCTTCCTCGCTGCCAGGCTCCAGCGCATATTCGTCGAGAACGCGCCGGCGATACCCCTCTATCCGAACCCGTCCTGGGCCGAGTTCAACACGGGCAGGTTCGAGGGCTTCCCCACGGCCGAGAACCCGTACGCCGACCCGAGCCCGAACAAGTTCGACAGGGGTGAGGTGCTGCTGGTGCTGACGAGCCTGCGGCCGATCGAGGCTGCCGACCGCGAGCCCGACACGACGGAGGAGGTCGCGGAATGAGATACCTTCTCAAGAGACTCGGGTTCTACCTGCTCGCGGCGTGGGTCGCGGTCACGCTGAACTTCTTCCTGCCGAGGCTCATGCCCGGCGACCCCGCGACCGCGCTGTTCGCGAGGTTCCGCGGGATGCTCGGGCCGGAGGCGCTCGACGCTCTCAGGGAGACGTTCGGCCTGACCGACGCGCCGCTCATCGTCCAGTACTTCACCTATCTGGGGCACGTCCTGAAGGGCGATCTCGGTATCTCGGTAGCATACTTCCCGGCCCCGGTCCTCGAGGTCATCAGCGGCGGCCTGGTCTGGACGATCTTTCTCGCGGGCTCGGCGCTCATCATGAGCTTCATCATAGGGACGCTGCTCGGAGTCGCGGCGGCGTGGTGGCGGTTCGGCAAGGTCGACACGTTCGTCCCGCCCGCGACCGCGCTCATAGGTGCCTTCCCGTACTTCTGGCTCGCGATGGTCGCGCTCTACATCTTCGGGTTCAAGCTCGGGTGGTTCCCCCTGGGGCACGCCTACAGCGACAGAGTGACGCCGGGATTCAACGCGGCGTTCATCGGGGACGTCTTTCGCCACGCGGTGATGCCGGTCGGCACGGTGGTCATCGCGACCCTTGGCGGGTGGCTTCTCACGATGCGGAACACGATGGTGTCCGTGCTGGGCCGCGACTACGTGAACCTCGCCAGGGCCAAGGGGCTCTCTCCGCGCAAGGTCGCTCTGCGCTACGCCGCGCGGAACGCGCTCCTGCCGAGCGTCACGGGCTTCGGCATGGCGCTCGGGTTCGTGCTGGGCGGCTCGCTCCTCACGGAGATCGTGTTCTCGTACCCGGGCCAGGGCTACCTGCTCGTGCAGGCCGTGCGCAGCCAGGACTACCCGCTCATGCAGGGCATCTTCCTCGTGATCACCCTGGCGGTGCTCGGGGCGAACTTCATAGTCGACCTGGTGTCGTTGTGGCTGGACCCCAGGATCAGGGACTCGGTGTCATGATGAGGGCCAACTAGTGAGCAAGGCAGCGGCAAGAGGTGCATCGGGCCTCTCGGCCTGGGTGGACGCGGTCAAGCACGACAAGCGCGCGGCGTTCGGCGCGGGCATCATCGTGTTCTTCGTTCTCCTGGCCGTCTTCGGTCCGCTCTTCGTCGGCGACCCGACGGAGCTTGTGGGCATTCCGATGCAGCCGCCCTCGGCCGACCACTGGCTCGGCACGACGGGGCAGGGGCAGGACGTGCTCGCGCAGCTCGTCGTGGGGACGCGAACTTCGCTCCTCATCGGGTTCAGCGTGGGACTCATCGTCGTGTTCGTGGGGGCCATCATCGGCGTCACGGCCGGCTACTTCGGCGGCCGGGTCGACGCCGTGCTCTCGCTTCTCTTCAACGTGTTCCTCGTGATACCGGGGCTTCCGCTCGCCATTGTCATAGCCGCGTACCTGCCGTCGGGCCCGCTGACGCTCGCGTTCGTGCTAGTCATAGCGGGCTGGGCGTGGAACGCCCGGGTTCTGCGCGCGCAGACGCTCGCGCACAGGAACCGCGACTTCGTCGCCGCGGCCGAGGTCGCGGGCGAGTCGAGCTGGCGCATCGTCACGAGTGAGATCCTCCCGAACATGACCTCGCTCCTGGTCTCGCAGGTCATCGGCGGAACGGTCTACGCGATCGGCGCGCAGGTCGGCCTCGAGTTCCTGGGTCTGGGCGACGTCTCGGCTACCACGTGGGGTACGAACCTCTACTGGGCGCAGAACGACTCGGCGCTCCTGACCGGCGCGTGGTGGACGTTCGCGCCGACGGGGCTCGCGGTGGCGCTGGTGGGATTCGGACTGACGATGCTCAACTCGGGCTTCGACGAGATAACGAACCCGCGCCTCAGGCTCGAGCGTGCGTGGCGAGCGTTCCTCCTGGGAAGGGGGCACGAGCCCGGGCGCTCGACCCCGGTCGTCAGAGAGAACGAGAAGGCGGTGGGCAATGCCTGATCCTGTCCTCGACATCAAGGGTCTCTGCGTCGACTACGTGACGGACGAGGGTCCGGTGCGCGCGATCGACCGCCTCGATCTCCGGGTCATGCCGGGCGAGGTGCTCGGCGTGGCGGGGGAGTCCGGGAGCGGCAAGACGACGCTCGCGAAGGCGCTCATGCGCATTCTGCCGCCGCCGGCGGTCATCACGGGCGGCAGCGTCATGTTCAAGGGGCGGGACATCCTCGACATGGACGACGACGAGCTTCGCGACATGCGATGGCAGCAGATATCGATGGTCTTCCAGAGCGCGATGGACGCGCTGAACCCCGTCATATCCGTGGGCGAACAGATCGTCGACACGCTTCTCGCTCACGAGATGGGGCCGGCGGAGAGCCACGTGAGTCCCGCGGAGGACGCGCTGTCGGAAGATACGCTCAGGCCCACAGGCTCGGGTCCGCTCGAGAACCCGACCACTTCCGTGGGCGAGCAGATCGTCGACACGATGATCGCGCATGACCCGGCCTCCGCAGAGTGGGCGCGCGATCGCGCTCACGGACTGCTCGACCTGGTGGGTATTCCCAGGGATCGCCTCGACTCCTTCGCGCATCAGCTCTCGGGCGGGATGCGTCAGCGTGTAGGTATAGCTCTGGCGCTGGCCATGCGTCCGTCGATCGTCATCCTGGACGAGCCCACTACCGCGCTCGACGTCATCGTAGAGCGCGAGATCCTCGAGCGAATCCGCGAGCTCCAGCGCGAGCTCGGTTTCGCCGTGATCTTCATCACGCACGACCTGGCGCGTATGCTCCAGGTCTCCGACCGCGTCGCCATCTTCTACGCGGCGCGCCTCGCGGAGGTCGGCCCCGCGAGCGAGCTTAGGGAGCGACCCCGTCATCCATACACCGAGGGACTCCTGAAAGCGTTCCCTTCGGTCAAGCCCGGCGGGCCCGAGCCAGTGAGCATTCCGGGACAGCCCGCGAGCCTCAGGAAGCCGCCTGCCGGCTGCCGGTTCCACCCGCGGTGCCCGCGTGCCATCGACCGCTGCCGTACGGAGCAACCGGGCCCGATAGAGATCGGACCCGGTCACGTCGCTGCCTGTCATCTGGCGAAGTAGACTCCGCCCACACTGCTCGCTTCCGCGCCGCCCAACCGGGCGGCGCGTTTCACTTCCCCCTACAGCGCCACGTGCACGTAGGTGCGGAACTCCCACTCGGAGCCCTCGCCGTCGTCGCCCGCCGTCGCGGCGTTGAACCTGTTCGAGTTCTCGTCCAGCGAGCGCCAGGTGCCGCGAACACCGATCTTCGTCTGCGGGAACCCGAACCAGACGGGTGAGCCCAGCGAGTACGAGACGTCTCCCATCACCTGGAGTGGGTAGGTCAGGTTGAAGTCGCGGTGGTAGTCGTAGGGGCCCCAGTCGTTGAACTTGGCGTGTGCCTCGACCGCCAGCTGCTTGTGAGTCACGCGCGTGTTCACACCGAACCTCTCGATGGTCCTGTCGAGTACTGGATCGTCACCGTCCGCGCTCCATCCGTTCGGCTGCACCTTGCCGACCCAGTAGTTCGAGACCACTCGCGTTTCGGGGCCGATCTTCGACACGACGCGCGCGTTGACATGCCAGAGGTCCGTCGCGGGCGGCGCTGCGCCGAAGGAGTAGACGGTCTCTCCGTCCTCCGCGATGAAGTTGGTCACGTCGCGCGTCGTGGGCTGGTGCCTGAAGATGAAGTTCAGGCTGGCCGCGAGAGGGGAGTTCTCCCGGACGTCGTTGTCCCACGCCCAGAACCAGGTGCCCGGTGTCGGATCGTAGGTGAACAGGAGCTCGAAGCCGACGGTCTCTCGGTTGCCCAGCACGGCGAACGGGTCGGTGAGGACGTTGCGAGGCCTGCCCGGAGAAGGGACGTCTGCGGAGATCGGGCCGATGATCGGCTTCTGCCAGAGGAAGTTCGGGGCGACCTGGATGTCTCCGTCGCTGTAGGCGAAGCCGGTCATGAAGTTCGTCTGGTTGCCGGAGCCCGAGTCCTTCAGGGTCCAGCCCGTGAAAGTCACCAGAGGGTCGGGACCGGAGTCAGCCACCAGGCCCATCCTCGCGCCCTGCGCGTACCAGTTGTATGGTCCCTTCTGCCACGTGACCTTCGCCTTCCCGCCGAAGACGTCGCCCTTCTCGGTCTGGATCTCGTCCTCGTAGATCCTGTACTCGCCGTCCTCTTCCTTGGCTATCTGGAACGGGTCTCCGACCTTGGTGCTGCCGGACCAGAGACCGCCCGCCTCGAATCCCCAGTCGCCTCGCTGCGTCGCGAACTGGAGGGAGGCCTTGCGGGTCTTCGGCAGAGGGATGGCGTTCGAGGTGCTGATCGCCAGCTGTTCGGAAACGTCCTCGTGGTAGACGACGGTGGCGTCGAAGTCGCCCATGCGCCTGTTGTACTTCAGAAAGAGGGCCGGGTTCGCGCCCCACCAGAGCTGCGGTCCGAACGCGAGCTTCAGGCCTTCCATCTGCCTCTTGCCGGCGATCTCGAAGCCGACCGGCGCCCTGCCGTCGTAGATGTCGATGTTCTCGCCGTAGTAGGCGTCACGGTAGAGCCCGAAGAAGTCGCCCTCGTGCTTCCAGTGCAGGTGGCCCGTGCGGTAGAAGCCGTCGAGCATGAACCATCTGTCGTCCCACGAGATTGACGACTGGTAGATGACGCTGTTCGTGTCCTCGTAGAATATCTCGTCGATCGGGTTCGAAGGTACGTTGCCGGGGACGAAGAGGGAGAGCCCCGCAGTGAGGCTCTCGACCGGCTTCGCCTCGAAGTCGATGTAGAACGTCTCCTGGCGGTCGAACCCCATCAGGTTGTCGGGCGTCGTCACGCCCTCGCCGCCTGTGTTGAAGGTCTCGAACTCGAGCCTCAGCCCAGAGAGGTGCACGCGCTCGCGCGGCGCGCTCTGGAGAGCGGCCTTGTCGCCGCGCGCCTCGAGCTCGGCCGCTGCCGGAGTTATCTGAGAGAAGTGCTCGCGGATCTTATTGAGGTCAGTGTCGGGCGCGTAGGGGTCGAGCTCGAACGCGGCCCTCAGAGCGTAGTAGGCCGCGCGTGGGTAGACGTCGTACAGTGTCCGGTGGTCGGCGGGACCCTTCGCGCAAATGCCCCACCACTCCTCGTTCATGTTGTTCTCGCCAGGGACGTAGTCCTCGATGTAGCCGCCGTTCGGCCACGAGGCGTTCGTGTCGTGGATGTCGAGGCGGCTGTCCTGCAGGTACTTCCACCAGCCGTCGCTCCACTGGAAGATGTAGCCGCCGACTGCATTCCCGACGCGCCCCTTGCCGTGGGACTGCTCGTAGATCTCCTGCCACTGGCCGATGAGGTACTTGGCCTGCATCATCTGGTCTTCGCGCATGTCCTTCGCGTTGTATGCGTCGGCGCCGAACTCGGTGAAGAGGACCGGGACGCCGAGCTTCTCGTCGACCTCCTGGTACATGTCGCGGACAGAGATGCCCCGGTAAACGTTTGTGCCGAGCACGTCCAGGTTCTTGCACTCTTTGGCGATGATGTCGATGTACTGGAGGTCGCCGTTGCAGATGGACACGAGCCTCTCGGGGTCGACCTTCTTGATCGCGTCCGTGATCTCGGCGTAGAGCGAGTAGAGGTAGCGCGCGCGCGCGTACTCGCGCTCGTTCTCGGGCAGGGCCTCGATCTCGAACGAGCTCCAGTGCAGGCCGTAGTTGTTCTCGTTGCCCAGGAGCCAGAGGAGGACGCCGCGGGTGTCCTTGTAGTGCTCCACCCAGTCGACGATCTCGGCCGCGACGAGCTCGCGGAAGCGCGGGTCGGAGTAGTCGACGGTGGGCACCCACGCGCCGTCTATCGTGTAGCCGTATCGCCCTACCGTGTGGTTGAGCATGGTCGTGATGCCGTAGTTGTCGTAGATCCACTCGACCCACCTGGGAGGAATGCCCACATACAGCCTGATGGAGTTCACGCCCATGTCCTGGAGCAGCCCCATCTCCTTTCGGAGCGCGGTCTCGATGACGTCGTCGGGCTTGCCCCAGAAGTCGTAGAGGTAGTTCTGGCCGATGGGCATGTAGCCCCAGTTCATACCGAAGACGAGGTAGTCCTCGCCGTCGACCTGGAGCTTCTGGCCATCGCGGTCCGTCACCACGCGGACCTCGGGCCCAGCCGCCCCGGCGACCGACGCGACCACCAGGATCAGCGCTGCGACCATCAGCGTCCATCTCGTGGCGCGGCATCGGCTCTTGTGCCTCTTCATCTCGTTCCCTCCCGACTTGTGTTGCCCGTTCCGTATCTCGGTGTCGTTTCTCGTGCCTGCTGCTGGTCCCTCTAGTCGCTCACGGCGTTCGCCGCGATCGCGTCGCGGTACCACACGGCGCTCGTTTTCGGTACTCGCGCGCAGGTGTCGAAGTTCACCCTGAAGAGCCCGAACCGCTTCGTGTAGCCGTGACCCCACTCGAAGTTGTCCATGAGAGACCAGTGGAAGTAGCCCCTGAGGGGCACGCCCTGCTCGATCGCGGCGTGCGCCGCGATAAGGTGGTCGCGCATGTAGTCGACGCGCTTCGGGTCGTCCACGCGGTCATCTTCGTCCGGCACATCGGCCAGCGCGACGCCGTTCTCAGTGATGTAGATCTCGGCCGGCGCGTAGTCCTTCGTGACCCTCAACAGCAGATCGGTGAGCCCCTCGGGATAGACCTCCCAGCCCATCTCCGTGAGCTCGTCCTCCGGAACCAGCTTCGCGTCCGCCGCCTTCCCGTCCTCGTCGGGCGTCATGACCGCCCGGCTGTAGTAGTTGACTCCGAGGAAGTCCAGGGGGGCGCGGATCTCCTCTAGATCGCCCTCCTGCACGTAGGTCAGCTCGGGCGAGGGGAGGTGTCCGTAGTTCACCCTGTCCTCGATCGAGTCCTGCGGGTAGCCGCCATCCCCGAAGAGCGGCTCGAGGTACCAGCGGTTGAAGTAGCCGTCGAACTGCCTCGCTGCGTCGGCGTCCGCCTCGCTGTCGGAGGCCGGGTACGACGGGACGAGGTTGAGCACTATCCCGACCCTCGCGCCGGGGGAGTTTCCGCGGATGACCGGCACCGCTCGTCCGTGGGAGAGGAGGAGGTGGTGGCTCGCCAGAAGCGCCGCCGAGGGGTCGGTGAGTCCCGGCGCGTGGCAGCCCTCTTCGTACCCGAGGGTCGCGACGCACCAGGGCTCGTTGTGGGTGACCCAGTGCCGGACTCTGTCGCCCAGCCGCCTGGTCACGGCGTCGGCGTAGTCGACGAACGCAGCGATCGTCTCGCGCGAGGCCCAGCCTCCTTGCTTCATGAGTTCGACGGGCATGTCCCAGTGATTGAGCGTGATGTGGGGGGCGATCCCGGCCTCGAGCAGCGCGTCCACGAAGGTCTCGTAGAAGTCGAGCCCGGCCGGGTTGGGCCGTCCGCTCCCGCACGGTATCACCCTGGACCATGAGGTAGAGAAGCGGTAGGCAGAAACCCCTATCCACTTCATGAGCTCGATGTCCTCGCGCCAGCGCTCGTAGGTACCACAGGCGCGGGAGGGATCGGATCCGTCCGCTATGCGCCCGTCCTCGGCGTAGCGGTCCCAGACCGAGTCGCCGCGTCCGCCCGCCCCGCGCCCGCCCTCTATCTGCTGGGCGGAGGTGGCCACGCCCCACACGAAGCCGTCAGGGAAGCGATGCTCGGGCACGCGGCTCACTCCTTCTTCCCGGAGGGGACGAGCGACTCGGCGGCCTCGTCCGCGGTCTCGGGGTAGAGGTGGCACCTCACTCTCCGCGAATCAAGCTGCCTGTAGCTGGGGTCCACCTTCCAGCAGACGTCCATCGCGTCGGGGCATCTGGGCGCGAACGGGCAGCCGTCGGCCCGCTCCTCGGCCGGGTCCGGCTTGACCTCTTCAGGCTCAGTGCCGAGTTCGCCCACGTCGGCAATGGAGGAGAGGAGCGCCCGCGTGTAGGGGTGGGCGGGGGAGGTGACGAGCTCATCGGCGGGCCCGCCCTCGACTATCCTGCCCCTGAAGAGCACGAGCACCCGGTCGGCGAGGTAACGCGCCGACGCGAGGTCGTGCGTGATGAGGAGCATCGCCAGGTCGCGTTCGGTCTTGAGCTTGGTGAGAAGCGTCAGGATGTTCATTCTTATAGAGACGTCGAGCATCGAAGTGGGCTCGTCGGCGATAAGCAGGTCGGGGTCGACCGCTAGCGCGCGCGCTATCGCAACACGCTGACGCTGCCCGCCGGAGAGCTCGTACGGACGGCGCGAGATGAACTCCTCGGCCGGCTCGAGTCCGACGTCGTGCAGCAGGTTGACCGCCTTCTCTCGGTAGTCGCGCTTCGTGGCGCGGCCGTGACGCAGCAGAGGTCGCGCGAGGTGGTGGCAGATGTCGTGCGTTCTATTGAGGGAGCCGAAGGGATCCTGAAAGACCATCTGGACCCGGCGCCGGTAGGCGAGGGAAGCGTGTCGCGGCTCGCGCGCGAGCACGTCGTCGCCGCCGAGGAAGACGCGGCCGGCGTCGGCCTGCTCGAGCCTGAGCAGAATGCGGGCGACCGTGCTCTTCCCGCTGCCGGACTCACCGACGACTGCGACCGCCTCGCCGCGGTCGACGGTGAACCAGACGTCCGAAACCGCGACCACTGGCCGGGACTTGGTGAAGAGCCCACGGGACTCGAAGGTCTTCGAGAGCGCCTCGACCCTCAGAAGCGGCGCTTTCGGCTCTCCACGAGCGTTCTCCATTTGTTCATTCACCGAAAAAAGTCCTTTGTTCGGTTCCCGAACATAGTGTATAATACTCTACGTCGATGTCAAGCTCTAACCGGAGGCGGGGCCATTCTATAGCAAGGGGCCGCCGAGGTCACGGGAGAACGGACAGGCAGAGGTCACCATTGGAGCTGTAGAGAGGTTCATTCACGAGGGCGGTTCAGGCCGCTCGCAGACAGCACGAGGAGGAGCAGGGATGAAGCGCTCGCGCAGATTCGTGTTGGCAAGTCTCGTGGTCGCGCTGACGTTCGTCGGAACGTACGCGGTCGCGTCTGCCAACCTGTTGGTCAATCCAGGGTTCGAGGCAAGCGGGGGCAGCTACGACGGCTGGACGGTGTTCGCAAGCGGCGCGCAGATCTCGACGCCCGAGGACGACGACATCTACCTCTCGGGCACGGCGGCGGCCAAGATCTACGGTGAGTTCACCAACTGCCCCAATAACCCTCAGTTCGACGACGGCGTCGTCTACCAGGAGTTCGCTGTCACACCGGGTGTGGAGTACGAGTTCAGCGGATACTCGTTCGTGTCGGTCGCGGACACTATCCCCGGAAGCGACACGTGCCTCGGGAACCGCCTGCTGGCGAAGGTCGTCTACTTCAACGGCCTTGGAGGCGAGATGTCCGGCAACGAGGTGGTGCTCGGCGACTGGAGCACTCCGCGCGACCAGTGGATCCCGTTCTCGGTCAAGGCCCCGGTTCCCGCCGGCGCCGCCACGGTGCAGGCGCTTCTCGTTTTCCTGCAGCCGGCATGCGACGAAGGATCGGTCTTCGTTGACGACTGCGTACTGGTGGAAGTGGCTCCCTCCACGGAGCCGAACGTGCTCGTCAACCCGAGCTTCGACACGGACCTCAGCGGCTGGAGCACCTTCAGCAACGCCTACTACGACGGGCGCTTCTGGGCCCACCTGTCGTCGCCGGGCAGCTGCAAGCTCTACGGCAGCTTCGAGGCCGGCAACGACGCCGGTATCTACCAGCAGTTCCCGGCGACGGCCGGGAGCACGTGGAAGTTCGATCTGAACGTCATGACGACGTGCCGTGAGACCCCGATACAGCCGGGGAACTCGAACGTGGTGGTCGCGAACCTGACCTACAAGGACGGCACGGGGGCGATCATCGGCACGGACGAGGAGGTGGTCCTGGTGGGCGACACGGTCCCGATCGGCACCTGGGTGGACCACTCCCTGATCGCGACCACGCCGGCCGGCACCGAGTCGATCGCCGCCTACGTCCTGTTCGTTCAGGACCCCGAGGTTCTCGATCAGGGCTCGGCGTTCGTGGACGACCTGAGGCTCTACGACATCAGCTCGGTGGGCGTCGACGGCACGTTCGGGACGAAGGCCACGCTTCACCAGAACATGCCCAACCCGTTCAACCCGAAGACGAAGATCGCATTCGAGCTCCCGAAGAGGTCGGACGTCGACGTGATCATCTACAACACGGCAGGGCGAGAAGTGGCGACGCTCTTCCAGGGCGTCCTGCCGGCAGGACCTCACTCTCTGACGTGGGACGGCAAGACCGCCGACGGCAAGACTGCCGCTTCCGGCATCTACTGGTACATGTTGCGGACGGCCGACGGCCAGACCGCGAGGAGCATGGTCCTGCTGAAGTAGGCGCTTGGGGAAGGCGACGCGCGCCGGTTCGGCTGGACGCCCGGCGCCAGTGAAGACGAAGCCTGCGCTGCGCCTGGTTCGAACCGGGCGCAGCGCGCTAGAGGATGTGCGCTTGGGGAAGCACCGCAGAATAGACCGGATCCACATGCACGCGCGAACGTCCGCGGGACGGCTGGCCGACGCGGGTGCGAAGCGCGCTCGCGAAGCGGTCGCGGGCGGCACGGAACCATTCGGCGAGCTGGTCCGTTTCGAGGGCGAGGACTACTATCGCATCTCGTCCAGCGAACGCATGCCGCAGTTCCTGATGACACTGGCGACCGACACCGACCTCTGGATGTTCGTGACGTCCGGGGGAGGACTCACGGCCGGCCGGGTCGATGCGGACGGGAGCATCTTCCCCTACGAGACCGTGGACCGGCTCCACGACGGCCACTACCACACTGGTCCCATCACTCTGCTCCGCGCGCGGCGGGCAGACGGGACCGAGGTGACCTGGGAGCCGTTCACGAGCGAGGAACCGCTCGGGCCGGACGACAGCCGCAGCCTGTACAAGAGCACAACCGGGACGCGGCTCGTCTTCGAGGAGGTCAACCGCGAGCTCGGTCTGGTGTTCCGCTACCGCTGGGCCGGCTGCGAGGAGTTCGGTTGGGTGCGGACGGCCACGCTCGAGAACCGCGGGAGTACCGTGGCCGAGGTGAGGCTGCTGGACGGCCTTCGGAACGTGCTTCCCTTCGGGGTGCCCCAGACCCTCTGTCGGAACTCGAGCAATCTGGCCGACGCCTACAAGAGGTCTGAGATCGACGAGAAGACGGGGCTCGGCATCTACTCGCTGACCGCGGGCATCAGCGACCGGCCAGAGGCCGTCGAGGTGCTGCGTGCGAACACGGTCTGGTCGGTGGGGCTCGACGACACGACGGTCCATCTCTCGGGCGACGCGGTCGACGCGTTCCGAGGGGGAGGGGCGCTGCCGGCAGACAGGGTCCTGACCGGCAGGCGCGGGAACTACCTGCTGACCGCGGAGGTCGCGCTGGCCCAGGCCGAGTACGTCCAGTGGCACGTCGTCGCGGACGCGGCGCGCAGCCACGCCCGGATAGCCGAGCTGCGGGCGCTGGTGTCCGGCGGCGGGAATCTCGCGTGGGAGCTTGAGGAGAGCCTGTCGAAAGCGGACGAGAACATCCGCCGCATAGTGGCAAGCTCCGACGGGATGCAGGCGACTGCGCGGCCCGAGGTTGCTGTCCACCACTTCGCGAACGTCCTGTTCAACGACATGCGCGGCGGCGTGTTCGCCGACAACAACAACGTGCCTACCGAGGACCTCAGGAGATTCGTGGCTCACCGGAACCGGGCGGTCGCCGAGAGACAGAGCGACTTCCTGTCCGGACTGCACGAGAACGTCGCGGTCGGCGAGCTGCTCGACGAGGCGCGCAGGACGGGCGACGCCGACCTAGAGCGGCTGTGCCACGAGTACCTGCCTCTCTATTTCGGAAGGCGGCACGGCGACCCGAGCCGCCCGTGGAACCGCTTCACCATCCACGTGAGGAACAGCGACGGAAGCCGGGCGCTCAACTACGAGGGCAACTGGCGCGACATCTTCCAGAACTGGGAGTCGCTGTGTCTCTCGTTCCCGGGGTTCCTCCCCAACGTCGTCGCGAAGTTCGTGAACGCGTCCACGGTCGACGGGTTCAATCCCTACAGGATCATGCGGGACGGCGTCGACTGGGAGAGGCCGGACCCGGACGACCCGTGGAGCCATATCGGGTACTGGGGGGACCACCAGATCGTCTACCTTCTCAAGCTCCTCGAGTGGACTCAGCGGTATCTGCCGGGCGAGGTGGAGGACATGCTCGCAAGGGAGGTCTTCAGCTACGCCGACGTTCCGTACCGGATAAGGCCTTACGAGTACATACTGAAGGACCCGCGTTCCACGATAGACTTCGACGAGGCGGCCGACGCCGCCAGCGACGGGCGCGTGGCGAAGATGGGCACGGACGGCCGGCTGGTGCTGGGGTCTGACGGAGGCGTCTACCACGTCAACCTCCTCGAGAAGCTCCTGGTGCTCATGCTCGCGAAGCTGTCGAACCTGGTCCCGGGCGGCGGCGTCTGGCTCAACACCCAGAGGCCCGAGTGGAACGACGCCAACAACGCGCTCGTGGGCAACGGCGTCTCGGTGGTGACCCTGTGCTACCTCAGGCGGTACGTCGAGTTCCTGGAGGGACTTCTGTCGGGCGTCCCGAAGGACGAGCTGGCGCTCTCGACCGAGGTCTTCGGGTGGTTCCGCGCCATCCAGTCGACGCTCGAGCGGGCCGAGCGCCTGCTTGGTGAGGGGACCCCGGGCGACCGT
>Ga0180436_10001122_pt1 | contig 26625 bp, 17 predicted proteins | sample SS_ome_2_FD_132434 | JGI IMG/M metagenome (GOLD analysis project Ga0180436, IMG submission 132434) | Hypersaline lake sediment archaeal communities from the Salton Sea, California, USA - SS_3_S_2 metaG | ecosystem: Environmental > Aquatic > Non-marine Saline and Alkaline > Hypersaline >... | reverse complement strand
GCGGCCTCGCCCGGAGCAGCCGCGGCACGGCCGGCCGCGTTGGCCGCGACCACAAGCGGGTGGATCTCGGCGAGCCGACCATGGGGCTCGCCCATGACCACGGAGCGGGTCAGATCGGAGCAGTAGCCGTCCACCTGTGCGCCCCAGTCGACAACGATCCAGTCACCCGGCGCGAACTTACGCTCTCCAGGCGTGGCGTGGGGCAGCGCCCCGTTGGGCCCGCTCGCCACGATGGGGTTGAACGAAAGGCCATCGGCCCCACCGCCGAGCAGGCCGGCGACCAGAAGCGCCGCAGCCTCACGCTCCGTCATGCCGGCGCGCAACTGAGAGACCCAGGTGACAAAGGCATCCTCAGCCACGCGCGCCGCCTTGCGCATCGCGGCCAGCTCGCTCGGTCCCTTGACCATACGCAGCTCGGCATAGAGATCATCGACGGGTACGAGCTCGATGTCAGGGGCGAAGCGCTCCAGCACGCGGGCCTCGAGCAGGCGCATTTGCAGCGCCTCGACGCCGACCCGGGCATCGGCCAACTCCAGCGCGCCGCAGGCCTGGCTGTAGGCCATGGCGTAGCCGTCCTCGTCGGTATAGGTGAAGGTGGTGAAGCCGTCGGCCTTGCCCGCCTCGAACTCTGGGAGGACGATGGATGGCTGCGCGTCGACTGGGAGCAGCGCGACGATCGGCCGCTCGCTGAGGTGGAAGGAGAGCCCGGTCGCATACCGCAGGTTAGGCCCGGGCACCAGGGCCAGGGCATCCAGCCCAGCGGCCTCGGCGGACGCCAATGCCTGTGTCAAACGTCTATCCATGTCATCCTCCGATGGTACAATCCCCTCTGTTCACCGTCGCCATACAGCGAGAGGGTCTCGATGATCATCCAACTTCCCGTCGGCATGCTGGACTCGAATTGCTACCTCATCTACGACCGCGACGGCGGCCAAGGCGCCATCGTCGATCCCGGTGCCGAGAGGCCCGCCGACGTGCTGAACCACGTCGAGGAACACCGGCTTGCGATCAGCCACATCCTAAACACGCACGGGCACTTCGACCACATCGTGTCCAACGGCAAGCTGGACCTGCCCGACGCCGTCCTGGCGATCCACAGCGCCGACCGCAACCTCCTGATGGCCGGCGGTGGGGCGCCGATGTTCGGCCTGCCCTTCGTCCCCTCGCCCGAGCCTACGCTGATGCTGGAGGACGGGATGGTGCTGCAGGTCGGCGAGCTCGAGGTGAAGGTGATCCACACACCCGGCCACTCGCCCGGCTGTGTCTGCTTCCATGTCCCACAGGACGGCGCTGTCGTCACCGGCGACACGCTCTTCGCGGGGTCCGTCGGACGTACCGATCTCCCCGGCAGCGATCCCGCGGCGATGCAAGAGAGCCTGCGACGGCTGATCCGGCTGCCCACAGAGACCAAAGTGTACCCGGGTCACGGGCCGGCGAGCTCAATCGGCCGAGAGCTGCAGAGCAACCCCTTCCTGCGGGGCGTGCGCTAGACTGGCAACAGAAACGAGGGCAAGCGCATGCCTGCCCTCGCGATTCGCGGAGTGCGTCTACTCGGCGATCAGCCGCAGAACGCCCAGCACGCCTAACCCCAGCTTGACCATCCAGCCGGCACCGGGGACGTCGAGCGCCTCCGCGCCCTCTTCGTCGACGGCCACGTTGGTGTTGTAGTAGATCAGCCCGGCCAATGCGCCCGCCACCACGCCGAGCGCGCCACCGATCAGCAGTGCCTTCGTCTTAGGATTGTCCATTCGCTCGCTCCCGTCCTGTGAGTCTTTGTGCCATTGTCGTCACTTGGTGAGCACGTGTGTGCATCTTGATGAAGGGTGCGGTGATCTTCTTCGAGAGGTCCTCCACGTAGTCATAGGCCTGTTGGGCATAGCCCACGGCGATGCGCAGATACTCGCGCGTCAGGCCGGTGAGGCGGTAAACCCCGTAGGCCAGCGCGGAGATAAGCAACACGGGCACCAGAACGATGACCAGCGCCTCAAGGCTCAGGAAGATCAGCGCGATGTCGCGTGCAGTCCCCACGGTGGTACCTCCTTCGATGATGACCTGTGGGTAGTATACCCACAGTCGCGGGACGGGGCAAACAGGGGGAGTCACCCCACGCCAAACGAACGGTGTGCCAACTCGCCACACCCAGTCGGCGACAGTTCATAGTCAGTCAGGGCATCGATGCCCATCAGGACTTGCGGACTCTGCCAATCAGGGAGGAATCGGATGGCTGCATCACAGGATTGCAGCATGGGTTAGGTTCGGTGAGGACCCCAATGCCATACAGAAGAGCGCTCGCCTGGGGCGCGACCTGCGGTACACTGCGCGCGTGAGCGCTCGGACCAGGACTTTGCGGTGGTGGGCGGCGGTTGTCCCTCTGCTGATCCTCGCCTTCGGGATGCGGGTCTGGGACCTGACCGAGGTGCCACCCGGACTGACCCACGATGAGGCCAGCAACGGTCACGATGCCGCCGCGATCCTCGAGGGCGAGCACCGTCTGTACTTCCCCGTGGGCTATGGGCACGAACCCCTCTACAACTACAGCGTGGCCGCGGCGACCTTACTGCTGGGGCAGTCGATCTTCACGCTGCGCATCACCACAGTCGCCTGGGGCGTGGCGCAGATCATACTGACGGTGGCCCTGTCCAGGCGCTGGTGGGGACGGCGCGCGGCACTGGCCACGCTCGGGGCCTACGCCGTGAGCTTCTGGGCCCTGATGCTGTCGCGGGTCGGCCTGCGGGCCCCCGCCCTTCCAGCGCTGCTGGCGGCGTCGGTGTTGGCCTATGATCACGCGACGGAAGCGCCGGCACGAAGCAGGGCTTGGGCAAGCTACGCGGTCTCGGGCCTTCTGCTGGGCGCCAGTCTGTACACCTATATGGCCAGCAGGGGGATGCCCCTGCTCTATGTGGTCAGCCTGCTAGGGCTGGCGATCACGGACCGGGTCAGACTCCGCCGGGTCTGGCGCGGCACACTCGTCGTGCTCGTGACCGCCGCGATCGTCGCGGCGCCGCTCTTTCTCTACCTGCAAGCCAACCCGCACCTCGAGCTGCGGATCGGGCAGTTGGGATCGGCGATCACCGCGCTAGTCCACTGGGACGTGCGCCCCCTCTGGGCTAACGTACGGGCCAGTTGGCCTATGCTGATCTTCCTCGGCGATCCCCAGTGGCTCTACAACATCGCGGGGCGACCGGGGCTCGAACTGGTGCCAGCCGTGCTGTTCGGGACCGGCGTCGCTGTCGCGCTCAAGCGATGGCGCGACAGGCGCAGCCAGCTCTTGCTGATCTGGCTGGCGGGCGGGATGGCGCCGGCTCTGCTGGCCCCCGTTGAGTACAACCTGCTGCACGCAATCGCCGCGATGCCGCCGGCTCTGCTGGCCATCGGCCTCGCCACACAGGCGATCCCGGCATCCGCGACAGTGTATCTGCGACGCTTCCGTCGCACGCGACCTTGGCTGGCGTACGCCATCCACGGCTGGGTGGCACTGGCCTTCCTGATGACGCTCGGAGAGGCGGCGCACGCCTACTTCGTCACGTGGGCAAACAATCGCAACGTCCGCGTGGCCTATCACCACCACGTGGTGGCGCTGGGTCGCCACTTGGACGACCAGGACGACACCCGCCCCGTGGTGATGACCAGCCTTTACCCGGGCGAGTACCACGACGCCTACGCGATGGAGGTCACCCTTCGCCGCGAGGATCTGTCGCTGCGCTGGGCGGATGGGCGCGATGCGCTCTTTGTGCCCGCGACGGAGGCACGCCTCTTCGTCGAGCAGCAGACCAGGCCTCCCGACGTGCTCTGGGCGCTGATCGAGCCCGACCTCGCGCCGCTGACCACGCTCGCCTTTCGGGAGGACGACATCCCCAGCCGTGTCGACGGCTACACGTGGGCTGCCCCAGCCGGCTGGGCGCGTATCACCGACGCCCTCTCGCGTGGGTTGATGGCGCAGGCCGGCGATCCCCCGCCCGCGTCCGAACACGTCGTGATCGAGGCCCCCACATCATTCGGAAACACGGTGTCTTTGGAGGGGTACACCTACGGTGCGAGGCCACTGGTTCCGGGCAGCCGGCTGACACTGCTGACCGCGTGGACGGTCTCAGCCGCCACCGATGCAGAACTGGTGATCTTCGCCCACTTGCTACACGGTGACGGCACGTTGGTCACGCAGGACGACCGCCTGGCTGCCCCCTCATGGCAGTGGCAGGCAGGGGACCGGTTCATCCACCTCCACCGGCTGGATTTGCCGGCGGACCTGGCACCAGGCACCTATCATATCGCTGTGGGACTCTACGATCGCGTTAGCTCGCTGCGGCCTGCCCTTGCGCCCGTGTCGGGGCGCGCAGACCCGACACGGGCCCTGATTTCGTTGGAGGTCTCCCAACCATGACGAAGCTGTCCCAAGCCGAGCGCGTCGGCGTGGCAGCCCTGATCCTGCTGGCGTGGTGGTTGCGCTGGGTAGCGCTGATGGAGGTCCCCGCCGGCTGGCGGGACGACGACCTGATCGAGCTCTATGCCTTCTCCGAGCATATCTGGGAGACCGGTCCGGTGCTCTACCTGGCGGGCGCATCGGGGCACGAGCCGGCCTACCACACACTGCGCGCGCCGCTGGTGGGCCTGGCCGGGGTCAACCAGGCCTCGGCACGCGTGATGTCAGCGGGTGCCGGGACGTTGGCCGTGGTCCTCACGTGGGCTATTGGGCGGCGCATGCTGGGGCGCCTGCCGGGCTTTGTAGCCGGGACGGCGATGGCGCTCTCCTACTGGGCGCTGATGTACAGCCGGTTCGCGGTCCGGCATATGGGCGCGGTCCCGTGGATGGTGGCCGCGATGTACTGGGGATGGCGAATCCTGAGGGATCGGCAGCCGAGCACCCGCCGGCTCAGGTGGATGGCGGTGGGTCTGGCCATCGGCACCGCCGGATCCCTCCTCACATACTACGCGGGGCGCGTGATGCCAGTACTGCTGCTGGTCGCCTACTTCGTGGCTGCGTCGAGGAAGCGACGCTGGCGCACATATTTCGCCGGGCTCGTCGCGGGCTTGCTGCTCGCCGCGCCGATGTTCTGGGCGGCCACGCACATCGTGGGCGGGGACGCGCGCGTGAGCGAGGTGGCCGGGCCGCTGCACGCGCTGGACGAGGGCGATGCAGGCCCGCTCCTGCGGACGATCTGGACGACGCTGGGGATGTTCCACGCGGTGGGCGATCCCGAGTGGCTCTACAACTACGCGGAGCGGCCGGTCTTTGGCCCGGTGGGGGCCGTGCTCTTCTACGGGGCGCTGGCGCTGTGCCTGGTCCGTTGGCGGCGACCCGAGTCGCGCGTGCTACCGCTGTGGGTCGCCGCTGGGATGGGTCCGGCGCTGCTGAGCTATCCGCCGTCGAGCCTGGGACACACGATCCTGGCGCTGCCGGGCGCGATGCTGCTGCTGGCGTCGCCGGTTGGGGCCGCGGCCCATCAGCCCGCTGCCAGCGGCGCCAACCGGTTGTCCGCGGTCGGCCCAAGCCGGGCTCCCCGCCGCCAGGTCGCGTCCTGGATGCTGGCCATTGCAGTCGTAGTGGTCCCGGCAGCCCGCGACCTGCCCGACTACTTCGTCGACTGGGCGGAGCACCCGATGGTGCGGTTCCTGTACCGGGCCGACTACCGGGCCCTGGCGACCGGCTTCTGCGAGGACGAGAGCGCGACCGATATCGCAGTCGGTAGCTACCTCTTCGGACCCTGGGACAAGCTGGCCGTGGAGACGGACTGCCCACGCACGTCGCTGCGTCACAGGTGGTTCAATCCGGCCCGTGCGCTGGTCTTTGCCGGAGGGAGAACGACGCCCCTGTATCTGCAGGACGAGGGTGACAGGTTGCCGGAGATACAAACGATCCTGGACGGGTCGCCCCCGATCGCTGCACCGGAAGGGATGCAGGGCTTCAGCGTGGCGCCGCCGGCGCCGTGGGCTGACGTGGTGCGCCACGACATAGACGAAGTTGCCCTCGCCGACCAGCCATTCGAAGGCGCGCTGGCGTTGGTCGCGGCGGGACCGATCCCGCTCGGCGAGGGCACGGTCGCGTCGGAGCTGGTCATGACGTGGTGGCAGGTAACGGATGAACTGCCGCTGCCGCCGGAGGAGATCTACGCCTATCCGCCGCCGCCCGGCGTGTACACGGGGCCGAGACTCAAGGTCTTCGCGCATCTGCTGGACGGAGACGAGGTGAGGAGCATCGATGACGGCCTGTGGGTGGATCCCTACAGCCTGCGGCCTGGCGATGTCGTCATCCAGGTGCACAGCTTCGAAACTGGTGGCAAGGCGCTCGACGGGCCGGTGACGCTGCAAATCGGGCTGTATGATCCGAAGACGGAGATGCGGTGGAGGACGCCGTCTGGAGCGGATCGGCTGACGGTATCTTTGGACCGATAGACCGCCACGAAGAACCACCCCAAACTCAGGACGGGTCTGCCCACCCACCGTCCCAGGGAAGGACCGGGCCTAGGTCAGGCGGGCGAGGAGCGGGGGGCCGAGGATGAGGAGACCCACTGCCACAGAGACGATGGCGAAGACGAGGACGGCACCGGCTGTGAGGTCCTTGACCTGTTTGGCGAGCGGATGGTAATCGGGGCTGACGAGATCGACTAGGGCCTCAGCGGCGGTGTTGAAGATTTCGGCCACAAGGACAATGCCGACGGTGACCGCGAGGACGGCCCACGAGGTCGTGGGCAGACCTAGCCACAGGCCCAGGGCCGCGACCAACAGGGCCACGACCAGGTGGACGCGGAAGTTGCGTTGGGAGCGGAAGACGTAGACGAGGCCATCCCACGCGTAGCGGAAACTGCCAAGGAACTCGAACACGTGCGTCCGGCTCACTCCGGCAGGGCGATGGAGACACCCAGCAGCGCCAGTATCTCGCCCTGGACCTGCCACATGCGCGCTTTCTCCACGTCGTCCCCGTGGTCATACCCCATCAGGTGCAGCGTGCCGTGGACTGCAAGAACCTGGAGCTCCTCGGCCAGGGACCCGTCCGAAGCAGCTGCCTGCGCCACAGCTCGGTCGACCGAGATCACAATATCGCCGAGATACATCGGGAAGCCGGTGGCGCCGACCGCGTATGGGCCGCGTGCCTGGTTCTCGAAAGAAAGTACGTCAGTCGGCGACGCGATACCGCGATACCGGCGGTTGAGATCCTCCAAGGCTTCATCGTCCGACAACACGACGGTCACCTCCGCACCGGGCTCGGCGCTGAGGTGCAGCAGCGTCAAACGCACAGCGTCGTCGATGGGCTGGACGTCGACCTCACCCACCTGATCCTCAACCTGCACGTCGATGTGGTAGGTTTCACTCATCGCTCTCGACCTCAAGGGCTGCGACCGGCTGGGCCTCTACCGGCGTATCCGGGACCTCAGGTGGTTCACCGGTCAGGGGAATGCGCTCGGTGTCCTCGTTGTCATCGTCCGGCGCCTGCTCCGGAGGCGCGGGTGCGGCGAGGGCTTGGGTCGGGTACTGCACCCGCGGGTGGTAGGCCCCGCGCAGCAGGCCGACGTAGGTGCGCCTGACCTCGGCCAACTCCGCCATCGTGATGGGGCAGTCGTCCAACTGGCCGTCCTGCATGCGCGCCATCAGGATCTGGCCGATCAGTTCGTCCAGCTCCTCAGGCGTGGCCGGTCGACGCGCCCGTGCAGCGGCCTCGGAGCTGTCGGCCAGCATGACCAACAGAGCCTCTCTGGACTGCGGCTTGGGCCCAGGGTACCGGAACTGCGCCTCATCGACGAGACCTTCCTCGCCTCCCGCCGCCTCGACCGCCTTGCGATAGAGGAAACTCACCCGCATCGTGCCGTGGTGCTGGGGGATGAAGTCCCGGACCGCGGCGGGCAGATGGTACTTCTCCGCCAGCTTCATCCCGTCGCGCACGTGGCCCGCCAGGATGTCAAGACTGGTATAGGCATCGAGCCGGTCGTGTGGGTTGGCCAGACCCTGCTGGTTCTCGGCAAAGAAGTAGGGTCGGGCCAGCTTGCCGATGTCGTGGTAGTAGGCCCCCACCCGTGTGAGCAAGGCATTCGCGCCGATGCGCTCCGCAGCCTGCTCCGCCAGACTGGTGACCGTCATCACGTGGTTGAAGGTCGCCGGCGCTTCTCGCAGCATCCGCTGCATCAGCGGGTGGTTGGGCCTGCTGAGCTCGGTGAGACGGAAAGTGGTAGTGAGATCGAATAGCGGGGTCAGCACAAAAAGCCCGCCCACAGCCAGGGCCCCTGAGACTGCGCCGGCCAAGACGCAGACGCCCAGCTTGAGCAGCAGCCCGACGGGGTCCACGCCCAACTGGTCGTAGGAGAAAACCAGCAGCACCAGCGCCTGTGCCACGCCATCGACCATCCCGGACCGAAAGAGCGGCCCGGTCTGCTCGTAGCGCGGGAGCGTGAGGACGGCGAACAGCCCGCCCGTCAGGACCATCGTGGCATAGCCCATAGACTGGTCTGAGAGCCACCCAGTGACGGCGCTCAGGAGCAGCATGGCAGAGACAGCGGGGCCGCGCCCGACCGTGGTGGCGATGAGCATCGCGGCGGCCGCCCCGGGATAGAGATAGGGCACCAGTGCGCCGGACCTGACCATGACCCACGAGAGACCTAGGAAGATCGTCAACACGATCGCGATGAGCAGTTCTCGCCAACCCCCATCCAGCGCGGCAGGGTCGAACTGGCGGATCAGCAGGCCCATCGCCAACGTCAGCACAGGGGCCAGGATAATTGACGAGACGCCCCCTCGCGGGCTGGCGGTCGACGTGGTTAGACCGAGTTGGTCCAGTGCCTCGGCGTCCAGGAAGGTGATGACCTGGCCCTCACGCACCACGACCTCGCCGCTCCGGTATTGGCGGACCGCGGGCACCACGGCCTCCCGTGCGGCCTCGCGGGCAGCCTCGGTCGCCGTATCGTCGTAGAAGACGTTGGGCCGCAGGAACTGGACGACCAGCGCCTCCACGACCTCGGCCTCATCCTGGGGCATGTCGAGGGGCACCAGGGTGGGCAGCCGCCGCTGGATCTTGGCGATGTCGGTCTCGCGAATCTCTTCCTGACGCATCACCTGATCCAGGAGGTCGAGGAACTCTAGTTGCACGCGCCCCCAGCTGCTGTCGGGCAGCCGCAGGGTCGCGCGAATGGCGACGTCGGCCATGTCCTCCAGCTCGACGACGGCCCGGATGTTCGCAATCCGTTCGTCCTCGGAACCGTAAGTGTCGGCCCGCACGGCGCGCAGGAAGGCCAGCACATCGCGGGCGCGGTTATACTGCTCACGGGCGATGGTCGTGTCCGGCGCTGTGTAGAGCGGGCTGACTTGCCGGGCAGCATCGTCACGCGCGCTCTCGCTGAGTATCTCGCTGATGAAGGTGATATCACGGGGAGCGGCGATGTTCTGGGGAGCGACGTCGCCGGCACCCACGTCGTAGGCCTCGGGAACCGAGAAAACCATCACCAGCGCAGCGGCCACCGTCACCCAAAGCCAGAAGAGGAACTGCCGGAAGAACCCAGCAGCTCTGGCCCTACCGGCTGATCTCTCGCGACGAACTCGTGCCATTGACTGGGTCCGATCAGAAAGGCAAGAGGGGCCCCACTCGGGAGCCCCTCATCACTAGCGACACTCCCGGCTCGCTCAGGCGGAGAGGAGCCGGCGCACGACTTGGTTGACCAATCTGCCGTCGGCCTTGCCCTTCAAGAGGGGCATCACCGCACCCATCACGCGCCCCATGTCGCGCATCGAGTCCGCGCCGATTTCAGCGATCTGGGCCGTGACCAACTCGCTGATCGCCTCCTCCGACATAAGCTGGGGCAGGTAGGCCTTGAGGATATCCAGCTCGACCATCTCGCCAGGAATCAGTTCGTCGCGGCCGCCGGTGCGCATCATCTCGACCGCTTCCTCGCGACGCTTCACCTCCGTGCGGATCACGGCGATGTAGTCGGCGTCCTCAAGGGGCTCGGACTTGGACACTTCCTTGAGCTGGATGGCGCTGAGCACCATCCGCAGGGCGTTCCTGCGCTGCGCATCCCGAGCGCGCATGGCGTCCTTGAGGTCCTCGCGAAGCTGGTCAAGTAGGCTCATCGTTCACTCCGCTCTCGGTGGGAGACCGAAGCCTCCCGAAGTGGCGGCATTATAGTGGAGGGGAGAGGGGTGTCAAGAAACGCCACGAGTCACGGCCCGGTGGTCGAGACTGAAGACTCAAGAACCTAGACTCATAGGGCTCAAGTCTTGAGTCTTGAGTCGCGAGTCTTGAGTCTTCACGAGAGCGCGGCGCTAGCCCGGTCCGGGCCAGTCGTAGATGAGCATCAGGAGCTCGCCACGGGGGTTGCGGAGGACGGTCTCGCGACCACCGGGGTGGCGGGAGCGGATGAAGTGGATCTCATTGACGCGGTCGGGCACGATAGCAAAGCGGGCCGGGCCCTCCGCCGTGGGTATCTCGCCCAGCGGGACGTCCTCCCCGGGGAACCAGCGCATCATGAACTTGAGGGTGCCGAAGTCCCAGACAATGGTGGGCGGACCCACGAAGTAGACGCGGCCCCGGCACACGCCCCCCACCCCGGGCGCCGGGCAGACGGGCTCCGGATTGGCCAGGGAGTACCGGGCGAAGGCCGTCGCCTTCTCGGCCGAGGGGTTGCCGTAGATGCGGCGGGGTGTGTAAAGGCCGAAGTAGAAGACACAGTTGGCCAGGGCCATAGCGGTCACGAGCGCTGAGAGCGCCACCAGAGAGAGGCGGCGTGACGCGGCGAGGTCGCGCATGCGCTCCAGCGCCCACTCGACTCCCCACGCGGCCAAGATGGCGACAGCGGGCATAATCAGGAGACCGCGCTGGCTGCTGGGCGGGCTTTCGGTGATCGCCCAGGCCGTGAGCACCGTCGAGAGGAACCACCCCAGCACCAGCGCGCGTGAGGGCCAGCGGAGCCTGAGCCCGACGGCCACCAGCCCGATCAGGAGAAGGGCGCCGGTGATGCTATCCACCAGCGGGCGCTCGGGAAAGTACCAGAAGGTGCGATCAGGTGTGAGGTGGAACGCGGTGAGGGCTCGCCACGTCTGGTCCAACACCAGCTCCCACGCGGGTCGCTGGGTGATCTCGACCTCGCGCGCAAGCCATCCTGAGGAGAAGATATTGACCGCCTTGACGCGCTCCGTGAGGGCCGAGGGATAGACCGTGTACCACCCCATCAGCGGGAGGACAGCCACCAGCCATCCCATCCCCAGGAGCACCAGCCCACGCCAGTGCCGCCGCAGGAAACGCGGCGTGACCAGGGCTCGCCACACCAGCACGGCGCCCACGAGCACAGAGACCCACCGAGCGCCGAAGTAACCGTACCAGCCAAGTCCGGCGATGAGGCCGACCATCGCCCACGCCGCCGCCGAGACCGACAGTCGGCCCGACCCGGCGCCTGCCTTGGGACGGGCGCGCTGCAGTCCAATCCATAGCAGCCAGAGCGCCAGCGTTCCGACAAGGGGATCAAAGATCTGGTTGGAGGCCAGGCGGCTGAAGTGGATGTGGTAGGCCGAGAAGGCCAGGACCAGCCCGGCCAACCATCCGACGCGACGGCCTCCGAGCGCGCGAGCCATCAGGAACGTGGTCAGCACCGTGGCGGTACCGGCGATCGCAGAGAGTGCGCGGCCCCCGGCGACGGTTGCACCGAAGATTCGCATGGCGAAGCCGTAGAGCGCCATCGACATCGCCGGCACGGAGTACCAGCCTGTCGAAAAGACGTTGCCCAGCGGGGCCCTCACAACCTCGAGCCCTACGACGAGCTGCGTCCCCTCGTCCCCGCCCAGGTTGGTGGGGATGCGACCCAGACCGACGCCTCGGAGCAGCGCGGCGGCGATCAGCAGGGCGACCAGCCAACGCCCCTCGGACCGCGAAAGACGCGGCGAGAGGATGCGCGCCCGCAGCAGAGGAAGAAAGACGGTGGCCGCGAAAGCCACGACCGCCGCTAGCCAGGTCACGAAGAACCCCGTGAAGTCCTGGTCGAGAGGGTGAAGTCGGGCGGCGCGAGCCACCCAGGAGGACACGAGCAGTGCCACAAGGCGAATCCACCCCTCGACCCGCTTTGGCACCAGGCATACGAGAGCCGCGCGCATCCGACCGTGACGTAGGCGACGACCGATCAACGGTAGGAGCTCGCGACCCACGATGAAGGTCAGGGAGACCGCGATGAGCAAGCCGGCATCCCAGACATACAGCCGTTGGGAGAGAAGCGTGGTGCCGGCGAGGAGGAGCAGCAGCGCGAGCCCAGTCAGGATGCTCACGTCGGCCGGCTCGTCAGTCGGCGATGCACAGATCGGCGATACGCTCCGCGGCGCCGCGCGCACTCAACCGCAACAGGCCCAGCGCCGCGTCACCACTGACCGTCACCGCCAGAATGGCGTCGTGCACACCCAGGGCGTAGAGCATGTAGCTTCCGCCCGCGATAGACTGCTCGAAACGCACCTGCTCGCGACCCAGAATGCGGGCGACCTCGGCCGAGGTATGCGCCCCGTGCAGGACGGCTGTTGAAATCGACTCGATCTCGGCCTCGTCCAGACCACCCACAGCTGTGAGGAGACCCTGACGGCAGGTGAGCAAGACGCCATCGGCGCCCACATCGTTGGCCAGCCGCCCCATGAGCGACTCGATGCGCCCCTGGTTCATCCGGAACGCGCGTCGCGAGATGCCGGTGGGGGGTTCCTCCTCGGCCTCCTCGGGATCGGCCACGACGGCGGCGGCCACAGCGGGCACCGGCACGACAGGATCCCTTCGGGCAGACGCCGCAGCGCGATCAAAGCGCCAGTTGGGCACCGGGCGCACAGCTCGCGCAGAGCTCTGGCCGGTCGTACCGACGTCGGAGAATCGCCTTCCGGCCCAGCGTTCCGCGGGTGCACGCATAATGGGCTCGTCAGCTATCCGGTCGGCGGGATCCGAGGCACCCGACCGCGTGGGTGCCGCCGGAACGGGTGGCGCGGGGGGCTCCGGCTCGAGGGGCGGCATCGCCAAGTCTTCGCCCCCACGGGTGTCCTCCGACGGCGAAGGCGCAGCCACCGGCGGGGCCGGATCGGGGCTCGCCCCGGGCAGATCTCCCAAGTCCTCTAGCCACGAGAGCGACCCGCCATCCTCCATACCGGCATCCGATGCGGCGAGAAGCGCCTCAAGTTCGGCATCGGCCTCCTGAACGTCCAACGGCACGGCGCCGTCTGGGCCGCCCTTTGCCCAGTCGGGCAGGTTTGCGGCAAGTGGTATGTCGGCCGCGGCCGCAGGAGGCGGTTCAGGGTCGGCGTGGCGCCCGTTTCCGTTGAGGGGTGCATCGATGGCGGCTTGGATTGCGCTGGGAAGCTCCGGAAGGAAGAAGGGTTTGGGAAGGATGCCCTGGACCGATGGTGCGTCCTCGGGGAAGGCCAGGTCCTCGCCCTGCATGGGGATCAACATAAGACGCACACCGTCGTCAAGTGCGCGCAGCTCGCGGCCCAGGGTCATGGCGTCGGGACCCTCGAGGGCCATGTCCAGCAGGGCAAGTTCCGGCATCTGATGCCGGGCGAGGGCGAGCGCCTCCTCACCCGATGAGCACATGGCAACGCGGTGGCCCAGCCGCCGCAGCTCCTGTTCCAGCAGCGTGGCGAAGGCGATGTTGGGATCGACGACCAGGAAGTTCATCCCTGCTCCTTGACGCTCAGTGTGCTTCCCTACCATTCTATAACGTTAGGTCGAAAACGCAAGAGCTGCTACAATCCGGCCCGACGCGTTGACAAGGAGCTAGGCATGGACGACAGAACCTCATCCCGACCATCGCGCCACGTGGCCGTGGCCGCTATGGTCGGCGCCGCCCTGATGGCGGCTGCTGGACTCACCCCAGCCTCAACAGGCCCGCACGCCATTGCCGCCGCCGACGTGGCATCGGTCCCATCTGCGGATCGGGCGATAGCGGTCACGCCGCTTCCCGACGTCACGTCGACGGGTGGCCTGATGGGCACATGCTATGCGTTCTACACCGACGACCTTACCGGGCTAGCGACGGCCGCGGGATCGCGTTGGGACCGCTTCGACTTCCGCTGGAACGCGATCGAGGACCCGCAGGGGTCGTTCAACTTCGCCCCTCACGACTCAGTGGTGGCCCGCGATGTCGCCAACGGGATCGACGTGGTCGGCATCTTGGGATCGACGGCGCACTGGGCAGCCCCGGGGTGTCACGTGACCTCCCAGGCGGCTGCTGTCCAGGCAGCGCTGAGGGACGCAGCCGGCGGAGCTCCCCTTTTCCCGATGGCGGTCGACGATGACTACTGGTGGCGACCGTGTCCGCCCAGCGGGTTGAACCTGCCGTGGGATCATCCGAACAACGTGTGGGGCACCTACGTCTACACCACCGTGACCCACTTCAAGGACGACGTGCACGTGTGGGAAATCTGGAATGAGCCCGATCTGGGACAGACCTTCTGGTCGGGCACGCCGGCGGAATACGCCCAGCTCCTCAAAGTGGGCTACCAGGCCGTGAAGGCGGCCGACCCCGCCGCCACCGTGCTCTTCGCGGGGCTGGCCTACTGGTCAAACCCGTCGTACTACGCAAGCGTCCTGGACGAACTGGCCATACTGCCCGATGCGGCCGCCAGTGACTACTTCTTCGACGCGATGTCACTCCACCTCTACAGCAATGTCTACAACATCCGCCCTGTGGCATCGGATATCTACGCCAACATGGCCAGCCGCGTGGGGCCGCATCCGATCTGGTTGACCGAGACCGGGGTGCCCCTATGGGATGAGTGGCCACCGAACACGCCCGAATCGCTGCGCACCAATCGCGCCACCGGTGAGGAAGCCGCGGCCTACGCGATTCAGGGCTTCGCCGAGGCGCGCGCCATCGGCATCGAACGGTTCCTCTGGTTCCGCAATCACGATGACTACATGGGCATTCCCGGAAGCAGCCTCTATGAGTACTTCGGGCTGATTCGCAACGATCTGTCGTTGCGCCCAGCCTACGTGGCGTTCCAGGTAGCGGCGAAGTACCTGCATGGCGAGAACCAGATCACGGGGCCATTGGGCAGCGGCGGCGTGCGCCGGATCACCTTCTGGGGGACGCCCAAGGGGCGGATCGACGTGCTCTGGAACGAGACCGGTACGACGCTGCCCTACGATCACACCGCCACCCTCCCATCGGCGAAGGTGGTGGACGTGCACGGGAACACACAGACCGTGACTACCGTGGGAGGGGTGTACCCGCTGACGCTGGAGGCCGCCACGGCGAACACCGCCGAGGACGGCAGCTTCATCATCGGCGGCCCGCCGCTTCTGGTGATCCACGAGGATACCACGGCGCCGCAGTCCGACCTGCTGCCGCTGCCGGCGACGACGTACTCCGACGCGGTCTCGCTGGCATGGGATGTCGTCGAGGACGGCGCCGGGCTTTGGTACACGGAGATCGAGGAATCACGGGCGCCCGCGGGCCCGTGGGCCGCTGCAGCCGGCTGGCCAGGCACACAGTATGTGACGGCAACCGGCATCCCAAGGGATGAGAGCGAGGCGGGCACGTGGTACTTCAGGGCGCGGGCGCGCGACAGTGCGGGCAACTGGGAGGACTGGCCTGAGGCGGCCGAGGTCTCGACCCACGTGGTCCTCACGCGCACGGTGCATATCGACGTGCGAGCCTATGTCGATCTCGATGGCGACGGGTCGTGGGGCGGCGGGGAGCCCGCCGCGACCGCGGCGACGCTGACGTGGCGCGATGACGCTGGCTCACTGATCGCGTCCGAGGTCGGCGCCACCCTCGACGTCACAGCGACGCTGTACGCTGGGGCGACGACGGTGAACGGGCGACTGACCGACTATGTGGCGCCGCCGACGACCATCGCCGTGGTGCCGGGGCCGGACACCGACCACCACACGGTGGTGATGGGGTTCAGGGAAGTGGTAGGCGTGGTGCATCTGCCCCTGGTGATCCGGGGAGAGTGATGACCTTCGTGCGGGCGCCACGGTGGGGCGCTCATCTGCGATGGGTAGGTCGGGCGCTTGCCATCGGTCTAGCGGTGGTATCGGTCCTCGGATGCGGAAAGGCGGCCTCGGCCCCCACGCCAGACCCTGTGCGCGAGGCGCGGGCCGAGGCCGTGGCGCTCGCGCAGGCAGGGTCATACACCGCCGCCGCGGCGATCTATGGGCAGGTGCTCGCCGAGCACGGGGATGTGGAGACGGCGCTTGCGCTCGCCGATCTGTATGCAGATTGGGGGCGACCGGGCGCGGGACTGGCGACGCTCGACGCAGCGCGCGACCTGGGAGCCGGCAGCGACCAGACTCTGACCCGCACCCTGGCCCTGGCACAGGACGCCGGCGATTGGACATTGGTGCGGGAGGCGGCGGATAGGATCCTCGATATCGATCCCGACGATGTGCACGCGCTCCGAGCGCTGGTCGCAGCTGACCTGGTGACGGGAACCTGCGAGGACGCGGCCACGTCCGCAGGCAGGTTGGCCCAGAGCGGCAACGGCGTCCACGCAGACATCGAGCTCGCGCTACTGCTGGCCGGCGACTATGCCCGGCTGACGGCGGAGGGATCTGGACTGACCCTGGGACTGGACGGCTGTAGCGAGACGTGCGACCTCCAGGCGGGCAGGCGGCTGGTCCGAGCGCAGCGTTGGAACGAGGCAGCGTGCCTGCTGGGGCGGGCCGTGACATCGACCACCCTCCGGGCCACAGTATCACCGGAGGATTTGGGGGACGCGCTCGCCTGGCTTGGCGAGGCCAAGGCCCGGACCGGTCACGCGCTGGATGCCGAGGATTTCCTCCGCGAGGCGGTCGAGACGGCGCCCACGTCGCCCCTGGCATGGCTGCTGCTGGGGAAGCAGCGGATGGCGCAGGGCGACCTGGAGACGGCGCGGGTCTCCCTGCTCAACGCGCAGCGTCTGGACCCCGCGAACCCGGCGCCCTGCCTGGCGGTGGCGGAGCTGAAGGCACAGGCGGGCACGTATGACGAGGCGGACCGCTGGATCGACGCCGCCACCGAGCGCGCCCCGGACGACGCCGAGGTGTGGAAAGCAGCCGCGCGGTTCTACCTTGCGCGCGACATTGCGTCGCGGGGCGACCCCGAGGGGGCGTCGTTGAGAGCGTCAGTGCTGGCGCCGGGCGATGCGGAGGCGCAGATGCTGGTTGGGTGGAGCCGGTTGGCGGCGGGCGAGGCCCTGGGAGCGCTGACGTCGCTGGACCGCGCACTGCAGCTCGACCCGTCGCTGGCAGAGGGGCACTACCTGCGCGCGTTGGCGCTCGAGGCACTCGGGCGTGACGGCGATGCGCGCGAGGCGTACGTGCGGGCGGCGGACCTGGGCTGGTAGGTCAAGGCTCGCACTAGCAAGCCAGTCTACTGCCTGACACGGGACCTGGCGATCCCTTCTCACTCCTCATCAGGGGAGCGGAGCGGGTCCTGGTCAGTCTATGACAGCCAGCTCGCCGAGGAGGATGGCGTCAGTGCCGTCGGGAAGGCGAAGGCGCGTGCCGTCGGGGCCGTACAGTCCGACACGGATGACCAGCGGGCCGTCGGCGTCTGCCGGTATCGCCAACGGACGCGGGTCGACGATGACCTCGCCCACGGCCCAGCCCGACGTTGGCCGGGTCCACCCCAAGGGCTCGCCGTCGTTCTGAGCGATCAGGTTCGCAGCTGGGTCGACTGCGTGGACGAAGACCCGGTAGGGCAACGTGATCTCGGCCAGCGCTTGCCAGGCGAGTGCAAGGTCGACGGTCTCGCCTGGTGAGACCGATGCAGGCAACCCGCTGTAGCCTGCCAATGCGATGCGCTGACCCAGCACAGCCTCGGTCGTCGCGAAGTCTGGCGGAAGCACCCAGACCCGGTCGGGGGCCTCGATCCCGAGCTCCCACAGGCCCAGATCGCAGTCATCAACCGACAGGCTCACCGTGTGGACGCCCATGTCCAAGCCACCCGGCAGGCGCAGGCTGTGGGTGCCCTGCCACCGTTGACCCGGCACCCACCGGCTCGTCGGCCACCAAGAGGCGACCGGGGCCAGTTCCCAGGACGTTGCCTCAGTTCCCTCTCCGTCGCGAAGGACCACCTCGAGCACGAGATCACGCCGCGCAGACGTGAGCGACTCCCAGACTGCGGAGAGCTCGACCAGGTCACCAGGCTTGGCAACGTCGCGGTTGAGGCCGGCGTTCCAGACGCCGACGGCCCCGCACGCTTGTAGCTCTGCCCCTTCGGGCACGTCGAAGGCCCCCAGTGCAGGCGGCGTGTCCGGCACGGCGACGCGCACGCCTCCCAAGGCCAGCGCCGGCCCGCGGGGATTGCCCTGATCATCCAGGACGGAGGCGGGAGCCGCGGTGTCGCGATCGAAGTAGGCCAGCTCCAGCACGTAGTCGCCCGGCGGCATCCCCGGCGTGACGCCCAGAAGGAGATCCATCCGTGCATAGCCATCCCGAGGCCACGTGCTGGGGCGTCCGGGTTCGCGTCCCCAGCGAGCGGGCCGCGTGCCGACGGGCCAGCGAGAGCCATCTAGGCCAACAAGGGTCAGGCCAACGCGCCAGTCGGCGGCGGTCGGCTGGAGGGCGCGCCAGTAGAGCGTGAGAACGGATTGGCCGTCACAGGCGACATCCTGCGGAAGCGCTTCCGCGGCCAGCAGGCGGGCCTGCTGGCCGAAGCTCGCGGCGAAGGGGAGCGCGGCGCCGGCGATGTCATCGGCACCATCCCAACGGGAGTGACGCCAGAGCAAGCCGAAGCCGTCGGCGATGGGGGTGCGGACGGCTAGGAGCGCCAGGCCGGTGATCGCTAGGGCCAGGGCGAGCCGAAGCCGTGCGGCGGCGGGGCGGTCGTCGCGTCCGGGGAACCGCGGATTATTGTCCACGGGAAGCGGAGAAGCGACAGACGGGATGGGCGGGCTGACCGTCTTGTCGCGCAACCGCGAACTGCTGTCACCGGCGAGCGTTGCGGAAGAGTGGGCGTTCACGGTCAACCACACGGCGAAGCCGAGCAGGGCCAGGAGAGAGACAGTGTCAGCACCGGCGCGCAGCGGGGTCTCGGTGAAGGCGACCTCTATGTGGTGCTGGCCGGCCGGCACGTCGAAGGTCAGCAGACCCGTCTCCGGCTCGGGCGCCACAGGCACGCGGACGCCGTCGACGGTGACACGCCAGCCGGGGTAGTAGAAGGCCAGGTAGCGGGCGGTGAAGGGCTCCGACGTCATCAACCGGATGTCGGAGCGGAGCGGGCCATAGGTCGCATCGCACGATGACGTGCCGGGCGGCAGACTCTCCACAGGTAGACGCACGACCTGCTCACCGGCCCCGTAGTGACTATCGAGCCGTACGTCGGGGAAGCGCTCGACCCACACAGGCAGATACTCGCTGGTGGCCGTGGTCCCAACAGTGTCCGTGGCGCGCTCCCAGGCGATCATACCCGCCACCGTCAGGTCGCCGGGCACGTCACAGGTCGTAGGGTAGAGCCAGCCCAGGTTAGCGCAGGCCAGCGCCGCGACAAGGCCGGCGGTCCGCCAACCCAGGTCACGCGCGATGTCTCGCCTGCCTACCAACGCGACCGGGGCCCCACCCGCCAGCAACGCGAGCAGGAAGGTCGCGGGTGCCAGGTACCGCCACGGGAACTGTAGGAAGGAGAGTAGAGGCACCCACTCCCAGAGGGGAAGGGTGAGTGGCTGCGTCAGCACGGCAAAGGCCAGGAGCAGCCCCCAGAGCAGAAGCATCCGGCGACGCATCGGTCGCGTGAAGCGGCGCCATGCGATGGCCGGCAGCAAGGCCACGATCACGGGCACCAAACCTAATGCCTTCTGGGGCCAATCGTTGCTCAGAGCAGGGTCCGCGACGCGCGGCAGCGCCAGGAGATGGGACAGCGGCAGGAAGTTGTGGTGGAAATCGAAGACCCAGGTGCCCAGGTAGCGGTCGGGCTGTATGAACGACCGCTCCAGCGTGGCCGGAACCCAGAAGAATGCGGTCAGCCCCAGGGCCACGGCTCCCAACAGAGCGCCGCGACCGAGGACGGCCCACGAACGGCGCTCCACAGCCTGTAGGACGGCCCAGAGAGCGAAGACGGGCGCGAAGAGGAAGGCAAAGAGCTGGTGGGTGAGGACCATAGCGGAGAAGGCCGCGACGCCCAGCACGAGGTAGCGGCGGTCGCGATCGAGCGACCAGCGCAGCAACCCCAGCAGCACCCAGGGAGGGAAGGCCCAGCCGAAGGCGCCCCAGAGGCTGCCCCGGTTGTAGATGTCATAGGCAAAGAAGGGCGCATAAACATAGGCCACGGTGGCGACCGCGCCGCAGGCCAGGGCCAGCGATGCAAGCGGCTCGCCCTCGTCCTGCGCCATAGGTCCGGCATGACGGCCCCGCCCACCGCGTCGACGCACCCGCACGCATGAGCCGTAGAGCGTCCGTGCGAGGGAGAACATGCCCGCCCCGCCGATCGCGACGCCCAAGAGGAAGACCAGGTTCATCGCCATGGGCCAGGGCACGCCGAGGAGGTGGACCAGCGCCAGCAGCGACTGCGAAAGCGCGGGCCCGAAGACGAAGAGTGGGAATCCAAGACCATGGGCCATGTCAGGCGCCCACCGACTGAAGAACACGCCCTGGCGCCAGAGATGCTCGATCTGGACGGCGCGATAGAGGTGGAAGGCATTGTCGTAGCCGCACGCGATGTCGCCGCTCAGCAGCGGCAACACGGCGGGCAGACACGCGATGGCGAGTGCCAAGGCCAGCAGGATACTGCCCAGGACGGGATGTGGCCTAGTCGAGCTCAAAGGTCGCCAGCGTGACGCCATCGTCTCCATCCGCAGTCGGCAGCCGGGCACCGGCCGGCCCGTAGAGGCCGACCCGCAGCGTGAGCGTACCGGAGTCCAGGGCGGGGAGCTCGACACGTCGCAGGTCGCGCACTATCTCGCCCTCGGCCCATCCCGTCGTCGGCCTCGTCCAGCCCGCCGGCTCGCCGTCATCCTGCGCAATCACGCCGCCTTCCTGATCCAGGATGTGGAGGTATACCCGGTAGGACATCTCCATGGGCACAAGTGCCTCCCAGGCCAGCTCGATTTCCACCACGTCACCGGAGTCTGGCGCAATCGGGGTCAGCCTATGGCCGATCAGCGCGATCCGACCGCCGAAAGCGATATTGTCCAGCGTCAGTCCTTCCGGCGCAGTCCACGTCCGCGGCGGTGCCACGACCTCGAGCTCGATCTCGGTCAGGGGATCGCAGCCAGCCATCATCACGCGGAGAACGTGCACACCGGAGTCCAGGTCCCCAGGCAGGCGGACCACCTGCCTACCAACCCAACGGTCACCAGCGGACCAGCTGCCGGTTGGCCACCAGGGCGCCGATGGCGGGAGCGTCCAGGCCCGCGCCACCGTGCCATCGGGCGCCTCCAGCACCAGCTCCGCATCGTAGTCGGTGCCGGGCGCCGATACAGCCTCCCAGACCCATCGCACGGCCAGTGGGTCGCCGGGCGCGGCAGAGGCGCGGTCGAGACGGGACTCGAGCAGGGCCAGTGGCCCACAGGTTGTGCCCTGCGTATGGGGCTCGACACTCAGAGCCTCGCGCGTCAGCGGCTCCGCAGGCGGAAGGAGCCGCACCGATCCGAAGACGAGATCCGTGCCCAGGGCGCGGCCCTCGGCGTCGAGCGGCGAGAGCGGCACCAGAGTCTCGCGATCAAAGATGGCGATGACAACGTCGTAGGTCCCTGGCGGCGAGCCGGCGAAGGGCGTCACGATGTGACCATCGTAGGCGTACTGGCTCGCCTGCCAGCTTCTGGTCGGCGGCATCGGCTCGTAGCCGCTGGGACGCAGGGTTCCCGCCGGGCTCCACACCTGTCCGTCCGCGCCACGGAGCAGCACGGTGGTCCAGTAATCGGCCCGCGGCGCGCCCTGAGACTGCCAGAGCAGGTCTACGCGAAGCTCGCCATTTGCAGGGATCGCGTCGGAGGCGACGGAGCCGCCCAACAGGACCATACCGTCGTCGAAGGGCTGGTTGAGCGGCGTCGTGACCTCGGGCAGCTGCCCGTCCGGCACACGAGATCGCTGCGCGGGCGTGGGCAAGCGGCCAACCAGGCCATAGCGCACCGAAGTGAGGAAGACGGCCGCTCCGATCAGAGCGAAGGTCGGGCTGCGCCGCCGGTTGGGAGAGACCGAAGCCGGGGGCAGCGCAGCGCGTTGCTCGGAGCCAGGGAGCGACAGGAACCGCAGGGTGGCGGCGAGGACGGCAAGGCCAAGCACAGCGATGCCGGTGCCCACTGCGCGCGGCCAGGTCATCCCCAGGCGCACGCTGATCTCGTGATCGCCTGCGGGGACGGCAAACAGCATCAAGCCGGTGTCATCCTCCGGGGTAACTGCGACCCGCTTGCCGTCGATGCGCACCTGCCAGCCGGGATAGTAGAGCCCTAGCCAACGCCCGGTGAATGGCGCCGGCGACGTGACCGTGATCCGGGCACGGACTGGGCGGTACGCGGCATCCACGACCTTGGCGCCCGGCGGCAACGAGGACGGGTCCATGCGCGCCGGCAGCTCGCCGGCGATGAAGGCATCGGCGAGCACCATGTCGGTGGGATGCTCCTCCACCCAGATGGGGAAGTAGCTGTTCTCGGGATCCATCCCGATCCAGCCCTCGCGCTCGCGCGCGTAGAGGTCTCCCAAGTCAGGGTACGGCTCCGCAGGGCACAGCCCCTTCGGGGGGACCATTGTGGGCCAAGCCAGCACCGCGGTCGCCACGACAACGAGAACGACAAGCCACCTCTGCTGTAGAGACGCCGCGCCGCGGACGGTGTTGGTGGGGCGTCTTCCGGGCTTCGCCACTGTGCCCGACGCCGCCGTCCCCAGGTGCCCCCCACTCCCGGCGCACGGAAGACGCTCCGCGAGAACCTCCACCGCCACGCCGGCGAGCAAACAGGCCGGCAGCAAGGCCCTTCCCGCCAGCCGCCACGGGAATTGCACAAAGGCGAGCAAAGGCACGGCGTCCCACAGACCCACCGATCCCGGCGTCGCCATCCACAGATAGAACGCTCCGGCGGCTGCTAAAAGACCCACCAGTCCGCGGGTGCCAGGTCGTCGCCTGCGGCCCAACCCGAGCACAATCCCAGCCGCGCCCAATGCGGCCTGGACCACACCGAGGCTCACGCGCATCGGCGGGTTCAGGTAGTCGGGATCGTGGGGTGGCGGTACGCTGAAGAGGAGCTCGCGCCAGGCGGCGAAATTGTAGTGGAAGTCGTTGTTACGGGTGGATCGCGAGAGGTGCAGCTGCACCATCCCCTGCTCGGCCAACGCAGGCAGCCAGAACCACGCCGTCAGCAGGACCGCGATGCCTACAGCCAGGAAGGCGTAGGACCAGGAGCCTCGCGCCCGATGACGCCACGACAGGAGCAGGACGTATGCGCCAAGGAACGGCGCCAGCAGGAGACCGGAGATATTGTGGCTGAGGAAGAGCGCCGTCAGCAGGACCACGACAGCAAGGAGGCTGCGGCGAGACCTGGTCAGGATCAGCCGCCGCGTGACCACGAAGAGCCACGGCACCAGTGCCAGGCCGATCGACTCCGGCATGTTGCCGCGGCGCAGCGCGTCCAGCATCATGTAAGGCGCAAGGGCGTAGGTGACACCGGCTACCCACCCGGCTCGCTCACCGAAGAGATCGCGCCCCAAGACGTAGGCCCCCCACCCCGCCGCGACCAAGCTGATCGCATAGAGCGCGCCCAGCACCAGGGGCAGCGGGACCCCGAGAGCAAGACCGGCTTCGCCCACCAGATAGGGCAGCGGCTCGCGGTAGTTGAAGAAGGGATAGCCGTACCCCAGTGCGAGGTTGGGCACCCAGCGGGAGAAGAGCCAGCCAAAGCGCAGCATCTCGCGCATCGCCACGATGCGGTAGCCGTGAAAGATGTTGTCGTGGGTGCAGGGCAGGGCGTCGCCGCGCAGGAGCACACTCAACGCGGGGATGAGCAGGATGACCAGAACGACGGGGACTGCGAGCGCTCCCGAGATGCGTCGACTCATGGTGGTAGGGGAGCCGGGGGCGATCAGGGCTCCCGCTGGGATGCTCCGTAGACGTGGACCATCCGCTGGACCACCGTGAACCAGGTGAGAACAACCACCACCATCAGGATCGGCCGAAGCCATGGCGTGAGCATACCCAGGCCCAGCAGGGCCACGCGCACGGGACGGGTCAATAGGCCGACCTTGCACGCATAGCCCACGCCCTCGGCGCGGGCGCGCGTGTAGCTGACCATGACGGAGCCCAGCAGGAAAAGGCCCAGCAACTCGGCCGTCAGAGGCCGGCCCTCTGTGATGGCCCACCAGAGCAGGCCTAGAAGAACGGCACCCTCAGACAAACGGTCGAGCGACGAGTCGAGGAATGCGCCAAAACGGCTCTGCTTGCCCGACGCCCGGGCAAGAGCGCCGTCGAATCCGTCCATCGCAGAGGCGAAGAGCATAAGGACGCCAGCACCGACCAAACGTCCCGACGCCGCGATCAGGCCGGCGACAGCGTTGAGGGCGAAGCCGACGATGGTCAGGGCGTTGGGATGGATATTCAGCCGCGCGAGGGCGAGGGCGATGGGCCCTGTGATCCCACCGGCGGCGCTGCGCAGGCGGTCATCGAGGGTCGGTGTGGCTCTGACTGTGTCGTCGGTCATGGGCGTATCGTAGTGGAATGAGGGCGAGAGTCAACCGGCACGGCCCTTCGAAGACTGTCTCGTGTGCGGCGGGCTGTCGAGCCCGCCGCGCCAAGAAGCGACGTCCGTGATTCCCTGCGTGACCCACCGTGCGCGGAACAGTCCCCGATCACCCTCTAGACCTGCATCGGATTGCCTCCAGTCGCCGTCCGCCGACCCCGTGACCCCTTGTGCCGTTTTGAGCTACCAGATTGGGTCACGCCTGCAGACGGGCCTTCATCCAAGGGTTGGCATTGTGGAAGTCGGCAACCGCGTTCCCCGGATGCACCAGGGCGTCGAACAGGGTACGGTCCGCTTCGTCTAGCTGCAGGTCGATGACCGCAAGCGCGTCGTCCAGGTGCTGCATTGTGCGCGGGCCCACGATGGGCGCCGTGATGCCGGGTTGGTCCTTGCACCACAGCGTGGCGAACTGCGCAGTGTTCAGCCCCCGCTCGGCAGCCATCGTCTTCACCTCAGTCGCGACCTCGAGTGATCTGCGGTTGATGCGTCGCAGTATGGGCGCCCAACCCGATCCAGCGCGGGTGGCGGAGGGGAAGGCTGCGCCCTCGGCCATGTCCAGAGTGTACTTGCCGGACAGCATGCCGCCGGCGATGGGTGACCACGGCAAGATCGCCACACCATACTTCAGAGCTAGAGGGACCAGCTCGTTCTCGATCCGGCGATCCAGAAGGTTGTACGGCGGCTGGGAACTGACTAGACGGGAGATGGCCAGCCGATCACTCACTGCGATCGACTCCATGATCATCCACGCGGCGTGGTTGGAGGCACCGATGTACCTGACCTTGCCCGAGCGGACCAGGTCGTCCAGAGCCCTCAAGGACTCATCCTGAGGGATGCTGGGGTCCGGTCGATGGAGCTGGTAGAGGTCTATGTGGTCAGTCTGCAGGCGACGTAGGGAATCCTCGCAGGCCTTGATGATATGGTATCGCGAGATGCCGCTGTCATTCACGCCGTCGCCCATGCGCCCATGCACCTTTGTCGCCAGGACGATCTGGTCGCGCTGTCCATTCTCGGCCAACGCCTTGCCCACGATGATCTCACTCGCGCCACGTCCATATGCATCTGCTGTATCGATGAAGTTGATGCCCGCATCGATCGCCCTATTGATGATCGCGATGGATGTCTTCTCGTCGGTTCGGCCACCGAAGTTCATCGTACCCAAGCACAACGGCGACACCATGACGCCTGTCCTACCCAGAGATCGGTATTCCATTTTAAGTCCTCCCAGCAGACTGTAGTCGATCCAACTAGCGCCGCTATGCTATGGCGCCCCTGGCTGGGTGTCAAGGATGGTGCGAGCTTAGGGCGTCTGCATCTCACCCGCCTGCGACCTCTGGGGCCCTCGACGGACCGCGGGATGACAGGCCGACTCTCACCGGGACATCGAGATGTGTAGGCCCTGGCTCGGCTGAGCTTGCCCGCGTCGGCTCCTGCACTACAATCCGCGCGAGGCCACTATGCCGATTCGACTCCTACCCGATGACGTCGCGTCCCGTATTGCTGCCGGCGAAGTGGTCGAGCGACCCGCGTCGGTTGTCAAGGAACTGGTGGAGAACAGCCTCGACGCAGGCGCCACGCGCATTGAGGTGGAAACCCGCGACGGCGGCACATCGCTGATCCGCGTGCGTGATGACGGCAGCGGCATGCTCTCCAACGAGGCGGAGCTTGCCTTTCGACGCCACTCAACCAGCAAGCTGGAGCGCGCCACCGATCTCGAGCACATCAGCACGCTGGGGTTCCGCGGCGAAGCGCTGGCCTCGGTAGCCTCGGTGAGTCGCCTCACCTGCAATACCCACCACAGGTCGGATCCCGCCGGCACGGAGTTGCGCATCGAGGGCGGGAAATTCGTGCACCGGAGCGCGACTGGCCGGCCGCCGGGCACAGAGTTGGTGATCGAGGACCTCTTCTACAACGTGCCCGCCCGGCGGAAGTTCCTCAAAACTGAGCGCACCGAGCGGCGCCACATCAACGGCTTCATGACCCGCTACGCCATCGCCTACCCCGAGGTCGCCTTTACGGTCGTCCACGACGGGCGCCAGGCGTTGG
>Ga0180436_10001121_pt1 | contig 26629 bp, 21 predicted proteins | sample SS_ome_2_FD_132434 | JGI IMG/M metagenome (GOLD analysis project Ga0180436, IMG submission 132434) | Hypersaline lake sediment archaeal communities from the Salton Sea, California, USA - SS_3_S_2 metaG | ecosystem: Environmental > Aquatic > Non-marine Saline and Alkaline > Hypersaline >... | reverse complement strand
GCCAAGATCCGCAGTTTCCTGATGAAGTTCCGTTTCCCGCTGGTGCTGTTGGGAATCATGCTTTCGACCCTGCACCAGTCGTCGCTGGGCTCGCTGTTCCTGATTATGCCGTTCAAGCTGCACCCGCTGTGGTACTCGAGCATTTTGCCGATACAGTTCTTCATCTCAGCGGCTGCGCTGGGTTTGATGATGGTGGCGTTCGAGTCGCTCGCCTCACATTGGCTCTACAAACGCAAGGCCGAGAACAACCTGGTGGCCAAGCTCGGATCGATCGCGGTCTGGGTACTGCTGGCCTATCTGATTGTACGTATTGGCGACATCTTCCTGGCCGGCGAAATCGCTATGATCTTCGACGGCTCGTTCGAGAGCGGGCTGTTCATTGCTGAGATTCTGATCTCGGCGATAGTACCGATCGCGATCTTCGCGACCCCGTCGCTTCGCAACAACCCGCGCTTCCAGTGGGTTGGTTCGGCGATGGTGGTGTTCGGAATGGTGTTCAACCGCATCAATGTCGGCGGCGTAACGATGCAATGGGCCACCGGCGATGCCTATATTCCGGCCTGGACGGAAATCTTCATCAGCGCGGGGGTGGTCTCGGCGGCGGCTCTGGCCTTCCTGTTCGCCGTAGAGCACTTCAGCATCTGGGACAAGCGCCCCGTCAACCCGGAATCAGAGCGACATGCGTTGCCGCGGTTTGACCGGGCCTCGCAGGTCTGGCTCGGCAACCCCCTTACCGCCGCCTCGACCAAATACTCGCTTGCCTTCGTGATCGCTTTCGCCATTGGCGTGGCGTTGATCCCGGGCAAAAAACTGCGGTCCGAGGGAATCGAGCAAGTCCCGGCTCGCTCCGCTAGTGGCTATGAGATGATGCTGGTCGATGGCAACCGTGACGGCTTCGGCGTCAATTTCCCTCACGCCAAGCATATCGAGATGACCGGCGGCAAAGAGAACTGCCAGACCTGTCATCACATGAATCTGCCGTATGCTCAGCAGTCCGGCTGCTGGGAATGCCACAGCAGTATGTACGATGCGACCGATATCTTCGATCACGACTGGCATGGCTCGGCAGGTGGCGGCAACGTACCCTGTGCTCAGTGTCATGCTACCGGCGAAGAGAAACTGGCCGCGACGGCCAAGACGTGCGACCAGTGCCACTCCAATATCGTGGCTGACGGGCCGCAGGTCATTGAGAACTACATGGCTATGTCGTACACCGATGCCATGCATGTGAAGTGCGTGAACTGTCACCGTCAGAAGGCGACAGAACTCGTCGAACTGCCGGACCTGGCTCAGTGCAACAGCTGCCATGAGACCCTTCCGGCCGAATACACTGATCCCAACGGCGCCGATCGTGCCTATCGACGTCATTACAATCGCGTTGTCCTGCCGCCGGCAGCCGACGTGCAATAGCGAGAGGATCCTATGCCTCGTACTGTCCTGGTTGTAGATGATGAAGCCGATGTCGCCACCTATCTGGCGACAATTCTGACGGCCAACGGATACGACCCCATGATGGCCAACGATGTCGAGACCGGCCTGGATATGGTCAAGAATCATCGGCCAAGTCTGATATGCCTCGACATCATGATGCCGCGCAAATCCGGGGCCGCCATGTATGTTGACCTCAAGGGTGATCCCGAGACCCGGGACATTCCGGTTATAATCATAAGCGGCGTAGGGCAAGGCGGACGGTTCGATTTCCGCAATTGGGTGCCGGATGAGTCGGTCAACCCACCCGACGCCTTCATGGAAAAACCGGTCGAGATCGACGCTTTTCTGAAAACAGTCGGCGTGCTGACGGGCGAAGGGGGTACGGCGTGAAGAACGACCAGCGCGTAAACCCGCCGCGAAGGCTGACCGATGTCGCCTTCCAGACCCTCTACGATGCGGTGCCGTTCAATGTCGCCGTGATCGATCGTGAGTACAACATCGTGATGGCCAACAACTCCTTCACCAGCCGTTTCGGCGAATGGGAAGGCAAGAAGTGCTACGCGGTTTACAAGAAGCTGCATCGCCCCTGCGAGGAGTGTCCCTCCAAGACCGTGTTCGAGACCGGCAATGTCGTCGTTGCCGACGGTGTCGGGATCGATCGCGAGGGCAAGACCACCCACTATGTCGGTCATGTGGCGCCGATCCGACTGAAGGATAACGGCTATATCGACTATGTCATCGAGATGACCCGCACCGTCACCGGAGTGGCCTCGTGGCAACAGGAGTACCAGATCCTATTCGATCGAGTACCCTGTTATATCACGGTCATCGATGAGGACTACCGTATCGTGCGCGCCAACGAGGCTTTCCGTGAGAGCTTCGGTGATGTCCTCAATCGCCATTGCTACGAAGTCTACAAACGGCGAAGCACCAAATGCCCCAATTGTCCGGCGGCCAAGACCTTCCGCGACGGCAAGATCCATCGGTCATACCAGGTCGGCCAGGGCAAACGCGGACAGGAGATCAACTATCACGTCTCGACTTCTCCTCTTCGTCGCGGCGGTGATAAGACCGCCCATGTAATCGAAATCTCAACCGATGTTTCGGCTCTGAAGCGCCTGGAGAAACAGGTAATCGAAGCCGAGCGACTGGGAGCTGTCGGTCAAACCGTCGCCGGTCTGGCGCACAGCATCAAAAACATCCTCATGGGACTGGAGGGTGGCAAGTATATCGTCAGCCTGGGCATGAAAAAGGGTGACAGCAAACTTCTCAACCAGGGTTGGGAAATGCTCGAACGTAATTTCGAGAAGACCACTTCGCTGGTGAAGGACTTCCTGTCGTTCTCCAAGGGTCGACTTCCGGAACTCAAGATGACCAAACCGGGCGACCTTGTGACCGAGATCGTCGATCTCTATCGTGATGTGGCTGCTCAGTCGGGCATCGAACTTAAGGCTGAAGTAAGCTCTAAGCTGCGAAGGGCGCCTCTTGATCCCGATGGCATCCATACTTGTCTCACCAACTTGGTGTCTAACGCCATTGATGGTTGCCTTATGGGCGAACAACGCGGTACGGAGGTGGTAATTGCTGTACGCGACAGTCGTGACAAGTTGATTTTCGAGGTCAGCGACAACGGCTCGGGAATCGAGTACGAGATCAAACAGAAGATCTTCACCACCTTCTTCACCACCAAGGGTGGAGAGGGCACCGGACTGGGACTCCTGACGACACGCAAGATTGTCCAGGAACACGGGGGCAAGATTCATGTCGACTCTGACCCGGGCGAAGGTGCCCGGTTCCGCATGGAGTTCCCTCGCGATCGGCTTAACACGCTGTATCACGAGGCCAACCAAAAGAATGGAAACGACTAAAGCTCCCGGGAGAGCAATATGGGAAACGAAAAGAAGAAGACTGTACTGGTGGTTGACGACGAGGCCGATGTCCGCAGCTTCCTTATGGCGGCTCTGATCGAGGCCGACTTCGAAGTCGTGACGGCCGAGGACGGCGATGACGCCCTTCAGAAGGTCAAGGAGAGCATTCCTGATCTTATATCGCTGGATCTGGTCATGCCGAAAAAGTCCGGGGCGCGGTTTTATCGCGAACTAAACAAGAATAAGGACTGGGCTTCGATACCGGTCATAATCGTCACCGGCCATGCCCGCGATAACCTGGGCAAAGCCGATCTCAAGGAACTGACCATGTCAGGTCCCGGACTGTATCTGGAAAAGCCGGTCAAGCCACACAACTACATTGCCGCGATTAAGCGCATCCTGGGCATGGACACGACCGCTGAAGAAACCGTGACGGCCAACAAGATCGAGCTGCAGAACAAGCTGAAAGACATGATCGATGATGCCGACCCGGACACCCTGGCCAAGCTAAAGAAGATGCTGGGGCAAGCGGACGACTGAGCTAGAAAGCACTAAAGAGAAACGGAGCCCGATATGGCCGACAAAAAGAAGATACTGGTAGTCGACGACGAGCCCGATATCGTGCAATGGCTCACGCTACTGTTCGAAGAGAACGGCTACGACGCCATCCACGCCTATGATGGCGCCGAAGGATTCGAGAAAGCTGTAGCTGAACACCCGGATTTGATCACGCTGGATATCAGCATGGACAAAGAATCAGGCGTCAAGATGTACAGCAAGCTCCTGAAATCGGAGAATGCTGCAGACATACCTGTGGTTATGCTGACAGCCGCCACCCCTCAGTTGAACGAATTCCTGAAGCGTATGAAAGTGGCCAAGGATCCCGAAGCCTTCCTCGAAAAGCCTGTCGGCGACGAGGAAGTTATAGCAACCGTAAAGAAAATAATAGGCTGACCGAGCCGTCTTCGATCAGCCCCATATCTTTGTGCGACGCGTGGGGTTTACCCACGCGGAGTAACCGGGCAACTAGAAGCGGTTGCGACCGCCGCCACCACCGCCGGCGCCTTCCTTGCGTCGGGCGACGTTGACGCTGAGAGTGCGTCCCTGAAGGTCCTGACCGTTCATGCCGTTAACGGCGGCCGTACCTTCGTCGTCGTTGGACATTTCCACAAAACCGAATCCGCGCGAACGGCCGGTATCACGGTCAACGATAATCTTGGCGCTCGTGACCTGTCCAAAAGCTTCAAAAGCTTCTCGCAACTGATCCTCTGTCGTGCTGTACGACAGGTTGCCGACATAAATGTTCATCAATAGAACTCCGCAAATGACAGTCGTCCACACGTGGTGCTGTATTATACAGACGACTGCGCTCGATTATAGCCTACGGCTCCCTACGCGCCTTGCAAACAATGACAATTATTCCGTTTGGGGAAATCGGAGACGATGCCTTTGACAAAAGCTACATAATGAACCACCTCGTACGCTATATGAATAGTTCATGACGGCAAACATGTCAACAGGAATTCCATGTTTGAGCGTGAGCATATTGTCAGGATTGTGTTAGATAACTATAAAAACAGAAACCGTTTGCAGGGACACTTGGACGACGCTATCTTCGTCTAGACCATCGGTATACGACCATGCAAAACGACCCTGTCTTACAGCCACAATGCGATCCCCTCGGCTTGCTTAAGCCGCTGCTTCTACCCTCTGCATTTGTGATATTGGTGGCGCTGATTCTGCGCACGATTCTCCTTTTCCAGTTCCGGGATCTTCCCCTGTTCGACATCCATATCATGGATATGAGCTATTTTCATCTCTTGGCCACAACCGGTATACCGGACACCGGCTTTCCCGAGGGTCCGTTTTTCAAGGCCCCGCTCTACCCTCTCTTCCTCAAGATGGTCTATGGCGTTTTCGGCGACGGTCCGTGGGTTGTGCGTATCGTGCAAATCGTTTTGGGTAGCCTGACAGCAGGACTGACTTGCGCCCTCGGTGGACTGCTGTTCAACCGCCGCACCGGACTGATATCCGGTTTGATTGTCGCCTTCACGGCAACGTTGATGCTGTATGATCTCCAAATCCTGGTGCCGTCTCTGGCCATCTTTCTTAACATGGTGTCGTTGTTGTTTCTGACTCTCGCATTCCAGACCAAGCGCAACTGGATGTATCTCGCCGGCGCGCTCGTCCTGGGCCTCTCAGCAATCGCTCGCCCTACCGTACTGGTGTTCGCGTTGGCCGTGATGCTGTACATGATCTTCCTGCACCGTCGGTGCGAAATCAGAATGGTCGGACGACCATTAGTCATGTTCTTAGTCGGGCTGGCGATCGCTATCGCACCGGTGACAATCCGCAACTATGTCGAATCGGGTGAGTTTGTCTTGATTGGCACCTACTCGGGGATCAACTTGTACATCGGCAACAACCTCAACTCCGACGGCGTCTCAGCGGTGGTACCGGGGACGGGCATCGAATGGTGGGAGGACGCCTCCATGGATGACACCCGCCGCGAGGCCGAGGCCGCTTTGGGACGCAGTCTGACGGCGGTGGAACAGTCAGCCTACTGGCGCGACAAGGCGTTGGGCGAGATGTTTGACAACCCTAGCTTCGTTGTGAGCAATATGGCTTCCAAGTTCGTGCTTTTCCTTGGCGGTCTTGAGTTGGCCAACAACTTCGACATCTACTATCTGAAAAACCGCCTCCCTCTGATCAGCAGGGGCATTTGGAAAGGCCCGATCTTCTTCCCCTGGGCGCTGCTGCTTTCGGTAGGCCTGGCCGGGATGGCTCTGGTGCGTCGATGGTCACACGAAATGCGACTGTTGCCCTTGTTCACACTCAGTTCGATTCCCGCTCTCCTCCTGTTCTTTGTCACAGCTCGATACAGGCTTCCCCTGATACCTGTTTTCGCCGTTTTCGTGGCGGTCGTAGTCGATTACGCCATCGACTCCTTCAAGAGCCTAGAATGGAAACGAGTTGCAGTGGCTGCAGTAGTTGCCATCGCAGCTTTGGTGGTTTCCCACTGGGATCTTCGCAACTACTCCGAAAGTACCGATGCTCAGGGGCATCAGATGATGGCCTCCTTGTACGAACGGCGGGGGAATCTTTATGAGGCGGAACGGTACTACCGATTTGCCCTCCAGGAGGATGAGTATCTCCCTCACGCCAACAACGACCTGGGGTTGCTGCTGCTACAGAAAGGGAACGTCGACCAGGCCATTTTCCATCACGAACGGGCGGTGATGTTCCAGCCGGATGACTGGATCCTGCACTATAACCTGGGTGTGGCTTACATGACCGGCGGACAATATGAGCGATCGATTCCCGAGTTCCGTATTGCTCGCGAGTATGCTCCCGATTTTTACGGCGGCGCCAACAATCTCGCGATGGTCTACAACCGGCTGGGTCATGCCGATTCGGCCCTAATCGAGTATCGCGCCGCCACGCAGATAAGACCCGATGACTACCGCGGCTTTTTCGGCCTTGGTCTCGCCCATCAGATTCTCGAACAGCGCGATTCAGCCCTCGTGCACTATCACACCACTGCGGGACTGGCTCCCGAGTATACCAACACCTACTTCAATCTTGGCCGATTGTGGCTCGAGGAGTCCAACGCCGATTCTTGCCGTTTCTATCTCGAGAAGTTCCTTAGCGCCAGTCCCATCGACCCGGGGCTAGAGGCCCAGGCAACCGAGATTCTCCAATCATTGGAGTAAATGATGGCTTCGATTCTCGAGTTGAATGCTGAGGGAAAGCTAAGACTGGCCGATGACCTTGGCGACAGTCCCTTCACCGTCATCACCGGCCATCATCTACGCCGCAATACATGTCGTGCCTGGGCTTTGTACGATGAGTACGGAGTGCGGGCGGCCCTTATCCAGCAACATGAACTCAAAGCCGAACCAACCGCATTTGGTCACGACGCGCCCCTAATTCGCGATCTTCTCGACCATGCCGAGGGCTGGACTTGTGTCAATCTGGATGTGAACGTCGCCAGTGACCTGGCGAAGCTGCTTCCCGGAACGGGCGGCGAATCGGCAAGATTGTACGGCGACCTCTACTTCACTCTCGATAGACCGCCGGTTCGTTTTGCACACCCGTTCGTCCGACCGCTTGCACTCGAAGATGCTGGACCTATCGATACGGCCCCGCCGGACCTTCGCGGAGCCGGGTTTTCATCGATCGAAGAGATGCTGCGGACCGGATTTGTGGCAGGAGCTGTTGTCGACAACTCGTTGGCGGCGATTGCGCATGTTAGCGCCCTGACCGACACGCGCGCCGAAATCGGAGTCGCCACCCATCGAGACCATCGCAAACAGGGCCTTTCGACTGCAGCGGCTAGCCTGGCTGTTGGGCAAGTCATTGAATCCGGAAGAGTTGCGAACTGGAGCTGTGGCGAGGACAACCTCGCCTCGCTCAGGGTGGCCGAAAAGCTGGGTTTTGAAGCGTACGGACGGATGGCCTACGTGATCCCCGACCGCTCATGATTTCCTTGCGTAGATACGAGCGAGTGGTTAGCTTACAGCTGAGTACGGATGGCTTTGCCAACTACTCTGTCTCAGCACCGGTGTCCCACAAACGTTTCGAATAACAAGTAAGAGGTGTTACCATGATCCGGACCCTTAGTTTCGTCGCCCTATGTGCGATCCTGTTGTTCGTAGCTTGCGAAAAGAAATCGACCGACACGGCCACCTCAACCGGTAGGCCGGATACTCAGCAAAACGACCCCTCGCATCCCGTCAACCAGGCCCTGATTCAACAGGAGCAGCAGTTTGGCAATGTCGAGGCCTTAACCAACACGACTCAGCCGGCGGATCCTCCGCCCGACTGGCCCTCGGGTGACTATGACGTCTATGCCGTGACAGTGATCTGGGGCTCTCTCTACAATTCCGACTTCACCTTCGACACCGTCGACTGGTCGGGACGGCTTGAGGTGAACCGCGACGCCTGGGTCGATGTCCGCGCTACGATCGACTTCGAGAACAACCAGGATTACATCCTGCCCCACGACAATCCTTCGTTCGCAGCCTGGGTGTCATTCACATCGTTCGACTTTGATGGCATCACCGCGCTTATCTTCTTGCCACGCATTGCCAACTTCACCCCGACTACGCTGACCTTTGACACCGAACCGTTCACGCAGGAATGGAGTTTTGGCGATCTAAACGACTTCATGGCCTATTATCCGGTTGGTCAGGGCGCTGGCGTGGTTGTTCGCGCCCGTAGGATTTGGCCCAGCCCGTGTGAGGAAGGTCTTATCAGCGGCGAGTGGATCAAGGTCGATCACATCGGTAACCAGGGCTACCTCCACGGCCTCTGGACCGATAGCTTCGGTGAGCCGGAAGGCTATCTGAGCGGCACCTTCTGGACCAACAACGATGGTACCCGCGAGTTTTCGGGCTCGGTCTCAGGCTATGTGACAGACGATGTGATCGCCGAGTTTTCGGGTATCTGGAACTACGATGACTATCGCTTGTGCCCGGCACCCTGGTGCGGCACCGGCCACGGCTACTTCCGGGGCCATTTCAACTACATCAACGGCGATGAAGGTGGTTCACTAATGGGTGTCTTTGGCGATTGGGGCGAAAGTCTGGCTATGCCGATGTCCGGCGTGTGGCGAGAACACTGCCCGCAACTGAGCGATGGCATCTTCCAGAACGCTGACTAGACCGAAAGCGCCAAAAACCGCGCTCCAAGCAGATTTTCGGCGACAGCTCGCAATGCGGGCTGTCGCTTTCGCATTTAATTCGCATTGATACAATTCTCGCCGTTGTCCACCTTTGGTTGCAACTTTCTATGTCTCAACCAATTGCCCGCAAGTAGACCTACTCCCCCCACGTTATCTCGTTTAATTGGTACAAATTAAACTTGCAGAATGCGACTCTTGAGCCTTATAAGTATAGAGTGTTTTCACTAACTCTATGGTGAGTTCTCCCAAATCCCAGGGTGAATTGTACCCCGCGCAGGGGGGTGATAGGATTATAGACAAAGCCTAATCCACAACTCAAGCAGTAACGCAAACCGTGTTACAACACAATTCCAGGAGGAATTATGTACAGGTATCTCACCGCCTTTCTAGTGGTGTTACTTTTCGTAGCTCCACTCGCATCCGCCGAGAAAATCGCAAAAGTTGATCCTCAAAAGTATATCCACGATCAGGGCCACTTCCTGGGCTATGCCGAGGACCGCTTCATTGTCGTCTTTAACGACGAAGTCATAGTAGACCACGAAAAAGATTCACGGGCCGCGATTTCGCTGGCCGAGGTCCAGGGTCTGGCTGACCTGGCCGATTACCACGACGTGGTTTCAATCAAGCCGCTCTTCCCGGGCGCCGACAAGGGCCGTCATGCCCAATCGGAAGCCAAGCGCAATTTGGCGCGTCACTACAAGGTGATGCTTGACGGAAGCAGCCTCGAAGAAGCTATGAACGCTTTTGCGCGTCTCCCCGAAGTCCACCATGTCGAGCCGGTTGGCATCCATCTCATGTTCGCCACCCCGAATGATGGCTTCTATGATCCTTACCAGTGGTATCACAACCAGGCCAACGACGATGATATCGACTCCCCGGAAGCCTGGGACCTTCAGACCGGTTCTTCTTCGGTCATCGTCGCCATTCTCGATTCGGGTACCCGTTACTTCCACCGCGACCTCGGTGGCGCCAACACCGATATCAATAACCCCGGCGCTGCCCGCGGTAATATGTGGATCAACAACGCCGAGCTAAACGGCTCCCCTGGCGTTGATGATGACGGCAACGGTTACGTCGATGACTGGGTTGGTTACGACTTCATCGAAACCACCAGCGGTTGCTGGTCCGGTGAGGACTGTGGCACTAAGGACAACGACCCCCGCGACTTCAACGGCCACGGCACTCACTGCTCCGGTATCGTTGGTATGCTTACCAACAACGGCTACGGTATGGCCGGTGTTGCCGGCGGCTGGGGCAACGGCACTGAGCAGGAATACGGTAATGGCGTGAAGGTCATGGGCCTGCGCATGGGCTTCTCCTACAGCTACTTTGGCCAGGAAGTCGGTGTGGTCTATATGGACGCAGCCGCCGAGGCCTTCTACTATGCCGCCGACAACGGCGCCAAGGTAGCCTCCTGTTCCTGGGGTTCTTCGAACTCCGGTGGTATTGCTGCTGCTGCTGATTACTTCACTGCCAACGGTGGATTGATCTTTACCGCCGCCGGAAACGATGGCTCCCAGACGGCTCCGTATCTCGGAACTCGTTCTGACGTCATCGCCGTTGCGGCTACCGATGAAAACGATGCCGCCGCTTCGTTCACCACTTACGGTACCTGGGTTGATATCTCGGCTCCGGGCGTAGGTATCTACTCGACCCTGCACGATCATACTGATCCCACCGTCGACTACTGGGCCTCAATGGACGGAACTTCCATGGCCTGTCCGATGGCCGCTGCGGTCGCCGCAATGATCTGGTCGCAGAATCCGGGATGGTCCGCCTCCCAGGTCGAGACTCAGCTTTACAACAGCGCTGAGAACATCGACGCTGAACTGACCTCCACCTATATCGGTAAGATGGGCGCCGGTCGTATTAACCTGTACGACGCCGTCAACACCGGCCCGCCGCCGGCTCCGACTGCCGACTTCTCCGGTGCGCCGACCTCGGGTACTTACCCGCTGCTGGTCAGCTTCACCGATCTCTCCACCGGAAGCCCGACTTCCTGGAGCTGGAATTTCGGTGACGGTGGTACCTCGACCGCTCAGAACCCGACTCACACCTACACCTCGGCCGGTACATACACCGTCACCCTGACCGCGACCAACGCTCAGGGTTCGGATCAGGAAGTCAAGACCAACTACATCACGGTCTCCGCTCCTCCGCCGCCGACTGCCGAGTTCTCCGGTACGCCCACCAACGGTGAGTATCCGCTAAATGTCGATTTCACCGATCTGTCGTCCGGAAATCCGACTTCCTGGAGCTGGACCTTTGGTGATGGTGGCACTTCGACCGCCCAAAACCCGTCGCATACCTACAACGCGGCCGGTACATACACGGTCTCGTTAACTGCCTACAATTCTCAGGGTAACGACACGGAGACCAAGACCAATTACATCACGGTCACCGAGCCTGGCCTCGACTATGCCGTGCTGCCTTACAGCACCGGCTTCGAGTCCGGATCGTTCGATCAATACTGGGAGACATACTCGAGCAACTCCGAGGGTCGTATTCAGATCACGACCGCCTACACGCCGCGTGGCACCTACCACCTGGCCATGGACGACAATCTGAATGGTGGCCAGTATGCCCAGAACGAAGCCTGGTTGAAGGTCAACCTGGCCGGTGCGGGCGATGTGGACCTGTCATTCTGGTGGAAAGAGCACTCCGACGAGACTCACACTCAGGACGGTGTGTTCCTCTCCGACAACGGTGGCTCGAGCTTCACCAAGGTCTATAATCTGACGGGTACGTCGACCTATACCAACGTCAACCTGGATATCGACGCGCTGGCCGCCTCGAACGGTCTGAGCTTGACCTCGACCTTCGTAATTAAGTTCCAGCAGTACGATAACTACGGTCTGACTACGGACGGTATGACCTTCGACGACATCAGCGTGACCTCGACGGCTCCGCCGGTGCCGGTTGCTGCTTTTGTCGGTTCGCCGACCTCGGGCAACTATCCGCTGAACGTCAACTTCACCGACCAGTCGACCGGTGCTCCGACCTCATGGAGCTGGAACTTCGGTGATGGCGGCACTTCGACTGCTCAGAACCCGAGCCATACCTACACTGCGGCCGGTACTTATACCGTAACGCTGACGGCGACAAACGCTCAGGGCTCCGATCAGGAAGTCAAGACCAACTACATCACGGTCACGGCTCCGCCGGCCCCGACTGCGGCCTTTACCGGTTCGCCTACTTCGGGTACTTTCCCGTTGAATGTGAACTTCACCGATCAGTCGACCGGTTCTCCGACCTCTTGGAGCTGGAACTTTGGTGATGGCGGTACTTCCACCGCTCAGAACCCGAGCCACACCTACACCGCGGCCGGAACCTACACGGTCACCCTGACCGCGACCAACTCGCAGGGTTCCGATGATGAAGTCAAGGTCGACTACATCACGGTGACCTCGCCTCCGCCGCCGACTGCCGACTTCACGGGCAATCCGACCACGGGCGCCTATCCGCTGGCAGTCAGCTTCACTGACGCTTCGACCGGCTCTCCCACCTCATGGAGCTGGACCTTTGGAGATGGCGGTACTTCGACCGCTCAGAACCCGAACCATACCTACACCGCGGCCGGTACCTACACGGTTACTCTGACTGCGACCAATGCTTACGGTTCCGACGGCGAGACTAAAACCAACTACATCACTGTGACCGAGCCCAGCGCTGATCAGTGGTGGACCATTACCTATGATGACTTCGAGTCCGGATGGGGCAATTATGTCGACGGTGGTGGTGACTGTGCTCTCTACACTGGCGGCACCTATGCCTGGGAGGGAAGTAATGCGGCCGAGATCCGGGACAACTCGGGCGTAGCCTCGTCGTTCTACCACGGCTCAAGCTATGACGTTAGTGGCTTCTCCGATCTTGAGATCGAGTTCTACTTCGTTGCTGTAAGTATGGACAACGCCAGAGAAGACTTCTGGCTCCAGTACTACGACGGTTCCTCCTGGCTTACGGTTGCCACCTGGGTCAGAGGCACCGACTTCGACAACGGTGTATTCTACAACACCGTCGTCCAGCTTCCGGCTGGTTCGTTCAACTATCCGACCAATGCTCAGCTTCGCTTCATGTGCGACGCCTCGGGTAACCGCGACTGGGTCTACATCGACAACGTCGAGTTCCGTGGCTACGGACCTTCGGGCACCAGCTCGAACCCGATTGCCTCCGGCGCTCTGACAGAGCCGGTTCCAACCACGTACATGTTGTCGCAGAACTATCCGAACCCGTTCAACCCGACTACTAACATCAGCTTCTCGCTCGACAAGCCGATGGATATCAGCCTCGAGATCTTCAATATCGTTGGACAGAAGGTCAAGACGCTGGCTTCGGGTCATCATACGGCCGGAGTACACGAGTACACTTGGAATGCTTCCAACGTGTCGACTGGTGTGTACTTCTACCGTCTGGTAACCGAAGAAGCGGTTGAGACGAAGAAGATGGTCCTGATGAAATAAGACATTTCTCTTCTCACTACGACAAAGGGACGAGCCTTGGGCTCGTCCCTTTTTTCGTGCTAACCGATGGCCCGACGAGCGCTGGCCAAGATGTCGGTGCTCGCTCTTCAGGGATCTAACTCCAGAAGTTAAGCTAGACTAAGTGAGTCCTATTCACCACAATTCTTCGCATTCAATGCGAAATGAACCCATACAAGTGTATTATTCCGGACAGTTTATGCCTCTTAAAGACGGAGAAAAGTGGCAACGACGATGCGCAAACTACTACAGAGGGGGTGATACAGCAGGGCAAGCCTACTCATAATTCATTGGTAAACAAGGGAATAACCGTTTCCTAAGCAGGAGTGACTATGTACAGATATCTCACCGCATTCCTACTCGTCCTGATCTTGGCCTTCTCGGTCGCGTCGGCGACCCAGACCATGAAGGTTGATCCTCAGAAGTATTTGAACCGACCCAGTTTTGTGGGTTGGGTACCGGACCGCTTTATCGTCGTACTCAGCGACGATGTGAATGTTGACCACGAGAAAGACGCTCGCTCAACGATTTCCCTTTCTAACATGCAGGGGATGAACGATTTGGCCGAGCACTTCGACGTAATCTCGCTCAAACCGCAGTTCCCGGGAGCCGATCGCGGAAGATTGTCACAGTCTGACAATGCGAGGAAACTCGCCCGCCACTACAAAGTTACTATCGGAGCCGGGACGCTCGATGAAGCGATTGCGGCCTACGAAGCTCTGCCGGGCGTCGATCATTGTGAAAAGATCGGTGTTCACACGGTCATGAGTACCCCCAACGATCCCTACTGGTCCGAACCTCCGGGCGGATATGCCTACAACGAATGGCATTACTGGGATACTTACGGTGTTGAAGCCGACATTGCCTGGAATACTCAGACTGGATCCCAGACTGTACTGGTAGGCGATCTTGATATCGGTACCATGTACGATCACGGTGACCTCGGTGGTTCCGATCCGCCGGGCCCGAACGACAACGTTACCAACGGTAACATCTGGATCAACACCGGTGAAGTCCCGGGCAACGGTACTGACGACGACGGCAATGGTTATGTCGACGATATTCTCGGCTGGGACTTTGTTGAACGCACCGACTGGTACTCATACGCCTGCATCGATATCGACTGTGGTGGCGCCGACAATGATCCGTCGGATGGAGACGGTCACGGCACGCACACGGCCGGTACCATTGCAGCTATTACCAATAACGGTTATGCCGTGTCAGGCGTAGCTGGTGGTTGGGGTGACGGCACCTTTGCCGGCGGCGGCAATGGCGTCAAAGTCGTTCCCTGCCGTATTGGCTATGTCCTCGACTACTTTATCTACGGCCCCACCGGCGTCGTGATCATGGACTACGTCGCGGAAGCGATGTATTACATGGCTGAACTGAAGGTCGACGGCTGGAATGTCGCTGCCATTAACTGCTCGTTTGGTACTTCCAACTCGGGTGGTCTGTCGGCTGCCTGCGATTATATCATCGCTCAGGATATCGTGGTCTGTGTTGCAGCCGGTAACGGCGGCGGCTCGACTCCCGATTATCTTGGCGGACGTGGCGACTGTCTCGATGTTGGTGCTACCGACAAAAACGGTAATCCGGCCAGTTTCTCCGAGTATGGCTCCTGGGTTGATATCGCTGCTCCGGGCGTTGAAGTGCTCAGCACGATCACGGATCCGGCCAATCCGGGTGTCGACTATGTGGCTCCGCTCGATGGCACCTCCATGGCCTGCCCGCACGTTTGCGGCGTGGTCGCCTTGCTCGAATCACAGAATCCGGCGCTCAGCGCAACCGATAAGATCAACATCATTACCGATCCGACCAACGTTAAGGCCTACAACCAGACCAAGTACGTTGGCGTGGGTATCGTAGATGCGGCCGCCTGTATCGCCGATGCGGGAGGCGGCAACAACCCGCCGGTCGCAGCGTTCGTGGGCTCACCCACTTCGGGCGCCTACCCGCTGACGGTGAACTTCACCGACCAGTCGACCAACGCTCCGACTTCATGGAGCTGGGACTTTGGTGATGGCGTAGGAACCTCCACTGCGCAGAATCCGAGCTACACCTACACCTCAGCCGGCAGTTACACCGTGACTCTGACCGCCACCAACGCCTACGGCTCGGACGATGAGATCAAGACCAACTACATCACCGTTACAGCTCCGCCGCCGCCGACCGCCGAGTTCTCCGGCACGCCGCTTTCGGGTGAAGCTCCGCTGACGGTTGATTTCACCGATCTCTCGACCGGTAGCCCGACTTCCTGGAGTTGGGACTTTGGCGACGGTGTGGGTACATCCTCGGCTCAGAACCCGAGCTACACCTACAACAATGTCGGTACCTACACGGTGACTCTGACCGCGACCAACGCCTACGGCTCAGACGGTGAGACCAAGGTCGACTATATCACCGTAACCGAACCGGGTGTGGCCGAAAAGGCATATGCTCAGTCCGAATCGACCGCTCTGGGTACGACAACCGGAGACTACACCAATACTTATGCCAGCGACAACAGTTATGAAGCGATTGTCGAGGCGCTGTCTACCTCGCATCCGCGCAAGGTGACTTCCAATGCCGAGCACACCTGGACATTTAACGTCGGTGGCGGCACGACTGTGACTTTCTTCCTCGAAGCCTATCGCCCGAATAACAGCGACGGCGACAACTTCCTGTTCGAATACTCGACCGACGGCGTGAACTTCACCACCATGGTGACGGTCGCCTCGGCTTCCGAGCAGGTCTACACCTACTCGCTACCGGGTGGAACTTCGGGCACGGTCTATGTCCGCGTTACAGACACCAACCGCTCGTGGGATTTGAGCAGTCTCGATGCCGTGTATGTTGACGAAATGTACATTGAGTACGAAACCGTGGCCGGTCCGCCGACCGCCGATTTCGTCGGTTCGCCGACTTCCGGTCCATACCCGCTGACTGTCAACTTCACTGATATCTCGACCGGCAATCCTACTTCCTGGAGCTGGGACTTCGGTGATGGCGTGGGAACGTCAACCGCTCAGAACCCGAGCTACACGTACAACAACATTGGTACCTACACCGTGACTCTCACGGCCACCAATGCTTACGGCTCCGATGTGGAGACTAAGGTCGACTACATCGATGTCACTGACCAGGCCAGCGGCACTATGCACGTTGCTAATATGGTTGTTGGACGCGGCAAGACCGGACCAAACTCCTACGGAACCTGCGATGTCACAATCCAGGATGACGTGGGCGGAGCTGTCTCCGGCGCTACGGTCTTCGTAACCTACGACGGTCCCACCAGCGGTTCGCTGAACGGCACTACGGGGGCTGACGGCACTGTGAGCTTCCAGACCTCTACCTACAAGAGACCTCCGGGCGAATGGTGCTTCGAGGTGACCAACGTCACTCACGCCACCAACACCTACGTCTCCGGCGACAACGCCGTGACCCGCGCCTGCGAAAGCGGCTGGGTGTATGACAACGGTCGCGGCCAGGCGGCCTCGCTCGAGGTCATACCTGGCGACTACCTGCTGACCCAGAACTATCCCAACCCGTTCAACCCGGTAACCGAGATCGGCTTCAGCTTGCCGCAGGCGAGCCATGTTGAGATTACGGTTTACAACATCGCGGGACAGGTTGTCGATCGTCTAGCCTCAGGTCAGTACTCGGCCGGCTTCCACGTTGTGGAATGGGATGCCACCAGCAGTTCCAGTGGAATCTACTTCTACCGAATCGTGGCCGGCGACTTTGCCGAGACCAAAAAGATGCTCCTTATGAAGTAAGGAACATTCTTCTCACCACTACAAAGGGACGAGCCTTGGGCTCGTCCCTTTTTTTGCTCGTGGTTGGCGTACCTCCTGGTGCGCCAACATCCCGATGTAGGTCGGGTTCCGGAGCGAGGCCGCTTCAGCGGCCAAGTGCAGAAACCCGACACGTTCGAGTCGGGATGTCCGGTTTCTCTGTTCGCCTACGGTAAACATCGGAACGCCGACCTAAAAGACTGGACGCGGCGGTAACTGTAGGGCGGCTCCGTCCTCGGTGCCGCCTCTTGTTGAAAACACCAATGGCGAGACCGAAGACGGACTCGCCCTACAATGCTCCCAAAACCACTGGCTCTGATGGACACTAATGAATCTGCTGCGTCAGCATGATCTCGTTGCCCTCGGTGTCGAGAGCTGTGGCGAGAATAACCGGCTCCCCTTCGCGATGCTGCGGTTCCTGTTCGATAGCTCCTCCGGCATCCTTGATGCACTCGCACGCGGAATGGACATCTTCCATCTGGAACGACAGCCAGGTTTTGATCCGCTCCCCTTTACCACCGGCATGAAGTCCGATCTGCGAACCGGCGTCGTTGAGCACCGACCACTGATCGGAACGAAACCTTAGTTCGAGACCAAACACGGTCTGATAGAACGTGATGGCTCTGCTCATATCCTCGACCATGATGACGTGCATGATGCTGTTCAGGTTGGACATGTCATTTCTCCGAAGAATCAAATGGGGTGCCCTGGCCGGTCTCGCAGAAGAGCTTCAGGCTCCTCATGTAGTACCCCCAGTTGTAATTGCAGCTTGCGAAAAAGTCGGTCATTTTGCGCCATTTGCCGTGCTCGAATCGAACCGCCGTTCCCTCCGCGTGGGGTTCCAACTCGAAAACGAAGGTTGTCCCCATCCATTCCTCGTCGCCCATCAGACACTCCCATTCGACCCGTTTAGGAGAATCCAGCCTTCTCACAAGCATCTTGTTGTGATAGCGATCACCGAACCTGAACTCGGCGTGCGTGCCCTCTTTAGGCTCGGCGGTCGCGCCGTCGGTCCACCATCCACGTAGCCCGTCCTGCGTTGATATCGCCCGAAAGACTTTGTCTACCGGCGCTTGAATGGTGAGATAGTGCCTGATTTCGGGCATGGACCTCTCCTGTTGGCGTTTTCTAACCGTTTAGTCCACAACCGGAAGCAACCAGTCGCAGTTCCGTGATTAGCCGAAACTTAGGTTGCCCCAAAGTGAGAAGCAACATATCTTCTGCCGAAAATCAGCAGTCTGTTTTGAGCATTGGAGATGCTATGGCCAAGTCCATATTCTGTTTTGTCGCGATCACGGCGTTGTTGATGTTCACCGCTTGCCAGTCGGGTGAGCAGGAACAAGCAGAGACCGAAAGCCCGAAACCCAGCCATCCGGAACTGTCGCAACTGGTGCAGTGGATGACCGGTTCGTTCAGCAGCCAGGCCCAGTCGCAAGCCGATTCAAACTTCTTTGACATTCGTCTCGAGATGGTACCGATCTGGTCCGAGGGCAGCCAGGGAGCGTGGTTGTATGTGGAGCAGGCGGCCGCCTCTTCGTTGGACAAGCCGTATCGACAACGTGTTTATCACGTAGTGAATCCGTACAAGGGCATTTATCGCAGTGACGTCTACACCCTCCCCGAACCGGAACGATTCATCGGCGCCTGGAAGACTCCCGAGAAGTTTGACGCTCTGACTACCGACTCGCTGGGTTCGCGCTCGGGATGCTCAATTGTTATGACCTGGAAGGACGGCGCTTTTGTCGGCGGCACGGAGGGAGACGGATGTGAGTCGACGCTTCGCGGCGCGACCTACGCGACTTCTGAAGTTACGATCAAGGCCGACGGCCTCTACACCTGGGACCAGGGATTTGATGCCGATGGCAACCAGGTCTGGGGCGCCGAAACCGGCGGCTACGAGTTCAAGCGGGTGGATGTAAACTAGAAAGCCAGCGACTGGCATTAGCCAAGCGAGCCTCGAGTCCAACCCAATTGACGCAAAAGGAAAGCTGTACAGCGGTTCGCTAGAACGGAATGTTCCACAGCCGGAAACCCCAAAGGCTTCTGAATCTGGTGAATAGAACCACTCCTCCATCGCTAGAGCTTGGATCCCTGTATCCCACGGCTAACACCATGCCGTCAAATGAGAAATCCATGCTTTCCGGCATTCCGGGGACCGAGGCGCTGGTCATCTGTTGCATCTCACCGCTAGCAACATCAATCATGAATGTCTTTCCATTCATTTGACACAGAGCCAGAGTGTTGCCAAGCAAAGCCATGCATGCTGTATTGAAGGCTGGTTCCGGAGTATAGCATTCAATCTCTGTTCCACTGCCAAGGTTGACACGGGATACACCATTAACAGTCGCATACCAGGCTTCCTGGCGCTCGAAGTCGATCAACGGAGGAATCCGCGTTACTCTTTCCCGCACAGAGTCGCTTGTCCAAACACAATCGAACGAAGTCCAAGTGTGGTCGACCTGTAGAAACCTTCCTGCAGACGTGTGGACCAAAGGACCTTGGTCTTCTGACGAGACATAGAGGCCGTTTATGGTTTCGGCTCCTACGTGGACCGAATCCCGCACCTCTGCCCGGGAAAGGTCGGCGAGACAAACGGTTCCATCCACTTCACCTATCATCCAGAGATCTGAACGGGAACTACGAGCGACCGTTTTTGTCTGGCTGGTTCTTTGGATGACTCTTCGAATCGGGTCGGTCGCATCTCCCCGGACTTCCAGCACCCAGGAATCGACAGCTATAACGACAGATTCGCGCTCTTCCCACACAGCCACATCACGAACTGAGCCGGTCTGACTCCAGAAGAGAACCTCGTGCCGATCTGCCGTGGTTCGCCACAAACTAGCTATCCCACCGTTGGTACCCACACCCAAGAGGTAACTACCCGCGGCAAATCGTACGCGCTCCACACCACCGTAGAAAACATCCAGGTCGGTAACGTGGCGCGAGTCTATCTCAGTGCGGATACCGGCCACTGCGGTAGTAACCAACAACAACGCGATGAAAGACACAGCTAGTAGCCATGCCCTTGTCCGAGACTTTCGCCGCCTTGCTTCGTTCCTCTTGACCAGCGCATCGAGCGGCTGCTGAAGCAGGCCGGCTACTACCCTAAGCATTTGCCGCTCAAATCCCAGCTTCTGCGACTTCTGGTGCCGCAAGTCCACATAGAGTGGTGGATCATCATTGCTGAGCAATCTGCCCGGTATTGCCTCTTCAGGCTCGCCGTCAATTAGAATGAGATACATACGCTTGTCGCCATGAGCCGCTCTAAACAGTTGAATCTCCATCGAAACGAATTGCGAGTCGACAGATGAAGGCGAGCACAATATGACCAGGCATTCGGATAATCGAATGGCCTCGCTGATTGATTCTCTGAGTGAGGGCGAAGCCGTTAGATCCGAGTCGTCTCGGAAGATGCGCAGTCTCTTTTTGCCTCCACTGGAATCGGGCGGCCGATACGTTTCGAGAAACTCCTGAATCTTCCGCGCTATGACAGCATCTTGGCGTGAATAAGACAAGAAGGCATCATATCTCATCTTCAAAGCAGGTCCCTCCTGCAGGGCACTTGTGTAAATCGCCCTGTATGTAGTCTTCCCCCCACCTGCAATCAGTCTAATCGAGCGTCGGTAGTCAACAGCCAATTGCCTTGACCGGTATGAACGAACATCGGGTTTTTCTCTGAACCAATCCAGCTCCCTCCTGTTAATTGGTTACTGCCCCACAACGGTGCACGGTAACAGCTTATGGAGCCAAAGAAGACTCACAACAAGACCATCTCCGATCCCTCAACCTGGGTCGATCGCCATGGCGATTATCTCTTTCGCTTCGCCATGTCGCGTCTTCGCGATGAGACCCTGTCCGAGGATGTCGTCCAGGAGACGCTCCTGGCGGCGCTCAAAGCGCGGGAGTCATTCCAGGGAAAATCCGACGAACGAACCTGGTTCGTGGGAATTCTAAAGCGTAAGGTCATCGACTATTTCCGCAAAGCCGGACGCGAAGTCGATATCGACGATGAAACCGCCGTTTTCCTTCAGGATACGAAGGACTTCAAGGAATCGGGCTCACAAGCAGGCAGTTGGAAGACCGGTCGCAAGCCGCTCGACTGGCAGATCGATGCCGGTGATGCTGCTGAGACCAAGGAGTTTTGGCAGTTCCTGTCGTGGTGTCTCGATAATCTCCCGCACAATATGTCGCTGGTGTTCGTGATGCGGGAGATGGAACATATGGCTTCCGACGAGATTTGTAACGTCCTGGAGGTTTCGCCGACGAATCTCCGAGTCTTGCTTCATCGTGCCCGCAAACAACTGCGATCCTGCCTCGAGAAGCAGTGGATCGGTACCAGGAGTTGAGTTCATGAAGAACATGTCGCTAATGACCCGGATGGGAATCGGGATGATGAGTTTGATGCAACCGCTAATGCCCTCCTGCAAAGACGTGACGCAGATGATTTCGGATTCGATGGATCAGCGTCTGTCCTGGTATCGCCGGACGGGGATTAAGATCCATCTCATGATGTGCGACTTGTGCCGCCGCTACGAGCAGCACTTGGGAATCATTCGCCACTCCGTTCACGTACACTCACACGATGACTCCGATTTGGTTGGCCCGTCCCTCAAAGAGGCCAGCCGCGACCGGATCAAAACCGCCCTGCGAGACGCCCAGTAGGACCTCCGTGATCGTCCAACGTCATCAGAGAAGTGAACAGCCTGGGCGATCACCGAGCTTTGGCAATGCACGCCAAAAGGAGAGTCCGGGCGTCGCGATGTCCCTGTTCACTGGACTTTTTCAACCAGAAAATCGCCTGAGGAAAGTCTCGGGGCGTCCCGAGGCCATTGCAATAGATCTGGCCAACTCTGTACTGTGCGCCAGCATCACCCTGTTTGGCCGCCTCAAGGAACCAGAGTAGAGCTTCATTCCAATCTGGCTTCGTCACTTCTCCGTTCGCACACATAGATCCGAGGTTGTACTGCGCATTTACCATTCCTGCCTTAGCGGCTACGGTATACAACCGATATGCCTCCTCCTTGTTGACCGGAAGATAAGTACCTTGATCGTACAACACCGCCAGTTCATAGGAAGCTAGGGGATGCCCCTGATTGGCGGCAGCCTCAAACCATTTGGCCGCTAACGACGCGTCCTTTGGAACAATATGTCCCTGTTTGTGCATCTCTCCGAGTAGCCACTGAGCTTGAGCCATCCCCCCCTCGGCCGCTATGTGATAGAGCTCAACCGCCTTAGATGGATTGGCATCTGTCCCCTGACCTCTCTCAGTCATGAGGCCTAGATTGAACTGCGCCTCAAGGTTTTCCTGTTCCGACGCGGACCGAAACAACTTCACAGCCTTCGCGTGATCGGGATTGGTCCCCTCACCTCGCATGTACTTCACTCCAAGATTGTACTGTGCGAGTACATGCCCTTGATTAGACGCCTTTTGATACCACTCGATGGCTTTACCGTGATTCTGCGCTATCTTGTCACCTTTCTCGTAGAGCGCTGCCAGATTGAACTGCGCATCTGGGTTGCCGTTCTCGGCGAGGGTCTGCAGTGTCTTTAGTTGTAGGTCGCTAACTGAACCTGGGTCCATCATCAGTGGTTCCTCGTTCCTTGCCCCTTACATTTCTCCGGAATTGACCTGTCCGGATGAAATGGATCGGGCTGATCACTGTGTAGCTGGCATGTCGCTTTCGACGAGTCATGCGACCATACCTTGCACTTGTTACAGTCTTTGCATCTGTCACCGGTTCTCAGTTCTGGCATAAACTCCTCCTTTTGCCTGGAAGTCTGTTGCTCTCTCGGCTTCAACAGCGCGTATGTCGGCCGCACGCTAGTATCAGCGCTCATATCTGCTTCTATCCCCTGGTTCTATGTTGATTTACACTAGTTTGCTCAACCCATTATACGCGTTCCTAAGCACTCCGTCAACATCCTTTGCATTCCCACGAATCTCCTGACTATGCGTTTGCGGACGAACCCGCTCCACAAGACGGGCCCTAGCACAGCACAACCTTCCCAAGTTCTTCCATCCCTGGCATCACTGAGTGGCCGAACCCGTAGTGGGTTCTGGCGTACCACCGCCTATCATCCTGTAACACCTTCCCGCCTCCCCCGACCAATTGATGAGAGAATAGACGGCGGCCGGCACTACACGACAACCTAGAGGCGGCACCTTGTGAACCGAATCTGCCGGTCGCTCACAAGATTTCAGGATGAATGAATGTAACAATCCTGGTAGGTACGACGACAGACTAGCGATTGTCGTTTTGATTCGAGAGCACGCCCCAACGGTCTCGGGGCGGTTACTGCTCAAGTTTGCCAAAAGACCCCTGCTCGAAAGAGCGGGTCACCCGTCGGTTGATGCGGCGAGTCGAAAGCCTCGCCGCATCCCAGTTCTGTCGGAAACAAAGTTAAGAGAGGGAAGCGCTTTCTTGGTGGCCCGACGCTTGCGTCGGGTTTATTGGACGCGTTTCCCCAAGTAGAACAAGGCGAGACTGAAGACAGTCACGCCCTACAAAGAGTTGCGTCACACTTATTGGGAGGTGCTGTGTAGTCTGTAGCTCGAAACCCCTGGTCGACAATAGCCGACTCGCGAAGCTAGGTTTCGACAATCACGAATGGCGGGACGAAGACCGGCTCACCCTGGGAAACTGCACAACAGTAACTGCTAGTCACTTGAACGCAACCTTCGATTCAGTTCAACCAAAGCATCCCGGTTGGCCGGCAGTGTGAAGAATTCAACGGCCTCATCGAACGGAACCCATCGATACTCGGAGTGCTCGGACGACAGAGTCAGTTCCGAGCCGGGAGTTTCAAGAGCAAATACGTGCTGCGGGACGTGAGTCAGATCCGGACCCCAGTGGTTGTGCTCGAATGCGATCTCCACCGGTACGTCGCACGAGAACTCTAGATCGACCATCCTCCCCTCCGGGTTGATCCCGGTCTCCTCGAACAGCTCTCGCTCAGCCGTTTGCCGAGACGTTTCTCCAACCTCACCACATCCGGTGACAGGTTGCCAGAAGCCGTTGTCCCGACGCCTTAACACAGCGTAGAGGATTTCCTGGTTGTCGCGAAGATATAGAAAGATGAGTGTCTTGAAAGGAGCCAGATCGGCCAAAGAGTTCCTTTCCACCTACCAAAAAGGGACCTGCGGCACCGACCTCAGCCTAGGAGGCAAACTTGTCGAATTTCTCCCAGCTAGCCTTGGAGAGCTGATAGGGCGTGAAGCCTTCAGCGTTCTCGCCGCCTTCGGCCGGGACAATGATCCCCAACTCTTCGGCAAAGTCGAATTGCTCCTTGATATCGGGACGCGAGGAAAGCTTCACCGAGGCGGGAGCATCGGGACCAAATTCCCATTTGCCGTTACGTTTGCCCAGCGATCCCACGTGCTCCTTGCACAGCGCGTGAAGAAACTGCTGGATGCAATACTGACTGTTGGAGTGGTAATCCACCTGTGGTTTCGGAACCGGAACCTCTTTTCCCAGAGCCAGTTCGTACCTGAACAGTTTGAGAGCAGCCTTATCCATACCTAGATTATTCGGCAGAACTGCTCAAAAACCAAACAATATCTGCAAACTTTTTCGCATCGCATTTTCGGGTGCGATTTCTGAACGATCAGTAACCGGACGCCTAACGTTATCCGATTACGGTCCGATAACATCATCAGTAGCTGGACATACCTAACATATAACACACATGACCTAATCGTGCTCCTCACAGGCTTGGGACCAGCTTGCGCGACTTCGAGGACTCGATCTGGGGGCGGGTCATACCAGAGTGGAGGTACTTTAATGCCCACCGGTATCAGAGTGCTGTTCGTTGAGCCTAGGGCTCAGCTGACCTCGATGATCGACCACTTCCCCCAGGACAACGGTCAGAACTGGGCCGCCGATCAGGCCAAAACCGCATTAGAAGCTTTTGAGCTCCTGGAAACCAATCAGTACGCCGCGGTAGTATGCGGAGTCGAACTTCCCGATTCGGAGATTCTCACCTTTGTCGAACAGCTTGCCTCTAAGTGTCCCGATTCTGTAAGGTTCTTGCTGGCCGGAGAACTTGACCGCGAACTGGTCCTCAAGACCGCCGGCCACATTCATCAGTTTGTCACTAAGCCCTGTGATCCGGAAACGCTCGGGAAAATGATCTCGAATTCACTCTCGATGCGTCGACTCCTGGGTTCACAGAGCTTGCACAAGCGCGTCGCGGCAATCGGGAGTCTTCCTAGTCCGCCCGAAGTGTACAACAGTCTCGTAGAAGAACTTCAGTCGGATGAATGCTCGATCAAGAAAGTCGCCGATCTGATCAGCCACGATGTCGGCATCACGGCCAAAATGCTGCAAATCGTCAATTCGGCCTATTTCGGTAGTCGGGCGCATGTTGAGAGTCCCTTCCATGCCGTCAACATGCTGGGTCTCGATACGGTCCAGTCGCTGGTCTTGACCGCCGGCGTCTTCAATCAGTTCGAGGGCGGAGACCTGCCCGGTCTTTCGGTACGCAGCATTCACGATAACTCCGTAGCTGTCGGTTCCAGTGCCAGACTGATAGCCACCGCCTTTGGACTTAATCGTCGGCCGACCGAAGAAGCCCTCATGGCGGGGATGCTTCACGATGTCGGCAAACTGGTAATGCTGACCTCTTTCAGAAAAGAACTGAAGGAAGCTGTGTTACTGGCTCAGAACAACGGTGTCCCCTTGTGGGAAGCACAGAAGAAGATCATCGGCGTGAGCGACGCCGAAATCGGCGCCCACCTGTTATCCATGTGGGGTTTGCCGGACACGATTCTGGAAGCCGTTGCGCTCCACTACAAACCGACAAAATCGCCACATCCGATCGTCAATGTCCTGACCACGGTGCATATCGCCTACGCCCTGAATCAGGAAAACGCGGTCAAAAAGCGCAATGCCTCACCGACCGCTCTCGATATGGACTATCTGCAGCGACTGAACCTGACCAATCAGATTCAGAGCATTCGCAACTTGTCGATGGCCGCCGCGGTGTAAGCTCGAAATCGTCCCTTTCCAGTGCCGGCGTGGTTTTTTTCAGCCGCCCACGCCGGCTTTCTTTATGTCGACCATCCAGGGCCGCGAGCAGTTCGACATAAACGTCTTGGAAAAAGCGTTCCGAAACACCATATTGGTGTGAGAGAAGTTTCCTCGGAGGGGCCCACCAGGTAACCCTCAGCCCTGATAACTGAACATACCCAGGTCGGAGTCACGCCATGCGCACCAGCATTCGCACCAGCATAGTTACACTACTGCCACTCCTTACCCTATCACTCATTGCCACGATCCTGTTACCAGGACAGACGTGTGCCGCCGAGTTTGTCAATGTGCGCGTCAACTCCGACACCACCACCGAGGTGCAAAACGAGCAGTCGATGCACGTCTCGGCAACCGACGACTCCAT